>Ga0070681_10008425_pt1 | contig 10099 bp, 9 predicted proteins | sample KBSC83BmetaG_FD_65650 | JGI IMG/M metagenome (GOLD analysis project Ga0070681, IMG submission 65650) | Corn rhizosphere microbial communities from Kellogg Biological Station, Michigan, USA - KBS C8-3B metaG | ecosystem: Host-associated > Plants > Roots > Rhizosphere | place: USA: Michigan...
AAAGGCCTTCGGTCGACTCGATCACCGAGCGGCCCGTCACGTTGAACTACACGTCGGTGCTCGACATCCTCTTCGCGCTCGTGTTCGTCGCTCTGCTCGCGCTCACGTTCCGCCGCGGCGCGACGGATCCGGTGTGCGGCATGACCGTCGACCGCCACGCCGGCAATCCGACCTCGGACTTCGCCGGGAAGACGTGGTACTTCTGCGGCACGCACTGCAAGCACCGCTTCGACGAGGAGCCCGAGCGGTTCAGCTCGCGCTCGCGCGACGCTGCCACCGGTCACCCCACGTCTCACGCGTGAGGCCCGACAAGATCGTGCGGCGCACGAGCCGGCCGCCGCGGTCGCGACCGAGAAGGTGCACCCGCAGCGGTGTCTCGCCGAGCGGAAGCTCGACGCTCGTCGCGTCGCCCGGCAGCTCGCCCGACTCCCGCAGCTCGTAGTCGCCGCGCGGATCGGGGCGCTCGCTGATCCGAAGCTCCCATGCGGTGACCTTCGGCTCGGAGCGCCAGGCGAGGGTCGTCTCGCCGTTCCGCCGCACATCCATGTTCCCGCTGACCGTCGCGCGGCCTTTGAAGAGCGGCGCACGCGTCGTGGCCGTGTCCGGCGCGGGCACTGCGCCGGCGCGCGCTCGGTGCACCGCCCCGACGCGCTCCAACCGCCGAAGCGCGTCGCGCTGGTCACCGCCCAGCGCGCGGATCCGGTCCCGGAGGTCCTTCCAGTCCGGTGACTTCCCCGCGGCGACGAGCGCGCGGGCCTCGTCGATGATCGGCTCCGACGTCATTCATCCAGATTACGTCGAAGCTGCTTCGTCTGGCCGCGGCGGCGCTTGTCGTCCAGCCTCTGCTCGCGCGACGCCGCCGACGGTTTCGTCGGCCGGCGCCGACGCCGCACCTTCACCGCCTCGGTCAGCTGCTCGACGATGCGGTCGGCGGCGAGCTCGCGATTGCGGAGTTGCGACCGCTCGTCCTGCGCGACCGCGCGCACGACCGGCCCGAGCTTCGCGAGGACCCGCGCTCGCTCGGCTTCGGAGAGGCCCGCGGACTCCGCGACGTCGAACAGCGCCTCGGCGCGGGTCGAGCTCTTCTGCGCGTGCTGGCCTCCCGGTCCGCTCGAGCGTGAGAACCGGAACGCGATCTCCGACCGAATAGACTCGGCGTCCATGGCGGCCATTCTCCTGGACGTGGACGGCGTGCTGCACGTGTCCGGCACGCCGATCGCCGGGGCTGCGGCCGCGATGCGCCGCCTGCGCGACGACGGCCACCGGATCCGGTTCGTGACGAACTCCACGACCCGCTCGCGGGCGCAGCTCGCCGAGCAGATGCGGGAGATGGGTATCGAGCTCGACGACGAGGAACTGCAGACGACGGGCGGCGTTGCGTCGCGGGCCTTGAAAGGCAAGCGCGTCCTCGCGCTGACCATGCCGGGGATCCTCGATGACCTCGAAGGGCTGCAGCTCGTCGGAATGAACGTCGACGCAGTGCTGATGGGCGGCGCCGACGAGGGGGAGGAGACCGGCCGCATCTTTTCGTACCTGAACCTCAACCGCGCCTTCCACGAGCTCGACGCGGGTGCCGAGCTCTACTGCATGCACAAGAACAAGTGGTGGCAGACCGCCGACGGCGCGCGCCTCGACACGGGGGCGTTCGTGGCCGGGCTCGAGTACGCCGCGGACATCGATGCGACCGTGCTCGGCAAGCCGTCCACGGCGTACTTCGCCGCGGCGCTCGAGGCGCTCGACGCGGAGCCCGCGCTCACATGGATGGTCGGCGACGACCTCGAGGGCGATTGCATCGGCGGTCAGAAGCACGGCATGCGCACCGTCCTCGTGCGCACCGGGAAGTTCCGTCCCGACGAGGTCGAGCGCTCGAACGTGCAACCGGACGGGATCATCTCCTCGATTGCACAGCTCCCCGACTGGCTGGAGCGGAACTCGTGAAGGTGGGTGTTGACCTGATCGAGATCGAGCGGATCCGCCGTGCGCTCGAGCGGCACGGCGACTCGTTCAAGGAGCGCTGCTTCACCGATGCCGAGCGCGCGTACTGCGACTCGAAGCCGAACCCGTCGCAGCACTACGCCGGCCGTTTCGCGGCGAAGGAGGCGATCGGCAAGGCGCTCGGCTCCGGCGTCTACTTCACCTGGAAGGAGATCGAGGTGCGCGGGCGTCCGAAGCCCGGCGTGCACCTGAGCGGGCGTACCGCGGCGTTCGCGGAACGGGTCGGCGCGGGCACGATCGAGCTCTCGATGACGCACTCGCGCGAGCTCGCCGCGGCAATCGCGGTGGCGTTGCCCGCATGAGGCTGCAGCCGCTTCTCACCGCCGACGAGACGCGCCGCGCCGAAGAGGCGCACCAGGGCTCCCTCGAGGAGCTGATGGAGCGCGCGGGCGCCGCCGCAGCCGACCTCGTCCTCCGCGAGTTCCCCGGCCGGGTGACGGTCGTCTGCGGCAAGGGCAACAACGGCGGCGACGGCCGCGTGTGCGCACGCGTCCTCGGCGACGCAGGGCGCGAGGTCACCGTCGTCGACGGCGTGGGGGACATCGGGTCGCCCGACGTCGTCGTCGATGCGCTGCTCGGCATCGGCCTCCGCGACGCGCCACGGGAAGACGCGGCCCGCATGATCGAGCTGATCAATGCGAGCGGCCGGCCGGTGGTCGCGATCGACGTGCCGTCCGGCGTCGATGCGTCGACCGGCGAGGTGCCGGGCGCCGCAGTGCGCGCGACGGTAACGGTCACGTTCGGTGCCGCGAAGGTCGGGCTCGCGGTCGCACCGGGCCGCTTCCACGCAGGCCGCGTGCAGATCGCGCCCATCGGATTGCGTCCGCGCGAGCACGAGCATGCGCTGGTGCCCGCGTCGGCGCTGCTCGACGTCCCGCGCAAGACGGCGACATCGACGAAGTACTCGGCAGGCTCGGTGCTCGTCGTCGGCGGCTCGCGCGGCCTGACCGGCGCGCCGATCCTCACGTCGCTCGCGGCGTTCCGCGCGGACGCCGGCTACGTCGCAGTTGCCGCTCCCGAGTCGACGCTGCCGGTGCTCGAGACAGCGTTGCTCGAGGTCGTGAAGCGGCCGCTGCCGGAGGACGCGAGCGGCCGTCTCCTGCCGCGGTCCGCCGACCTCGTGCTCGAAGCGGCCGAGAAGGCGGATGCGGTGGCGATCGGGCCTGGCCTAGGCCGCTCGGACGGGACGGTCGAGCTCGTGCGGATTCTGCTCGAGCGCCTGCGAGTCCCGGTCGTCCTCGACGCCGATGCGCTGTGGGAGCTGGAGCCGTTCGCACGTTCGGCGCCGACGGTGCTGACGCCGCACAGCGGCGAGCTCGCGCGGCTCCTGAACGTCGATGCCCGCGAGATCGACGCGCACCGGCTCGACGGGGCCCGGCGCGCATCGTCCCGTTTCGGCGCCGTCGTGCTGCTGAAGGGGGCGGACACGATCGTCGCCGCGCCGCGCGAAGGCGCGCTCGTCGCGTCGTACGGGACCCCGGCGCTCGCGACGGCCGGCTCCGGCGACGTGCTGACGGGCATCGTCGCGGCCTTCCTTGCGAAGGGGCTCGAGCCGCGCTTTGCCGCGGCGACCGCAGCCGTCGCCCACGGCGTCGCAGCCGAGCTCCTCGAGCTCCAGCCGGGGGCGATTGCCTCCGACCTCTTGCCGGCGCTCCAGCGCGCGCTCGCCGGGCACGGGTTGCAGCGCGCGCCTCTGACGTGAGGTCGGAGCTTCGAATCGACCTGGGTGCGCTGCGTCGGAACGTCGCGGCGCTGCGTCGCGTGCTCGAGGGGACAGAGCTCTGGGCCGTCGTCAAGGCGAACGCGTACGGCCACGGCGCGCTCGACTGCGGCGCGGCGGCGCTCGACGCAGGCGCAACGGCGCTGTGCACCGCGACCGTCGGTGAGGCGCTCGCGCTGCGCGGGAAGCTCCCACACGTGCGCCTCATCGTCCTGGGCCCGTACTCGACCGCGGAGCTCGCTCAGGCCGTCGAGGCCGGGCTCGAGCTCGTGGCGGCCAACGGTGCAATCCCGGAAGGTGTGCCCGTGCACGTGAAGCTCGATACCGGGATGGGTCGTTGGGGATCGTCGGAGCTTCCGTCGCCGACGCGCGACGTCGTCGGTGTGATGACGCACCTCGCGACGGCGGACACAGACCTCGACTTTGCGCGCGTGCAGCTGGAGCGCTTTCGCGAGGCGACCGCTTCGCTCACCGGCGTCACGCGCCACGTGGCGAACAGCGCCGCAGCATTCCGTGTTCCCGAAGCGCGGCTCGACGCGGCTCGCTGCGGGATCGCGCTGTACGGACTGTCGCCGTTCGGCGCCGACCCGGGTGACGACGGTCTCGAGCCGGTGTTGTCCTGGCGCAGCGAGCTCTCGCTCGTGAAGCTGCTGCGCGCGGGCGAGTCGGCCGGCTACGGCCGGCGCTTCGTCGCGGCGCACGACACGTGGATCGGCGTCGTGCCGGTGGGATACGCCGATGGCTTTCGGCGTGACCTGTCGGGCACCGAGGTGCTCGTCGCGGGCGAGCGGCGACGCGTCGTCGGGACGGTCTCCATGGACGCGGTCGTGGTCGAGCTCGCCGGGCAGCTGTCCGCGGGCACGACCGTGACGATCGTCGGCGACGGCGTTCTGCTCGAGGAGCACGCCCGCGTCGCCGAGACGATCACCTACGAGCTCGCCTGCGGGCTCGATCGTGCGCCGGAGAGATCGAGCCGCGAGGTGATCGAGTCGTGAGCAATGCGGACCGCCGAGCCGAGCGGCAGGCGGAGCGCGCGGCCGGGCTTGCCGCGCTCCTCGACGAGCTGCTCGTCCTGAACGGCAGCGAACGAGTGCTCGACGTCGGAGCGGGAACCGGGGCATTCGCGTTCGCGGTCGCGTCGCGTGTGCGCGGGGTGGTCGCGGTCGAGCGGGACGGCGAGCTTGCTGCGCGTGCACGGGAGGATGCGCCGGCGAACGTCGAGGTGCTCGTCGGCGACGGCGAGCACCTGGAGCTCGAGCCGTTCTCCTTCGATCTCGTCGGCTGCCTGCGCGTGCTTCATCACACACGGCGGCCCGAGCTGATGGTCGCCGAGCTCGCGCGGATGACGCGGCCTGGCGGCGCCATCCTGGTCGCCGATCAGCTCGCGCCCGTCGATCCGCTCGCGGCCGGTGAGCTGAACCGCTTCGAGCGGGCGCGCGACCCGTCGACCACTCGCGTCCTCTCCGACGCCGACCTGCGCGGGCTCTTCGACTCGAACGGCCTCGTGCTCCGGCGTGAGAAGGTCGTGCACGAGCCGCGCGACCTCGACGTGTACCTCGACCTTGCCGGCTGCGAGGGCGACGAACGCGAGCGCGCGAAAGGCCTCGCGCCTACGTGCTACGAGGGGATTGTCGGTTGGTACGTCCTCGCGCGGCCGTGACGAGGCCGGGGACGAGCCCCTCGAGCCACGCGGCCGGCCGGTACCAGCGCGGCACGTAGATCTCGCGGCGGTCGTGGTCGACCGCGTCGAGCAGCCGTTGTGCAACGAATGACGGCTGCGCAACGAACCGGTAGAGCGATCGCGGCACGCGGCGCCGCTGCGGGAAGCCGGGCGTCTCGATCAGCCCGGGGAGGACGGCGTGCACCTTCACTCCCCGCGGCCCGAGCTCCGCCGCGATCGATCGTGAGAACGCGAGCTGCGCGTGCTTCGACGCGGAGTACGGCCCTTCGGCGAAGACGCCCGCGACGGAGACGACGTTGACGACGTGTGAGCCCGCCTGCAGGCCGGGCAGGAACGCCAGCGTCGTCCAGATCGAGCCGAGATAGTTGACGTCGATCACGAGCTCGATCCGCTCGGCGTCGCCGTCGAGGTAGTTCGTGCGGCCCGCGACGCCGGCGTTGTTCACGAGCAGATCGATGCGGGGATGGCGCTCGAGCACGCGGGCGGCGGTCGCCTGGACGGCCTCGCGGTCGGCGACGTCGCATGTCTCGTGCTCGTCGGCCGCCGACGGCGTCCGCGAGAGCCCGACCACGCGGGTGCCTCGACGCTGGAGCGCCTTCACGACCTCGGCTCCGATCCCGGACGAGGCGCCGGTGACGACGGCTACTTGCAGATCTTGATTCTGCGCGCTGAGGCGGCGGTCGTGCCGCTCGAGTCGGTGAGCGTCGCCACGAGCAGGTGACTGCCCTTCGCCACCTTGCCCGTCTTCCACGCGAGGGAGTAGATCCCGAACGGGCCGGACTTGTCGACGCCGACCCGCTTGCCGTCCAGCGTGAACGCGACCTGGCGGATCTTCTGCAGCGCCCCGCCGATCACGACGAGTTGCTCGCTCTTCGCTGCGCACACGCCGGCAGCAGGCGCCAGCCAGGACACGGTTGGGCCGGCGACGACGGTGAGCTTCTTCTGCGCGAACGTGGTGTTCGGGTAGATCGCGTCGCCGACGGTGTTGATGTTCTTCGTCTCCTGGTAGTCGGAAGCCTCCAGGATCATGTTCGTCTTCCCGGCCTTGAACGGCGGGGCCGCGGTCGGGATACCGAAGAGGATCAAGCCGCTGACCGGGTCGTACGCCGATGCGCCGACGAGCGCGTTGTTGTAGTTGATGACCAGCGAGAGCGGGTCGACGCCCGACTGCGGATCGACCGCGACCGCGGCGATCAACGGCCGGCCGGCCGTGACGCGCGTCGTCAGGATGCGCACCGTCGGCCCGACGAGGTCGTCGACCCATGCCTTGAGGACGTACTGGCCCTTCTGCGAGCGGTTCGTGAACTCGTCGGCGCGCGAGTCGACGGCGACGTAGAACCGCTGCAGCCGCGGGAACTGGACGCCGGCCGCACCGACGTCGAAGCCCGAGTCGAAGGTCAGCGAGTTCACGTCGGTCGGGATCGCGGCGTAACCCTGGACGTCGTTCTCGTCCTTCGATCCGAGGATGAACGGATCGATCAGTGAGCCGGCTGACGCACCGAGCACGGAGACGCCGAAGTTGACCAGCGGCTGGTTGACCTCGAACGAGTAGAGCGTCTCGGAGCCGTCCTCGTTCATCGGCGCGCCGGTGTAGCTCGGCGGCGGCCCGAACGGCTCGGCCGGGCAGCAGTAGACCGAGACCTTGCTGATGCCTTTCGCCGTGTTGCCGACTTCGATCTCCTTCAGCGGTGTCGACGGGCTGTCGCGGAGCGCGGGGCGCTCGACGAGGAACGCGTACGGTACGCGGCGCTGGACGCCGTTCCCGCTCAGGACGATGAACCCGTCGTTCGTGCCGAGGCCTGCGTTCGCGTCTGCGGTCACGGTGACCGGGACGAACGCGAGGCCGCCGGGGCCGAGCGTGATCGTCGGCTGCACGTCGATCTGAACGCCGGAGGTCTGCGACTGGGGCTTGACCGCGACGCTCCACGTGCCCGAGCCGTCACCTGCGTCGGTCAGCGAGAGCAGCAGGGACTTCCGCTGCGTGCCCGTCGACACGTCGAGGCGCTGGAACGAAAGCGACTGCGGGTCGGTGAACAGCTTCGGGTCGTCGGCGGCGAGCACGTTCGCGAGGCCCGCTCCCTCGAGCAGCACGTTCGCCTCCTGGGTGCGCGCAGTGTCCTGCCACGCGGCGCCGGCCGTCGACATCAGCGCCGACTTGATCTGCGCCGGCGTCCAGTTCGGATGCCGCTGCACGAGCAGTGCCGCCGCACCGGCGACGTGAGGCGTCGCCATCGAGGTGCCCGCGAACACGGAGAACGTCGACCCGGTCGTCAGCGGCGGCGTCGAGGAGAGGACGTCGAGCCCGGGCGCGGAGATGTCGGGCTTCAGGAACCAGCCGAAGTCGGTCGGGCCTGCGGACGAGAAGCTCGTGATCACGCCGCTCCGCCCGGTCTGGATCTCCTGGATGCCGCTGGAGACGCGGATCGTCGCCTGGCCGCCGTGCTGCGATGCGTAGCCGCGGATCAGCGAGGCGTCGAGGTCGGAGATCATGCCCGCGGGGAGGGGGAGCTGGATCGGGATCGGGTTCGCCTCACCGAAGCGGTTGTCGGCCAGGATCAGTCCGATCGCGCCGGCGCGCCTTGCGCGGTCGGCCTTCGAGGCGAAGGTGCAGGTGCCCCGCGACGCGAGCGCGATCTTTCCGGTAAGCGAACCGGCGGGCAGCGTGCCGTTCCCGGAGTTCGGGTCGCTCGCCGCGCCGCAGAGGTACGCGTCGACCGGCTTTCCGTCGGTGCCCATGATCGTCGACACGTCGACGATCGTCTGGTCGAGCGTCCCCCAGGCCCCGGGGAACTTCGCACCGCCGGCGCCCTGGATCGGGACGGCGCCGAGCGAGGGCGGGCCGCCGGTGACCGAGAGTGCCGGGGCGAACACATGCGAGTTCGACGTCGCGGCGACCGCGATCGCATCCGGAGCAACGCCCGGCGTGCCGGCCGTCCCGAAGCCGAAGTCCTCGCGGTCGTTGCCGGCTGCGATCACCGGCACGACGCCGGCGAGCGTGACGTTGTGGATCGTCTCGAACATCGCGTCGTTCACCGGATCGGTTTGCGGGCCGCCGCCGGAGAAGTTGATGACGTTCATGCCGTCCGCGACCGCCGCTTCGAACGCGTGGACGATCTCCGGCGTCGACGCCTCGTGGCCGAGCGGCGTCGGCACGGTGAAGACGCGGTAGTTGCCGATCCACGCTTTCGGTGCGACGCCCGAGAGGTCCGCGACCGCGGGGTGGTCGCGCCCGGCGGGCGCGTTCGTGCCCTCGTCGCCTGCCGCGATGCCGGCAACGTGCGTGCCGTGCGGCTCGGTCGGGTCGAACGGCTTCGTGCTGTTCTTGTCGCGCGGCTCGCCGGGGAAGACCTTCGCGACGATCACCTTCGGCGTCGTCAACGACGTGTCCCCCTTCGGGAACCCGGCCGGATAGCTGAAGCCGGCGGGGTTCAAGAACGGGCTCGTCGAATCGACGCCGGTGTCGACGACGGCGATCTTCACACCCTGGCCCTTGTCGCCGGTCGCCGCCTCGAGGTCGGTGGCGTGGATCACCGACGGACCGCGGTCCATCGTCGAGTAGTAGGACAGGCTCGGATAAATCTTGGTCACGCCGCTGACGCGCAGCAGGCGCGGCAGGCTCTTTGCCGGGAGCTGCACTGTGAACCCGTCGAGCAGGATCGAGTAGCGCTCCTGCACGACCGCTTTCGGGATCGCTGCGCGCACGGCCGCGATCGCGACGTTCTGCTTCTGCGCGAGCTGCGCGACGTACGCCTGCGCGGCGGTCGAGTGGACGTTCAGGTGCTGCGTGGCGCGCGCCGAGGCGACCTGTCGCGATGCGTTCCACGCGGCGAGCGGCGGTGCGGCGAGCCGGACGATCACGCGGGTCATCCCGCGCTGCGACTTCGGCGGAATCGTCAGATGGCCGACGCGAACTCGCTGGAAGCCTTGCTCTCGGATCTCGCGGTGAAGGGGCTTCGGTGCCGCAGAGGCCGGCGCCGACGCGACCAGCGCGATCGCGACGGTCAGGAGCAAGGGGCGACGCAAGGCTCCGCACAGTAGCCGAAGCCCGTTAGCATCGCCCGGGATGTTCTCGGGAAAGCGAGCTCTGGTCCTCGGCGTCGCCAACAAGCGGTCGATCGCGTGGGCGATCGCTCGTCGCCTCGCCCAAGGTGGCGCGCAGGTTGCGTTCACCTTCCAGGGCGAGCGCATCGAGAAGAGCGTGCGTGAGCTTGCGGAGTCGGTGTCGAGCCCTCTCGTCACGGAGCTCGATGTTCGCGACGACGCGGGGATCGACCGCGTCTTCGGCGAGGTGGCGGACGTGTTCGGTGGCGAGCTCGACATCCTGGTGCACTCCGTCGCGTTCGCTGCGGCCGAGGACCTCGAAGGTCGCTTCACCGACACGCCGCGCGACCGCTTCTGGATGGCGATCGACATCAGTGCGTACTCGCTCGTCGCCACCGCGCGCGCGGCGGAGCCGCTGATGGAGAAGGCGGGCGGCGGCTCGATCGTGACGATGACCTATCTCGGCGGCGAGCGCGCCGTGCCGCACTACAACGTGATGGGCGTCGCGAAGGCGACGCTCGATTCAGCGGTGAAGTACCTCGCATGGGACCTCGGGCAGAAGAACATTCGGGTGAACGCGATCTCCGCCGGGCCGGTGCGCACGCTCGCCGCGCGCTCGATCGCCGGCTTCCCGACGATGGAGGCGATCGTCGAGGAGCGCG
>Ga0070681_10008426_pt1 | contig 10099 bp, 7 predicted proteins | sample KBSC83BmetaG_FD_65650 | JGI IMG/M metagenome (GOLD analysis project Ga0070681, IMG submission 65650) | Corn rhizosphere microbial communities from Kellogg Biological Station, Michigan, USA - KBS C8-3B metaG | ecosystem: Host-associated > Plants > Roots > Rhizosphere | place: USA: Michigan...
GCAGATATTCGCGATCGCCAATCAAAAGGGCGGCGTCGGTAAGACGACGACGGCGATCAACCTCGCCACCGCGCTGGCCGCGGTCGGCGAGAAGGTGCTGCTGATCGATCTCGATCCCCAAGGCAATGCCTCGACCAGTCTTGGCATTGCGCGCAACGACCGTGCGCCCGGCGCCTATGAATTCATTCTCGGCCTGTCGCCGATGGCTGAGTGCATTCGCGCCTCCGCGATTCCCGGGCTCTCCGTCATGCCGGCGTCGGTGTCGCTCGCGGGCGCGGAGATCGAGTTGATCGACATGGAGCGGCGCGAGCATCGCCTGTTCGATGCGTTGGCGGCCGGTGAGGAATCAGGGGGCGAGCACGCCGCGCGCGCGCAGTGGACGACGATCCTGCTCGACTGTCCGCCGTCGCTCGGTCTTGTCACGTTGAACGCCTTCGTTGCCGTCGACGCGGTGCTGGTGCCGCTGCAGGCCGAGTTCCTGGCGCTCGAGGGCATCGGCGCGCTGGTCAACACGGTGGAGAGGATCAAGAAAAGACTCAACCCGAAGTTGCACATCGCCGGCGTCGTCCTGACGATGGTCGATCGCCGCAATGTGCTCAGCCAGCAGGTCGAGGCCGATGCGCGCCAGCATTTCGGCGAGCTGGTGTTCGGCACGACCATCCCGCGCAACGTGCGCATCGCCGAAGCGCCGTCGCACGGCCTGCCGGTGCTGATCTACGACAACGCCTGCGCCGGATCGCAGGCCTACATCCTGCTGGCGAGCGAGTTCATCCGCCGCCGGCGCAACGCCTCCGCGCAACAGGTCCCGTCCCCTCCATGAGCCAGTCCCCCAAGCATCGCGGCCTCGGCCGCGGCCTCTCCGCCCTTCTCGGCGACGACGACGTCGCGGCGACTGTGGCGCCCGCGCCGGCGCCGGTAGCCCCCGCCGCCGCTGCGGCACCTGCGCGTCCCGCGCCGTCGCGCGCGCCGCTCACTCTGCCGATCGGGCAGTTGCGCGCCGGCGCGTTCCAGCCGCGCACCGTGTTCGAAGATCTCGATGTGCTGATCGACTCGGTGAAGCAGTTCGGCCTCCTGCAGCCGATCCTCGTGCGGCCGGTCCGCGGCGAACCCGAAGCCTACGAGATCATCGCCGGCGAACGGCGCTGGCGGGCGGCGCAAAAGGCGCAGCTGCACGACGTGCCGGTGGTGGTGCGCACTCTCGACAATCTCGAGGCCCTGCAGCTCGGCCTGGTCGAGAACCTGCAGCGCGCCGATCTGTCGCCGATCGACGAGGCCGCGGGATTGCGCCGCCTGATCAGCGACTTCAACCAGACCCAGGAAGAGGTGGCGAAGACCGTCGGCAAGAGCCGCCCGCATGTCGCCAACACCCTGCGCCTGCTCGACCTGCCGGCGGAGGTGCAGGAGCTGATCCGCGCCGACAAGCTCAGCGCCGGGCACGGCCGCACGCTGCTGGGTTTCTCCGATCCGGCGAAAATGGCCCAGCACGCGATCCGCGAGAAGCTGAGCGTGCGCGATCTCGAACGCCTCGCCGCCGGCGAAAAGGCCAGGACGCGGCCGGTGCTCAAGACCAAGGGCAAGCGCCCGGTGCCGTCCGGCGACAAGACCGCCGACACCCGCGCGCTCGAAAAGCGCATCGAGGAAGCGCTCGGCCTCAAGGCGTCGCTCACCATCGAGGGTGGCGAGAAGACAATGCTGACTCTGGAGATCGCCGACTACGAGCAGCTCGACAACGTTGTGGAGAAGCTGACGCGGCGCTGAAGTAAAGGTCCCTCGCTGCGCTCGGGATGACAAAGGCGCCTGTCATCTCAAGCGTAGCGAGGGACCTTTCACTTTCTTCCCAACAACTCCGTCGCCAATTCCGTCCATTCTTCCTCGAGCGACCGCTTCGACACCGGCCGCCCTGCGCGGCGATACCAGTAGCCGGCATTGCCGAGATCGCCCTCCTGGCGATGCAGATGCGCATGCACCGAATCGCAGTCGGCCTCGCCCTCGTGCGCCTGCACGCACTCATGCGCCTTGTTCCAGTCGCCCTTCATCAGCCACCACAGGGCCTCGATCGCAGGCCCCTTGTCGGAGGGCGCGGAGGGACTGCTTCGGAAGGTATCGAGAGTGATCATGCCGGATTCATACTCCTTCCCCCTTCAGATGAGGAAGGAGGGCGATTTTCAGGGTAACTATCTTGCGTGGGGGGTGTGGCGAGAAATGAGAGGAATCGTCTAAAACCCTTGTTGTATCGGTATCTAAGGTCTCTCACGCCCGTGAGAATCCGGGGCTGCATTCTCACCGTGCCTCCAGCGCCGCCGCCACGCGCTGCCACTCGGCATGGAGCGGTGCCACGTCGGCTGCCTGGCCTGATTTCTCCAATACGGCGGCGAGATCGCCCAGGCGCACGGCGCCGGCGGCGCGCGCCGCGCCCTTCAGCTTGTGGGCGAGTTCGCGCAGCTGCTTGGGATCGGTGCTGGCCGCATCGATCTCGGCCAGGAGCCTTACGCCGGCGTCGCGGAAGCGCCCGAGCACGCGGGCGATGGCGGTGGGATTGTCGCCGAACATCCGGGCCACGACCGACCGGTCGACTGCGACGTCGCCGACCGCGACGTCGTCGGCCGACGGCATCTCGACAGGCGCGTCGTTCGTCCAGCGTGCCACCGACTCGCGCAGGCGATCGAGGGTCAGCGGCTTGGTGAGGTAGTCGTCCATGCCCGCGATGAGGCAGCGCTCGGCCTCGCCCTTCAGGGCATTGGCGGTCAGCGCCACGATCGGCGTGCGCGGACGACCATTTCCCTGGGCGCCACGCGCGCCCTCCTCGGCGCGGATCTGGCGCGTCAGTTCGAAGCCGTCCATGTCGGGCATGTGGATGTCGGTCAGCACCAGCGCGTAGGGCCGGTCGCGCCACAGGTTCAGCGCCTCTATGCCGTTCAGGGCCGTGTCGAGCGTCATGCCCAGGATCTCGAACTGTCCCACCAGCACCTCGAGATTCGCGTCGTAGTCGTCGACGGCCAGCACCCGGCGCCCGGCGGTCTGCAGCGGCGGCGGCTCGGCGGTGCCGGCCGCGCCCTGGGCGATCTCGGCGGCGCGCTTCATCCGCGCTGTCACGCTGAAGGTCGAGCCGCGGCCCGGTGCGCTGTCGACACCGACCGTGCCCTCCATCAGCTCGGCCAGGCGGCGCACGATCGACAGGCCAAGGCCCGTGCCGCCATAGCGGCGCGTGGTCGAGCTGTCGGCCTGGGAGAACGGCTGGAACAGGCGGGCCTGCTGGGCAGCGTCCATGCCGATGCCGGTGTCGCTGACGGCGATGCCCAGGGTCACATGCTGCGCATCGACGGCGAGCGCATGGACGCGCACGGTGATGGCGCCGCGGTCGGTGAACTTGGTGGCGTTGCCGACCAGGTTGAACAGGATCTGGCGCAGGCGCGTGGCGTCGGCCAGCAGCAGATCGGGCACGCCCGGCTCGACGATGGCGGCGATCGCCAGGCCCTTCTTCTCGACCTGCACGGAGAGGGTCTCGGTCATGCCGTCGATCAGACCACGCAGCGAGAACGGCGCCTCTTCCAACTCCATGCGCCCGGCCTCGATCTTCGAGAAGTCGAGCACATCGTCGATGATTCGCAGCAGCGCCGCGGCCGAGCTGCGCACCGTGCCGACCAGGCGCTTCTGGCGCTCGTTCAGCGGCTCGCGCTCCAGCAACTCGGCGGTGCCGACCACGCCGTTCATCGGCGTGCGGATTTCGTGGCTCATGGTGGCGAGGAAAGTCGACTTGGCCTGGTTGGCGGCTTCGGCTTCGGCACGCGCCGTCTGGGCCGCGTCGCGCTCGCGGCGCAGGTCGCGCTGGCGGTGGCGCAGTTCGGTGATGTCGGTGAACACCGACACGCAGCCGCCGGATTTGGTGCGCGCGGCGGTGAGGCGCGTCCAGGCCTGCGGGCCGACGGGGAACTCGAAGGCGCCCTCGCCCTGGCGATGCTGCTTCACGACCCCCTCTGTGAGACGCGCGACCTCGGCTTCGGGCACCGGCAGCTTCAGCAACTCGTATTGCGCGCGCATCGCCGCCGCCGCGGCCACCGGCAGGCTGGTGCCGGGCGTCACGATGGCGGGCAGGTCCCAGTTTACCTTGCGGTAGGCGGCGTTGCCCTGGATCAGCCGCTCGTCCGGACCCCAGATCGCCACGCCGCTGGTCATGCTGTCGAGCGCGTCGTCGAGCAGGGTTTGCGCCGCCTCGGCCTTGGCGCGCGCCTCCTCGGCGACCGCCTGCTGGGCCTTCAGCTCGGTGATGTCGCGGTAGATGGCCAACGTTCCGCTGTCGGGCAGCGGCCTGAAGTTGAACTCGATGATGCGGCCCGACGCGGTGCGCCGCTCGTAGCGCGTGCCGTCCGCGGCCAGCATGCGCTGCGCGCGGTCCTCGACCATCGCGTCGACCTCGGCGTCGTTCCGCGCCGGCCCGAAATCGCCGCGCCGCGCCTGGAAGCGCAGGATGTCGCGGCCCGAGGCGCCAGGGAAGGCGACGTCGCTCGTGAAGCGCTGGAATTCCATGAGCTGGCGGTTCATGAAGCGCCAGCGGAAGTCCCGGTCGAACAGCATGACGCCGTCGATCATGTTGTCGAGCACGGTCTGCAGGGTCGCGCGCGTGATCTCCGATTCGGCGCGCGCCGCCTTCAGCCGTTCCTCCTGCTCGACGATCGCGGTGATGTCTCGGTGGATGGTGAGCACGCGGCCATCGCTCAGCCGGCGATAGGTGACCTCGACGGTGCGGCCCGACACCGCGCGGCGGCGCTCGGGCGGCTGGTCGGCCTGGGTGAAGCGCTGCACGCGGCTGGCGATCCACGATTCCAGGCCCTCGGGCAGGTTTTCCGCCTGCCCGTAGTCGCCGCGCTCGGCGCGGTAGCGCACGATGTCGGCGAAGCGCGGCAGCGTCGCCAGCAGCTCGTCCGACATCTCGTGAAGGCGCGCCATCGCCGGGTTCTGGTAGACCCAGCGTCCGTCGGCTTCGTACAGCAGGACGCCATCGTTCATGTTGTCGAACACCGACTGCAGCGCGGCGCGCGAATCGGTGGCTTCCTTCTCGCGGCGCTTCAGCTCGGAGATGTCGACGATGGTGGTGACCGTGCCGCCGTTGCCGGTGCGGCGCGACTGGCCGCGCAGCCAGTGATCGGTGCCGGCGCGATACTCCGCCGTGCCGCCCTCGCGGTGCATCTTCATGGCACCGGCGACGAAGTCCCGTTCCTTGCCCTTGGGCGCAACGGCGATCGGGGCGCTGTAGGTGATGGCGTGGATCGCGTCGGCGAATGTCACCCCGGGCGTCGTGGCTTCCGGCAAGCCTTGCAGGCGGTCGGCGTAGTTCCTGTTGCGCAGGATCAGGCGATCGTCGGCATCCCACAAGGCGATGGCGACCGGCAGGCTCTCGAGCGCATCGGAGAGCGTGTCGCGCGCGGCGCGGGCATCGGCCTCGGCCGCGGCGTGGCGCTTGGCCAGGTCTTCGTTGGCCAGGGTGAGCGCGATCTGTTCGCGCTGGGCGCGATGATGCGGGCCATTCTGCAGCACCAGCGCCACGAAGTAGACCAAAGCGCCAGCCGCCAGCGCCCACGACAGCGGCTCCTGCGCCTTCAGCAGGCCGATCGCCAGGATGAGCAGCGAGAAGCCGGCGAAACCGATGTACGAGCGTGGCTCGTAGAGACGGCCGGGTGCCAGGGCCGCGCACAGCAGCAGCGCGGTGGTGACCACCAGCCGCGGTTCGGCCGGCGGCAGGCCGACCAGCAGCGCGCCACCGACGCCGTACGATATGCCGGTGAGCGACGCATAGAGGATGTAGTCGCGGCGCCAGATCCCGATCGGCCGCGATCCGGGACGGGCGCGATACGACAGCGAGAGCCACATGAAGCCGCTCATCGCCAGCATGTGTACGGCGAGCGGACCGGCGATCATCCACCACGGCGCGATGCCCCAGTAGATCATCGCGAAGACCAGCCACAAGGCGAGCGCCAGGACCCGCAAGGCGACGTTGCCGGTCATCAGGCGATCGGTGAGGACGCGTTCGAGGCGCTGAGTGTCGTTCATGGCCCATCGTCCTCCGTGCGTGTTTCCTGCCGGTAACGCGAGGCGGGCAAAATGTTTCGTGGGTTTCGCGTAACCGACGAAACCAAACGACAGGTCGCCGCAATCTCCGAGAAACCGGCCGGGCCTAGGTTGGCCTCATCGAAAAGGCGCCGCGCCGGCGGTCACCGCCGCGGCTCCCGCCTCGCTGGCCGGCGGTCCGATCCGCTAACGGGTCGCCAAGACCCCATCGAATTTGCCTTTCGCCGGACGCACACCCCGGCGAGAGACGACCGGGACTCCCATCACCGGTCTGGCAGCGGCGCCCCTCCCGGCGCCGCTGCTCTCTTTTGAGGTCAGTCGCGCGCGCCGTGCGCCTTGTGGTCGCGGCCCCCGGGCGGCAGGATGGAGTGATATGGCTGTCCGTCCCAAAGATGCCCGTCCACACGTCATTGTTGTCGAGGACGAGCAGTTTCAACGCGAAACCCTCACCGATTTCCTTGAGGACAACGGCTATCGCGCCTCCGGCGTCGACTCCGGCACCGGCCTGCGCAAGCTGGTGGAGAAGGATCCGCCGGCGCTCGTCCTGCTCGACCTCAGGCTGCCGGGCGGCGACGATGGCTTCGCGCTGGCCCGCTTCCTGCGCGAGCGCAGCCGCAAGGTCGGCATCATCATGGTGACGGCCAGCGGCGACACGGTCGACCAGGTCGTCGGCCTCGAGACCGGTGCCGACGACTACATCGCCAAGCCCTACGAGCCACGCGCGCTGCTGGCCCGCATGAAGGCGCTGCTGCGCCGGGCCGGCGGCGCAGGCGCGGCGACACCTGGCGAGCGGGTACGCGTCGGCAAGTGCCTGATCGACCTCGCGGCGCGGCGCATGACGACATTGAGCGGCGAGGAAGTGCCGCTACGCGCCGGCGAGTTCGAACTGCTGCGGATCTTCGCCGAGAATCCCAACCGGCCGCTCAGCCGCGACTGGCTGCTGGAGACGACCAGCCATCGCGAGATGGAGGCGTTCGATCGTGCCATCGACATCCGCATCCTGCGCATCCGGCGCAAGATCGAGGTCGATCCCGCCCACCCCACATCTATCCGTACCGTGCGCGGCGCCGGCTATATGTTCGTGCCGCCCGAGGACTGATTTCGAATCTTCAGCATCGCCGGAACTCGCGCCCGCCCCTGACGTTTAAGGGGTGAAACGGCCGGACTACGCGTTCGTCCGCGTGCGGGAGGTTGGACGAATGTCGAGCGAAACACTTCATGAAGACGCGGAGAAGCTTGGGCCCGAGGTGATCGACCATCACCGCGCGATCGTGTCGCTGATGGAAGAGCTCGAGGCGGTCGACTGGTACAACCAGCGCGCCAAGGCCACCAAGAATCCCGAGCTGCGCGCCATCCTCGAGCACAATCGCGACGAGGAGAAGGAACACGCGGCGATGGCGCTCGAGTGGATCCGGCGCAACGACCCGAAAATGCACGAGCATCTCAAGACCTACCTGTTCACCGAAGGCTCGCTCGCGGCGGTCGAAGCCGAGGCCAAGGGCGAACCAGGCGGCGGCGAGAGCGAAGGCGAGGAGGATGGAGCGGACGCTCCGTCGAAGGACGGCAGCCTTGGCATCGGCAGCCTGCGCAAGACCGGAGGACAGGACCAATGAATCATCTTTTCCATAAGCGCGCGCCGATCACGCCGGCCGGTTGGGTCGAGATCGAGAAGGAAGCCAAGCGCACGTTGCGCGCCCTGTTGGCAGCGCGTCGCGTCGTCGATTTCAGGGGGCCGCTCGGCTGGGGCGCTTCCGACGTCGAGCTGGGCCGCGCCGATCCGATTGCGTCGCCGCCCAGCGGCAAGAACGTCCAGGCACGCCTGCGCCGCATCCAGCCGCTGGTCGAGTTGCGCATCCCGTTCGACGTGAGCCGCGCCGAGCTCGATGCGATCGACCGCGGCGCCCGCGATCCCGACCTCGATTCGGTGACCGCCGCGGCGCGCGAGATCGCCATCGCCGAAGATCGCTCGATCTTCCACGGCTACAAGGCCGCGCAGATCACCGGCATCTGCGAGGCGCGCAAGAGCGTCGCCGTGCCGCTCGGCACCAGCCATACCGACTATCCGCTGGCCGTGTCGTCGGCGCTGACCCGTCTGCGCGACGAGGGTATCGAGGGGCCGTTCTCGGTGGTGCTGAACGAGCAGCTCTACAAGGATCTCGCCGCGCGCACCGACGGCGGCTATCCGATCATCAGCCACGTCCAGCGCCTGATCGACGGCGAGATCGTGTGGGCGCCGGGCATCGACGGCGGCCTGGTGATCTCCCAGCGCGGCGGCGATTTCGAGCTGACGGTCGGCCAGGATTTCTCTCTGGGCTATCTCGAGCACAACAGCGAACGCGTGCGCCTCTATATCGAGGAGAGCTTCACGTTCCTGATCCTGACCGGGCAGGCGGCGATTCCGCTCACGGGCGGCAGCGCCAAGAAGAGCTGATCTAGCGCCGGGCGCGCGACTGGCGGGCGGCGCTCGCCAGGCCCAGGCACAGCCGGCGGGCGATCGCCTCGTCGGGCAGACCGGTGCTCTTGCACTCCATCTCGGCGTCGAGGATGCGCGTCAGCGCCGCACTCAGCCGCGCCAGCGGCCAGGCGCGCAGATGGCGCTCGAAGCGCACGCGCACCGGGCCGCCGCGCGGCAGGCCGCGCGCCTTGAACATCGCGCCCTCGAGATTGCCGCCGCGTGCGGCGTGCCCCGACACGAGGTGGAGCTGGTCGGCGTGGCGCTGCAGCGAGCGGACGAGCTGGACCGGGTTGCCGCCCTCGGCAAACACGCGGTCGAGCGCACGGTCGAGCGCCACCATCTCGCCGTCGAAGGTGGCGGCGATCACGTTGTCGATGCCGATCGAGGCGGTGTCGCCCAGCACCGCCGTGGCGTCGGCCATGGTGATGGTCTTGGCGTCGTCGCCGGCCTTGTAGAGCAGCAGCTTGTCGATCTCGCTGCGCGTCTGGCCGCGATCGCCGCCCAGCCGCTCGACGATCCAGTCGAGCGCGTCGACGTCGACGTTGAGGCCCTGCGCGCGCGCCGAACTCTCGACCAACCCTTCCAGCGCCTCGACCGAGTCCATGTAGCAGGGCATGGCGGCCAGGGTGGGCTCGGTCTCGGCCAGGGTCCGGAGCGCCGAGCGCGGCGTCAGGTTGCCGCCCTCGAGCACGATCAGCGCATCGCCCGCCGGCGCGGCGATCAGGTTCTCCAGCGCCTCGGCGGATTCCTCTCCCGCCGGCCGCACGCGGATCACGCGACGGCCGCCCATCAGCGACATGGCCGAGAATTCGTCGGCCAGGCGTGCTGGGTCGTGCTTCAGCGTGTCGCCGGCGATGTCGATGACGCGGAACGGGTCCTTGAGGTCCTCGCACACCGACTTGGCGAGCTGCACGGCGCGTTCGGCGATCAGCCCGTCGTCGTTGCCGTAGATCACCACCGCCCGGATCTTCGGATCCGGCTTCTTGAGGAAGGCCTCGGCCTGGCGTGGTTCGATCTTCACGCGGTGCTTATACCACGATGTTGTTTGCGTGCTTACAGCACGACGTTGACGATCCGGTTGGGGACGACGATCACGCGCTTGGGCGTTTTGCCGTCGAGCCCGCGGACGAGCTCGGGCAGCGCGAGCGCCGCCGTCTCGGCAGTGTCCTTGGGCGCGTCCTTGGGCAACTGGATCGTGCCGCGCAGTTTGCCGTTGAGCTGGACGGCCACGGTGACCGTGTCGTCGACCAGCAGCGCTGCGTCGGCGACGGGCCACGGCGCGTCGGCCAGCAGGGCCTGGTGGCCCAGCTCCTGCCACAGCTGCTCGGCCAGATGCGGCGTCATCGGGCCGATCAGGCGCACGAAGACCTCGAGCGCCTCGCGCAGCGCCCAGCTGTCGCCGGCGTCCCTGGCCCGGAACGCCGAGATCGTGTTGGCCAGTTCGTAGAGCCGCGCGACGGCCTTGTTGAAGTGGAATGCCTCGATGTCGGCCGACAGGCCGGCGATCGTCTTGTGCGCCGCGCGGCGCAACTCGGTCGCTGCGTCGGAGAATGCCGCGGGTTTGGCCGCGCCCGCCGCCGG
>Ga0070681_10008427_pt1 | contig 10098 bp, 12 predicted proteins | sample KBSC83BmetaG_FD_65650 | JGI IMG/M metagenome (GOLD analysis project Ga0070681, IMG submission 65650) | Corn rhizosphere microbial communities from Kellogg Biological Station, Michigan, USA - KBS C8-3B metaG | ecosystem: Host-associated > Plants > Roots > Rhizosphere | place: USA: Michigan...
GCGCAAGGGCTGGGGACAACCTGTTGCACTCTCGTGTCGGTGCCTGGCACCGGCCGTTCGCGGAAACCGGCCGCTCCCTCGTTCGAGGGATTTTCGCCGGCCTGAAACGCGGGATCTTTGCGCAGGTTCTCGCCGAGAATCTTCGGCGAAGCTGAGCGCTCCTGCGGTTCAAGCTCGTGCGCGCGGCGCCGAGGAGGAATTGAGCCGGGAAATGGTCTCGGCAGGCGTTCGAGCAAGGAGCGAAGGAACATGGTGTCGACGGATCGTCCGATCCGGGCTCTCGTCATCGACGACGACCCCCTGCTCTGCGAGCTGCTCCGGGTCGCGCTCGAGCTCGAGGGCATCGAGGTCGCAGAGGCGCATCACGTGATCCAGGCCGAGCGGCTCCTCGCGGAGTCCGTCCCCGACGTGGTCGTGCTCGATCTCGGCCTGCCGGGCGTGGACGGGGTCTTCTACTGCGAACGGCTGCGCGAGAGCCCGCGGACGAGGGCGATGCCGATCGTCGCGATCAGCGGCTCGGAAGCTGCCGGAACACGTGCAGTGAGCGCCGGGGCGAACGCGTTCCTGCACAAGCCGATCGACCCGGTTCATCTTCTCGCGACGGTCGAGCGCCTTGTCGGTCTCGCGCCGCTCGAACACCACGAAGCGGCCGGCGCGGGCGAGCTGCGACGACTGATCGCAATCGGCCAACGCCAACACGATCTGTTGACGGATGCCTACCGGCAGACGATGGAGGCGCTCTCGGACGCGCTCGAGTCCCGTGACTTCGGAACGAGCGCACACTCTCGGCGCGTGACCAGCTACGCGACCCGGCTGACGCTCGAGATCGAGCCGTCGCTGATCGACGATCCCACCCTCGAGTGGGGCTTCCTCCTGCACGACGTCGGCAAGATCGGCATCCCCGACCGCATCTTGCTCAAGCAGAGCTCGCTCACGAGAGCTGAGCGACGCTGCATCGAGAACCACACGCTGATCGGCGAACGGCTTGTGGGACACGTCCCGCTGTTGCAGGGCGCCGGCCTCGGCGTGGTTCGCTCACACCACGAGCGCTGGGACGGAACCGGCTATCCGGACGGGACCGCTGCGCAGCGGACGCCGATCGCGGCGCGCATCTTCGCCGCCGCGGATGCGCTCGACGCGATGACCGACGAGCGCCCCTACCGCCGGCCGCTCGACTGGGACGACGCCCTCGCCGAGCTGCTCCGAAACAGGGCGTCCCAGCTCGACCCGGATGTGACCGACGCGGTTGCGGCCTGCGAGCGCGATCTCTACGAGATCTATCGCAGCCGGAACCGGGCACCCGGTCTCGTGGAGTGATTCGCCCTCCACGACGGTGCGAACCTCCCGACCGCCCGAAACGTCGAGGCGTCGCTCGCACACGGGGACCGACCCGAGGGTTTCGAGCGGCGCTGTGTTCACGCGACCACGACGACGTAGACGACGAACGCGAGCCAAAGCATCAACCAGACGGCGATGCCGGCCGCCTCGAAGCGGCGCCGCACCCGCAGCTCGAAGACGGCGAGGAGGCCGCCCGCGAGCGCGAGCGCGCCGGCAACGATTGCCGAGGTCTGCAGGTGCCAGTCGGTGAAGGCGAGACCGAAGGCGACCGGCAGCGTCGACTGGAAGACGAGCGCTCCGGTGATGTTGCCGAGCGCAAGCGTGTCCTTGCCGGACCGTGCCCAGAAGATGCTGTTGATCTTTTCCGGCAGCTCGGTCGCAAACGGTGCGATCACGAGGGAGAGCACGAGCGGCTCGACCCCGAGGCGCTCCGAGGCGTGGACGAGCTGCTCGACGAACATGTGTGCCCCGCCGACGATCGCGCCCAGGGCGACGACGAGCTGGGCGATCACCGTCGCCGCTCCCGGTGGATCGTCTTTGGTCGTGTCGAAGAGAAGTGGTTTCAACTCCGACTCGACGGCTACCTCCCCGCTTCGGGCGAGTGTGAGGCGCACGTAGGCGGTGTAGGCGAGCACGAGAGCCACCGCAGCGGTGAGGCGCAGCCACAGCGGAACGCCGAGGACGCCCAACCCGAACGCAACCGCGAAGCAGCCGACGAAGAAACCGAGGTCGCGCTCGAGGGTCTGGACATGAACGTCGAGCGCCGAGCCCTGCGGCCTGCGCCGTCGCCATCCATATGCAGCGCCTCCGAGCAGCGCCATCGCGAGCGTTGCGAGAAGGAACGGTGCGCCGAGAATCGCACCGGTCGCGATCTCGTGTGAGCCGGCGCCGCCGCTCACGATCGCCGTGACGGGGATCAGCGTCTCGGGAAGCGCGGTTGCGACCGCAGCTAGCAGGCTGCCAACGGCACCCTGTCCGAGATCGAGCTTCGCACCGAGCCACTCGACCCCGTTCGTGAAGAGGAGCGCACCCGCGAGCACCACCGTGATACTGAGCAGGAGGAGAAGCGCGGTCGTCATCGCCGCAGCTTCCGCGTCAGCTCGACGACGGCGGTGACGCCGAACGCGATCGCGAGCGCGATGCCGAGCGCGAGGATCGGCCGCTGTTCGAATATCCGGCCGCCGTAGTAGCCGAGCAGCACGGCGTAGCACGCCCAGGCCGCCGCCGCGACGGCCGCGATCGGGAAGAACACGACCGCCGGGAACCGCACCAGGCCGGCGCTGAACGTCGTCGCGGTGCGGCCGCCGGGGACGAAACGCGCGATCAGGATGAGGTACGGCCCCCGCCTGGCCAGTTGTCTCTCCGCCCAGTCGAGCCCGCGTCGCGCCCGTCCGCCCTGGAAGAGGCGCTCGCGCGCGCGCGGGCCGAGCTTGCGCCCGAGCAGGTAGGCGGAGGAGTCGCCGGCGAACGCGCCGATCGCGGCGGCCGCGATCACCGTCCCGAGGTGCAAGTCCCCGAGCCCGGCGAGGACTCCGCCGGTGATCGCGAGCGTCTCGCTCGGCACGACGGGAACGAGCGCGTCGAGCGCCGCGATGCCGAGGATCACGGCGTACGACCACGGTGTCGAGAGCACGTCGACGAGCGCCTGGGTCATCGCGGGAGGGTATGCGCCCGCGCCGCTCCGTCTCGAGGTGTCCGGCGCGAGCCCTGGTCAGTCGTCCCAGTTGACGACGATTCCACCATCGGCGCCGGGCAAGGGGAGGGCTCCCGCCTCGGCCTCGACGGCCCGGCGTTCCGCCGTCGAGAGGCGTCGCCACGGCTGGATCGCGACGACGGAGCCTGCTCGCCGCCAGATCCCGACTACCTCGCCGCCGACGAGCACGGCGCCGGGCCAGACACGCGGGGTCCACAGCTCGGGCCGGCGGGTCGCGTCGGCGACGAGGAGCTCGCGGTCGAGCCCGTGGAGCAGGAAGAACGGATCGCCGCTCGGGAGGAGCCGCGCGGGTGCGGCCGCGGAGGGTGTGTCCCGGAAGCTCTGCTCGTCGCTTCCCAGGATCGACCCGTCGCCGACAGGCGTTCGCACGGCGAGGAGCTCCGCGGCGAGCGCATCGAACGCCGCCCGGCCTCCGGCGGTCCCGATCCCGGCCCACTTGGCAAACGCCGCGGGCGTGGTCGGCCCGAAGACGTGCAGGTACCGGCGCGCAAGCTCGAGGCGAGCCTCGCGCGGGTCGATCTCGGGTCGCGGAACCGTCCAGATCACAGGCAGTCGTGCGCCTTCCCAGCGGATCAGGACGGTGCCGGTCGGAGCCGCGTAGCGCAACGCGTTGGGATGGACGCCGATCCCTCGGCCGGCCTCGTCGTACCGCATCCGCCGCCCGTCGAGGAACGCATGCAGGCGGGCAGCGGTGTCCTCGGCGCGATGCAGCCCTCTCGCGTCGTCGGGCAGGCGACCGAGCGTGAAGACCGCATGGTCGCGCGCCGCGACGACGTACGCGCTGAACCGCGGCCCCCACACCTGGACGAGCGACGAGTGCTCCCAGCTCGACGGCTCGGCCCCCGCGACGCGGGCGTGGATCGAGAGAACCGCGGCGCGCGGCATGCTGTCCTGCAGACCGGCCCACGCCGCACGCTCGAGCGATTCCCCTCCCGGCGGCAGCCGCTCGTCGAGCGAGTTCGCCCGGCGTCGATGAGCCAACACCTGTTCGCGTGAGAGAGCGAGACGCGGCGTCGTCACGCGCAGGATTTTCCCACGCAGCCGGCGCCGGCGGTAGGCACCGGCCGCTGGATCAGTTCGCGTCCAACGAGACCACCCACCTGTTCCTCGGCAGGCGGAGCAGCAGCCGAGGCACGCCGTCGTTCTCGCTCGCGTAGATCTGGCTGTAGTCCGCCCGGTAGATGAAGAGCTCGTTGCTGGAGCGCCCCCAGCCGAACTGCTCACCACGCCCAAACCGATGGATGATCGCACCCCTCGGGGAGACGGTGAGAATGTGTCCGCCGCTTGCCGTGATGCCGAGCGCCTTCGAGTCGGGCGACCAGCCGTTCAGGTTCGTCGGGTTGACCCCACCGACGATGCGTGTCTGCCCTGTCTGTTTGTCGACGATGCGGATCTGCTGGTGGTGCTGGTCGATCTCCCTGATGTAGGCCCAGTAGCGGAGGTCGGGTGAGATCAGCGGCGCGTCGAAGCCGTTGACCGACGGGGTGCTCCAGAGGGTGACGATCTTGCCGGTTGCCGGAGCGAGCGTCCGCAACAACGACGCGGCGATACCGGTCCGACGCGACTCTCCGTAGACGAGCGACTTGCCGTCGGCTGTCCACCACGACGGTGTGAAGACGTGCTTCGAGTCGGTCGAGCCGATGAGAACCGTGGCCGGGCTGCCGTCGATCGGGACGAGCTGCAGCTGGTTGCCCTTCGCTCCGGCCGAGCCGATTGTCAGCGCACGGGAGTCGGGCGACCAGACGAAGCTCAGCTGGCAGTTCTGGCAGCTCGCGTTCGCCGGCACGAGCAGCCGCGGATTCGACCCGTCCGCGCCCTCGACGTAGATGCCCGTGGGGTCCTCCCAGGCGATCGAGGCATCGTCGGGTGACCAGTGAGCCCAGGTGCCGTAGTGGGCCTTCGAAAGAACGCGCAGCACGTGTCCGGAACCGTCGATTACCTCGAGGCGTGCGCCCGCGGTGCCGGTCCGTGGGGCCACGAACACCACGAGTCGCGTCGCGTGGTTTGCCTCCGCCGGGTATCCCGACGCCGTACCCGCCACGCCGACGGCAGCCAGGACAACGACCGGCAGGAGAGTCAAGCAAAGGCGCGTCCTCAGCAACGCCAGCTCAGGGCGACCAGGCGAGCTCGTTGCCGCTCTTGGTGCTTCTGTCGATATAGCGGGGGCAGGATTTGAACCTGCGACCTCCGGGTTATGAGCCCGGCGAGCTACCTGACTGCTCCACCCCGCGACGCGGCCCGAAGTGTAGCACTCTCCCGTTCGCGAAAAGCGTCTCGGAGAGCCAGAAACCGAGCGCCATGACGGCGATTCCGGCGATCGCGTCGAAGATGAAGTGGTTGCCCGTGACGACGATCGTCAGGACGACCAGGACCGGGTAGACGACGCCGACGAGGCGCCAGAAGAGGGGTCGTGCGTACAGGATCAGCCCCACCCCCACGCCGACCGCCCACCCGGCGTGGAGCGACGGCACGGCGGCGACGGGGTCGGAGAACGACGACGAGGTCGGCGAGCCGATGTCGATGTTCGAGAGCTGCCGCAGCGTGTCCTCGAGGCCGACGCCGGCGAGCCGCGGCGGCGCGGTCGGGAACTGCCAGTGGATGACGAGCGCGATGAAGGTCGCGGAGAGAAAGCCGTTGCGGAAGCGGCGGAAGCCGCCGCGGTTCGCGTGGTACAGCCAGAAGAAGAAGACGCTCGTCAGCACGAAGTGACCGACGAAGTAGAAGACGTTCATCATCCGGACGAGCTCGGGCACCCGCAGGAACGTCTGCTGCAGGCCCTCCTCCCATTCGATGTGCGCGAAGCGCTCGACGCTGAGCACGTCCTGGGCGTGGCGCTCGGCGACCGCCCAGTTCGGGGTGATCGTGTGCCGCAGCAGCTCGTATGCCTCGATCCCTGCGACGACGATCGCGATCTGCATCACGCCGTAGAACCGCGTGACGACTGCTCTCACCCTCGTCATCGAGGCGATTCTATGAGGCGCCGTTACGATGGCGGCGTGGCAACCGTCGCCTGGATCGGGCTGGCCGTCGCACTCGTCGCCGCCGCCTGCTCGACCGTGCTCGTCGGCGTGCGCGGCGTGCAGGCCTGGCGGACCTTCCGCTCCTTCGCGCGCTCGACGACGCGCGCGCTGGACGAGGTGACCCGCAGCGCGGCGGCGGCCGAGGCGCACGCCACCGCGTTGACGGCGGGCGTCGAACGGTTGACGGCGGCCACCGAGCACCTCGGGTCGTCGCTCGCCGAGCTCGCGGCGATCCGGGCCGCAGCCGACGAGGCCCGTGCCGCGGTCGCGGGACTGCGCGGCTCGGTGCCACGCAAGTGACGCGTGTCGCGGCGATCGACCTGGGCACGAACGCCACCCGTCTCCTCGTCGCCGACGTCGAGGACGGCCGCGTCGAGGAGGTCCTGCGCCGCACGCGGATCACGAAGCTCGGCGAAGGCGTCGACGCACGGCGCAGGCTCCTGCCCGTGCCGATTGCACGCGTCCGCAACGTGCTCGGCGACTACCGCCGCGAGCTCGAGGCGCTCGGCGCCGAGCGCACGCTCGCCGTCGCGACGAGCGCGGTCCGGGACGCCGAGAACGGCGAGGCGTTCCTCGGCGAGATCGAATGGTCCTACGGCTTCGCGACGCGTCTTCTGAGCGGCGACGACGAGGCGGCGATGACGCTGCGCGGCGTCGGCCCGCTCGAGGCGGGGACGGTGATCGTCGACGTCGGCGGCGGCTCCACGGAGCTGATCACGCAGAGCTTCCGGACGAGCATGGACATCGGCTCCGTCCGCCTGACGGAACGGTTCGGCGACGACTGGGACGCCGCCGCCGCCGAGATCCGCGGACACCTGCCGGACCTCGCGGCAACGCGCGCGCTCGGCGTCGACGGGACGACCGCCGAGGTGGCGGCGCTCGGGGACGGACACGCCGCGACGCGCGCGCAGATCGACGAGATGCTCACCTGGCTTCGCTCGACGAGCGAAGCGGAGCGGCGCGCCCGCCTGCTCGAGCCGGATCGAAGCGAGGTGCTGGCAGGCGGCGTGCTCGTCCTCCGCGAGATCCTGCGCCACCTCGCGGTCGAGCGCATCGAGGCCTCCGACCGCGATCTCCTGGACGGCGCCGCGCTCGAAGCCGCCGCGCTCCCCGAGGCGCCGGAAGGCGACGCACCACCCGGCGCGTACACGTGCTGCTGAGACTCGCCGCACTCGCGCTCCTCACATCGGCGCTCGCCGCATGCGGCGGCTCCAAGGAGGCCACCCTCACTGCGAACGGGTTCCCACCCGGCTGCACGATCCCCGAGGTCGACCGGATCGTCAGCGCGTTCCTCGCCACGCCGAGCTTCGCACCGCCGGCGCAGTTCCGGCGCTACGTCTCGACCGAGTCGGACAAGCGCTCCTTCCGGACGAGCACCGCCGCGGCGGCAGTCGCGCACCTCCGCCGGCGGCACGCCCTCGGCGAGCGAGACCGGCTGATCGCGCTCCGCGTCTCGAAGCAAGACTTCAACCACGTCGGGATCTCGTTCCGGCTGACCCGGTTCGCGCCAGACTTCGCCGCCCGCGGCATCCGCACCCGGCTCGCGACGGGCAGCGGGACGATCGACTGTGCCCACCAGAGGGTGGCCTCCTGGGCCCAGAGTGGCCCCTGAGCGGCCCACGAGAGGCCCGGCGCCCGAGAAACTTGCGCTCGCAAATTTCTCTGCTAGGATGCTTGCGTCATCAAGTATTGGAGGAAGCACATGACCACCAGCACCGAGACGCAGACCACCTGGCAGGCCGACACGGTCCACTCGAGTGTCGCCTTCGAGGTCCCCTACGCCGTCGCCACGTTCGGCGGCACCGTCGACGACTTCGAGGCGACGCTGAGCGACGACTTGCTCGCCGGCTCCGCCCGGATCGAGAGCATCCGGACCAAGGAGGAGAACCTCCAGGCCCACCTGCTCTCCCCCGAGTTCTTCGACGCCGAGCGCCACCCGGTCGTCAGCTTCTCGGGCCGGCTCTCCCGCAGCGGGGATGCCGCCGAGGTCGACGGCGAGGTAACGATCAAGGGCATCACCAGGCCGGCCGTCCTCAAGGGCACGGTCACCGGCCCGGCCGTCGACCACCTCGGCGCCACCCGCATCGGGCTGAAGCTCGAGACGACGATCGACCGCCGGACATTCGACATGAACTGGAACATGCCGCTCCCGAACGGCGAGCCGGCGCTCTCGAACGACGTGACGCTGAAGGCCGACCTGACGCTCGTCGCCCAGGCCGCGTAGCCATGAACGTCCTCGCGATCAGCGGCTCGCTCCGCATCGACTCGAACTCGACGGCCCTCCTCCGCGCCCTGCGCGAGGAGGCGCCGTACGGCGTCGACGTCGCGCTCTGGAACGGGCTCAAGGAGATCCCGCCCTACGACCAGGACGACGACGGCGTGCCGGCGCTCCCGCCGGTCGCCGCGCTCCGCGACGCCGTGCGCGAAGCGGACGCGGTGTTCTTCGCGACGCCGGAGTACAACTCGTCGATCCCGGGAGCGCTCAAGAACGCACTCGACTGGGCGTCGCGCCCGCTGGCGACCAACGCGTTCCGCAACAAGCCGGTCGCGGTGATCGGCTCCAGCGCCGGGGCGTTCGGCGGCGTGTGGGCCGCGGCCGAGCTCCGCAAGGTGCTTGCGACGATGGGCGCGCGCGTCACCGAGGTGGAGCTCGCCGTCGGCCACGCCGGCGAGAAGTTCCGCGCGGACGGGTCGCTGATCGACGGGGACATTCGCCAGGCACTGCGCGAGGCACTCGAGACGCTCGCCGCCGCGACGGCGCCGGTCGAGGTCGCGGCGTAAGCAAGAAGCTACGGCTCGAGCACGGCGGGCGACTCGTCCTCGGCCAGCCGGCGCTGCAGCGCCGACCGGGAGAGCACGCCGACGAGCTTGCCGCCCTCGACGACCGGGACACGCTCGTAGTCCTGCGCCTCGAGAAACGCGAATGCGTCGGCGAGCGGCATCGTCGAGGAGACGGTTGCGTTCGGCGGCTCGGCAATCGAGCCGGCCGTCGCGATCGTCGGGTCGAGCCCTCCGGCGACCACCTCGCGTACGAGCGTCTTACGGGTCACGACGCCCAGCAGCGCTCCGTCCTCGCACACGAAGACGGAGCGCACGGCGTCACGTGCCAGCGCCTCGGCCGCCTCCTGCGCGGTTGCCGACGCGTCGAGCGCGATCGGCTCGGACACCATCGCGTCGCGCACGAGCTGCTCGGTCACGGGTACACACCGCGCGCCTCGAGCGCGCCGGAGACCTCGTGGATCGCCGCGACGAGCGCCGCGTCCCGCAGCGAGATCCCACGCTCGTGGGAGACGTTCCACACGCGGTCGAAGGCGTCGGACATCTTGTCGGCAAGACGGCGGCGGATCTCGTCACGGTCCCAGAAAAGCCGGCCGAGGTCCTGGACCCACTCGAAGTAGGACACGGTGACGCCGCCGGCGTTCGTGAGGATGTCGGGCAGGACCGGGATGCCGCGCTCGGCGAGGATCCGGTCGCCCTCGTTCGACGTCGGGCCGTTCGCGCCCTCGACGAGCAGCTTGCAGCGCAGGTTGCCCGCATTCGCGCCCGTCACCTGGTCTTCCCGCGCCGCGAGCACGAGGATGTCGCACTCGAGCTCGAGCAGGACCTCGTTCGTGATCCGCTCGACGCCGTCCGTGAAGCCCTCCAGGGACCCGTGCTCGGCGACGTAGGCGTGCAGCGTCGGGATGTCGAGCCCCTGTGCGGCGTAGACGCCGCCGGAGATGTCCGAGACCGCAACCACCTGTGCGCCCTTGTCGTGCAGCTCGGTCGCCGCGATCCCGCCGACGTTGCCGAAGCCCTGCACGGCACAGCGCTGTGCCGCGAGGTCCCACCCGAGCCGGCCGCACGCCCGTTCGACGACCATCACTACTCCTGCGCCCGTCGCCTCGTGCCGGAACACCGAGCCGCCGATCGAGATGGGCTTGCCCGTGACGATCTCCGGGACCGCGTAGCCCTTCTGCATCGAGTACGTGTCCATCATCCACGCCATCGTCTGCTCGTTCGTCGCCATGTCCGGCGCGGGAATGT
>Ga0070681_10008428_pt1 | contig 10098 bp, 10 predicted proteins | sample KBSC83BmetaG_FD_65650 | JGI IMG/M metagenome (GOLD analysis project Ga0070681, IMG submission 65650) | Corn rhizosphere microbial communities from Kellogg Biological Station, Michigan, USA - KBS C8-3B metaG | ecosystem: Host-associated > Plants > Roots > Rhizosphere | place: USA: Michigan...
TCGCGCGGCATGACCTACAAGAACGCGGTTGCCGGGTTGAACCTCGGTGGCGGCAAGTCCGTGATCATCGGTGACAACCGCACGGCCAAGCGTGAGATGGTGTTCCGCGCCCACGGCCGCTTCGTGGACTCGCTGGGCGGTCGTTATATCACGGCGGAAGACGTGGGCACCAGCACGGCCGACATGGACTTCGTGCACATGGAAACGAAGTTCGTCACCGGCCTCGCGAACAAGTCCGGTGATCCGTCACCCGTAACGGCCCGTGGCGTGTTCCGTGCGATCCAGGCGTCCGCCAAGCACCGCTGGGGATCCGACTCGCTCGAGGGGAAACTGATCGCGGTTCAGGGGCTCGGGCATGTCGGCTCCTACCTGTGCAAGGAGCTCCATCAGGCGGGCGCGAAGCTCATCGTCACCGACATCGATGCCGCGAAGGTGAAGCGCATCGTCGATGATTTCGGCGCGAAGGCCGTGGAGCACGACAGCATCTTCAGCGTCAAGGCGGACATCTTTGCGCCGTGCGCGCTCGGCGGCATCATCAACGACAAGACGGTGCCCGACCTGAAGGTGGAGATCGTTTCCGGTGGCGCGAACAACCAGCTGCTCGAGGAGCGGCACGGCGAGGAGCTCGAAGCGCGCGGCATCCTCTACGCGCCGGACTACGTTGCGAACGCTGGTGGCGTCATCAACGTATACAGCGAGTTGGCCGGCTGGACGCGTGAGCGATCGCTGCGCAAGGCCGACGAGATCTACGACACGCTGCTTGGCGTGTTCGAGCTGGCGCGAGAGCAGGGCATCCCGACCTACGTGGCGGCGGACCGCATGGCCGAGCGTCGCCTGAAGGCCGTGGGGTCCCTGGTCCGCACGTGGCCGCCGTTCCCGCGCGAAGCATGACCACCAATTCCCGAATCGAGGAGACTTCCGAATGATGACGTGGTCGGAATGGGATCGCTGTCCGCCCGGTGCGGCGTTACGTGATGCCGACCCCGAGATCGCCCGCCTCATCGACCGGGAAGTCGAGCGTCAGCTCGAGGGCCTCGAGCTCATTGCCAGCGAGAACTTCGTATCGCCGGCGGTGCTCGAGGCCATGGGATCCCCCTTGACGAACAAGTACGCGGAGGGGCTTCCGGGCAAGCGGTATTACGGCGGCTGCGAGTTCGTCGATCAGGTGGAGCAGATCGCGATCGACCGCGCGAAGCAGCTGTTCGGTGCGGACCACGCGAACGTCCAGCCCCATTCGGGAGCCCAGGCGAATGCGGCGACGTTCTTCGCGTTCCTCAAGCCCGGGGAGACGTTCCTCGGCATGGACCTGTCGAACGGCGGGCACCTAACGCATGGGTCGCACGTGAATTTTTCCGGGGTGCTGTACCACCCGGTGTCGTACAAGGTGAACGACGAGGGGCTGATCGATTACGACCAGATGCGTGCGCTCGCCCTCGCGTCGCGACCGAAGATGATCATCGCCGGCTACAGCGCGTACTCGCGCGTGATCGACTTCGCGCGTTTCGCGGAGGTCGCACGTGAAGTCGGCGCCATCTTCATGGTGGACATGGCGCACTTCGCGGGGCTCGTCGCGGCAGGCGTGTATCCGTCACCGGTGCCGCACGCCGACGTCGTGACCACGACGACGCACAAAACGCTGCGCGGCCCGCGCGGCGGTCTCATCCTGTGCAAGGCCGAACACGCCAAGGTCATCGACAAGGCGGTGTTCCCCGGCATGCAGGGCGGTCCGCTCGAGCATGTCATCGCCGCCAAGGCAGTCGCGCTCAAGGAGGCGCTCCACCCGTCGTTCCGGCAATACGCGGCGCAGGTTGTCGCGAACGCGCGCGCTCTCGCTGCATCGCTCATCGAGCGCGGGTTCAATGTCGTTTCCGGTGGCACCGACAATCACCTCATGCTCGTTGACCTTCGCAGCAAGGGGCTGACGGGCAAGGTGGCGGAGCAGGCGCTCGACCGCGCCGGCATTACCGTGAACAAGAACACCGTGCCGAAGGAGACGCAGTCCCCGTTCGTGACGAGCGGAATTCGCATCGGGACTGCCGCGGTGACGACCCGCGGCATGAAGGAAGCCGAGATGCGACGGATCGCCGAGCTTATCGACGTGACGCTGCGGTCGCCCGAGGATGCCGGCGTGTCGAAGCGGGTTCGCGAGGAGGTTCGGGAGCTCACAGCGGCGTTTCCGCTGTACCCGGAGCCGTTGGAGGCAGCGTCGTCCTAGAAAGCATCGGCGGCGCGGCAGGTTGGCGCGCCTAACGATTCACAAGGCTCGGCACCCCGTTGCGCGCGCTGCGCAGCCGAGCGGCGCAGCCGAACTGTGCGGCGCGTCACGGCACGGCGATTCTGGCCCGCCGCGTGCCCAGCGCGCGTCGTCATTCGTCTTGAGCAACGAGCCGGGTTGTGCCGCGCCGCGTGGAAGCACATCTTAGCGGCGGGTGCCCGGGCACAGGTCGTGCCTGGTAACTTTTGAAACAGTGGGCTGCGCGATGCGGCCAGCTCATTTCCCCTGGTCGAGGAGTGGCATTGCCGGAGTTGGCGTTTCGAGAAGGCATCATGGACCAGATTCGCCTGCGCGAACCGCGGTTCCACGAGCACGCGTATCTCTTTGTGCTGTCGGCCCTCGAGTTCTCGCAGGCGCGACTCCCCGAGCGGCGGCACATCACGGGTCGCGAGCTCGCCGAAGCGTGTCGTGATCTGGCCCTCGATCGCTACGGCGTCATGGCGAGGCTCGTGCTCGATCATTGGGGTGTGCGCTCGACCGCTGACATCGGCGACGTGGTGTTCACGCTCGTCGACCTGGGCCTTCTCATCAGCCAGCCCACCGACTCACGCCTCGACTTCGCGGACGTGTTCGGCTTCGACCAGGCGTTCGAGCGCGACTATCCGTGGAGACGCGCCGGTCAGGCGTAGCGCGTTCAGGCGGTGCGTTACTTCAGCGTCGTCCCGTTTCCCGTTACACGACGATGACGCAGGACCGAAGGTCGGTGAATTCAACTGAGCTCCCGGTCTGCCGGAAATGTCGCGAGGGCTCCCTTCTGCCGCTCAGCGATTATGGCAAGGACGGCGCCCCGATCACCTACAAGGCGTGGGTGTGCAGCAATCCCGAGTGCGGGTTCAACTTGCGGATCGACAACGGCGAGATCAGTTTCGGAAGGTCCGTGGGTCAGTCTCACAAATAGCAGCCTGCGGCGATTCGCGGCGGCCACCTGGCCGCCGTTTCACCATCCGCCGCCTCCCATGTCATTCTGCCTGACGACAGTCGCATGACCGTGCATGTCGTCACCGCCGCACAATCCGCCGCTCGCGATCGCGCTGCGATCGGTGCCGGTGTTCCGTCGCGAGCGCTCATGCAACGCGCCGGCGCCGCGGCTGCCGCCGAGATCGTGCGCACCTTCGGCGACGCGCTGGCGCACGGCGTCGCGGTGTTCGCCGGTCCGGGAAACAACGGCGGCGACGCGTGGGTGGTCGCCGCGGCGCTCGCGGCGATTGGCGTGTCCGTGCGCGTCGTCGAAGCGGCCGAGCCGAAAACCGACGACGCGCGCGCCGAGCGAGAGACCGCCCGCCCGCTGATCGACGCGCGCGAACCGAGTGGCGCTGAAGGCGTCGTGGTCGATGGCCTTCTGGGCACTGGGTCGGCCGGCGCGCCGCGCGGTGCGATTGCCGACGCGATTCGTCGCGTTGGCGAGCGACGCGACGCGGGCGCGCGCGTCGTCGCGCTCGACGTGCCGAGTGGCCTCGATGCGTCCACCGGCAAGGGCGACGTCACGGTGACGGCCGATCTCACGATCACCTTCGGCACGATGAAACGCGGCGCACTCGTGAGGCGCGATCGCTGCGGACGCATCGTCGTCGTCGACATTGGATTGGGCGCGCACGCCTCGCTCGACGACGGCGCGGCGACGCTCGTGGACCGCGCGTGGGTTGACGCCCGCGTACTGCCGATTGCCGTCAACGCGCACAAGGGGACGCGGCGACGCGTCGCGATCGTCGGCGGGACCGAGGGCATGGCCGGCGCGTCGATTCTCGCCGCGCGGGCCGCACTGAGGAGCGGCGTGGGAATGGCGCGCGCGATCGTGCACCCAGCCAGCGTGGCCCCGCTGCAAGCATCCGTCCCCGCTGCGCTCACGCGCCCGTGGCCGGAGTCCGACGCCGACATCCAGGATTCGATCTGCGACTGGGCACACGCCGTCGTGATCGGGCCGGGTCTCGGTCGCGCGCCTGATACCCGTGCGCGCGTCGAGCGTATCTTGCGAGCGTGGCGCGGGCCCGTGCTTCTCGACGCGGACGCGCTCACGATCTTCCAGGGCGACGCGCCAGCGCTTGGGTCGCTGCTCGATGGCCGCAAAGCGATCGTCACTCCGCACGTCGTGGAGTTCTCGCGCGTGAGCGGAAGGTCGGTCGATTCGATACTCGACGCGCCGTTCGACGTTGGACGTGAGCTCGCGGAAACGCTGGGATGCGTCGTGCTGCTCAAGGGAGTGCCGACCGTTCTTACCGCGCCGAACGGGCGAAGTCTCGTGTCCGCTGCCGGCACGCCCGCACTCGCGACTGGCGGGAGTGGCGATGTGCTGGCCGGAGTTGCGGGCACGCTGCTCGCCCAGATCGATGATCCGCTCGATGCCGCTGCGTGCGCCGCATGGGTTCACGGTCGCGCAGGGGAGCTCGCCGGCTCACACGGTGCTCGCGGTACGGTGATCGACGACGTCGTCGACCAGCTCGCGAACGTGTGGAGCGAACCGGTGTCACGTCCGCGTCCACCAATTCTTGTCGAGCTGCCGTGAGCGACAGCATCTCGCTCGGCCCCGGTCGCGAGTTCGATGTGATTCGCGACCTCGTTCATAGGTGGGGTGAGAGCGCGCGAGGCATCGGCGACGACGCGGCGATTCTCGATGTGCCCGCGGGATGCCGCTTGCTCGCCAGCACCGATGCCACGGTCGAGAACGTTCATTTTCGCGACGGATGGCTCGATCCGGACGAGATCGGCTATCGAGCCGCGGCAGCGGCGTTGAGCGATCTCGCGGCGATGGCTGCCACACCGATGGCGATGCTTGTTGCCATGTGCGTTCCCGAGCAATGGCGTCAGCACCTCGCTGGAATCGCCTTGGGGCTCGGCGATGCCGCGCGCTCGTTTCACGCGCCCATAACCGGAGGCAACCTCACGCGGTCGGCGGAGCTCTCGCTGACGGTGACCGTCCTCGGCTACGCCGCCCATCCGCTCGGGCGCGACGGTGCACACGTGGACGACGTGGTCTACGTGACCGGCGCGCTCGGTGGTCCGGGCTGCGCGCTCGACGCGTGGGTTGCCGGCCTTGAGCCCAGTCGAGAGTACCGTGCGCGCTTTGCGCGTCCGATGCCGCGAATCCGGGAGGCGCTGTGGCTGGCGTCGCACGGCGCAACTGCCGCGATCGACGTCTCAGACGGTCTGCTCGCCGACGCAGGGCACCTCGCGGCCGCAAGCGGCGCGGATGTGTGTATCGAGCTCGATGCGATTCCCGCGATGAGCGGCGCATCGCCACTCGTCGCAGCAAGGAGCGGTGAGGAGTACGAGCTCGTGGTGACGATGCCTGGGCCGGTGGACGAACACATGTTCGCGCGCGAGTTCGGCGTCCCGCTGACGCGCGTGGGCGTGGTGACGGCAGCGACTGAGCACACGGCGCGGGCGAGGCTCCGCTCGCACGGGCGGTTCGTTGACCTGCCAGCGGGTCACGACCACTTTTCCTGAGTGATGCGCACGGTCCTCGTCTTTCTCACGCTGGTCATCATGACGCCGTTCTTCGGGCTGATGGTGATCGTCGCCGCGCTCGTCGGCGTGAAGGATGCCGAGGGAAGCATCTACGACAACGCGCCGCGGTGGTGGGCGCGGTGTCTCGTCGGGGCCGCCGGCATTCGCGTCCGCCTGCATAACGAGGAGCGGATGCGCACCGGCAGCCCGCGCATCTACGTGAGCAACCACGTCAGCTGGTTCGACGTGCTCACGCTCGCCGCGGTGCTCCCCCGCTACAAGTTCGTGGGGAAGGCGGAGCTGTTCCGCATTCCGGTCTTCGGCCGGGCGGCGCGCGCGGCGGGGATGATCGCCATCGAACGCGAGAATCGAAAGTCGGCGTTCGAGTCGTACCGCGTCGCCGCCGAGCGCATCCGAGCCGGGGCGTCCGTGGTGGTGTTTCCCGAGGGCACGCGGGGGCGCGTCTACGCGCTCCGCCAGTTCAAGAAGGGCCCATTCGTGCTCGCCGTTGCGGCGGGCGTCCCGATCGTTCCGACCATCGCACACGGCACGCTCGAGGTGATGCCTCGAGATTCGTTCCGCGTGCGTTCGGGCGTCGTCGACATTCACTTTCTCGAGCCGATCGATACCGACGGCTTGACGTACGAAGATCGCAATCGTCTGTCGCGTGAGTCCTGGCAACGGATGGCCGACGCGATGCACGAGCTGTATGGAATCGACAGCGATCCGAATGCCGCACCGCCGCGCGAGAGCGCGGCGGCGGATTGACCGACCGATCGCGAGTATACTTGGCACTCGCTCCTGCCTAACCATTCACCATCGATCACGCACCGCATGTCCACCATCATCGATATCGCCGCACGCGAAATTCTCGATAGCCGAGGCAACCCGACCGTCGAGGCCGACGTCACACTCGCGAGTGGACAGACGGGTCGCGCGGCCGTGCCGAGCGGCGCATCGACGGGCGAGCACGAAGCGCGGGAGCTGCGGGACGGCGACGCCGGCCGCTATCTGGGGAAGGGCGTCCGGAAAGCCGTGCAGAACATCGAGGAAACCATTGCGCCGGCGCTCACGGGAATGATCGCGACCGACCAGGTGGAGATCGACCGTACGCTGATCGAGCTCGATGGCACGCCTAACAAGGAGAAGCTCGGTGCGAACGCGATCCTCGCCGTGTCGATGGCGACGGCCCGCGCCGCCGCCGCCGAGACCGGGCTACCGCTCTACCGCTACCTCGGCGGGCCGCTGTCACGGACGCTGCCGGTGCCGATGATGAACATCCTGAACGGCGGTGCGCACGCCACGAACACCGTCGACTTCCAGGAATTCATGATCGTGCCGGTGGGTGTGGAATCGTTCGCTGAAGCCCTCCGCGTTGGAGCGGAGGTCTTTCACTCGCTGAAGAAAGTGCTGGTGAAGCGAAAGCTGGCGACCGGCGTTGGCGACGAGGGCGGCTTTGCTCCGGACCTCAAGGATGACGAGATGGCGTTGCAGGTCATCATCGAGGCGATCGAGGCAGCGAAGTACGCGCCCGGCAAGGAGGTCGCCTTAGCGCTCGACGTTGCGGCGTCGGAGCTCTACTCGGGCGGCAGCTACACGTTCAAGAAGAGCGGAGCAGGGACGGTGGACGCCGCCCGGATGATCGACCTGTACGCGCAGTGGCTGGACGAGTATCCGATCGTCTCCATCGAGGACGGGCTGGCGGAAGATGACTGGGAGGGTTGGGCGCAGCTCACCAAGACGTTAGGCGACCGCGTGCAGCTCGTGGGCGATGACCTGTTCGTCACGAACACCGAGCGCCTCGCGCGCGGCATCGAGAACGGCGTGGCCAACGCGATCCTCATCAAGGTGAACCAGATCGGGACGCTGACCGAGACGCTCGAGGCGATCGACATGGCGCGTGCCGCCGGGTACCTGTCCGTGATCTCGCATCGCAGCGGCGAGACCGAAGACACGTTCATCGCGGATCTGGCCGTGGCGACCGGCGCGGGGCAGATCAAGACGGGGAGTGCGTCACGCACCGATCGAGTCGCGAAGTACAACCAGCTGCTCCGCATCGAGGAGGAGTTGGGTGATGCCGCCGAGTTTCCGGGCGGCGCGATCTACGGGCTCTGAGCGTCCAGCCGATGCTTCGCCGCATCTTGTTCTGGGGCCTGGTGATCGCCGCGGTGGTGTTCGCCGTGCAGGGGGGCGAGTGGGGAACGAGCGACCTGTTCGCGCAGCGCGCGCGGGCCGCGCGACTGCGCGCGGAGATCGACACGCTCAAGCGCGATGTGGACTCGCTCGCCCGTGTGAAAAAGGCAGTTCTCACCGATCCCGTGGTGCAGGAGCGGATAGCGCGCGAGGAGTTTGGGATGGTGAGGGGCGACAAGGAGCTGCTTTATCGTTTCGCGACGCCCGACACGGCCCGCGCCGACACCACAGTCCGCACACGATGAGACGGTACGGCTTGACTTGCCGGTAGGCCGGCCTACATTTCGGCTCACTGACGCGGGGTGGAGCAGCCTGGTAGCTCGTCGGGCTCATAACCCGAAGGTCGCGGGTTCAAATCCCGCCCCCGCTATGCCAAACGAACACGAACGAAAGAGGCCGCCCAGCTGGGCGGCCTCTTTCGTTTCGGGCATCGCCCACGCGTCGCGCTACAGGCCGGCGAAGATGTACGTATACCCGTTGCCGACATTGATGCCCGTGCCGCCGGCGGGGCTATTTCGCGCCACCATGTTCACGAGCTGTTGATCGCCGGAAGTGACGGTGACGGCCACCACGAGTTGCTTGGGGTTGGCGGGCGACGGCCACACGTCGTAGTCGAGTGTGTAGTTGCCAGCGTCGAACTGGAAGTTCTGCGGCAGGTAGGGCACCAGGGCCGCGGGCGGGACGCCGGGGCTCCCGTCGGGCGGGTAGGTGTTGTTGTCCGCGAAGTAGTTGTAGGCGGCGACTCTGACGGTGTTGAAGTCGGCGGCGATCTTGGCGGCAAACGCGCGACGCTTCGTGTCGCGGTAGCGCGGAATCGCGATCGCGACGAGCAGTCCGAGCACGGACACGACCGTCATGAGCTCGATGAGCGAGAAGCCGCGGCGGCATCGGCGCGCTCGGGTGGTGCGGCGCGCGTGGTTCGTTAGGCGCGACCTCATCGGCGGGCCCGGGTGAGGGCGGTCATCGCCTCGGCGAGGTATCGGTCGCGCTGCTGCGATGACTTGTAGGAGACGCGCTCGCCGTCGATGTTCGCGCTGAGCTCGAAGCTGACACTGTCGGTGACTTGGTACACGATCTGGTCGGTGGCAATGCCGACTTCCTGTTTCGTGCGCGGGAGGTAACCGTGTGAGACGCGGAAGGCCTCGACGCGTTGCGCGTGGAGGGCGAGGGCGACCCGCGTCGACGCCTCGCGGTAGTCGCGCGAGGGCGCGGCGACTGGCCGCGGCACGAGCCACGCCGGCGGCGCGACCCATGCCCACGCGCAGAGCGCGAACACGAGGCCAGCGGCGACGTAGCTGGGGATGACGCGAGACGCGGACGACGCCGGTACTTCGGCGTTCTTCCGAGCCTCTTCAACGATTTCGGTGACGAGCGCGGCGACGTTGACCTTGGGCGTCGGCCGAGCGGGCGTCGTCATGACGGGCTCCGAACGGGGTATCCGGGGTGATGACGAGTGGGGCGAGGTTCCGTCAATGAATTCGAACGCATGGGGGGCGGCGGGCCGGTCAGAAGTGGACGGGCAAGCGACTATGATGAAGGTGGGCAAGGCGTTATACTCCATGGCCCACGGGGCAGGGTAGCTCAGCTGGTTAGAGCACGGCACTCATAATGCCGGGGTCGCGGGTTCGAGTCCCGCCCCTGCTATTGCCTAACGTTCTTGTCGAGAAGGCGCGCACGCGGCGGTCCCTTAATGGGTTACGCATCATGCGCGTATTTTCGTTTTGGCGCGGTGCGCGCGGGAGTGGGCGGGTAGCTCTGTGCGTTGGAAGGCGCCTTGGCAGTATGATGTTCATTTCGCGGCCCTCCGACGCTCCTCACACTCGGTAGCAGCCTTCTCAGCACGGTCGCGATCAGCGCCGGTCGCCACGAAGGCGCCGTAGACACCCAACGTCAGCTTCGGGCTCTCGTGACCGAGTTGTCGCTGCACGTCGTGGATGGGCGACCCTGAACGAAGCGACGTTCGGCGCTCGGCTGCCAGGCCACGATGTGCTCGGCCGGGCCGCCCGGAGCGCATCGTCGAGGTCCGCGGCCGATGCCGCCGCGCCGATCAGGGCCAGCACGCTCTCGAGCGAGGGCGCCGCGGGGCGCGCGGTAAACAGTCTGACGGCTTACGCGGTGCGGGCACGGCGGCGACTCCGACTGGTCAACGTCGGATGACGACCGAGCGGGGGCGCCGTCTTGCGCCGGGG
>Ga0070681_10008429_pt1 | contig 10098 bp, 6 predicted proteins | sample KBSC83BmetaG_FD_65650 | JGI IMG/M metagenome (GOLD analysis project Ga0070681, IMG submission 65650) | Corn rhizosphere microbial communities from Kellogg Biological Station, Michigan, USA - KBS C8-3B metaG | ecosystem: Host-associated > Plants > Roots > Rhizosphere | place: USA: Michigan...
TGGCGCGCACAGTTGATGGGCTGGCGCTGCCTGTATGCGCCCTATGCGCGCGGGTACCACGTGCGCAGCGTGCTGCCCGGAAAACGGCGCGCGCTACCTCCCGAGATCAATATGCATTCGGTGAAGAACCGGTTCCTGTTACGCATCAAGAACATCTCGGGCGATCTCTACCGGCGTAACTGGGTTTCGATTTCGGCGCGTGATTTCCTGGTGGTGGCGTCTTGCCTCCTGTGGGAGCACACATCGCTCAAAGCTTTTTGGTATGTTGCTCAAAACTGGAAACGGCTGGCTGAGAAGCGTCGCAAAGTGCAGAGCCGCCAGCGAGTGGATGATGAATACATCGCGAGTTGGTTCAACTACACACCGGTCAGCAAGCCCGCGCCGCGCAGAGTCGCGACTATGTCCTCGCACTCTTCGGTTTCGAGTCTGGAACGCTGACCGCTCCTTTACGGTCACGGCTCGTTAATGTCTGAGCCGTGCGCGTCAGCAAGCGGTTTATTTCATGCGCATCGCCATCTTGGGCACCAGGGGCATTCCGGCGCATTACGGCGGGTTCGAAACGTTCGCCGAAGAATTGTCCACTCGGTTAGCGCTCGCAGGACATACGGTCGTGGTATATTGCCGCGAGCGGCCCTCCGTCTCGCCGTGGCGAGGCGTCGAGCTTCGTTACCTGCCCACGCTGCGCCACAAATACTTCGATACCCTGGCTCACACTTTTTTGTCCACTATTCACCTGTTATTCCATCGTGCTGACGTGGCGTTCTATTGCAACGCCGCCAACGCAATATTCACGTGGGTGCCACGCGTGGCCGGCATGCCGGTTGCGCTGAATGTAGACGGCATCGAGCGCAAGCGAAAGAAATGGAACTGGCTCGCGAAAGCCTGGTACGCGGCTTCGGAAAGGCTTGCGACTTTTCTCCCGAACGCAGTGGTCACCGATGCCGAGACCATCGCCGATTATTATCGCGAGCGTTATCGCAAAGCCACATACTTTATCCCCTACGGCGCGGAAACCGGCAAGAAGGAAACCACCGGTGCCCTAAAGTCTCTGGACCTCGAACCGGGCCGCTACTTTCTGTATGTGAGCCGGATGGAGCCCGAGAACCATCCGCTCGAAGTGCGTCAGGCATTCGAAACCGTCGAGACGCCAATGAAGCTGGCATTGATCGGTGATGCTCCCTATGCCGCCGATTACATCCGGCTCGTGCGTGCCACAAGCGACCCTCGCGTCCTGATTCCCGGTGCCATCTATGGGATTGGATACCAGGAACTCGGCTCTCATTGTTTTGCTTACATCCATGCGACCACGGTCGGCGGCACACATCCGGCCCTGATAGAAGCGATGGGTCGCGGAGCCCTGGTGATTTATCGGGATACGGACGAAAACGTGGAGGTCGCCGCCGGCGCCGGTATTCCTTTCGGAGAACGTGATCTGGCGGAGAAGATCCGGTACGCCCTCGAGATGAGCGAGGAAGAGCGCAACGAGTATCGCCGCTCTGCCGTGCAGAGGGTCCGGGAGCGATATTCATGGGACGCAGTCACCGCCGATTACGAGCGGCTGTTCCGCAAGCTCTCTCCGGGAGAGGCCTTGGAGGCGAGCCACCGTGCAGGTGTTGATAATTAGAGTGTGCCCCAACTTCCTTACCGGTCATACGCACTGATCTCGCGCGAGCAGATCGCACGCAATTACGGCAGCGTCCGCGCCGCGGCCGGCTCGGGCGTGGCGGTCATGGCGGTGGTGAAAGCCGATGCGTATGGCCACGGCGCTGTTGAGGTGGCGCGTGTTGTGATTGCTTCGGGCGTCGAGTGGCTTGCGGTCAGCTCAGTCGCCGAAGGTCTGACGTTGCGGCGCGCCGGAATCAAAAAACCGGTGTTGGTGATGACAGGCTTCTTGCCGCAAGAGTGGCCGGCACTTCTCGATGGCGCGCTTACGCCGGCGGTACACTCGCTAGCCGATCTCGCCGCCCTTGAACATGTGGCGCGCGAATCCGGCACGGCTGTTAACTATCACCTGAAGATCGACAGCGGCATGCACCGGCTGGGGACGCGCGCGCCGGCAGAAGAGATCATTGCGGCGTTACGCTTGACCACGCATGCGCGTCTTGAAGGCATCATGACGCATTTCGCGTCGCCGGCCGACTATACGTCCAAGCAAACCGAAGATCAGTCCGCCTATTTCTCCAACATCATCGAGGAGTTGCGGGCTGCTGGATTCGCACCTGAGCATATTCACATGTCTAGCACGAACGCTCTGGCCTATAAGCGCAACCCATCGTGGCTCACGATGGTCCGGCCAGGTCATGCGCTATACGGCTACGTTTCACCGGCACGCGGCGTCGCTCCCAAACCTGCGCTGAATGTAAAGCCCGCGCTCACCTGGAAAACCAAGATCCTCACAGTAAAAGACATTCCGCAAGGCGCTCTGGTGGGTTACGGCGGCGCATTTCGCGCGCCAGAGGCAATGCGCATCGCCATACTGGCGGCTGGTTACGCCGATGGGGTTCCGCATCGTCTTTCCAACCGCGGTAAAGTCATCGCAGGTGGAAAGCTGGTTCCCATCGTCGGGACCATATGCATGGATCTCACTACCATCGACATCAGCCAGACGACGGCACTGCGGGCCGGCGACGAGGTAACGCTCATCGGTCGCGAAGGCGATGTCAGTCTGGACGCCCAGCAGATTGCGCAAATGGCCGGAACCATTTCTTATTCCATCCTGTGCGGTATCGGTTCGCGCGTGGAACGCGTGTACGTGTAGCGGAGACGGCTTGCGCCGGACCCGCAAAAGCGCGCAGGCAAGAATGCCTGTGCCACGAAAGGCCTCCCCGAAAACCGCCGTACTGATAATCGGTGACGCAAAACGCGCGCGGAGACTCAATAAGTCGCCAGGTCTTCGAAATCTACATTCCCTCCCGAGAGAATCACACCTACCGACCTCAGGTCCTTCGGCAGCTTGTGACGGAGGGCCGCCGCAGCCGCAACCGCGCCGCTGGGCTCAACCAGTAATTTCAGTCTCGTCAAAAGGAATTTGACGGTGTCGCGTATCTCGTCTTCACTGACGAGCACTACCTGCTCCACATGGCGCTGTAATATCGGGAAAGTGAACGCACCGGGCTTTGGCGCGCGCAGCCCGTCGGCAATCGTGTCGGGAAGAGGGATCTCCACGCGGTGCCCCGCTTTGAGTGACAGATAGGTATCATCAGCCTGTTCCGGCTCAGCGCCGAAAATACGAATGCCTGGATTCATGGCCTTGGCGATGGTGGCACAGCCGGACAGCAGTCCGCCTCCACCGATTGGAGCTACCAGAGCATCCAACTGCGGAACCGCCTCAAGCAGCTCGAGCGCGGCCGTTCCTTGCCCGGCGATGATTAGCGGATGATCGAAAGGGGGCACCAGCGTTGCGCCCGTTTCTTTCAGGATCTGCGCGGCAATGGCCTCGCGGCTTTCGCGCCGCCGGTCATACGTGACGACGCGGGCGCCACGATTGCGAGTAGCTTCCAATTTTCCACGAGGAGCATCGGCGGGCATGACGATGGTGGCGGTCGTGCCCACGTGTGCGGCCGCTATTGCAACCGCCTGCGCATGATTGCCGGACGAAAATGCCACCACACCGCGCGGCAGATCTTCAGCCGGAATCGACAAAATCAGGTTGAAGGCGCCACGGACCTTGAATGCGCCTCCGCGCTGCAGATTTTCGCATTTGAAGTGAACTTCCGTGCCGGCGGCCCGGTTGACGCTCGCCGAGGAGAACACCGGTGTGCGTCGAACCAGCGGCCGGACGCGCGCTTCTGCGTCGCGCACCATTACCGGTGAAACATTGGATTGAATCGTTTCCATGCTAGCGAAGAAAATTCTGAATTACCGCGCGGTCTGTAGCTCGAATGCGCGCCGCTCGCGCAGCCACTGCATTCGGCCCTGGTGTTCCTGGTAGAGAGTGGCAAAGCCCGCCCAATAGTAACCGGCTGTAAATAGCGCGAGGAAGGGAATGGAGAACCAATTGTACGTGTCAATCGCGAACAAGATCATGTACAGGAAATACGATCCGACGGCAATCTCGATATACGGCAGCCAGCCGCTTTTCCGCCGGTATTTCTTATGCTCGAGATTGACCGCCCGGCCCTCGAGCGCATACTTAGGCGTGCGAACGAAGGGGCTGCGGATGCCTAGCAGCGCTTCGAGCACCGCTCGCGTGTTGATGATCGTGAGCGCCACTCCGACGGCCATCAGCATTGGCAGCAGAAAGAAGGATCGCTTCCAGTGTTTCGGGTAGAGCTCCCTGTAGGCGACGACATAGAACGCCGAGATCGACCAGAATGAGGCCATGATCAGCGGCAGATCCAGAAACAGCATCTGGAAGGCGCCCATATAAAACCGCACGATCATAACAGGCAGCATCAGCGCTGAAACGACCAGCATCAGAGGGTAGGAAATATTGGGTGTCAGGTGCAGAAAGGCTTCCGCCTTTACCCGCCAAGGCAGCTTGGCTCGAAATACGGACGGCAGGATTTTTAGAGCGGTTTGGGTAAGACCTTTTGCCCAGCGTGATTGCTGCACTTGGAAACCATGCATGTCGACCGGCAGTTCCGAAGGGCAGTCCAGGCCCGGGAGGTAGGCAAATCGCCAGCCTTTGAGCTGAGCGCGATAACTTAAATCCGTATCTTCGGTCAGCGTGTCGCTCTGCCAGCCGCCTGCGTCATCGATCATCGTGCGTCGCAGAATTCCCGCCGTGCCGTTAAAGTTAAAGAAATATCCGGCTCGCGACCGCGCCCCATGTTCGAGAATGAAATGCCCATCGAGAAGCATGGCTTCCACTTCCGTCAGGAAGTTGTACTCGCGATTCAGATAACTCCAGCGCGTTTGCACGACGCCGATTTTCGGATCGGCAAAATACGGGATGGTTTTCTGCAGGAAGTCCACAGGCGGTATAAAATCGGCATCGAAGACCGCCACGAACTCGCCGGTGGCCGTCTTGAGGCCCTCACCGAGGGCGCCCGCTTTGAATCCCGCTCGATTCGCACGGTGGTGGTATTCGATCGGAAATCCAAGCGCCTGGTAGCGCTCGCATAGTGCTTCGGCATACGGGTGCGTCTCGTCCGTCGAATCGTCGAGTACCTGAATCTGCAAGAGCTCTTTCGGGTATTCGATTTTTGTGACTTCGTCAATTAACCGCTCGACTACGTAGCGCTCATTGTAAAGGGGCAGCTGGATAGTGACCCGTGGCAGTTGCGCGAAGCGCTCGCGCGGCTCTTTCAAAGTATTTTTCCGGTGCTTGAAATAGGTGCGGATAACATCGTAGCGGTGCAAGCCGTAAATGGAAAGAATCGCCAGAGTGCCGAAATAGGGGATGAGTAGCGACCAGTCGAACCAACCTAACTGATGAATACCAACAAACGTTGTGTCGCGCAGGTTGTGGACGAGGCGGTCGAATCCGCTCGTTGCGAGGAAGGCCAGCGCGGTTGAAGCTGGTAGGATCATTAGTTGTTCCAACGTCGAAAACAGCGGATTGCGTTAACCCTGTCGGCCGTTGCTTTATGGGCCGTATTCCTGCGATTCCGCTTTTTGAGCGATCTCAGGGCGCATGTCCCTGAAACCATTACACTGTTAGTCTTAGCAGGTTTATTCTATCTCTTTTCATGCTACCTTGTGTTGCGGCCGCAATATGGTGCTGGATTGCACGGCTGGGCGTCAGCCATTGTCTGTATTGGCGCTCTCTTCAGGATTACGATCTGGCCGCTCGCTCCCGCCCTTTCCGACGACCCATACCGTTACCGCTGGGAAGGCAAACTGCAAGCTGCCGGAGGCAATCCCTACCAGGTCCGTCCCGCGGATGCACCCTGGACGAGGGTGCGCGACGCAACATTTCCACGTGTGGATGGCAAGGACTTCAAGGCGGTCTATGGCCCGCTGATTGAGCAGCTCGAGCTGTGGACGTACCGCTGTGTAGCGGCGTTTGAGCCGGACCCATTACGCCAGGTCTTCTGGTTTAAACTGCCGTATGCCGTTTTCGATCTCGGCGCGATCGCCGTAGTCTGGCTGTTGCTGCGCGCGCACGGCATGCCCGGCGAGCGGGTGCTGCTCTATGCCTGGTCGCCGCTGGCGATCGTCGAATTCTGGGCCACCGGCCACAATGACTCGTTGGTGGTTCTGCTCATTGCCCTCGCGTTCCTGGCAGCCGCTGGCAAGCACTGGAGCTGGGCGTTCGTGGCGCTCTCACTGGCAGCCGCGGCCAAGGTCTGGCCCATTCTGCTATTTCCGCTGTTCATCGGTTGGAAGGACAACTGTCCTCTGCGTTGGTGGCAATGGACCGTGGCGATTCCAATCGCTGGCCTGCTCGCCCTCCCTTACTGGGCCGATGTCACCGAAAACCTGCAGTTCATGAGCGGTTTCATAGGCGGCTGGCGCAATAACGACAGCTTATTCGGCGTGATTCTCTGGGCGACGAAAGATCTTTACCGGGCCAAATACACGGCATTTGCCATTGTCGCCGTGATGGTAGTGCTCCTTACCTGGCGCCACGTGCCAATCGAACGCGCGTCGCTTTGGGCAATCGCAGTGATGCTGATGATTTCGGCCAATTGCCATGCGTGGTATCTCACCTGGCTCCTACCGCTGCTCGTAGTCGTCCCGGTGCCAGGGCTTTTACTTTGGACGACTCTGGTTCCGCTGGCTTACTCGGCTGTCATCGCCTGGGTCGAGACCGGTGAATGGCATGGCTCTACGGCGATCCGCTGGTTCGAGTACGCGCCGGTTTACGCCTCGCTCATAGGCTGTTGGGTCGTGTGCCGGCTGCGCGCTGGCCGCAGATTTCTTCATAATAGCGCTCGTACTCCGGGATAATACGCTCGGTCGAGAAGCGGCTTACGGCGCTGTGGCGTGCAGCCGCCGCCATGCGATGATGCAGACTGTCGTCGGTCAATAATTCAATGGCACGGGCGGCTTGCGCATCGAGGTCGCCCACGCCTTCGATGAATCCGTCGACGCCGTGCGTGATGAGTTCGGGCACGCCGCCGGCCCTCGTCCCGATCGGCGGGACACCGCACGCCATCGCTTCGAGCGCCGCCAGGCCAAACGCTTCCAGTTCGCTTGGCATCAGAAGGACCTGCGCCAGAGGAATCAGACGCTCTACGTGATCCTGTTTGCCCAGGAAACTGACATGATCCTGAACGCCCAGGTCACGCGCCAGAATCTCGGCGGGACCACGGTCGGGGCCGTCGCCTACCATTAATAGATGCGCTGGCGCCCCTTTCCGCGCGCGCGCCAGAATGTGGATGCAATCGAGCACGCGCTTCACGGGTCGAAAATTCGAGAGATGAATGAGCAGCTTATCGCCGGCCGGAGCAAAACGGCGGGCACCCGCTTTCTCCGGATCTGGCTTGTAGGTTTCGCTGTTCACGAAGTTCGGAATCACCAGCACTCGGTCCTTCACTCCGAAAACCTCGGCGGTGCGCTGCTGAATGAAATCGCTGATGCTGGTGATCCCGTTCGATTGCTCGATGGAAAACTTAGTGATTGAAAAGTAGGACCGGTCGGAGCCAACCAGCGTGATATCGGTGCCATGCAAGGTCGTGATAAAGGGCAGGTTGCGCTCCGCAGCCAACATCTGCTGTGCAAGCAAAGCGGAAATCGAGTGCGGGATAGCGTAATGTACGTGCAGCAGATCGAGCGAATAGCTGCGCGCCACTTCCGCCATCCGGGACGCCAGGGCCAGGCAATAAGGCGGGTACTGAAACAGCGGGTAATTCGAGACTTCCACCTCGTGATAATGAATTCGCGGAATGCCCGGATCGAGCCGAATGGGATTCGAGTACGTGATGAAGTGGATTTCGTGGCCGCGATTCGCGAGCTCGAGCCCCAACTCGGTAGCTACGATTCCACTGCCGCCGTACGTGGGATAACACGTGATACCGACCTTCACTTCGTCAGCGTAACACCGAAGTTTACGGCGTGGCGACGAAACCCAGGCGCTCGACCACCACTCCCAGCTCGCGCTCGTCCGGACCCGTGGGTGGCAGCATCCGGTTCAAGCGAATACTTACCTTCGCAGCCGTCGAACTCATCAGGTCATGCGGTACGGCTTTCGCCAGGCGATAGCCGCCGGGCTGGACATAGTTCTCTTCGGTCAACGGCTTGTCGTTAATGAATACGGAAACGGTGACCGGACTGCCGGCGAGCTTCATATAATCCGGCATAAAGAAAAGCTGCATCTCGAAGGCCACCCCAGACCGCGCCGGCACGCGCAGCACGGCCTCGGCCTCTTTCGCCGTCCAGCGCCAGGCGCCGTCCTCAACGGGGTACCACCCGCCGGTCAATTGCGGTTTGCTGCGAATGTCCCCCATGTTCAAATACGACAGCTGTGGATGGGCAAACTCAGCCGCCACGCTCGGTAGATTGGAATCGCAGACCAACTCTCCCCAACCGGCCCGAAGCGTTGGCGGTGCGTTCACCGACAAAATCGCTTCGCGGGTATCGGCCAACGACAATGTGTGAACCTGCCACAGGTTGCCATCCACCTGCACATTTTTTTCGAACATGGCCTCGCCGGATGGGCGGCGAATCTCGAACAGGGCTTGTCCCTGGCCCCGGGCAAAAAGTGCGAAATGCAGCTGGCACTGCTGCTCGGTGGGCAAATGTATCGCCGCCCCCGCCGCCGGCACGTAAACCAGATGCCCGGAGAATTCGGTCGGCATCCACGGGCCCGGCACATCCAGAAACGGGGACGTGCGCGCGTACGTGATCCGGTCGAGCGGACGGAGCGAGAAGGAGAATGGAAGCCAGCCGACCGACGCGCTGGAAAAACCCGTGTGGGCGTAGCGGTCGATCAGACGCAGCGGCGTGCGGGCCCAAAGGTCCGTCGCACGTAATGGCACCGCTGTCTCTTCGGCCAGGCTGTCATAGTTTCCTGCCAACGAAAGCTCGGAGGAGACGATCCACTCACCTGGCCGGTGCACGCTTTTCGCTTCGAGCGTCTGCCCGCCGCGAGCCAGCATGTAATAGCGAAATCCCCACTCGCCATTCACCAGAAAAGGGGATCCCGGCGGGGCCTCGACGTGGGCGTAGACTCGCGCAAACTCGTATGCGGCAAACGAAATGTTCAAACCCAGCACTAAATTCACAGCCAGCGCCAACGCCATCCGCGTAGTACGGCCCTTCGATTGAAGGACGAACAGCACCACCATCGGTGCGGCCAGCGGCAACAGATACCGGGCCGCGCCGGCGAAGAATACCAGCGCCGCAAAACTGAAATACAAGAGGCACCACGCGGCTAAGACGGGATTACTGCGGCGCTCCTCCCACAACCACAGCAGCGCATTCACCCCAAGAGTTACGGCAACCAGCAGCAAGGCGCGCTCCCACCACGGATAATCCCGGACCAGCACGCACGCCACAAGTCCCGGGGCCAGCCCCCATAAACGGCGGCGCGCCAGCGGCACTGCCGTCACCAGTACGCCCAAATGTCCCAGAAGAGTGAGAGCGCTCCCCGCTTTCAGGCTAAGCCGGCTGCGGCCGGCGCCGCGTGCGTATCCGAGCAGCACGGCTCCCGGCAGGCGATGCGTCAGGCCCCATTGCATCGCCTGCCATCCGGCGAGACCCAGAAACGGCGCAGATAATGCCAGCCAGGCTGCACGCGGTGGCCGCTCGCGCTTGAGGGCATACTCGAGCAACAGGATTGGGGGCAGCGCCAGCGCCTGCAGCGCCGTGAGTCCGGCCAGTGTGAGCGCAATGCCGCTGATCCAGAACCGCCGCCAAAAAAACGCTGCGGCGCCGGTCAGCAGAAATGCAAGCGCCGGCGCCTCGGGTCCCGCCAGCGTGTTGGTGTTGACTTGAACGATGGGAGAGGCCGCCACCAGCAACGCGCCCCAGAGCGGCTGCACGGTGAAGCGCGCCGCGAGCGCATAAGCCGCGAAGCTGATTCCGAGAGCAAATATCAGGTAGAAAGCATGGAAGAAGCGTACGGAAAAATGGCCGCGCAGAATCCACGCCAACGCCAGCAGGTAGGCATTCAACGGCGGATGGGGGTGGCCCGACGCGTCCACCGTATGTCCCATAAATACATACTGGAAGTTCAGGGGCGTGAGGGGCTGGCGAAGAACCTCCCGA
>Ga0070681_10008430_pt1 | contig 10095 bp, 7 predicted proteins | sample KBSC83BmetaG_FD_65650 | JGI IMG/M metagenome (GOLD analysis project Ga0070681, IMG submission 65650) | Corn rhizosphere microbial communities from Kellogg Biological Station, Michigan, USA - KBS C8-3B metaG | ecosystem: Host-associated > Plants > Roots > Rhizosphere | place: USA: Michigan...
AGGCGCTCGTCGATGCGCTCATAGCCGCGCTCGATCTGACCAACGTTATCGATGGTGCTCTCGCCCGAGGCACAGAGCGCAGCAAGAAGGATCGCCATGCCGGCCCGGATATCGGGCGACTCCACCTGGGCACCACGCAGACGTGAGGGTCCGACGACGACGGCGCGATGGGGGTCGCAGAGAATGATGCGCGCGCCCATGCCAATGAGCTTGTCGACGAAAAACATTCTCGACTCGAACATCTTCTCGTGCATCATGATCACACCCTCGCACTGCGTTGCCGTAACAATCGCGATGGACATGACGTCCGCCGGGAAAGCCGGCCAGGGCTGATCCTCGAGCTTCGGCACGTGACCGCCGAGGTCACTCTGGATCTTCTTTTCCTGCTTTGCGGGGACGATGAGGTCATCGCCGTCGATGCGGCACTCGACACCCAATCGTGCGAAGCCCATGCGAATGGACTGCAGGTGCTCGACGCCGGCGTCGGCGATTCGCAGCTCGGAGCCGGTAACGGCGGCGAGCCCGATGAACGAGCCGACCTCGATGTGGTCGGGGCCGATGCGATGCGTCGCGCCGTGGAGGGGGTGCCCACCCTCAATGGTCAGCATGTTCGTGCCGATCCCCTGGATGCGGGCACCGAGCGCGACGAGAAAGCGGGCGAGATCCTGGACGTGCGGCTCGCACGCCGCATTGCGTAGAATCGTCACGCCTTTCGCGGCAACGGCGGCGGTGAGGGCGTTCTCGGTGCCGGTGACACTGGGCTCATCGAGGAAGATGTCCGCGCCGCGGAGCTGCTTCGCGCTCAACTCGTAGGCTTCGCCGAGGTCGAAGCGTGTGCCGAGCTGCTGGAGCGCGAGAAAGTGCGTGTCGAGGCGGCGACGGCCAATCACGTCACCGCCGGGCGGCGGGAGGGTCACCGAGCCACAGCGCGCGAGCATCGGAGCCGCGAGTAGAATGGAGGCGCGAATCTTCCGGCAGAGCTGCGGATCGAGCTCCGCGGAGCGGACGCTCTTCGCGTCGATGCGCAGCGCATTGCGTTCTTTCCACTCGGCGACGACGCCCGCGGAGCGAATGAGCTCAACGAGCGTCTCGACGTCGCGAATGCGTGGAACGTTCTCGAGGGTGACCGGCTGCTCGGAAAGCAGCGCCGCGGCGACGATCGGGAGAGCCGCGTTCTTATTACCGGAGGGGCGAATGGTGCCAGAGAGCGTGGATCCGCCCTCGACGACATACTGCAGTGCGGCCATGGATATTGCGAGAAGATTGCGTCTGGTATGCGCCGCGCACCGGGAATCGGCTCCGCGTGCGCGAGGCGAATGCGAACGATCATCAGAGCCCGGAGGTAACGTCAAGGCACGCAGATCACACATCGTTCGCTTTGCTTGAAGTCGCGTCCCGGACCGGGTACGATTGCGCAGACGGCTGCACGGCCTCTGCCTTGCACTGACTGGGCGGCGGTTCTGGCGGTCGCGGGTGGAATCGGTCGTCGAACGCCACTTCTCAACGAGAATACACTCAATGTTCGACGCGATGACGGTGGCCGGCGTCTGGCTGCTCCAACGCGCTGCCGCGCTGCCGGACACGGTCTTCACGAAGCAGATCGCGACTGCGCCGAGCACTTTCGACAGGATCACGGGGATCGCGAGCGGTCTGCTCACGATCGCCTTTCTCGTCTTCGTCGCCGCGGCGGTTCCGGCAGCCTGGAACTTTCGAAAGAGCTATCGGCGCGTGAATAAGCTGCTCGACCGCATTTACGGAGACATCAATCCGATCATGCGGCACGCGAGCACGGTGGCGGATAACATCAATTACATCACGACGTCGATCCGCGCCGATGTGCAGCAGATCAACGCAACGATCGCGGGCGCGAACGAGCGGCTCCAGCAGGCGGTGCTGCTCACGGAACGGCGGCTGGGGGACTTCAATGCGCTTCTGCAGGTCGTCCAGGAAGAGGCGGAGCAGATGTTCGTCTCCACTGCGTCCGCGGTGAGAGGGGTCCGCACGAGCGCGTCCGCGCTCTCGGATGCGGCGGGTGGGACGAAGTTTGCGAGACAGGACGAGGCCGACCTGGATCAGCTGGAGCTGGATTCCGAAATCGAGACTGAGGAGGGGATGTACGATGGCTACGACAGCGACGCCACGCCGTCCGAGGACGATGTCGCGCGACCGCGGCTCCGTTCGCGGACTCGGAGGGGCACGGGGGAACGAGGATTCGATCGCGGGCCTGGGCCGCGATCGCGGAGCAGCTGACGAGCAGTACGACCTATTGACGGCGGCGCTGATCGGCGTCGCCATCGGCGTGGGTACGACGCTGCTCGTACGTCGCGGTCCCACTGGACATCGGCCACTGTCGCCGATGCTGCGCGGTGCCGCGAAGGGCGCGAAGTGGGCCGGCATGGGCGCGGCCAGATTGGGAGCGCGCGGCGCATCGTGGGCACGCGATGCCGGAAGCGAACTCTGGGAGCGCGTTCCGCGCGACGAGATTCGCGATCACATGCGGGAGTACCTCGGCAAGGCGCAGGAGGCGATCGATGACGTGGTCGAGACCGAGCTGCGCGATCTCCGGCGTGCCCTGCGGCGTCAGCGCAAGCGCCTGGGGATCTAGGCGCCGCCAGGCGCAACGCGAGCGAACGTTGCCGCGCGGACGCGCCGTCGCCGTCATGGTACTGCTCGCCGGGGCGGCGCTCGTGCTGCTCCCGTCGGCGGCGTACGCGTGGACGCCGGGGACGCACGTCTTTCTCGGCGAAGCGGTGATGCGATCGCTCGACCTGCTACCGGTCGCGATCGCGGAGTTGTTGCGCGCGTTCCCGTATGACTTTCTCTACGGCTCGATCGCGGCCGACACGAGCATCGCGAAGAAGTACGCGCCGGTCGGCCGCCATTGCCACTCGTGGACCGTGGGGCTGGAGATCTACGACGGCGCCGAGGACGACCCGCTGCGCGCGTTCGCGTTAGGCTACCTCGCGCATCTCGCCGCCGACGCGGTCGCGCACAACTACTTCGTGCCGAAACAGCTGGCGGTGACGTCGAGCACATCGTCGTTAGGCCACAGCTACTGGGAGAGCCGCTTCGAGACGCACCTCGGCGAGCGATACAGCCGCCGGGCGCGGGACCTGATTACGCTCGACCATTCCCGCTCCGACGGGCTTCTCGACCGCATCCTGAGCCCGACGATCTTCAGCACGCCCACCAACCGGCGGATTTTCCGCGGCATGGTCGTCGTCGCGGACTCGGAGTCGTGGCAGCGCATCTTCCAGTTGATGAAGGAGAACAGCCGCTGGGACCTCACCGACATGGAGGTCGGCCGATATCTCGAGCGCTCATTCGATTACATCGTCGATTTCCTGCGGCGCATCGAGAAGTCGGAACCGTACCGACTCGATCCGTCGGGTGACGAGCCGCTGCGGCTGGCGAAGCGCGTCCGGCGCGACGTGCTCCGACGCGAGGGCGACAACCAGCTACGCGAGGAAGCTGAGCGACACTTCGGCATGCCTGCGTCGTCGCTCGCCTTCTCTCAGCAGCTCGAGCTTCCCCTTTACGCGCCCAGTCGCTCGGCGAGCAGCTGATTGACGCGCCGGGGGTCGGCCCGACCCTGCGACTTCTTCATCACGAAGCCAACGAGCACGCCGAGGAGCTTTCGCTCGCCGCGCGCGTAACGCGTGGCCTCGGGCTCGTGTTCGGCGATCACCTGCTCGATCCACTGATGGAGAGCCTCGTCATCGCGAATCTGCACCAGGCCTTCGCGCGCGGCGATCTGCGCAGCGCGCTCGCCGGTTTCCGCCATGATCGCGAAGACACGCTTCGCCGCAGTGCCGCTCAGGACGCCGCCGGCGACGAGATCGAGCAACTCGGCGACATCGGCCGGGCGAACTGGAAAGCGATCGATCTCGATTCGCCGGGCGTTGAGCGCGGCACGCACCTCGCCCATGACCCAATTCGCCACCGTCTTCGGATCGCGGTGAGCGCGCGCAACCTCCTCGAAGTAGTTGCCTAACGGCCGATCAGCGGTGAGAACGTCGGCATCGTATGAGCCGAGAGCAAAGGCCTCCCGATAACGCGTCTTTCGCGCGGCGGGCAGCTCGGGTAAGTGCTCGCGCACGCCCTTGATGCGAGCGCGGTCGACGACTAACGGCGGCAGATCGGGCTCAGGGAAATAGCGGTAGTCGTGGCTCTCCTCTTTGCTGCGGGCGGGACGAACGGCGCCGGCGTTCGCATCCCAGAGCAACGTCTGCTGGCTCACTCGCTCTCCCGCCGCGAGGAGCGCGCACTGGCGGGCGAATTCGGCGTCGAGCGCGCGCTCGACCGCCGAGAAGGAATTGAGGTTCTTCAACTCGGTCTTCGTTCCGAGCGTCGACGCACCCACGGGACGAGCGCTGACGTTCGCATCGACGCGAAGGCTTCCCTCCTCCATGTTGACGTCGCTCACCTCGAGATACTCGAGCAGCTGCTTGAGGGCGCGAAGGTAGGCGCCCGCAGCAGCCGCGGAGCGAATATCGGGCTCGCTGACGATCTCGATGAGCGGTACGCCGGCGCGATTGAGATCGATGGCGCTGACGCCCGCAAAGCGATCGTGCACCGACTTCCCGGCGTCTTCCTCGATGTGCACGCGCGTAATCCGCACGGTAGCCGCGGGCGCGTCCGCGGGACCATCACTCGTCAGACGGCCTGCCGTAGCGAGCGGACGATCGTACTGGGAGATCTGATAGCCCTTCGGGAGGTCGGGATAGAAGTAGTTCTTGCGCGCGAAGATCGAGACCGGATGAATCTCGCAGTCGAGGGCGATGGCGGCGCGAAGCGCGAGATCCACGACGTGCTCGTTGAGAACGGGCAACGCACCAGGCAAGCCCAGGCAGACCGGACAGACGTTGGTATTGGGCGGCGCGCCAAAGTCGGTGGCGCAGCGGCAGAAGGCTTTGGTGCGCGTGAGCAGCTGGACGTGCACCTCGAGGCCGACGACCATCTCAAATGCGCCCAGGGCGCCCGGATCGGCGCCGCGCGGCGACTCCGCCGTTTCGCGGACGCTCATCGATGGGCCTCTGCACCTAACGAGTGCTCGAGCAGCTGCGCCACGCCGAGCATGCGCTGCTCGCCAAAATGCGGGGCGAGCAGCTGGCCGCCGACCGGCAGCCCGTCGACTCGGCCGATCGGCAGCGAGAGTGCTGGGATCCCGGCGAGGTTCGCCGTCACCGTGAAGATGTCGCTGAGATACATCTCGTACGGATCGGAGCGCGATCCCGCCGCAAAGGCGGTCGTGGGAGTGGTCGGCGTGAAAAGGACGTCGACTCCCGAATTGAACGCGGCATCGAAATCAGAGGCGATGAGCTGGCGCGCGCGCATCGCCTTGGTGTAATAGGCGTCGTAGTAACCGGCCGACAGCACGTAGGTGCCGAGGAGGATGCGTCGAGTGACCTCGGGACCAAAGCCGTTCGAGCGCGTGGCTTCGTACATGCCGCGCAGTCCATCGTCGGTAACCCGCAAGCCGTAACGCACGCCGTCGAAGCGCGCGAGATTGGACGACGCCTCGGCTGGAGCAACGATGTAGTACACCGGAATCGCGAGCTCGGTGTGCGGCAGCGATACGTCGCGCACCGTGGCTCCGAGCGCGCGACACCGGTCGAGCGCCCGCTCGCAGAGGTCGGCGATGCGCGGGTCGAGCTGCTCGGGAAAGTACTCGCGGGGTTTGCCGATCACGACCCCGCGGAGCGTGTGCGGATACTCCGCGTAGTTAGGCAGCGGCGCTTCGACCGACGTGGCGTCGAGCGGGTCGCGGCCGGCAATTGTTTGCAGCACCGTCGCCGCGTCGGCGACGGTGACACCGAAGACGCCGATCTGGTCGAGCGAGGACGCGAAGGCGACGAGACCGAAGCGACTCACCCGGCCGTACGTCGGCTTCACGCCGACGATGCCGCAGAAAGCCGCCGGCTGACGAACAGAACCTCCGGTCTCGGAGCCAAGAGCCACGGGAGTGATCCCAGCGGCGACGGCCGCCGCGGATCCTCCCGACGAGCCGCCGGGCACCAGTCGAGGATCGAGCGGATGCTTCGTTCTTCCGAACGCGCTGAACTCGGTGGACGACCCCATCGCGAATTCGTCGAGGTTCGTCTTTCCGACGATGATCGCGCCGGCGTCACGGAGGCACGTGACGGCAGTCGCCTCGAACGGGCTGTGATAGCCAGCGAGGATGCGCGATCCGCACGTGGTAGGAGAGCCTGCGGTTGCGATGTTGTCTTTGACGACGATCGGTATGCCCGCGAGCTGCCCTGCGTGCGGCCCGTCGAGCCGAGACTCGAGTGCCGCCGCCTCGCGATGCGCAGCGTCGACGTCGCTCCAGAGAATCGCATTGAGGCCGTCGGCGCCAGCGCGCACTTCGGCGGCGCGCGCGAAGCTGCGATCGACGATGTCGCGCGGCGAGCGCTGGCCGGAGATCACAGAAGCTCGGAGTGCGGCGACGGTTCCTTCGGGGGAGGAAGATCCGAAGCCGGCGGTGGTCACGGCGACTGCTCCGGGTCTTCGTGCGTGGCGAGTCGCGGGACGAGAAAGAAGCCTTCACTCATCTCGGGTGCAAAGAACGCGGGCGCGCGAAGCAGTGGAATCGGCGGGCCAGCGTCGTGGCGCAGCGTCATCCCGATGGGCGAATCGCCGGTCGAGCCCGCGCCGCGCTCGTCGTCGACGCGCGAGAGCACCTGCATGTGCGCGAGAATCGAGCTGAGCTCCTCGGCGGCGAGCTGCGCGCGCTCGTCGCTGATTCCCAAGCGCGCGAGCGTGGCGATGTGGCGGACTTCGTCGAGTGAAATGCTCACGCGCCAAGCTCGCGCTCGAGATTCGCCTGGGCGACGACGAGCGTCTTGCGACCGACCGATTCGTCGTCGAAGTCGACCTTCGCTTTCAGCTCCCGGCCGGTGCCGGTGAGCTCGGCGATGGTGCCGGCGCCGAACTTTCGATGCCTAACGCGGGCGCCGACTTCGATCACCGGTGCATCCTGTGAGACATTCTCGTCGTCCGAGAAGATCGACTCGCGGGTGACGGGAGTGCCGGGACGGCGTCGGGCCGCGGACTGGGGAAAGGGGCTGTCGAAGGCATCGTCCATCGGCGACACGAACGGTCCGGCGTCGCCTCGTCGGCGGCCCCAACCAAACGAGGAGCCGCGCATGACGGCGCGACCCGAGCTTCGCACCTTGATCGTGTTCCGCCTGTCGAGGAGCGCCTCGGGAATTTCGACGAGAAAGCTGGACGGACGCGACGCGACGAGCTCGCCGTTGCGGCGCCGCTCCTCAGCGTGGGTGAGGTAGAGCTTTCCTTCCGCGCGCGTGATGCCGACGTAGAACAGCCGACGTTCCTCCTCCAGCTGCGCGGGATCGTCGTAGGCGCGGGCGAGTGGGAAGAGTCCGTCCTCGAGCCCACTGATGAACACCACCGGGAACTCGAGGCCCTTCGCGTTATGCAGCGTCATCAACGTGATGGCGTCCGCGGCCGCATCCAGCGAGTCAATGTCCGCGATGAGCGTCGCGCGCTGCAAAAAGTGATCGAGCGGGCGAAGTCCGACCTCTCCGAGCTCGTCGGCGACAAGCTCCGCCGCACCGGTGATCAGCTCCTTCACGTTCTCGATGCGGTCCGCGGATTCAGGACCTTCCGCCTTGAGGTAGTCCCAGTATCGCACCTCGTCGAGGAGATACTCCAGCAGCTCGTCGACGGCCGCCTCCGTCGCCTCGGCGCGGAGGCGCTCGATCAAGGCGACGAATTGAGAGAGCGCCAGCCGCGCCGCCGGGCGCAATCCGTCAAGGAGGTGCTCCTGGCGCGCAGCGGCGAACATGGGGATCCGCTCGCGCCGCGCAGCTTCGGCGAGCATCTCCAGCGTCGTCTCGCCAAGGCCGCGCTTGGGGACAGCGACGGAGCGGCGAAATGCCTCGTCGTCGTCCGGATTGGCAACGAGCTTCAGATAGCTCATTACGTCGCGGATCTCGCGACGATCGTAGAAGCGCACGGCGCCAACGAGGCGATACGGGACTGCCTGACGACGGAGCGCTTCCTCGAGCGCGCGGCTCTGCGCGTTGGTGCGGTAAAGGATCGCGAAATCACGGAGCTCGAGATTCGCGGCGGCGCGCCGTTGCGAGAGCTCGCTGACGATCCACTCCGCTTCGTCGCGCTCATCGAGGGCTCGCAGCGTGGTGACGGCCTCTCCCCCGCCCCGCGTTGGCCGCAGCGTCTTGCCCATGCGGCCGGTATTGGCGCGGATCACCGCGTTGGCAACGTCGAGGATCTGAGGCGCCGAGCGATAGTTCTCCTCGAGCCTAACGATGGCCGCCTCGGGGAAATCCTTCTTAAAATCGAGGATGTTCCGGATGTCTGCGCCGCGCCAGCCGTAGATCGATTGGTCGTCGTCACCGACGACGCAGAGGTTGCCCTCGTCGCCGGCGAGGAGACGCACAAACTGATACTGCGCCCGATTCGTGTCCTGGTACTCGTCGACGAGGATGAATCGAAAGCGAGCCTGGTAGGACGCGAGTTGATTCGGATTCTCGCGCAGGAGCCGAACGGGGAGCACGAGGAGGTCGTCGAAGTCAACCGCGTTGGCGAGGCGGAGCGCGTCGGCGAGATCGCGGTAGATCGGCGCGACGGTACGCGCGAAGGGATCCATCGCGAGCGCCTCGTACTCCGCCGGCGCGACCAGGGCGTTCTTCGCGTCCGAGATCGCGGACTGGATGGCGCGCGGCGCGTATTGCTTCGACGAGACGCGGTGGCGCTCCATGAGGCGCTTGATAACGGCGAGCGAGTCGTCCTGATCGTAGATCGTGAATGCCGGCGATCGCTCGACGAGCTTGGCGCCGGCACGGAGCATTCGCGCCCCAATCGCGTGGAAGGTCCCGATCCACATTCCGGCCGTCGATCGGCCGAGCAGTCGCTCGATGCGGTCGCGCATCTCGCCGGCCGCCTTGTTGGTGAAAGTGACAGCGAGGATCGCCCGCGGATCCACACCGTGGACCTCGATGAGGCGCGCAATGCGCATCGTGAGGACGCGCGTCTTGCCGGAGCCGGCGCCGGCGAGCACGAGGATCGGTCCGTCGCGGTGGAGCACGGCCTCGCGTTGCGCGGGATTGAGGCCGGCCAGGAGTTGCTCGTTGGAGATCGGCGCTGATGTCGTCGTCGCTGCTACCATCATCGAAGTATAACGTCGAACGTAGCACCCGGATCGCCGGCGGCGAGAACCAATTTGCCGCGATGGTTCTCTTCCACGATGCGGCGCGCGAGCGAGAGTCCGATCCCCCATCCACTCTGCTTGGTGGAGAAGCCGGGCTCGAAGACACGCGCGCGGAGGCCCGAGGGAATGCCGGGTCCGTCGTCGGCTACTCGGATGCGAACGCCGCCGTCCGACAACGGTGCGGTCGAGAAGCTGATGCGCCCACCGCGGCCCGCGAGCGCGTCGATCGCATTTTTGGCGAGTACCTCGATCGCCCACTCGAGCAGCACCGGATCGCCATTCACGGGAGGCGCGCTGCCGTCGTGTGCGACATCGATGGCGATGGTGTTCGCGAGCGTCGGCACGCGCGCGCGAAAGTACGCAGCCACTCGGTCGACGAGTCGCGTGACATCGACGGGCTCACACTTGGGCTCGCGACCGATGCGCTCGAAGCGATGAGCGACGCGGTCGAGACGCTCCAGATCCGCACGCATGTGCACCGCGGCCGCATGCGTCGACGGGTCCTCGGCTCGCTCCTCGAGCAACTCGATCCACCCAGCGAGACTGGATAGCGGCGTGCCGAGTTGATGCGCGGATTCGCGCGCCATCCCGGCCCAGATTCGCTCGCGCGCCACGTTCCCGCGCACTCGGACGACGTAGAAGCCGACAACGAGAAGGATGGCCGCGGTGGCGACCTGAAGGACGGGGACGATCCGCAGCCCCTCCACAAGCGGCGTGTTTCCGAAATGAATCTGCCCGAGCATCGGGTCGACCACCGGTGCGTTCTCAGCGTCGAGGCGATTCACGTACTCACGAACGCGCGGATCGCGCGTGACGTCCTTGGCGTCGAACGGGAGATTGGCGGCAGCGGTTGGATTGCCCGACGCGTCGGTTACGATCACGGGCACACCCTGCTCGAC
>Ga0070681_10008431_pt1 | contig 10091 bp, 8 predicted proteins | sample KBSC83BmetaG_FD_65650 | JGI IMG/M metagenome (GOLD analysis project Ga0070681, IMG submission 65650) | Corn rhizosphere microbial communities from Kellogg Biological Station, Michigan, USA - KBS C8-3B metaG | ecosystem: Host-associated > Plants > Roots > Rhizosphere | place: USA: Michigan...
TCGAAAGCCTGCGTGCCGCGGACAGCACTGCCATCGCGGCCCCGGTCCTGCTCATGAGCTACCTCAACCCGCTGCTTTCGTTCGGTCTGGAGCCGTTGGCGGCGGCCGCCGCCCGCGCCGGCGTGGCCGGGTTCATCGTTCCTGATCTGCCGTTCGATGAGAGCGCGGAGCTGCGCGGATGCCTGGATTCCCAGGGGCTGGCGCTAGTGCAGATGGTGACACCCGTGACCGGGCCGGAGCGCATGAAGATGTTGTGCCGCGGCGCGCAGGGCTTTGTCTACGCGGTCACGATGACCGGCACCACGGGCCGGAACGTTGCCGTGCCCGATGATGTCGTGGCGTACCTGGACGGTGTGCGGTCGATTTCACCCGTGCCCGTGTGCGCGGGCTTCGGCATCCGCAGTCGCGAGCAGGTGCAACGCCTGCGCGGTCACGTAGACGGGGTCGTCATTGGCTCAGCGCTGGTGGAAGTCCTCGAGCGCGGCGGAGATCCGGCCAGATGGCTGTCGGCGCTGCGGGGGTAAAACCCGAGGTCCGAGCGCGAACCCGGTGGGGGTTCGCGGTCCTGCTGGCCTCGCTGTCGATGGTCAGCCCGTTCTCGATCGATACCTTCTTCCCGTCCTTTCACGCCATCTCTGCCGACTTTCACCTGAGCGCCTGGGAGATCCAGCAGACGCTGTCGGTGTATCTCGTGCCGCTCGCCTTCATGTCGCTCGTCCAGGGTCCGCTGTCGGACTCGATTGGCCGGCGGCCGGTCGTCCTGACGGGGCTGCTGCTGTACTCCGCGGCCTCGCTCGGCTGTGTGTGGGCGCCGACCTTCGGCACGCTGCTAACCTTCAGGGCGCTGCAGGGGATGACCGCCGGAGTCGGCACGATCGTGGGCCGCGCGGTGATCCGCGACCTGCACGAGGGGGCGCAAGCCCAGAAGCTGATGAGCCTCGTCGTCATGATCTTTGCATTCGCGCCCGCCATCGCACCGGTGGTGGGTGGCTGGATCCACGTCACGTTCGGCTGGCGCGCCGTGTTCGGATTCATGGTGCTGATCGGCGTGGCGCTCACGCTTGGAACTTATTTCGGTCTACCGGAGACGCATCCGCTGGAAAAGCGCTCGAGGCTGCACGCCGGCGAGCTCGCGCGAACCGCCTCCGGTGTGATCCGCAATCGCGAGTTCCTGACGCTGGCCCTCGCGATGGGCGCCAACTTCGCCGCGATGATGAGCTTCATCGGCGCAGCCCCCGCGGTCGTTGTCGACCACTGGCACCTGCGCGAGACACAGTTCGCGTGGCTGTTCGCCCCGATCATCGGCGGTTTCATCATCGGCGCATGGCTGTCGGGAAGAATGGCCGGCCGGATCGCGGGCACCACCCAGGCGGAGCTCGGGTTCATGCTCGCGCTGGCCGGGGCGGCGGTCATGCTCGCGTTGCAGAGCCTGGTGGCGTTCCCGCCCATCCCGCTGCAGCAGGCGTTGCTTGCAATCATCGCCGTGGGCGTGCAGCTCGTCTCCCCGGTGCTGAGCCTGCGGATGCTCGACCTTTATCCGCGCTCCCGGGGCTCCGCGGCATCCGTGCAGTCATTCATCTCGATCATGATTTCTGCCGCGGTGTTCGGCGAGCTCGTGCCAGTGCTGAGCGGATCCCTCAGGACGCTGGCGTTCGGCTCGTTCCTGGCCGCGCTCATCGCCTTCGCGCTATGGCGATGGGCGCGACATCCGGTATCGTCGCCCGCATGAAGTCGTTCACCATCGCCCGCCGGTTCTGCGGCCCTCCCGACTCATCCAATGGAGGCTACTTCGCCGGCAACGTCGCCGGGCTCGCAACACAGGCCTGCGGCAACGACGCGGCGGATGCGTCCTCTCCATCCCATGCCAACGTGATCTGCGTGCGTCTGCTGACACCCCCGCCGCTTGCGACGGAGCTCGAGCTCGTGGAGATCGCGGACGGTCGCGTCGAAGTTCGCCACGGCAGCGCCGTCATCGCAGAGGCGGGCGCTGCGCGGCTGGACCTGGACGTTCCCGAGCCGCCGACCTACCTGGAATCCGTCGAGGCCTCGCGCGGCTACGCCGGCTTCGCCTCGCACCGCTTCCCGACCTGTTTCGTCTGCGGTCCGCGGCGCCAGCGCGGGGACGGACTACGGATCTTTGCGGGAGGGGTTCCAGGCCGTGAGCTGGTGGCGGCGCCCTGGGTGCCGGATGCTTCGCTCGATCGCGGTGATGGCAAGGTGCGGCCGGAATTCATGGCTGCGGCGCTCGACTGCCCGGGTTATTTCTCGATCGTGAGCGATGACCGGATGCTGCTGCTCGGGCAGCTCACCCTGCACGTCGACCGTCTCGTGCATGTCGGGGAATCCTGCCGCATCGTCGGCTGGCGGCTCGGCGGAAGCGGACGCAAATTCGAGGCGGGGACCGCGATCTTCGACGGGGACGGTGAACTGTGCGGCCGTGCCCGCGCGGTGTGGATCGAGCCGCGTACGGCTGCGACAGCGCCCTCGGTCGGCTGAGCGGCACAGTCGGCGCGCTTATGTGACCGTTTCGAGCTGCCGGCGCAAGGCCCGCTTGCCCGCCAGTGTTGCCAGCTCGGCCAGGCGAGTTGCATTCACAGGTCGGAATGCCGGATTGGATGCGAAGCGTCGCGCGGCGACTTCCAGGACCGCGCCGTTCTCGCGCCGGGACAGCAGGAGTGCGATCAGCTCGTTGGCCAGCCGGTCCCCGGGGCGTACATCGTCCCACCCGCACGCCGCTTCGAGTACCGCGTAGTACTCCGGGAGCTGCTGATCCGCGCGGGCGTGGGCTGCCAGCCAGCGCTCGATCTCACGCCAGCCTTCGAGCGGCTTGTTGTGTCTGAATTGCTCGTACGCATGGTCGATCATCTGCTGGCGCGAGCGGACGTGCTCGCGCCTGTCACGCTCGGCGAGCCGCTCCCGGGGTGTCCGGCTGTCCAGTCCCAACTCGAGGCGATGCTCGAACAGCGCTGCGCCGATCAGCACGAAAATCGACAGGAGAATCATCTGCTGCAGGGCGATTCCGATCCATGCGGGAGCGGATGCGGCAATGAGCAGGTAGATGATCGCGAGGCCGCCGCCGGCTGCCGCCAGCACCAGCAGGTAGTCCCAGCCGAGCGCCCGCATCACACGCAACCACGCGGGCGGCCAGGCGGCGTGGAACAGGTTGCCGCTGATGCACAGCAAAGCAATGCTCGCCGGGAGTGCGAGAACCAGCAGGCCGCCGATCACGAACGCGGGCGCCGTGCCCGCATAATGGCGTACCGCGACCACGCACATGATCGCTGATGCGATCAGAAAGAGCTGTCCGAGCGGCCGCATCTCGAGGGGGTTCACCATCTCCGCCGAGAGCACCGGCGGCTCGTCACCGCCGGCAACCACGGTATCGAGCACTACGAACAGGTACTTGAAGAACCAGGAGCCGACCAGCAGCGCGAGCGGGATCCCCATGATGCCGGCCTTCACGGCGATGAGCAGTGCGACCGTGAAGGTAGCCACCAGCAGCAGCGCCGAAGTGCTGAAAACCAGGCGTACGTACCGGAACAGCACGGACGCCACGCCGCGTCAGGCGCCGGGAGCCGATTCGACGCGGGCGGGAGCTGACTCGCCGCGGGCGGGAGCTGACTCGCCGTGGGCGGGAGCTGACTCGCCGCGGGCGGGGGCGGCACCGCCGACCCCGGCGAGCATCCGTGCCGTGCGCCAGTTGCCAAACCGGTAGTAAAGGACCGCAAGGATCGCGGAAATACCGGAGGAAACCGGGAAGCTCCACCAGATCGCGTCCGCCCCGTAGTGAGACTGCAGCATCGCGGCAGCAGGGAAGCGCACGATCAGGAGCGTGAATGTCAGGATCAGCAGCGGCGCGATCACGGCGCCGGTGGCACGGACCACACCGAACAGCACCATGGAGAAGCCGAAGAACACGTACGACCAGGTAACGACCCGGTTGATGTGGGAGCCGATATCCAGCGCCGGCGCGGCGGGGGGCAGGAACAGGCCCAGCGCGTGCTTGTCGAGCAGCTCGATCACCACCACGATCGAGCCGGTCAGGACCACGCTGTACAGCACTCCGACGCGGGCGGTCGAGCGGACCCGGTCCCACTTCTGCGCACCCACGTTCTGTGCCGCCATCGCGGAAACCGCCATGCCGACGGCGAAGGCGGGCATCTGGATGTAGTTCCAGATCTGCATGGAGGCACCGAAGGCCGCCGTCGTCTCCACACCATAGCGGTTCACGAGCGTGATCATCAGCACCGCGCTCAGGGAGATCACCAGTATCTGGGCGCCCATCGGTACGCCCTTGCGGACCAGCGTCCCGACGATGGCGCCGTTGATGCGCAGCAGCTTCAGCTCATCGGCATGCAGGCACAGGACGTGTTTGCGCCGGTAGAGGTGCCGGACCAGCGCGATCAGGCTGATGCTCTGGGCGAGGAGCGTGGCGAGCGCAGAGCCGCCGATGCCGAGCGCCGGAATCGGGCCGATGCCGAAGATGAATACCGGGTTCAGACCGATATCGATGCCGACCGACAACAGCATGAAGTAGAACGGGGTTTTGGCATCTCCCGCGCCGCGCAGCACCGACATGACAAAGGCGTACATGTACATGGAGGGCAGGGCGAGGAAGATCACCCGCATGTACGCGACCGCCAGCGGCAACGAGTCGGCGGGCGTCTTCATTGCCGCGAGCAGCGGTTCGCACATCACCCAGCCGGCGACTGCCATGATCACCGAGATCAGGAAGAAGAACGTGGCGCTCGTGCCCACGACGTGCTTCGCTTCCTTCAGGTCGCTCGCGCCGATGCACTGGCCGACGAGAATCGTCGCCGCCATCGCGATGCCGAACGCCGCCCCGATCAGCAGGAACATGACGGTGTTGGCGTTGGAAGTCGCCGTGAGCGCGGCCTCACCGAGGTAGCGGCCGACCCAGATCGAATTCACCGAGCCGTTGAGCGACTGCAGAACGTTGGCAAACAGGGTGGGAAGCGCGAACTGGAACAGCCCGCGACTGATGGAGCCTTCGGTGAGGGTGCGGGGGCGCATAGGCGAAAGGGGGCGCAGGCTAGCAGCGGTGATGGGAGACGTCCAGCTGGCCACTGTCCACTGTGCGGACGGTCATTCCGGAGGCGGGCCTGCCGTTTCAGCGTCGCCGGGCCAGGGCGAGCCAGAGTATGCCGAATGCCGTGAGGCTCCAGCCCGCCCCGTCCGCATGACCCGCCACCGCCAGCCACACCAGGCCGCCCAGCAGTATCCCCGTGCCGACGACCGTGGCGTCGCGGCGCCGGGCGCTGCGACGGATCTCGCTCCTCAGTCCCTCGATCGCGGGCCCCTCCACTCGCACCCCCGGCGCTCCGGCACGGGCGCGCTGGACCGCCAACTTCAGCAGCGAAGGCAGCTCACGGGCCGCCTCCATGAGTTCCGGGCCCTGCTTGCGCAGGCTTCGCAGCAGCTGCAACGGGTTGGCGCGCTCGCGCATCCACTGGCGCAGGATCGGGCTTGCGGTATTCCAGACATCCAGCTGCGGGTACAGGTCCCGGCCGAGCCCCTCGACGTTCAACAGTGTCTTCTGCAGAAGGATGAGCTGCGGCTGGATCTCCATGTGGAAGCGGCGGGAGATCTCGAACAGTCGCAGCAGGATGTGACCGAAGGAAATATCCTGCAGGGGGCGATCGAGGATCGGCTCGCACACGGTGCGCACTGCGGACTCCATCTCCTCCACCCGCGTGCCCGCCGGGACCCAACCCGATTCCAGGTGCAGCTGCGCGACCCTGCGGTAGTCGCGATCGAACACCGCAAGGAAGTTCTCGGCCAGATAGTGCTGATCCGCGCTGTCCAGGGTTCCCATGATGCCGAAGTCCACGGCCGCATACCGCGGCCGCAGTGGATCGTCCGTCATGACGAAGATGTTGCCGGGATGCATGTCCGCGTGGAAGAAGTTGTGGCGGAACACCTGCGTGAAGAAGATCTTCACGCCATTCTCGGCCAGCAGCGCGATATCGGTACCTGCGGCGCGCAGCCGCTCGCGATCGCTGATCTGGATGCCGTGAATGCGCTCCATGACCATCACTTCGACCCGGCAGTAGTCCCAGTACACCTCGGGCACGTAGAGCAGCTCGGAACCGGCGAAGTTGCGCTTGAGCTGCGAGGCGTTGGCCGCCTCGCGCATGAGGTCCAGCTCGTCCAGGATCGTCTTCTCGTACTCGGCTACGATCTCGAGCGGGCGCAGCCGCCGGCCTTCGCTCCAGTAGCGCTCTGCCAGGGCCGCCAGCGCATACAGCACCTCGAGGTCCCGGCCGATCAGCTCCCGCATCCCTGGACGCAGCACTTTGACGATGACCTCCCTGCCCGGCGAGGGAGTCGGCGCGGCGCCCGCTGGCGCACTCGCGGGCGCCGCCGCGAGCCTCGCCACATGCACCTGGGCGATCGAAGCGGCCGCGAGCGGCGCTTCGTCGAACTCGGCGAACACCTCCGTGATCGGACGCCCGTAGGCGCGCTCGACCAGCTGTCGGGCGATGGCGCCCGGGAAGGGCGGAACCCGGTCCTGCAGTCGGGCCAGCTCATCCGCGATATCGGCGGGCAGGAGGTCGCGCCGCGTCGAGACCGCCTGCCCGAATTTCACGAAGATCGGTCCCAGCTCCTCCAGGGCCAGCCGCAACCGTTCTGCGCGACTGGCCCGCCGCCGCCGCTCGAACCAGATGCCCGGCGACAGATAGAACAGAAACCGCAAGGGTCGGTACAGGTGCGTGGCGCGGACGAAATCATCGAGGCCGTGCCTGAGCAGCACGCGTTGTATCTGCACGAGCCGCGCGAGGACGCGCAGCTTCACGGGGTCGCTCGGGCGGTCATGCGTGTTTCAGCAGATCCAGACGCGCTTCCAGGCGATCGACGTCTTCCCGCAGTTGCTCCACGCCTGTGAGGAACGCGTCGCCCTCGTTGTGGCTGACCAGATCCTGCTTCTCGTGCGCGAGGTACTCCGCAACGTTGGCAATCGCTGTCTGCACCGCACGGCCGGTCCAGGAGACGGCGAGGCGGGCGATGCGACCGACCTGGTGCGCGGGAATGTCACCGATGACCTTTGAAAGCGCCTCCTCGACATCCGGCCGCAGGAGGCTGCCGAGCTCGCGGAACCGGGATGCGACCAGCGCGTCGCCGCGGATCTCGACCCCGCGCCGCTGCAGGACCTCCTGGGCCGAGTCGCCGGCCAGCGCAAGCAGTCCCAACGGACCACCCGCGATCTCGGCATCGGCAACGCCCGCGCCGCTCGTCACACGCAGCGCCATTCCTGTCGACTCGACGAGCAGCCGCGCAACGTTGGGCACTTCGATCGCGATGCGGCGTCCCTCGAGCTCGGCGCACAGCGCCTGGGCGCGGGGCGAGCCTGGCAGGCCGCGGTTCAGTGCGCGTTCGAGCGTCGAGGCAAGCATCAGTAGCGGTAGCCGCGGTGCACGGCGACGATGCCGCCGGACAGATTGTGGTAACGACATCCTTCCAGGCCGGCCGCCTGCATCATGGCGAGCAGTCGCTCCTGGTCGGGATGCACCCGGATCGATTCGGCCAGGTAGCGATAGCTGCCCTCGTCGCCGGCCACGAGCCGGCCGAGGCGCGGCAGGACATGGAAAGAGTACGCGTCGTAGAGTGTCTTCAGGCCCGGCAGGACGGGGTGCGAGAATTCGAGGACCAGCAGCTGGCCGCCGGGCCGCAGCGCGCGCCACATGGAAGCAAGCGCGGCCGGCTTGTCCGTGACATTGCGCAGTCCGAACCCGATCGTGATGCAATCGAAACTGCCGTCCGCGAACGGCAGCCGCTCGGCGTTGACCTGAGCGTACCCCACGTTCCCCACCCGGCCCTGGTCGATCATCCGGTCCCGGCCGCGCCGGAGCATCGCGGCATTGATGTCCGTGAGCACGACGAGGCCGTCCGGGCCCACCTGCCGGGCGAGCCCGGCAGCCAGGTCACCGGTGCCGCCGGCGACGTCGAGGGCACGCTGCCCGGGGCGAAGATTCGTCAGCGAGAGGGTGAACTGCTTCCAGAGCCGGTGGACGCCCCCCGACATGAGGTCGTTCATCAGGTCGTAGTTGCCGGCCACCGAATCGAACACACCGCGCACTCGGCGCGCCTTGTCGTTCCAGGGGACGCGCTGGTAGCCGAAGTCGGTGGAGGGGCCGTCCGTCATGTGATCTTCCGGTCCGTCAGGGACTCGTTCGCCTTAGGGCAGCGGTCATTTTAAGCGGCGGCGCGACCGCGCAGCCATCGAATCCCGTGACAGGGCGGATTGCGGCGGTGCCCGCCGCCGCGGGGCTCCCTTGCCTCAAGTACGTTTCGCGTCCGCCTTGCGCTTCAGGTAGTGCGCCCATCGCTGCGTCTGCTCACGTCCGAGCTCGTGCAGGTACTTCCACGTGAACAGCCCCGTATCGTGCCCATCGTCAAAAACGAGCCTCACTGCGTACTGCCCCACGGGCTCGATCGCGCGGATCCCGACGTTCTCCTTGCCCAGCACCAGAACCTCCTGTCCGGGACCGTGGCCCTTGACCTCGGCGGACGGGGAGCTGACCCGCAGGTACTCGAACGGCAGCTCAAAGCGCGCGCCATCCTCGAAGCTCACTTCCAGCAGGCGGGAGCGTTGCCGCAGCTTGATCTCGGTGGCGACAGGGTCATTCATGGGTCCCCAGTATAGGGCTTACACGCCCGACCGGCGGCTGGTCTACTGCGCTGCAGCATATGTATCGTCACCGTGACAATCGCCGTCGTGCCTCTATACTCAGTGCTCCCTTGCACCACAAAGGGGCCCCGCTCGAAAGCCAGCGGCACTGAATGCAACCCACCGATACGTCGCATCCCGACTACTTCCATCGGGTCGTGGATTGCCAGTGGGCCTGCCCGGCCCACACCGATGTTCCCGAATACATCCGCCTGATCGCACAGGGAAGGTTCACCGATGCCTACATGGTGAACCGGCATTCCAACGTGTTCCCCGGCATCCTTGGCCGGGTCTGCGACCGACCGTGCGAGCCGGCCTGCCGGCGCGGCCGGGTCGAGAACAAACCGGTCGCGATCTGCAGGCTCAAGCGCGTCGCCGCCGACCATCGCGATGATGTGAGCGGGCGGCTGCCGAAGATTCCCAGGCTCAAGAATGGCAAGCGTGTGGCCTGCATCGGCGCAGGTTGCGCATCCCTCACCGTGGCGAACGACCTGATGCCGCTCGGCTACGAAGTCACGATCTTCGAGCAGAACGGCCAGCCCGGCGGGCTGATGCGCACCAACATCCCCTCGTTCCGGCTGCCGCAGCCGGTCCTGGACGAGGAGATCGGCATGATCACGGGGATGGGCGTGGATCTCAGGCTCAATCATCCGATCGCGAGCCTGCGCGAGCTGCTGGCCGCCGGCGGCTTCGATGCCGTGTTCATCGGCTCGGGCGCTCCGAAGGGCAAGGAGCTGGATCTGCCGGGACGACAGGAGGGTGCGGCGAACATCCATGTCGGGATCCAATGGCTGGAGTCGGTGGCCTTCGGTCACGTCGATCGTATTGGCGCAGAGGTCCTGATCATCGGCGTCGGCAACACGGCAATGGACTGCTGCCGGACCAGCCTGCGTCTCGGGGCCCACACGGTGAAGGTGATGGCGCGCAAGCCGCGCAGCTTCTTCAAGGCCTCCGAATGGGAGTTGCAGGACGCCGAGGAGGAGCATGTCGAGATCATCATCAACCATTCGCCGCGTGCGTTCGTCGTCGAGGACGGCCGCCTGCGCGGCATGCTGTTCGATGAGATCCGTTACACCCTGGACGAGCAGGGACGGATCACGGGCGAGAGCGTGGTCGGCGAGCGCTTCATTCCCGCCGACGATGTCATTCTCGCGATCGGCCAGGAGAATGCGTTCCCCTGGATCGAGCGCGACCTGGGGCTCGAGTTCGACCGCTGGAACGTACCAACCGTGGATCCGCGCACGTTCCAGTCGACGCGGCCAGGCGTCTTCTTCGGCGGTGATGCGGCGTTTGGACCGAAGAACATCATCTGGGCTGTCGAGCACGGGCACCAGGCAGCCATCTCCATCCACCGCCATTGCCACGGCGAGGCGGTCACGCAGCGGTTGCCCCCGGGCGTGAA
>Ga0070681_10008432_pt1 | contig 10090 bp, 8 predicted proteins | sample KBSC83BmetaG_FD_65650 | JGI IMG/M metagenome (GOLD analysis project Ga0070681, IMG submission 65650) | Corn rhizosphere microbial communities from Kellogg Biological Station, Michigan, USA - KBS C8-3B metaG | ecosystem: Host-associated > Plants > Roots > Rhizosphere | place: USA: Michigan...
CAGGCCGGCCAGCTCCTCGCGCAGGTCGCGTTCCTTGCGGACGAGCGCCTCGGCCTTCTCGACGGCCGAGGGCGCACTGCTGCTGGCCGGCCTGACCGAGGCGGTATCGCCGCCGCGCGTCATGCCGAAGCTCCCCAGCACGCCCTTGGTCACCCACTCCTGATAGTTCTGCAGCGTCCGCAGTCCGTTGCTGACGGCGATCTGGGCGTTGTTGGCGAGCTGCTGGGGCACGGACGCGGTGTCCGGCCCGGGCCTGCAGCTCAACGTCGCCAGCAAGTCGACGGCAGCGGTCGTGCCGGTGGCGGTGACGCTGTAGGCGGCCGTCACCGGGACCGTGATCGAGACGCTGCCCGATCCGGTGAAATTCCGGACGATCGATCCGACGGTAAGGGCATGGACAGACCCCGGCGAGGTGTCGCTGAGGGTGATGACGTCGCCCGCATTGAGGGTGACGTTGAACGGGCCGAAGCTGAAGGCGTGAATGGTCTGCGAAGCGCTGACCTGCAGACATTGGCTGGCCGCCTGTGACGGCGTCGCCGCGGTTCCCGCCGACACGAGTGCGCCCGCGAAAACGCACGCGTTCACCCAACCGATCGAACGCATGAAAATCTCCCCCCGGAGTCGCGACGGCCCCTGAAATTTGCAGGCCTGCTAAATATTATTACACAGCTAAATCCATGATTCATATGGGAGATTTCTGCAGTGCACCCCCTTCAATCCGTCACGTCCACCCGTCACCGGGCGGGGGCGTGCGTTCCGTGGCCGGGAGATTGCAGAGGGACAAATCGTGCCCTATCTCCTGCTTCCCACGTCCCGCCAAGAGCCCGACCATGCCCACCTCCTCCGCCGACGAACCGCTCGACATCCGCCGGTTTCTCGCCGCCGCCGAAGCCGCGGCCGACGACAAGAACGGCTTCGATCTCGACGACGTGCTGGCCGTCGAGGAGGCGTGGGAGCAGGACGACGACGAGGCCGTGACGCACGGCTTCATCGTTTCCATGCGTGGCGGCGACCGGCTGTACGTCGAATACAGCACCCAGCCCGAAGACGAGGATGACGAGGGCGAACTCACGATCATGCCGCTCGAAACGGCCCTGGAAAGGCCGGACCTCGAGCATCTCGAACAGGAGATCGTCTGGTACAAGGCCGATCACATCACGACGCACATCTACACCCTGCGCTCGGACACCGGCACGCAAGACGCGGAGTCGTAGACGACCGGCGTTCTGCGGCGTCCTCGCCGATCCATAACTTATTGTTATTGCTGGAGAATACGGGTCTCCAGGGAATCCCTCGCAAAAAGAACATCTTTTTGCAGAACCATGCGCCTTGTTCGCCGTTCTCGTTGCGGTGGATTTGCGGGAAGGTTCCCATGATCGGCTTTGCAGTGCGTTCGGTGGCGGTGTCTGCGGTCGCGGTGGGAGCCATGGTGCTGGCGCTCCCCGCCACCGCTCAGTCGCGTGTCGGCGTCACCTCGGCGACGACGGGCGATCCCCTGGGCAAGCCGCCGGCGCAGGCCGAGCGTGTGCTCAAGGTCGGCATCGACGTGCAGGCCAACGAGGCGATCACCACGGGCGCCAACGACCGCGCCCACCTTCTCTTCCTCGACGGCTCGTCGCTCACCGTCGGCCCGCTCGCGCGCCTGGTGATCGACCGCTTCGTCTACGATCCCGGCACGAAGACCGGCGACCTCGCCATCACCGTGAGCGAGGGCGTGATGCGCTTCGTCGGCGGCAAGATCAGCAAGACCCGGCCGGTGACGGTCGTCACGCCGTCGGCGTCGCTCACCATCCGCGGCGGCATCATGCTGGTCGACGCGCAGCCGGCCAGGACGATCGCGACCTTCATGTTCGGCATCGAGATGACGGTCGTGGCCCACGGCGGCAAGCAGGTGGTCACCCGTCCGGGCTGGCAGGTCACGACGTTCGCCGGCGCCGCGCCCGAACAGGCGATCAAGACCGTGCCGGGCAGCCTGTCGCCCGAGTTCGCCAAGCTCGAGGCCCTGCGGGCCCAGCAGAACGCCGACAACCCCGACCAGGCGATGCAGAAATCCGACTTCGAGGCCCAGAACTCGGGCCGTGGCCCGGCCACGGTGACGGGCCCCGATGCCGGCGCGCTGAACGACGCGACCAACGCGATCACCGGCGCCAACACGCAGATCCAGAAGCCGATTTTCATCCCGCAACCCGCGGTGCCGACGACAGCCCCAGGCACCGGTGGCGGCGGTGGTGGCAACAACATCCCATAGGGCCTGTTTCGTCCGAACCCCACCCCGGCGTTTGTAGCTCGTCTGATACGCGTTGACGGTGTCCGTGGTCACGCGTCCGTGAGACCATACGCGGCGATGTGCCCGAACACGCCGGCCGCTGCCACGCGGATTTCTGCGGTAAAATAACCCCGTGTGGCCAGGGTCGTGGCGGGCACACGCGGCCACAGCGTCGCGTATCCCCTCCATCGGGAGAACTTCACGCATGCGCAGGATCAAGCCGTCGGGCGTCGCCGTCATCGCCCTGGTCGTGGCGGTTGCCGTCGGCGGATATTTTCTCGTGGGCGCGCTCTCGCGTCCCAGGACACGCACCGTGTCAACGCCGGTCATCCCGGTGACCCAGGGCGTCGTCGAGCAGAAGAACATGCCGGTGTTCGTCCACGGCATCGGCACGGTGCAGGCCTTCAAGACGGTGACGATCAAGACACGCGTCGACGGCCAGATCGTCAAGGTCGCCTTCGAGGAAGGCCAGGAAGTGAAGGCGGGCGATCCGCTCTTCCAGATCGACCCACGGCCGTACCAGGCCACGCTCGACCAGGCGATGGCCGCCAAGCAGCGCGACCAGGCGCAGCTCGCCGGCGCGCAGCTCGACCTCGACCGCTACAGCAAGCTGATCGGCACCGGCTTCCAGTCGCGCCAGAGCGTCGACCAGCAGACGGCCACCGTCGATGCGCTCAAGGGCTCGATCGCCGCCGACCAGGCCGCGATCGACACCGCCAAGCTCAACCTCGCCTACGCCGACATCCGCGCGCCGATCGACGGACGCACCGGCCAGCGCCTGGTCGACCTCGGCAACCTCGTGCAGGCCAGTCAGAACACCAGCCTGGTCACCATCACCCAGGTGAAGCCGATCTTCGTGAACTTCACCGTGCCGCAGGACAAGGCCGACGAGATCCGGCGCAACCAGGCCTCCGGCGCCCTCGTCGTCGCGGCCTACGCCAGCGACGACCAGACCGTGCTCGCCAAGGGCAAGGTGAGCCTGGTCGACAACCAGATCGACGCCGCGACCGGCACGCTCCGGCTCAAGGCGCAGTTCGACAACGCCGACGAGCGCCTGTGGCCCGGCGAGTTCGTCAACGCGCGCCTCGTGCTGGCCAACCGCGCCGCCAGCGTCACCGTCGTCCAGCGCGCCGTGATGCAGGGCGCCTCGGGCTACTTCGTCTACGTCGTCAAGCCCGACAACACCGTGTCGCGCCGTGTCGTCGAGGTCGCCGACATGCAGGAGGGCACGGCGGTCATCAAGTCCGGCCTCACGCCCGGCGAGAACGTCGTGGTCGACGGCCAGTACCGCCTGATCGACGGCTCGCACATCAAGGCCGACGCGCCCAAGGCCCAGGTCGAGACGGTGCCCGCGGCCTCCGCCGCGCCCGGCGGTCCTGCTACACCCGCCGGCTCCGCCGGTCCGGCCGCGCCCGCCAGCCCCGGCAAGCCCGGCTGAGGGCGGCATCATGAACGTCTCCGAGACCTTCATCCGCCGGCCGATCGCCACATCGCTCATGATGCTGGGCCTGCTGGTGTTCGGCGCCGCGACCTACAGCCTCCTGCCGGTGTCGGCCCTGCCCAACGTCGACTTCCCGACGATCACGGTCAGCGCCACGCTGCCCGGCGCCAGCCCCGACACGATGGCGTCGGCCGTGGCCACGCCGCTCGAACAGCAGTTCGCCGCCATTCCCGGCCTCGCCTCGATGAACTCGACGAGCGGCCTCGGCGCGACGGCGATCACGCTGCAGTTCGCCCTGGGCCGCGCGATCGACGGCGCGGCGACCGACGTGCAGACCGCGATCAATGCCGCCAGCGGCCTGCTGCCCAAGGACCTGCCCAACCCGCCGACCTACCGCAAGGTCAACCCGGCCGACCGTTCGATCCTGATCTACGCCGTTTCGTCGGACGACCTGCCTGTCTACAAGGTCGACGAGTACGCCTTCGTCATCCTGGCCCAGAAGATCTCCGCCGTGACCGGCGTGTCGCAGGTCCTGGTCGCCGGCCAGCAGGACTTCGCCGTGCGCATCCAGGCCAACCCGGCGGCGCTGGCGGCGCACAACATCGGGCTGGAGGATGTCCGCGCCGCGATCGGCGCCTCGACGCTCAACCAGGCCAAGGGCAACATCGAGAACGAGCACCAGTCGTTCATGCTCGACACCAACGACCAGCTGTTCAACGCCCAGTCGTACAAGAACATCATCGTCGCCTACCGCAACGGCGCTCCGGTCAAGATCCAGGACGTCGGCCAGGTGATCGACGCCACCAAGTCGCCGCGCACCGGCGCCTGGTACAACGGCAAGCGCTCCGAGCTGCTGCTGATCTTCCGCCAGCCCGGCGCCAACACCGTCGACACCGTCGACCGCATCAAGGCGATGATGCCGCGCCTGCTGGCCTCGATCCCGCAGGCCGTCCACGTCGACCTGATGTCGGACCGCTCGCAGTCGATCCGCGACTCGGTGGAGGACGTGCAGCTCACCCTGATGATCACCGTCGCCCTGGTGGTGATGGTGATCTTCATCTTCCTGCGTCACCTGTGGGCGACCATCATCCCCAGCGTCACCGTGCCGCTCGCGCTCGTCGGCACCTTCGGCGTGATGTACGTCTGCGACTACAGCATCGACAACCTGTCGCTGATGGGCCTCACCATCGCCGTCGGCTTCGTGGTCGACGACGCGATCGTGATGATCGAGAACATCGTGCGCTACATCGAGCAGGGCGACCGGCCGCTGGAGGCGGCGCTGAAGGGCGCCGGCCAGATCGGCTTCACCATCGTGTCGATCACCTTCTCGCTGATCGCGGTGTTCATCCCGCTGCTGTTCATGGGCGGCATCGTCGGCCGGCTGTTTCGCGAGTTCGCCGTCGTCGTCACCGTCGCCGTCGTCATGTCGGCCTTCGTGTCGCTGACGCTGACGCCGGTCATGTGCGCGCAGTTCCTCAAGCACGATCCCGGCCACAAGCGCGGTCGCCTCAACCAGATGTGCGAGGACGCCTTCGAGGCCACGATCCGCTTCTACGACCGCGGCCTGCAGTGGGTCCTCGGCCACCAGTTCGTGACCCTGCTGTCGACGATCGCGCTGATCTTCGTGACCGGCTATCTCTACATCGTGATCCCCAAGGGCTTCTTCCCCGAGCAGGACACCGGCTTCATCTTCGGCCAGGCCGAGGCGCGGCAGGACATCTCGTTCGAGGCGATGGCCGGCATCCAGAACCAGCTCGCCGCGATCGTCCAGAAGGATCCGGCCGTCTCCGGCGTCGTCGGCTTCGTCGGCTCGACCGGCGGCAACGCCGCCGAGAACAGCGCGCGCATGTTCATCCAGCTCAAGGCCTTCTCCGACCGGCCGGGCGATTCGGCGCAGAAGGTGATCCAGCGGTTGCGGCCGCAGGTCGCCGCCGTCAAGGGCGTGCGCTACTTCATGCAGGCCGGCCAGGACATCAACGTCGGCGGCCGCCTCAGCAAGACCGAGTTCCAGTACACGCTGACCTCGACCGACTCCGACGAGCTGAACTACTGGGCGCCGATCATCGAGCAGCGGATGGCCAAGCTGCCGATGCTGCAGGACGTGACGTCGGACCAGCAGATCGCCTCGCCGCACGTCTCCATCGACATCGACCGCGACGCTGCCTCGCGGCTCGGCGTGTCGCTGGCGACGATCGACCAGACGCTCTACGACGCCTTCGGCCAGCGCCAGGTCGCGACGATCTACACCTCGAGTACGCAGTTCAAGGTCGTGCTCGAGGTGCTGCCGAGCTACCAGAAGGATCCCTCGGCGCTGTCGCGCATCTACGTCACCGGCGCCAACGGGGCGCAGGTGCCGCTGAGCACGGTGGCGAAGTTCAGCAAGAAGATCTCGCCGCTGACCATCAGCCACCAGGGCCAGTTCCCGGCGGTCACCCTGTCGTTCAACCTCACGCCCGGCGTGGCGCTCGGCGAGGCGGTCGAGGCGATCCAGAAGCTGCAGGCCGACCTCAAGACGCCGATCACGCTGGACGGCGCGTTCCAGGGCACGGCGCAGGTCTTCCAGTCGTCGCTCAGTTCGACCCCGCTGCTGATCGCGGCCGCGATCCTCGCGGTCTACATCGTGCTCGGCATGCTCTACGAGAGCTACGTGCACCCCATCACCATCCTGTCGGCGCTGCCGTCGGCGGGCGTCGGTGCGCTGCTGACGCTGATGCTGTTCCACTACGACCTGAGCGTCATCGCGCTGATCGGCATCATCCTGCTGATCGGCATCGTCAAGAAGAACGCCATCATGATGATCGACTTCGCGCTGGTGGCGGAGCGCGAGCACGGCAAGAGCCCGCGCGAGGCGATCCACGAGGCCTGCCTGCTGCGCTTCCGGCCGATCATGATGACGACCTTCGCCGCCATCGGCGGCGGCCTGCCGCTGGCGCTGGGCCACGGCGCGGGCTCCGAGCTGCGCCGGCCACTCGGCATCGCCATCGTCGGCGGCCTGCTGGTGTCGCAGTGGCTGACGCTCTACACGACGCCGGTCGTCTATCTCTACCTCGACCGGTTCGCGCACTGGCTCGGCGGCAAGCGGCGACGGCCGACCGGCGAGGTTCCCGCCGCCGTGCCGGCCGCGACCGGCACGCCCTCCGACCACGGGTCCGCCGCCGGCACGCGGGCGGCCGACTGAGCGGGTGACCCATGAGCCAGGGAAACTGGGAACGGGAGGAATATCTGGAGCCGAACGACGACGAGCTGGAGAACGCGGCGCGCATCAAGAAGCTGGTGGTGTTGGCCATCATGGCGGTGCTGGTGATCGCCGGCGTCATGCTGGCGAACCGGCTGCGCGACGTGTCGGAGCTCCAGGACTGCCTGATGACGCACGCGACCAACTGCGGCGATCCTGCCGCCCAGCCCGCGCCGATCGGCGCGCGCTAGTTCGCGCGCCAGCTCAGGCCTTGTGCTTGCGCGCCTTCCACCAGGCGCTGATCTCTCCCACCAGCCCCTTGCGGAAAGCCATCACGATCACGACGAAGATCGCGCCCTGGATGACCAGGACGAACTCGCCGAAGCCGGCGAGATAGTTCTGCATGGTGATGATGATGTAGGCGCCGACGATCGGCCCGCTCAGCGTGCCGAGACCGCCGACCAGCGCCATCAGCACGACCTCGCCCGACAGGCCGGCACTCACGTCGGTCAGGGTGGCGAACTGCAGCACCATCGCCTTGGTCGCGCCGGCGAGGCCCGAGAGGGCCGCCGACAGCACGAAGGCCAGCAGCTTGTAGCGGTCGGCCTCGTAGCCCAGCGACACCGCGCGCTGTTCGTTGTCGCGGATCGCCTTGAGGACCTGACCGAACGGCGAGTGGATGAAGCGATAGATGCAGCCGTAGCCGAACAGGAAGATCGCCAGCACGACGTAGTACAGCGTGAAGTCGTTGGTGATCGGCAGCAGGCCGCCCAGCAGCGCGCGGCGCGGGATGCCCTGCAGGCCGTCCTCGCCGCCGGTGAACGGCATCTGCACGCAGAGGAAGTAGATCATCTGCGCGAAGGCCAGCGTGATCATGGCGAAGTAGATGCCCTGGCGGCGGATCGCCAGCGCCCCGGTGACGAGGCCGAGCGCCGCGCCGCCCAGGACGCCGGCCAGCAGGCCGACTTCCGGCGGCAGGCCCCAGGCCTTGACCACGTGGCCGAAGAAGTAGGCCGCCATGCCGAAGAACATCGCGTGGCCGAAGCTCATCAGGCCGGCGTAGCCCAGCAGCAGGTTGAAGGCGCCGGCGAACAGCGCAAAGCACAGCGCCGTCATCAGGAAGACCGGATAGGCCACGAACGGCGCGATCAGCGCCAGCACCAGCGCCACGAAGAGGGAGATATTGCGGGCGGTCATTTGGTCTGTCCGAACAGACCGGCCGGCTTGACCAGCAGCACCAGCGCCATGACCACGAAGATCACGGTGTTGGATCCCGGCGGATAGCAGACCTTCGTGAGGCCCTCGACCAGGCCGAGGCTGAAGCCGGTGACGATCGAGCCCATGATCGAGCCCATGCCGCCGATCACGACGACGGCGAAGACGACGAGCACCAGGTTGGTGCCCATCAGCGCCGAGACCTGCTGGATCGGCGCCGCGAGCACGCCCGCCAGCGCCGCCAGCCCGACGCCGACGCCGTAGGTGATGGTGATCAGCCGCGGCACGTTGATGCCGAAGGCGCGCACCAGGGTGGGATTCTCGGTCGCCGCCCGCAGGTAGGCGCCGAGCCGCGTGCGCTCGATGGCGAACCAGGTGGCCAGGCAGATCGCCAACGCCGCCACGACGACGAAGCCGCGATACTTGGGCAGGTACATGAAGCCCAGGTTCCAGCCGCCCGCGATCGGGCTGGGATAGGGCGCACCCGACGAGCCCCACTTCCACTGGAACAGGCCCTCGATCACCAGCGCCAGGCCGAAGGTCAGCAGGAAACCGTACAGGTGGTCGAGGTGGTAGATGCGTTTGAGCAGCAGCCGCTCGAGCACGACGCCGAAAAGGCCGACGATGATCGGCGCCAGCACCAGCGAGGCCCAGAATGGCACGTCGAGGATGCCGAGCAGCAGCCAGGCGGCGAAGGCGCCCATCATGTACTGCGCGCCATGCGCGAAGTTGATGACGTTCAGCATGCCGAAGATCACGGCCAGACCGAGGCTCAGCATGGCGTAGAACGCGCCGTTGATCAGGCCGAGCAGGAGTTGGCCGAACCACGCCTGCATCGGAATTGCGAAAATGTCGTAGCAATGGAAGCCACTCACATCACACTCCCAGGTAGGCTTGGAGCTTGCCGAGGCTCTGCTTGACGTCGGCGGCGGTGACCATGTCGATCACCCGCCCGTCCTCGACCACGTAGTGCCGGTCGGCCACGGTGGCGGCGAAGTGGAAGTTCTGCTCGACCAGCAGGATGGTGAAGCCGCGCTCCTTGAGCTGACGGATGATCTCGCCGATGCGCTGGACGATGACCGGGGCGAGTCCCTCGGTCGGCTCGTCGAGCAGCAGCAGGCTGGCACCGGTGCGCAGGATGCGGCCGATCGCCAGCATCTGCTGCTCGCCGCCCGACAGCTTGGTGCCCTGGCTGCGGCGCCGCTCCTCGAGATTGGGGAACAGCCGGTAGATGTCCTCGAGGCTGAGGCCGCCCGGCTTCACCACCGGTGGCAGCAGCAGGTTCTCCTCGACGCTCAGACTCGAGAAGATGCCGCGCTCCTCCGGACAGTAGGCGATGCCGAGCCGGGCAATCTGGTTCGACGGATGGCCGACGGTTTCGCGGCCCTCGAACGTCACCGAGCCGCGGCGCTTGCCGACGATGCCCATGATCGCGCGCAGGGTCGTGGTCTTGCCGGCGCCGTTGCGCCCCAGCAGCGTCACCAGCTCGCCACGGCCGATCTCGAAGTCGACGCCGTGCAGGATGTGCGACTCGCCATACCAGGCCTGCAGCCCGGCCACTTTCAGCAAGGGCTCAACCATGACCGGTACCCACGTAGGCTTCGACGACCAGCGGGTTCTTCGACACCGAGGCGTAGGGGCCTTCCGCCAGCACCTCGCCGCGCGCCAGCACCGTGATCGTGTCGGAGAGGTCGGCGACGACCGACATGTTGTGCTCGACCATCAGCACGGTGCGATTCTTGGCGACGGTGCGAATGAGCTGGGCGATGCGCTTGATGTCTTCCTGGCCGAGGCCGGCCATGGGCTCGTCGAGCAGCAGCATTTCCGGCTCGAGCGCCAGCGTGGTGGCGATCTCCAGGGCCCGCTTGCGGCCGTAGGGCAGGTCGACGGCTTGCGCCTCGGAGAAGGCCTGGAGGCCCACGGCCTCGACCAGCTCGAGTGCCCGCGCGTCGAGCGCGCCCAGCACTTTCTCCGAGCGCCAGAAATGAAAGGA
>Ga0070681_10008434_pt1 | contig 10087 bp, 12 predicted proteins | sample KBSC83BmetaG_FD_65650 | JGI IMG/M metagenome (GOLD analysis project Ga0070681, IMG submission 65650) | Corn rhizosphere microbial communities from Kellogg Biological Station, Michigan, USA - KBS C8-3B metaG | ecosystem: Host-associated > Plants > Roots > Rhizosphere | place: USA: Michigan...
ACGACGCCTAACGGCTGTCGGAGCGAGTAGCTGTCCACGCCCGCGCTGACGTTCTCCGAGAACTCACCCTTGATGAGCTGGGGGATGCCGCACGCGAAGTCGACGACCTCGAGGCCACGTTGCACCTCGCCGCGCGCGTCGGAGAGAACTTTGCCATGCTCCGAGACGATGAGCCGCGCCAGATCCTCGGCCCGCTGGCGCACGAGCTCGCGGAAGGCAAAGAGTATCGTCGCGCGCTTGTTGAGCCCCGTGCGGCTCCAGCTCTCGAAGGCGCGCGCCGCCGCGGCGACGGCGCGGTCGACGTCGGCGGCCGTCGCGAACGGAATCTCTCCCGTCGCTTCGCCGGTGGCAGGATTGTAGACGGTGCCGCTGCGGTCGGACGCGCCGTGGTCACGCCGGCCGGCGATCCAGTGGTCGAGACAGAGCATGTCGCACTATCCCGGTTTGTCGCCGAGTTGTCAACGAGTGTCTGGAGGTTGTCACAGGGCGGCGAAAAGGTGTTGACTCTCGCGTGCGCGGAGCCCACGTATGACGCGTACGCCCTCTGGAGCGACGCCATGCTCGCGCTCGACTATCGACCCTCGAAGCGGCTCCTTGCCGCGCTGAAGCTGGCCGCAGTGTACGCGAGTGGCGTGACGCTGCTTATGATGACGCTGCTCAGCATAACTAAGTCGCCTGATCGAGTCCTGGACATGCTTCCCCTCTACAGCATTCCGGCAGCGATCTGCTTTGCGGCTGCCTTCCTTGTCCTGGCCGTGGCGCGCCGCGCTGGCTTTACCGCGCTCTGGCTCATCATACTCTCCCTCTGGGTCTGGGGCCTCTCGCTCGACTTCGATTCAGACGCTATTCGTGGCGGCTTTCCGGCATGGACTCTCTTGGCAGCGCCACTCTACGTGATGTGCGCTGTTGGCTTTCGCGGCCAGTCATCGCCAGCGCGATGGCGACAATGGCTGTCCATTGCAGTGCCGCTAGGCTGGGCGGCACTCTACGTCGTAGCCCTCAGGCAGCTGCACTCGTTCCACAGCTACGACTTTGAACGTCGGCAGTATTCCGGCTGGTGGGTCTGGTCGTGGCTCCAGTACGCCTGGTTGGTCGCACCACTCGCGATCACCGTGTCGGGGATCCTCCGAGTGTACAGTCGCGCGCCGACCGACGCGGCGCGCGATCACGGGATCGCGTCATGATCAACGAGCCGTAGTTGGAGCTGATACCGAGGCATATCGACCTCCTCGTCTTCGTCCTCGCGCCACTCCTCGCCGGCGCGCGCCTCACGCCAGTCGGCAACCCACTCCTCGATTTCGGCCTCCTGCTCCGGCGTTAGCTTGTTCATCTCCTCATCGTCGATGGGGTCGAGCTGTGCGATCGACAACAAGTAGTGCGTGTCGACGACCCAGACCTCCTCCGTCTCGATTCGCTTCCCGTCCGAGCCGCGTACCTCCAATGCCAGAGCCTCCTCGGCATCCACGGCCGCGAGGATGTCGGCGTGCAGCGAGGCATCGGGACCAATCGTGAACTCCGCGCGCATCGCTGGGGGCACCCCAGTGGCGGCCGGCATGAGCCGTTCGCCAAGCGCGTTCGGGTGGAACCACCCGCAGCGGAAGCCATTCTCGCGATAGATGAACCCGAGGTCCGTCTCACCCAGGAGTCGGTCCTTGCTCCAGAGCGTGTACTGCATCTCGTGCTCTCCCGTTGCTTGGCGGGCGACAACCTGGGGTCCGGCGTGCGAACCCCCGCAATCATTTTTCACGCCACCCGGTGCAAATCATTGCCGGCGTTCTCGCCCCCGATGACTCCTCTCTCAGCAGCCATCAACTGCCGGAACGGCGAAACGGCCGGAAGAGGCCTGAAAGAGCCGGATTGCTCCAGGGCGTAGACGCGCAATCCTGTGCAGTTCACAAACAAACAATTGCTGACTCGGCGTTCGGCACTCCCATCCAAACGAGGACCAATCAGGCAGTTTCATGCCGTTTCCGGCAGCTTCGCAGTTCAACCAGTTGATGCCCAAAGTTTCGAGGAGGCTTCGGTTGCCGCACCGAAGCTCGCGACACATGTTAGGCGCCGATGGAGACCAGCCCCGCGACGACAGTCTACGAGTTCGACGACTACGAGCTCGACCTGCGCCTGCACGAATTGCGGCGCGCGGGTGAGCGGCTGCACGTCGAGCCGCAGGTCTTCGACGTGCTCGCGTATCTCTTCGCGCGGCGCGACCGGCTCGTCACGAAGGAGGAGCTGCTCGACAAGGTGTGGGGTCACCGGTATGTCGCGCCGACCACCTTGAACAGCCGGATCAAGCACGCGCGCCAGGCCGTCGGCGACGACGGCGGAGCGCAGCGGGTGATCCGCACCGTGCACGGACTCGGCTTCCGTGTCGTGGCCGATGTCGCCGAGCGTACGCCCGCGGCGGCGACGCGTCCCACGCCTTCACTCGAGCAGCGCATCCGCTTCTGCACCGCCAACGATGGCGTTCGCATCGCGTACGCCACCAGTGGCACCGGACCGCCGCTCGTGAAGCCGGCGAACTGGATGACGCACCTCGAGTACGATTGGGAGAGCCCGGTCTGGCGCCACTGGCTGCGCGCCCTCTCTCGTGAGCATACGCTCATCCGCTACGACGAGCGGGGTAACGGACTCTCGGACCGCGAGGTGGAGGACCTGTCATTCGAGGCGTGGGTTCGCGACCTCGAGACCGTCGTCGATGCGGCTGGTCTCGAGCGCTTCCCTCTCTTCGGCATCTCGCAGGGATGTGCCGTCGCGATCACCTACGCAGTGCGGCATCCGGAGCGCGTCACGAAGCTCGTGCTCTACGGCGGTTATGCCGAAGGCGTCGTCAGGCGCTCGAAGACGCAGGCCCAGATCGAGGAAACGACGATGGTAATGCGCGGCATCCCGCTTGGCTGGGGACACGACAATCCCGCGTTTCGTCTCTTCTTCGCGGCGCGCTTTCTGCCCGAGGGTACGGCGGAGCAGATGCGCTGGTTCAGCGATCTGCAGCGCGTCACGACGACGCCCGAGACAGGCTCGCGGCTGCTGACCGAAGCCTCGATGATCGACGTCCTGGAGCTCGTTCCGCGGGTGCGCGCGCCCACGCTCGTGCTGCACGCGGCGGGCGACGCCGTGGCGTCGTTCAGCCAGGGCCGCAAGCTCGCGGCGCTGATCCCCGGCGCGCGCTTCGTGCCGCTCGAGAGTCGCAACCACATTCTCCTCGAGCATGAGCCGGCGTGGGCGCGCTTCGTCGACGAGGTGCATCGCTTTCTCGCCGACGACGCGGACGCGCTCAAAGCACTGCCGTCAGAACACCAGCCGCAATCAGCGAAGCGGCCCAGAGGACGTGGACGTTGATCCAGGCACGGCGGAGAATCCTCAACCCGACCTTCTCGTAGACGACGATGGCGATCGCCGCTGTTACAACGAGATAGCCGAAGGTGTGCATCAGCGGAGCGGTGATGCCTAACGGGTCGAGCCGCACCGTGCCGGCAAGCACTACGGCGTCATGATGGTGATGGAGCATCGCGGAGGACGTGGGTCGAGCGCCGAGTACGAACGGCAGCACCATGAGACCGGCGCCGTGCACCGACGCTACGAGGAACGACCAGGTCGCCAGCTCGCGCGCCCCGACGCGCATCCCGCCTAACGATATGTGGCGGTGGCGCATGAGCCCGTCGGCGCCGACACCGACGAGCGCTGCCGCCACCACCCAGCGCAGCCCGCGCGCTGGGAGCACCTCGCCGAGCGCGAGCGCGGCGACGACGGCGACAGCGATCGCCAGCGCATGCCCGGCGGCGAGGGGACCGAGCGCGCGCCACACCTCGCGCCGATCCCTTCGCTGCAGTCCTCGGCCGACCGCGAACAGCCAGCCCATCGCCGGGTTGATCCCGTGCGCTGCACCGAGGACGAGCAGCGACAGCCAGGGGAAGGAGTGGTCGGTCATGTCACTCCGCGTAGCAGAAGGAGTCCGACGACGCGTCGCCGCCCTGGAGACGCACCTGGTGCGGTCGTAATCCTTCCTCGAACTCGACGAGGAACTGCGGGTCGAACGACATCCCTCCCCTCGGGCCGACGTCGACCTTCGCCATCCAGCCGCGAATGCCGTCGGGGTAGAACTGCGCGTCCCACGGCGTGTAGAGCGCGTTCGTGAGGTAGACGCGACGGCCGTCGCGGCTGATCTCGACCATCTGCGGGCCGCCGTTCAGCGCGCGTTCCGGCGCCTTCGGATGTGACGTACGCCTAACGATGCCCCCGATCGGGAGGACCGCCGTCAGCGTCGGCTGGAGTGGATCGCTGACGTCGTACTGCCGAAGCTCGCCGGTACCCCAACAGCTGACGTAGAGAAAGCGATCGTCGAGCGAGAGGTTGATGTCGGTGACGAGCGGCGGCACGGCCTTGAATCCCTGGAGCAGCGGCGGCAGGTCGGCCGCGTCCGCGGGCTCCGCGGGGATCTCGATGACCTTGCGCGTCTCCCATTTTCCCGTCGACTCGTTATGCATCCACATCCAGATCGAGCTGGAGAGGTCTTTGAGACTCATGACGACGCCGACGAATCCGTAGCTCCGTCGCGGATCGTGCGCGGGGCGCAGCTCGAGCACCATCTGCTGCTCGGCGCCGAGCTCGAGTCGCTGGAGGTGCGTGCGACGGCGCAGATCCCAGACATGGAGCGCGTTGCCGTACTTGCCCGCAAGGAGCAGCTCCGGGTTCACGCCGCTCGACACCATGTTCGGCGTTCCCCACTCGCTCGTGATCATCACGTCGTGTCCGAGATGCCACCAGAAATCGTAGGCAAGGTGTTGCGGGCCTCTGTTCGCCTCCCACTTGCCGCGCACCTCGAACGTCTCGTGGTCGAGCATGAAGATGCCGCCAGGGCCGTTGCCGTCCTCGCCGCCTAACGCGTTGATGTAGATGCCATCCGGCCCGCAGTGGACGGTGTGCGGCGCCGCGTAACCGGTCTTGGCGATCACTTCCGAGCCTTCGATGACCTTCGTGAGCCGCGGACGTCGCGGATCGGGCATGGTGTCGACGACGTGAATCCGCGAGCTGTGCGTGCCGGGGAGCACGAGATAGCGCCGCTCGACGTGCGGATTGGGGGCGTACGCGCAGAGATGTGAGCTGCACGCGTTCCAGCCAAAGTGATGCAGCTCGTTGCCGCCGTTGGGGAGGTCGAGCTGGCCGACGAGCCGACCGTAGTCGGCGGACGCGGGATCCGTATCGACGACGCCGAGCGCGTCGCGCTTGCCGTTGTCCCCGGGTGTGAGCAGCGCGACGTACGCCAGCGACTCGGTGGGCGCCTCGCCCGCCAACTTCGCTGAGGGATAGAAGGTCGGATCTGGTAGCATGCGTGCCATTGTCGTGTTCTCGTGTGATGGGTTGAAGGCAGGATGCGACCAACCCGCTTGGAATGCTTGGAGGCGGCGTGGAGAGCGGCTGGAGCTTTAGTGGAGATGGCGTTTGCGGTAGCTTCCAGCCCCGTGCGCGCGATCTTCTTCGATCTCGACAACTGTCTCGCCGCCGCGGACGAAGTCGGCGAGCAGCTCCTCGAGCCGGTCTTCGGCGCCGTTCGCGCCGCCAACGACGGCAAGTTCTCGGCGTCCGAACTCGACGACGCCTTTCGCGACTGTTGGATCCACGCGTTCGACTTCGTCGCCGCGACGCACCGGTTCACTCCACGCATGCGCGCCGCCGGGTGGGAGGCGTTTCGGAAGGTCGAGGTGCGGGCACCGATGCGTGGCTACGGCGACCTCGCGCTCCTGCCGTCACTCGGCGAACGGCGCTTCCTGATCACGTCAGGATTTCGGAGGCTGCAGGAGAGCAAGGTGCGAGCGCTGGGCATCGCGACGTTCTTCGACGCCATCGTCGTCGACGCCATCGACGAGCCGGCCCGCCGCGGCAAGGAGCGCATCTTTCGCGACATCATGAGCAAGTTCGATCTCGATGCATCCGAGGTCCTCGTCGTCGGGGACAACGCGGAGTCCGAACTGGCCGCCGCAACACGCCTCGGTCTTCAGTCGGCGCAGATCATCCGCCCCAGCGTCACCCCCGCGGATGGAGTTACCGTTCGCGTGCGAGATCTGATCGAGCTGCGTTCATGGCTCGACCTCACCCTCCCGGCCCGCCGCCCATGAACTGGCCCTACGTCCACACCCTCATCAATCACTTCCCGATCATCCTCATGGTCGTCGGGACCGCGGTCCTCCTCCTCGCGCTCATCGTTAGGCGGCGCGCCATCTGGCTCTACGCTCTCGCGACGCTCACGCTTGCGGGCCTCAGCATCTACCCGGTGTACTTCACCGGCGACCAGGCAGCGGACGCGGTGCGCACGACCTGGTACATCGTCCGGTCGATGGTCGAGGAGCATGACGCGGCCGCTGGATTTGCGCTCGCGTCGGTTCTCATGGCCGGTGCGGCGAGCGCGTACGCCTGGTGGCGCATGCTTCGCCGCGAGGTTACGGGCTTGCCACCGGTGTGGCTGCGCGTGGTCGTCGCCGTCATTGCGGTCTGGGCGTTGAGCGTCGTCGCACGTACGGCTTACCTCGGCGGTCAGATCGTACACGACTCGCCGAGGCTGTCCACGCCACCGGTGGGCACAGTGGCGCCCGCGGCGGGCGTGCCTAACGATCGCCGATGAGACCGCGGACGCGCGGGTCGCGCAGCGTCAAGCCTGTCCAGAGAAGCGCAGCGACGATGAGGGGAAAGATCGTCGGGAACCAGCCAGCGCCGACACGGAGCTGTGTCGCGATAGCGCCGCCAAGGTACGCCGTGAGGAGCAGCGCGCCGACGAAGGCGGTCCGCGGGATAGTGTAGAGCAGCGTGAAGACCAGCTCCAGCACACCGAGTCCGACCGACAGCCGCAGCGGATAGCCAAGCTGTGTGAACGCCTCGATGACGGGCGCGGGCTTCACGATGTGGAGGACGCCGTCGAATGCGATGAAGGCAGCGGCGAGTGCGCTGAGGATTCGGCCGGGCCAGGACACGGTAGCCGTGGCACGGTTGACGTAGGTGGCGGTCATGGGATCTCCGGTTGGTGTGGGCACGGCCTGGCTTCACTCTGACGTCGATTGACGCCGGCGGGAATCGACAAGACCATTAGCCATGCCGAGCCTGACCCTCCGAATCGAGCGCGTCGACGGGGCGAACGACGCCCTCGTCGACGGTCTCACCGACGTCCTCCTCGACGCCGTCGAGAGCGGGGCCGGAGTGAGCTTCATGGCGGACCTCACGCGGGACGGTGCGGAGGCGTGGTGGCGCAGGGTCTTGAGGGCGGCGACGCCCCGCACCGTCATCCTCGTCGCCCGCGACGAGAGCGGCATCGTCGGTACTGTGCAGCTCCAGCCGGCGTGGCCGCCGAATCAGCCGCACCGCGCCGACGTCGCGAAGCTGATGGTGGATCGCCGCGCGCGGGGCCGCGGCGTCGCGCGCGCACTCATGGAGGAACTCGAGCGTCAGGCGCGCGCGCAGGGATTCACCCTCCTTCTGCTCGACACCTGCAAAGGCTCCGCCGCGGAACGGCTCTACGTCTCCATGGGCTGGACGCGGGTTGGCGAGGTACCGAACTTCGCGCTCAATCCCGACGGCTCGTGGTGCGACACCGTGTTCTTCTACAAGCAGCTCGACGGAGCCTAACGAGCGCGCATGGGCTGGTTGAAGCAGTGGCAGCGCGGGCCGATCATGACGATCATCGTGGCCTGGGTCGCGTGCACTGGCGCGATCCTGACGATCTTCTTCCTCGCCGAGGCGCGAAGCGCCGAGCGGGCCATGCAGGAGATTGGCTTCCGCCTCGGCCCGGGCGCGGCAGCGCCCCGGATCGATTGGCTCGGCGCGTTGCCGCAGATCGTTGCTTACTACATCCTGCTGGTGCTGCTGCCGCCGCTGGTGCTCTGGCTGCTCTGGCGGCGCGCCCGCACTGCCTAACGACGACATTCAGGCCGCGATGTCCTCGTCCCACGGGACCCGGTAGCGATGTACCCAGCCGAACATCTTCTCGGGTGTCAGGAACGTCTTGGTCGCAATTGGCATCAAGAGACTCATTACAGCCTTGGCGATGGGACCTCCCGCCTTCCGGGCATTCGTCTTCGCCGCTTCGGCCGCGACCTTCTCGACCCGCGGACGGCGCATCCGTTCGTACACGGTGAATGCCGTGGCGAAGCCGGGTAGATCGCGCAGACAGCGCGCGAGCTCGATGGCGCTCTCCAGTGCCAGCGAGACGCCCTGGCCGGAGCTCGAAGACGGGGCATGCGCCGAGTCACCAACCAGCACCAACCGGCCGCGATGCCAGCGTGGAATGCTCGGCAGGATGTACATCGCGCCGAGAACGAAGAGATCATCAGGCTTCGTGTGCGCGATCAGCTCGCGGCCAGGCACGTCGTCGGCGTGTACCGCACTCAGCTCGCGGAGCCAATCACTCGTGGCGATTTTTCGCGCTTCGGCATATCCGACCGGAGATTCGCGCGCGAGATTGCTGAACCAGATGACGCCGCCGTCCGGCTGGTTCCAATAGCCCATGAACGCGTGACGGCCATACAGGAAGTGCATGACGTCCGTCGGCTCAGCGACGCCGCTGCCTGACGCGTAGCCGCCGAAGCCGAGCAGGCCGACGTATTCCGGCTCTGGCGCGGACGGGTCGATCAACCGTCGCACGGTCGAGCGAATCCCATCCGCGCCGATGAGAATGTCGCCGCTCGCGGTGGTGCCGTCGGCGAACCGCGCGGTGATGCCGTCCGGATGTTCCTCGACCTCGACGAGCCGTTTGCCAAGCTCGATAGTGATGCCTAACGATTCAGCACGGACCTTGAGTGCTCGGCAGAGCTCACCGCGCCAGATGACCTGGCTTGCCGGCAGCCCGGGAATCCCGGCGAACTCGAACAATCGCTTGCCGCTGTTGTCGGAGATCACCTGGCGCTGGATGGGTTGGCCGATGCCGTCCAGGCTCTCGATGTCGATACCGATGAGGCGCAGTGCGTTGATGCCGTTTGGCGCGACCATGAGAACGCCGCCGGCGTCGTCCGACGCCGTGGCGTAGGCTTCGTACACGGCGGAGTCGATGCCGGCCTTGCGCAGCGCGATCGCGATCGCCGGCCCAGCAACGCCGCCACCGATGATGACCGCCTTCTTGATGCCTGTCATACCTTACCTCGACTGATGAGTGTCACTTCGTTCGCCACGCCTTGGTCCATTCGTTCCACTGCTTCACGTACTCTGGCTTGCCGATCGAGTCGATGAGGTCCTTCACGAACCGCTGCTCCGTCTTGATCACGGCAAGTCGGTATTCCTCTTCGATCAGGAACACCCACGGCACGCGATTCTCCGTTGCGCCGCGCACCGTTTCGCGAATCTCCTCGCCCTCCTCCGCCAGGATGCCGAGGCGCTGCTCGAGGAGCTCGACGGTCTCTTTCGGCGGCAGCATCGCGATGAGCGAGAGCGCGACGAGGAAGATCGGATACTCGCGTTGCGGCCGCGCCACGATCTCGCGCATCCAGTCGTAGAGCTCGCGGCGCCCCTCCGCGCTGAGCGCATACAGGGTGCGCTCGGGGCGTTGCGAGTCACGGACTGTCTTCTCGGGCGCGATGAAGCCGGCGCGCGTGAGCTGATCGACGACCATGTACAACGATCCGTGGTTGTACTTGATGTGCCGATCCTTGCCCGTCTGCTTGAACTGTCGCGCCATCTCGTACGGGTGCTTTGGCCCGGTGAGCAGCTCCGCCATCACGGCGAGGGCGAGCGGGTTGGCAACGGTGCGTTTGATCGTAGCCTCCTCCATTGTTAGTCGAGATTGACTATATGTGATGTGATAGTTGATGTCAACTATATGCTGTCGGCGACCTCGAACCGCCGCCGTTGGCGCGCCGGCCTCGACCTGTGACATTCCAGAGATGGGTATAGACGGCTGGTTCGCGTCGCGTGGCTGGACGCCGTTCCCCTTCCAGCGGGAGGTCTGGGAGGCGTATCTCGCCGGCGAGAGCGGCCTCGTGCACGCCGCCACCGGAACGGGAAAGACGCTCGCCGCCTGGATCGGGCCATTGCTCGAGGCTTCGCGCAGCCCGCGGCCCACGTCCCGCAAATTGCGCGTCGTCTGGATCACGCCGCTCCGCGCCCTCGCCGC
>Ga0070681_10008435_pt1 | contig 10087 bp, 4 predicted proteins | sample KBSC83BmetaG_FD_65650 | JGI IMG/M metagenome (GOLD analysis project Ga0070681, IMG submission 65650) | Corn rhizosphere microbial communities from Kellogg Biological Station, Michigan, USA - KBS C8-3B metaG | ecosystem: Host-associated > Plants > Roots > Rhizosphere | place: USA: Michigan...
TCCGTGGTGACGCCACTGATCCGTGCTGTCACCGTCGCTGACCGCGGTTCCTGTGGCAGGGAATCAAACCACTTCGATCCCCACGCTGCGATTCCGCTCGCCGCCGTGGTGTCCGGCTTTCGCCGGACCGATTGTGGAGGGGGGATGATCATACGCAGCGGCAGCGTGCCCTCTCCTCGAACCGTTGCACTCAGCCAGCTCGCGGCAAGCGACTGAATGGCGATGCGTGTTTGCTCAATGCGCGCGTCGACCGTGACCTCAGTCAGTGGCGGTTGATCGGCGTAGCGGAGCGATGCGGCGCGGACGGCCAGGGTTCCGCTGGGTTGCGGCGCGAGCAGCGTGCCGCCGACGTGAAGATCGAGGTCGATATTCGAGTCCTGCGCCTCAATCGACAGGTCGGGCAGCGCCGGCGAGGCCATTGCGAGCAAGTCGGACAGCGGACCCTGGGCGTGAACACTCAGACCTTCGCGGACGCCGTTCGCACCGAGCGCGCCCGAAAGCTGCACGTGAGTCCGCTCTCCGACACGCAGCCCAACGGCTGTCGCGGTTAACACGTCTGGTTCGACCAAGATGCTCGCCGGAGATTCGAGCGCGACCGCAATTCCTGAGACCCTGCCTTCAAGCGTTTGAAGTGCGACCTCGACCGAGCTTTCCAACGGGCGCCGCAGTGTCCCCGCGCCTTTGACCGTCGCCGTGATGGTTCCTTCCGCCGCAATCTGTTCGCGCGTTGAAGCTGGGACGAGCGAGGCCATCGAAGACGCATCGAGCGCGGCCTGGGCTTGGAAGCGATACGGCTCAGTCGTGGCGACTGAGCCCTCGAGGTGCGCATTGAGGCTCGGCGCAGATGCATCGATCTGGACTGTGTCGTTGACCAGACTCACTTGTGCGTTCAGCCTGCCGATCGCAACGTCGTACGCCGCGAGGTCTCGCGCGCTGATCTCCGCGCGTGCGCGAGGCGCCTGCACAGTGCCGTTCACCGTCCCGACAACGCTCGCCGACCCGCTGACCGGCACATTTCCTGCGGGTGCAAGCCGTGCGAGCGACTGCAGATCGTCAGCCGTCAAATCGAACCGTCCATCGATTTGCCCCGTCCACGAGTAGATCCCGGACGCGCTGATGGAGGTTGTGCCAACTCGGGCCTGCAGCGATTCGGCCTTCGCGCCTTGTCGATCGATCGCGACGGTGGCCTCCAGCTGTCCTTCAGGAAAATCCGGCATGTGGACGCCGCGTCCGCCGATCGTGGCGAGCACGCGCGGGGCAGTGAAGGTCCCGCGCGGGTCGACGACAGCGTTGACTGCGCCGTCGAGTTCGTTGATGGGAGCCGGTAATTCGATGCCGGCGTGCTGCAGAATGGGCGCAAGGGCTTGAAGCGAGTCGATCCGGATCTCCGATCGGCCTGCCAACGTCGAATTGAACGGCTCAGCCGCGCCGTCGGTGGTCTGGCCGGAAACGATGCCGGCGATCGTCGTTGGACCTGTACTCGATCGGAGTTGATGTGCAATGTTCCAGCGATCACCGTCCACGCCGATCTTCAGCTGGCCTTCGACGCCAATCCCTCCGCCGGTCGGTGCGAGGCGCACAGAACCAGTCGCCGTAAGCTTTCGCCACCACTTGTCGCCAAATGGATCGGAGCCATTCAGGACGACGTCAATGTCGCCGCTCGCTTCAGAACCAACCTTCACGGGAGGCTGAACGCTGGCCGAATCGAGCACGCGGTCGACGTCGACGTCTTCGAAATGTGCGTGCAGGGTACTGGCGGCTGCCGTGTCAGTGGACGTCAGCTGCAGATTGCCGGTCGCGGCGAGCTTGGCGATGTCTGAGGTGACGTCGAGGCGTTTGATCTGAATCCGACCCTTGGTGTAGGCGGCTTCCGCGTCCGCCGTCGCCGAGCGAACGGATCGGTAATGAAGATCGTGGCCAGAAACGATCACATTGATTGTTGGATCACCGACGGGTCCGGCAATCGTGACGTCCGCTGACGCCGCTCCTCCCAGTGACTCTCCCTGCTGACCAACGAGTCGGCCAGCTTGCGCCAGGTCGGCTTCGAGGCGGCCCTGCGCTTCGACGCGCACGATCGCGGCAATCGCATCGATCGACCCGTTCAGGGTCAGGCGGGCTTCTGGCGTCTCGATACGCACATCGCGCAGAGCGACGTGCTCGCCGTCAAAGCCAAGGTGTCCGCCGAATGTTCCGGTGATGGCTTGCGTTGCGTTGCGATCACCGATTCCGGCAATCACCAGACTGATTGGGCTCGGGCCGAATGTGCCGGGCTGAGCGTCCTTCCCGCGAGTGTCGAGCGTCAGATCGATCGGCCCGACTGCTCCTTTGTGACCGGCGGTTTCGTCCTCGAAATCGAGGCTCAGTTGTGTCAGCGCCACGATTCCAAGATGAAGAGGGGTGGGTTGCGAAGACGGCGAACCTGGAGTGGTCGGCAGGTTGGTGCGTCCGTCTCGATGACGGAGGAGCAGAATGCGCGGACGTACCAGTGCCAGGTGTCGGATCTCGACCAATCCCGAGAATAGACGACGATTGAGCTCGAGACGTAGCCCGTCTGCTTGCAGGAAGGGCCGGTCCCCAGGTGAGGAAAGACTCAGATCCTGGAGTTCAAGAGAGACGCCAAGCAGGTTGTAATCGAGACTTTTGGCGTCCACGACGACGCCGAAATCGCGAGCGACTCGGGCACGGGCCCATTCAAGGACGCGTGCGCGCACGAACGGCAGATGGACTCCGCCGAGGAGCGCCAGCGCGAGCGTCACAACCGTCGCAACGACGATCAGCGCGCGTCGCAGAAACTTTGACCGCATGAGCGGGGCGATGTCAGCAGTTTATCAATGACTCGTGAGATCCGCCTTCGGGGCGGATTGCACGCAATCCGCCTCAACCGGAATAACATCGTGAGACTGTGCCGCGGTATCGCTTCGGCGACTTCATTCTCTCGCCTCGCCGCCGGACCCTGTTTTGCCGGGGGGAAGAGCAGCCGCTCATCCCGCGTTATTTCGATTTGCTGGTGTTTCTCGTCGAGCGGCGGCACGAGGCAGTGCATCGGCGCGACATCTTCGACCGTGTCTGGAACGACGTCGTCGTCTCCGATAGCGCCCTCAGTCAGGCGATTCGGACCATCCGTCGAACGCTTGGCGACGACTCACGCGAACCGCGTTTCATCCGCACCGTTTCCCGTCACGGTTACCGGTTCGTTTTCGCCGAAGTCGTTGAAGAGGAGGATGACGGCCCGGCGGTGATGGTGACGGGACTCGCCAAAGGGAGTCCCCTACCTGGAACAGAAACTCTACTACCCGTAGCGGAAACCCTTCCGACGCAAGGTGAGACGAAGGCACAGCGGTCTGCCGAGGCGGTGGCGACGTCGGAAGTCGATCCGTTCGAACCACTCCTGCAGACGCTGACCCGAGCGGCGGCGACTCCCGAGGAAGAAGAAGGGCAGCGTGAGGCGGCGGAACTGCTGCATTCGCTGGGGACTTCCGAGGCGCTGCGCCGTCTGGGGATCAGACCGCGGCACGCGTTCGCACGTGCGCTGCTCCGCGACACGCGCTGGGACAGCGCGAATGCCGGCGCCGTACCGATCTTTGGCGAGCCGTCGCCCGTGGCGACTGGCGCCGCCCTGATTGCGCTTCGATTGCGCCGCGCCGCTCGCATCGCGGCAACACGATGGGCGTCTGCGTTCATCGGCGGAGGCGTGGCCGGCGTGGTCGGTGGGATTGGCGGTGGACTGCTGCTCGTGTCGGCACCTGGAAGCGCCGCGCCGCTCGCAGCCGTTGCCGTGCTGGCGGTGATTGGTGGCGGCGCCGGAGGCATCGGCGGCGCTGGGACCGGCGCCGGACTGTCAATTTCGGAGGCGGCCTTCCGATCGCGGCGTACATTGGCGCTCATTGCAGGGGCGGCGATTGGCGGCGCGCTGGTGGGCGGAATCGTCGAGTGGATCAGCCGGTGGAGTCTCGAAGCGCTGGTGGGCTTGCACGTTGACGTCGGCGGCGCCTTCGAAGGGCTCACGCTCGGCGCAGCTGCCGGATTGGGGTATGCCGCCACGACATCGGGAGCAGACGGCGGCCTGGCTGCGCCGCGTGGTGGGCGGCGCGCACAGGTCGCGACGGCCATGGCTGTCACCTGCGGGTTGGCGGCTCTTCTTCTTGCGATATCCGATCGACCTCTAGTCGGCGGCACGATTCACGCCATCGCGCATGCCTCGCATGGATCGCAAGTCGAGCTGACGCCGTTCAGTCGGCTCATCGGCGAACCGGATTTCGGTCCGCTGTCGCGTGCGCTCATCGGAACCGGTGAAGGCGCGTTGTTCGGCCTCGGTTTAGCACTCGGCCTCACGCATCGTCCCAAATAACCGGCACTTTCGCGGGTACTCACAAAAATCTCACCTGGCCCTCACCGGCTTCTGAAGACTTCAACTGCACGAACCCGGATGCTTCTCGCTGCGTTGCGCCAGCCGCTCCCGCGGCTGCCGCAACCGTCAGAGGAGGAGACGAATGGAAGCTGTGGTTCCCACGCGCGGTTTCGGGCATGCGCACATCCGTATTGCGACCGATCACCCTACGCAGTTCATCGATCTGACAGATCGGGTCGAGGCGCTCGTCGCTCAGTCCGGCATTCGCTTTGGTTTCGTCAACGTTCAGACTCTCCACACGACGGCTGCCATCGTCGTCAACGAGAACGAACCGCTGCTGTTGAGCGACTTCGCTGATGTCCTCGAGCGCTCTGCACCAGCGCGCGCGGTCTATCGGCACGATGACGTGGCGCTCCGGACCGTGAACCTTACGGCCGACGAGCGTATCAACGGCCACGCGCACTGCCGGGCGCTGACCTTGGGACTGTCCGCCTGTATCAACGTCATCTACGGGAGGTTGCACCTGGGCGCATGGCAACGCGTGTTTCTTGTCGAATTGGACGGACCGCGAGACCGCGAGATATCGGTGCTGATTCTCGGCGAGTGCGAGCGATGAAGGTCAAAATGATTCTGCCGGCGCTGACCGAGGCGACGAGCCCGTTCTTTCGGGCGATCAAGTATTCGTTGTTCCCGCCGCTCGGACTCGCGACCCTCGCCGCGTATCTCGATCCCGACGACGAGGTTGAGATTCAGGACGAGCACGTCGAACGCCTTCACCTCGACGACAACCCCGATCTCGTGGTGATTCAGGTGTACATCACGTCGGCCTATCGCGCTTATCACCTGGCCGATCACTATCGCCGAAAGGGGGCACACGTTGCTCTCGGCGGACTTCACGTGACCTCCCTGCCAGATGAAGCGGCGCCGCATGCCGACACGATCTTTCTTGGCCCTGCCGAGGACACATGGCCGGAATTTCTCGCGGACTTCAAGCGGGGCCAGGCACGCTGTCGATATCGGTCAACGGTGAGAACGCTCGAACATCTTCCCGCGATCCGGCGCGACCTCATCAAACGCGGGCTCTACCTCGTTCCAAACTCGATTGTCGTATCCCGCGGTTGCCCGCACGTCTGCGACTTCTGCTACAAGGACGCGTTCTTCGAAGGGGGAAAAGGCTTTTACACACAAACCGTGGACCGCGCGCTGGCAGAGATCGAGCGGCTGCCAGGCCGCCATCTGTACTTCCTCGACGACCATCTCTTCGGCGATCGCCGGTTTGCCGCCAGCCTGTTCGACGGGATGCGCGGAACGGGACGTCTGTGGCAGGCCGCCGCCACTGTCAACGCCATCCTGATGCCCGGTCTGCTCGAGCGCGCCGTCGAATGCGGGCTTCGCAGCCTGTTCGTGGGTTTCGAGACGCTCAATCCGTCCAATCTGGTCGAGCAGCGGAAATACCAGAACCTCCGGCGCGACTATGCCGATGCGATCCATCGCCTGCACGATCTCGGCGTGATGATCAACGGAAGCTTTGTGTTTGGCATGGACGGCGACGATGGATCAGTGTTTGAGCGAACGGTGGACTGGGCGATCACGCACGGCATCGAAACCGCGACGTTTCACATTCTCACGCCATATCCAGGCACCGGCCTCCATCGACGGATGACCGCACAAGGTCGAATCACAACCAACGATTGGGATCGGTATGACACTCGACATGCCGTGTTTCGGCCTGCGCGGCTCACCGGCGAGCAACTCGAATATGGCTACTGGAAGGCCTATCGTGATTTCTATAGCTGGGGATCAATCCTGAAGGGCGCATCAGCGCACGACAGCGCTCTCGCTGGCCTTCGTCACTTCGCGTACGCCGCCGGCTGGAAGAAGTTCGAACCCTTGTGGGATGTCGTGATCCGCGCGAAGCGGGCGGCGATGATGTTGCCGGTGCTCGAGACGATTCTCAGCGAGTTCGGGCATCGCCCTGAAAATAGACAACTTGCCAAATGCACTAACACGAACGTCACGGACACGAACGGAGAAGCCACGGCGTGGTGAGGCTTTTCGTCACCAGCGCGGCCGGCTAGCGTGATTGCGGCTGTTCCGCCGCCGCGGCACCCGCCGGCATGGTATCCCCGCGCAACCGGCGGACGAGGAGCCGGATGATGCCGTCCGCGACGGCCGGACTCGCTTCTCGCGCGTCGCGCAGCGCCTGGCCGCTGATGCGCAATGCGCGTGCCGCGACGCTCGACACGATCACCGTCGACGCCCGCGGAGCCGGATCGAGCACGGAAAGTTCCCCGATGCAGGTGCCGACGCCTTCCACGCCGACGAGACGCTCGTCGTGGCCCGCTCGTTTAAAGAACGAAACCTCGCCCGCCAGCAGCACAAACGCTTCGTCCCCAAGGTCGCCCTGATGACAAAGCGTGTCCCCCTGCGCGAACCACACTTCCTGGCTGGACTGCGCCAACCTCACCAGATCCTCGGGTTCGAGCGTCTCGAACAGCCTGACGGAGCAGAGCGCGATCATTTTCTCGAGCGTCGATGGTTCGAGCACCCCGCGATCATCCGTGGCGTGCCGCTCCTGCTCGAGGACTTCGCGGACCACCGGGTGATCATCGTGCGCGAGGAGCTCGCGATCGGCCGCCGCCGCGCCACCGTGGGATTGGAGCACGTACATCGCCGTAGCACGAATGAATGGATCGGCGCTGCGCAACTGCAATTGCAACGCCGCGTGCGGATCCATATCCGTCTGGCCCGATGCGCGTTCGACGGCCGCGTTGATTCGCGTCGCCGTGGCCGGCGAGAGCCGTGCCCCGACATCCCGGATGGCCGCTTGACGACGTGAGGGGTCGGACGACAGGAGAGATTCTCGCCAGAGGGCCGTCTTCGGCTCACCGCTGGAGAGGGCGTGCAGGAACATATCGACGGTTCGCGTCCATCGACGTTTCAGGAGCCTCGACAGAAATGCCGTGACCGGCGACTGCGCCGGCTCGATCGCGCGAATCGTCGCCGCCAGCTCTTCGATCGCGCGCGGCGTGTCGAGGATGTACGCGGCGACGCCTTCACGGCGCTGGACCAGACTGTCGAGCACCTGGCGATGCTCTTCAACCGTGACGGCATACTCGTTTTGCAGACGCTGGATGATCGCATCGTCTACGCCACGGCCTGCTGACACGCTGGCGTCGAGCAGTGCCGCCAGTGCGCGCGCATAGCCGTCGAGCTGCAGCTGTTTCTCCGCCGATGGCTTCGCGCGGCCCTGTGCGGCAAGGGCGCGATCTTCCTCGACGAGCTCCGACAACACACGCTCGTGATCCGCTTCCGTGATGCGCAGATCGTTGCGGACGGATTCGAACTCGCGCACCTCGGTGTGCGAGACCGCGCCACTGTTGACGCTCTCGCGAACGGCATCCTTGTAGAGGTGAAGCACATGGACCCGTGTATCCTCTCCGCGGGTCTTCGAGCGGATGCTGTGGATCAAGAAAGCTTCGTGCAGGTCCCGGGGTGGCGGACTATCGGCCCACGGCCACTTCGCGATGATCGTTCGCGCGAGTGTTTCCTCCGAGAAGTCGCGCTGGCGCCTGGCGATACGCCGGGCCAGAAACAGCGTCGCCGTCGTGATCACGAGCAGTTGAAAGAAGTGGGGAGCGGCCGACACGAGCCGAAGCGTCGGTGCGCCTGCGTATGAGTAGAAGGCGATGAATGCGGTAAACGCCGCGAGGCTGAACGTCACGTGCCGGACGGTCGTCGCGTCGGCGCCGGCTTCGCGCTGTTTCAGGACCCAGGCGACGCGGCCCTCGATGAAAGAAAAGACCGCAAGGCTCAGAACCGCGCCGACTGCCAGTGTGATCGCGGCAGCGGCCGCACGCGGAATCGCCGGCCAGAAGTACACGCCAGCGGTCGCTCCAGTGGCGCCTGGAAGAAAGGCCGTGCGAACCAGGCCGACTTCGTGCGTCCAGCGCCCGCCGAAGTAGTAGTCCCAGCTGCCGGCCTGCACGAAGTAGTAGAAATAGAAGGCCAGCACGACGCCTGGAAACGCGTAAAAGACATACCGCTTATCGGGCAGCAGGATTTCCTTCCAGTAACTGCTCTCCTCGTTGATGTCGGGGCATGACGGCCTGCAGGCCGTACACGGGTGGCACAGCGAGTTCGGCGTGTCGCGAAGGCCGCGCGGTTCCGTGTAGAGTTTTTCGACGAAGTACACGGGGCAGATGTAGTTACACCAGGTTTTGCCCGTGAAGAACAGCCCCGTCACAAACGCGGCGATCGCGATGGCTGTCAGAAAGAGCGCGATCGCATAGCCATCACCATTGGTCGCGACCAGGCGCAACCACAGCGAAACGAGGAAGACACCGAAGGCGAGTCGGTAGCCGTGCGCATGCAGCCACGGTCCGGCGCGCCGTTGTCCGGCGCGGCCGAGCAACATTGGTATCTGTGAGAAGAACGCCAGCGGGCAGATGCGCCGCCACCGGTGGTACCCGGCGAGCACGAAGAACAGCGGAAGCGCGGCGATGGAGACGGTCCAGAGAATGCGTCCGGCCAGCGCCGGCCTGACGATGCCGAACAGGATCAAGCCTGGATAGACCGCCAGTGCGGCGCGTTGCAGCGCCTTGACCCACCACGCGTCAGGAACAGGACTTGTGTGTCCTTGGGAAATCACCCGCGGCCGCGTCACAGCGCCTTCAAAAATGCCACCAGATCCGCTTTCTCGCGCGCGGTGAAATCGGCCCGGAAGCGAACGTTGTAAAAATCCACGACGTCCTCGAGCGTGGACGCCATTCCGTTATGGAAAAACGGCGGGTGCGAGGCGACGGCGCGCAGAATCGGTCCTTTGAACTGACCGATGTGCGCGAAGCGGCCGGAGATGATCGCGCGTCCCGGGTCGGTCGTCTGAGCGATCGCGCCGTCCGTCTTTCGGCGGAGGATGAAGAGCGGAAGATCGGCCACGCGCTCGCGGCCGAAGCGCACCGGAGCTTTTTCAGAGACGCCGATATTGATCGGCAGCCGCGTCGAGTGATCGCCGACATTCGGCGCGTTGTGACAGGAGCTGCACGATCCGCGCAGCGCGCCCGTGGGACCGTTGATCGTCGACCCGTCGGGCAAGGTGATGGTCGAGGCGTGCAGGCCGCCGACTTTTTCCACCGTGAGCCGTTGCGCATTGAACAGCGCCTGGCCGCGTTCGATCGACGCATGGGTTTCGTCGCGATCGTCGTGCCATCCGTCGTAGAGCGTGAATACGACAGGATTAAATGGGGCGCCTTTCAGCCTCACCTCACCGGACTCGGAAACCGCGAGGTCGCCCTGAATTGTGTCATTGACGCCGAAGTAGAAGGGCTGCTTCGCGAGAGTTGCCGCGCCGCCGTTTCCGCCTTTGACGCCGAGGCCCACGCCCCCGGGCAGGCTGTCGTAGGCCGTGGTCAGGCTGAACATGAAGTCAGTGATTTGAGTGGCGAGCGTGGTCATTTCGGCGTCGGTGTATTTGTGTCCGTCAGTGGCGACGAGTGCCCCACCGGTTTCACGTCCTCGAATCGTCGCCCTCGAGACATCGAAGACGCCATCGCGGACCGAGCGCTTCGCCGGGCTGGGACCCTGCCGCGTATCCTGACCATCCCAGGCGACCGTCGTCAGGAATCTGAAATTCGTCGTGGGCAGCGGCCGGCGATGGACCCAGATCTGTGCAGTACCGGCATTGTCCTGCGCGGTGTATTCCAGGTACGCCGCCCCCGGAATCGCGCGAACCGATGCGAC
>Ga0070681_10008436_pt1 | contig 10085 bp, 8 predicted proteins | sample KBSC83BmetaG_FD_65650 | JGI IMG/M metagenome (GOLD analysis project Ga0070681, IMG submission 65650) | Corn rhizosphere microbial communities from Kellogg Biological Station, Michigan, USA - KBS C8-3B metaG | ecosystem: Host-associated > Plants > Roots > Rhizosphere | place: USA: Michigan...
ACACCATTACTTCCAGGCGCGAGATGGCATCGCGCGGCGAATTGGCGTGGACCGTGGTCAGTGAGCCATCGTGTCCCGTGTTCATGGCCTGCAGCATGTCGAGAGCCTCCTCGCCGCGCACCTCGCCCACCACAATGCGATCCGGCCGCATACGGAGGCTGTTCACCAGCAACTCGCGCTGCCGCACCGCGCCGCCTCCCTCGAGATTGGCCGGACGTGTTTCGAGACGCACCACGTGCGGCTGCTTGAGCTGCAACTCGGCCGCGTCTTCGATGGTCACAATCCGTTCTTTAGCGTTGATGAACACCGAGAGAGCATTCAGAAGCGTCGTCTTACCTGACCCGGTGCCCCCCGCGATGATGATGTTTAGCTTGGCCTTGACCGCCGCTTCCAGGATTTCGATCATGCCCTGCGTTAGCGCGTTCCGCTCCACCAAATCGTTGGGCATCAGCTTGTCGGTTGAGAAACGGCGAATCGAAAGGATCGGGCCGTCGACCGCCAACGGCGGAATGATCGCATTCACGCGCGAGCCGTCGCTCAAACGCGCGTCGACCATAGGCGTCGATTCGTCGATGCGGCGCCCCACCTGACTGACGATCTTGTCGATAATGCGCAGCAGATGCTGGTCGTTGCGAAACGCCACTGTGGTCAACTCCAGCAACCCGCGCCGTTCCACATACACGTGTTTATAGGTGTTCACCAAAATGTCAGATATGGTTGGATCTTTTAACAATGGCTCCAGCGGCCCCAGACCAAAAACCTCGTCCAGCACCTCATCACAAATCTGCTGTTTCTCGTGCGAGCTGAGCAACGTCGGCTCGGCGTCGATCAATCCCAGCAGCGCCTGGCGAACTTCGCCGCGCATTTTCTGGTTGTCCATGCTGGCCAACGCATCCAGGTTGATTTTGTCCACTAGTTTGCGATGCAGCGTGAACTTCAGCTCTTGATACTCCGGCGTCGGAGCCGTCTTCGGGCGCCCCGTGTTCTTGAGCAGCCGCTGCTCCCAGCTCGTCTGCTGCTGCGTAGTCTTGTTGCTTTTATCGATAGTGGAAAACATAGGAAACCGTCAATTCCTACGACTACAGTCCGGGGCTGATACAAATAATCGATACGCCCGGAAAATCAACTCGTCGGCGTCCCATGGGCCCAGCAGAAAATCCCAACTCGGCTCCGGAATCCCCGCTTCCCGCCGCAACAGCGTCTCCGCAGACCCCACAAAGAGAAGGGGCTTCACGCCACCGCCGAGCCCACTCTGCGCCCAGGAAAAAATCCCCTCGCCCTGGCAGACATTCACCACCGCGGCCTGAAAAGGTTGCAGCGTCCGGTTGTCCGGAAGATCGTCAAACACCCGGTAGGACGCCCGGGCATGTCCCAGCGCCCCGGTGATGCGGGAAGCCTCCGCACGTTCGAAGCCGATCACCGCGAATTTCTTTTGCGCCAGCATCTCTAGCACCGCGGGCGGCAGCTGCGGCGCCTCGCGCCGTCCCCGCACCGCATGCGAAAACATCTCGCGGATGCTCGGCAATTCCGCCCGCAAACGGCTCACGCATTCGCCCGCCGCGATCATGTGCCGCGCCGCGCCGGGGTGTCCGCGCCCAGCCAGCTCGGCCAGAAAATCCTCGATTCCGCGAGCCTCACGGGCAATTTCGGCAAAACCCAGAATCCCGGCGATCCCGGTCCAGCGATGGGCGACGCGCTGCGCCCGGTCCAGTGGAAAGCCGTGCGCCAAGGTGCTCAATAGCGCACCGGCTTCTTCCTCGCCCTCCACCAGGAAGTTGGCGCGCAATTCCGTAAGCAGGTCGTGGTAATCGCCCGCCTCAAACGCGGGCTGCGCCACCGGTCGCGTTCCCATGTGCAACTTCACCGTGGCCGGCAGCGTGCGCGTATCCACCGGTTTTGTGATGTAGCCGCTGCAGCCCGCGGTGTAGGCTCGTTCTTCGTCGCCCGGCATGGCATAGGCCGTGATCGCCAGCACAATAATGTCGCGTGTGGCCGGATCCAATTTCAAGCGCCGCGTCAGTTCGAAGCCGTCGGCGCCCGGCAACTGCACGTCCATCAGAATCAGCCGGGGCCGGAACTCGCGCAGTACCGTCCAGGCCTCGGCACCGTCGGCCGCCGTGCGAATATCGTAGCCATCGGCCGCCAGCACGGCACGCACCAATTTCACATTCACCGGGTTGTCGTCGACGATCAGAACGGGGTGTCCACCCATAAGTGGTACCTATCGTCGTGCGGCGACAAAGTGTGAGCCAGTGTGCGCCCGCTACTTTCCTTAAGATTGCTGCGCGCGCGTCGATAAGCCATCTCAAGGAAGCGCTCATGTCCAGCCCACTCTCCATCCTGATTGTTGAAGATAGCCTCGCCGATTTTGACTTAATCGCCAATGAACTCGCCCGCTTCGGCTTCCAAGCGCACTGTCAACGAGTGGCCACGGAAGCGGATTTCGCCGCCCGTCTCGAACCCCGGCCCGATGTCATCCTGGCCGTCGATTCCCTGGCTGAATTTGGCAGCTTGCGGGCGCTGGAGATGGTGCGCGAATCTGCTCTCGAGATCCCGTTCATTGTTCTCACCGCCGGCTCTAAAGAGGATCAAGTCGTCGAATACTTAAAACGGGGCGCCACAGATTATCTCCCTAAAAGCAGCATCCTGCGCGTCGGCCCCGCCGTCGAGCGCGCTCTCGAGGAAAGTGGTCTGCGCCGCCAGAACCTGGCCGCCGAGCAGGCTTTGCGGCGTAAAAACCTGGAGCTTGAAGAGCAATATCGCCGCGCTCAATCGGCCAGCCGCATGAAAAGCATTTTCCTCGCCAACATGTCGCATGAACTGCGGACCCCTCTCACCGCCGTCATCGGCTTCGCGGAACTGCTCGTCGATGGCAAGGTGGGAACCCTCACCGCCGACCAGCAGGATTTCACCCAGGATATTCTGGCCAACGGTAAGCATTTGCTCACTCTCATCAACGATGTGCTGGATCTGGCCCGCGTCGAATCCGGCACCATGCCGTTCCATCCCGAGCGCATCTGCCTGCCTGACCTGATTCGCGAAACCATTGCCGGGCCCAAGCTGTTCGCCTCGGCGCGCGACATCACTTTGACAACTGACGTGCAAATGTCCGCCATTGAAATTTTCCTCGACCCACAGAAATTGCGGCAAGTCCTGCTCAACTACGTTTCGAATGCCCTCAAGTTCACACCGCCGGGCGGCCGCGTCACCGTGCACGCCCATTTCGCGGAAGATTCGACTTTTCGTCTGGAAGTCGAGGACACCGGCATCGGCATCGCGCCGCAGGACATCAACCGGCTGTTTCAGGATTTCCATCAACTGGATGGCGGCCTCTCGAAAGAAGTGCAAGGAACGGGCCTGGGGCTGGCCCTCACCAAACGCCTGGTCGAAGCGCAGGGCGGCAAAGTGGGCGTGGTCAGTTATCCGGGTAAAGGCAGCCGCTTCTACGCCGATTTGCCGTGTTCGGCCGATTGGCTCGAAGCGGAGCGCACGCGGATCCAGGAAGCCGCTCGCTCCCGGCCCGCGCCGGCGTATCTCGAAACCGAGGCGCAAGCGGTGCGGGCGACTTGAACGGGGCGCGCCTCATACTGCAGCGCCGCCAGCCGAAGAGGCTGTAATGGCGCGTTCATGGTCCAGAATGGCCCCGCCATTGGCATTGAGGAGAAGAAGTGGAAGACAACACTCTCACGGTTCTACTGATTGAGGACAGCCCCCAGTATGCGCAACTGGTGCAGCAGTGGCTGGCGCACGTCACGGATGGCGCCGGATTCGTGCTCAACTGGACCGATTCGCTGGCCGACGGCATGACCCGCCTCGAACGCGGCGGCGTGGACGTGATTCTCCTCGATCTGGGCCTGCCCGATTGCAGCGGCATGGACACCTTCACGCAAACCCGCGCGCGCGCGCCCAAAACGCCCATCGTGATTCTCAGCTCGGCCGATAGCGAGTCGCTGGCTCTGCAAATGATTCAAGAGGGCGCGGAAGATTACCTGGTCAAAAGTAATTGTGACGCCGAGGCGCTGGCGCGCTCGGTGCGCCGGGCGGTGGTTCGCCGCAAATCGCAGGCGAGCGCGGCCCACCCGTCTTCCATTTCCGGCCGCGTCCTTAGCGTGGTCGGCGCCAAAGGCGGCTGCGGCTCCACTACCATCGCGTGCACACTGGCGGCGGAGCTGCATCAGCAAACCGTGCAGAAAGTCCTCCTCGCGGACCTCGATCCGAGCGGTGGTTTAGGCCCGTTTCTACTGGGCGTCGATTGCAAATACTCCATGCGCGACGCCGTCGGCAATTTGCAGCGCCTGGATTTGAATTGTTGGGAATCGCTGGTGGCGAAAGACGATCCCGGAGGTCTCGAAGTCATCGCCTCCGGCCGCCTCGACGAAGCGGAGGTCGATAGCGGCAGCTTGCGCGAGATCCTGGCTTTCACGCGAACACTCTACCCCTGGTCGGTGCTCGATCTGGGGCGACTCAGCCATGCGTCGCTCGCCCTGCTCGACCGGGAGAGCGAAGTGCTTTTGGTGACGGCCTCCACCATTCCGGCACTCTACACCGCCAAGCGCACTATCGAAGCCTTGCGCGTCTCCGGAATTGACGGCGACCGCATCCGCCTCATCGTAAATCACACGGCGGAAAAACAAATGCTGTCGGGCGACAATGTGAATCAGATGTTCGGCGTCCCGGTCTACGCCACCATCCCCAGCGACGCCCTGGAACTGCATCAGGCCTGCGTTCAGAAGCGCTTGCCAGCCGCGAGTAGCGCGTTTCGCAAAGCCATCGCCGGCCTGGCCCGAAAAGTCAGCGGGCTCCCGGAACAGCGCAAGAGCACTCTGATATCGCTGGTGTCGTTCGCCGAGCGCTTCCGCAAATCCGTCGAAAACGTTGCGGTTTCGCCAGGCAGATGATTTGAGGACACATGGATAGAGGCACTCTCATTCTTCTGATCGATGAAAGCTCTACTGGGATCGATTCCATTCGCCGGGTCTTGGCCGACCGCGCCCATCACTTCCGCGTCCAGCGCGTCGCCGACGTGCCCACCGCGCTCGCCCGCATCCTAGGCGGTGGCGTTGACATCGTATTGCTGAATCTTCCCGCCGCCACCGCTCCCGAGAGCGAGCGTTTGCTTCCTTTCCTGGATTTACGAAACCAAATGCAGGCCGTGCCGATTGTCGTGCCCATCGTCGTACCCATCGTGGTCCTGTGCGGGTCCGCCGACGAGAGCCTAGCCGAAGCCGCCATTCGTGAAGGTGCCGCGGATTACCTCATCCGCGAAGCCTACGCTGTGGATCTGCTGCGGATGCTGCGCTCCGTGTCGTCGAAGACCGCCCTTACGCCGGCTCCCTGGCGCAACGCCGCGGTCACCGGCAGAGGCGGACGTGCGGTCGTGTTCATGGGCTCCAAGGGCGGAGCGGGCACCACCACCGTGGCGCTCAACGTGGCCGCGGCCTTGGCGGAGAATCATCGCGTCATCCTAGCCGACTTCCATCCAGAGGTCGGGACCCTGACCCAGTATTTCCAACCGCATCACTCCGTCCCCGGCCTCGGCGATCTTCTGCGTTCGGAAACCGGCCTCGCAACCTGCCTGTGGCCCAGCAAGAACATTCCCGGACTTCAGCTCCTGTTCGGCTCGCGCAATCTCGACACGCCCCTCGAACTGACCCCCGCCCAGGTCCAGGCCGCGCTCACGGATTTAACGCAAGCCGCGGATTATGTGGTGGTCGATGCTCCGATTTCACTAGCGGCGGCGAATCGCGCTTTAATCGAAGACGCGGCGCTCCTGGTATTGGTAGTCGAGCGCGATTCGCTGGCCGTCGACGCCGGCCGGCTTTTGCTGCGCGCCATCGATTCCTGGAAAGCTGGCCGCGTTTCGCTCGGCGCCGTCATCGTTAATCGCGCCGCTCTGGTCTATCCCCTGCCGCTCGCCGATATCGAGGTCCAGTTAGCCATCCCGATTTTAGGCGTCATTCCGCCCGCCGCGGATGTATGTGCCGCCGCCCAGCAGGCGCACAGCCCTCTGCTGGCGCTCGACACCGACAACCTTCTGGCCATTTCCTTGCGCGCTTTGAGCCGCGCCATCTCGCACAAGGTTCCGCTCCCCCTGCGATCGAGCGACGTCAGTGCTGCGTCTCCCGCGCAAACTCCGGCGCACGGCATGCACCGCGCCGGAGTTCGTTAAAGGACTCTGGTGGAAGGCACGGCACGAATCTTAATCGACGTCCCCGAGGACCTGCCGCGCGAACTGGTGTCCCAATTCCTCGCTTCCTGCCGCCAGGATCTGGCGCGCCTGCAAACCGCCCTGGCAGCGAAGGATTACAATCAGGCACGCCGCTTAGGACATCAACTGAAAGGGAATGGCAGCCCCTATGGTTTCGCCGACATCACACTTCTCGGCAGCGCCATCGAGCAGGCCGCGGCCGCCGGTGGCGCGACCGAACTGGCGCGCCAGATCCAGTTGCTCGAAACTTATCTGAGCCTGGTCGAGATCGCTTAGCTGTCCACGTACTTGCGCACAGCGCTCACAAATGTGCGGGTATCGATCGGCTTGGTGATATATCCGTCGCATCCCGCCGCACGCGCCAGCTCTTCATCCCCTTTGATCGCCGACGCCGTGAACGCCACAATCGGCACCGCGAGCAGCGACGCATCCCGCCGCAGATGCCGCGTCAACGCCAGGCCGTCCATCCCGGGCAGTTGAATGTCCATCAGGATCATGTCCGGCACGCGGTCCTCCAGCGCCAGCAACGCCTGCTCGGCGCTTTCCGCCGTCCCCACCTCGAATCCGCCTTGCTTTAGCAAAAATCGCGTCAGCTTTAAGTTGGGCAAGCAGTCATCCACTAGGAGTATCGATTTATTGGTCATGGGGGCCTATTCTCTTTTCATCGGCCAACCCGGCGCACAATAGAGGGAATGGAACGAAATATCTTCCTGCGCGCGCTCGCCTGGCTGGGCCGCCATGAACTGGCCGTACTCCTCGCCGTCGGAGCACTCGCCACTGGCGTCTGGCTCTTCGCCGCGCTCGCCGACGAAGTCATGGAAGGCGGCACGCAAAAGTTCGACCGCACTGTGCTCCTAGCCTTCCGCCACCCCGCCGACTTGACTCCCCTAGGCTCACCCTCGGTTCAGGACGCCGCCCGCGACATCACCGCGCTCGGAGGCGTCACCGTCCTCACGCTTCTAACCCTGGGCGTCAGCATCTTCCTGGCTTTAGACGGCAAGAAACACATGGCACTGTTTGTCTGCGGCTCCATTATGAGCGGCCTTCTTGCCAGTACCGCCCTCAAACACTTCTTCGACCGCCCGCGCCCCGATCTGGTTCCCCACGCCGTTTACGTCTCGACCTCAAGTTTCCCCAGCGGCCATTCTATGCTGTCCGCCATCACCTATCTTGTGCTAGGCGCACTGCTAGCCCGCTCCCAAGAACGAAAATTGGTGAAAGCGTATTTCCTCCTGGGAGCAGTCTTCCTAACCGTCCTGGTCGGAGTCAGCCGCGTCTACTTAGGGGTTCATTGGCCCAGCGACGTCCTGGCTGGCTGGACCGCCGGAGCCGTCTGGGCGCTATTCTGCTGGCTCCTGGCCCGCCGCCTGCAGCGCGGCCACACCCTGGAGCGCGAAGCCGAACACACCGCCCCCACCGTCTGAGCCCTCGCGCCGTTAGCGGCTCGCCAGTTGACGCAGCAGCGTCGCGGTGGTCGGATGCGGATCGCCCGTAGCCGCGTCAAACCCCAGCCCGCCCGCTTTCCCCTCTGCCGCATCGAGTGGCGTGAATCCGCGCTTGTCTTTGACGTCCAGCTTCGCGCCGCGCTCCGCCAGAAACTTCACCACGGGATCCAGCCCCCACATCGCCGCGCCATGCATCGCCGACCGCCCCGCGCCGTCGACCGCATTCACATCCACGCCCGCTTCCAGCAACAGCGTGATGGTCTCCACCGCGTCAGCCTCGGTCTTGCGCCGCCCCGTGGTGTCTTCCTCGCGCGTGCCCACCCCCGCCGCCGCCATCAGCGGATTGATCCCCGTCCGCGTAGTCAGCTTCGGGTCCGCACCCTTCGCGAGCAGCAATCGCACGACTTCCGTATCGCCCGCTTTAGCCGCCCGCAGCAGCGGAGTCGTCCCCGCCCCGAACATAGTGTCATCGCCGCGGTCGAGCTTCGTCCGGTACGGCTGCTGCCGCTCCAGTTGCGCATTCACGTTAGCCCCGTGCTCGATCAGCATCTTGACGATGTCCATGCTTGAAAGCGCGTTGTCGATTTCCTTAGGAGCCGGCCGGTTCGACGCCGGCATGGTATGAAAATCCACTGCCGCATACAACGCCGTGCGCCCCGTCTTGTCCGCAGCGTTCACGTTCGCGCCCTTGCCGATCAGAAACCCCGCCACGTCGTAATGTCCATTAATCAGCGCCAGCAGGAGCGGACTCACGCCCTCCAGGTCCGCGGCGTTCAAGTCCGCGCCCTTCTCGACCAGAATCTGCGCGCATTCCACACACCCCTGCCGCGCCGCAAACAACAATGGAGTCAGCGCCCCCTGCGGCATCCACTTCTCACGAGGCTCCGAAGTAACCTGTCGCGCCCATTCCTGCTGCGCCGACCGTGCGTTCACGTCCGCACCATGTGCCAGCAGCTCCCGCACCATCGCCGGATGCGATTGCCCCGCCGCCCACATCAGCGCCGTTTGCCCGCGCCAGCTTTCCCGAGCATCCACCTTCGCCCCATGCGCCAGCAAAACTTTCGCCGCCTCGACGTTACCCGTATGCGCCACCGTCATCAACGCAGTCTCGCCCTCCGGCCCCGCAGCGTTGGCGTCCGCCCCCGCCTTCAGCAGCCTCTCAATCATCGCGGGATCAGCATTGACACAAGCCAAAGACAGTGCCGTAATGTCGTAGCGATTGACAGCCGAAACCTTCGCCCCTGCGCGCAACAACCGGTCCACCAGTTCAGCGTCATCCTGCCGAACCGCCCACATCAGCGCCGTAGTCCCATCGGCCTGCGCGACATTTACGTCGGCCTTCTGCGTGACCAACGCCAACACCGCCGCCGAGTCCTGCTTCTCGACAGCATCCGCCAACCGCGCCTCTCCGCCGAACACACTTATGGCGGAAAGAGCCAATCCCAAAATGATTCGCATGCCCGCTAAACCCCCGCGAGCCGCCCAGTGCTGTCGCCCAGAGTCTCCTGCCGAATCCCCGCCTTGTCCATGGCAGACACCAGGAGATTCGTCATCGGCGTATGATCTTCGTAGCGTAAGTGCCGCCCGCCCTTGAGCGTCCCCGCCCCGCCGCCCACCAGCAGATTCGGCAGCGGAAAATGGTTGTGCACGTTGCTGTTGCTCATATTGCTGCCATACAGCAGCACCGAATGGTCGAGCAAGGACCCGTCCCCGTCAGGCGTGCTCTTCAGCTTTTCCAAGAAGCGCGCAAACAGCCCAATGTGATACGACTGAATCTTCGCCAGCTTCTCAATCTTCTCCGGCTTGTTCTGATGATGCGAAGTAGCATGATGCCCGTCATGCACCCCGATCTGCGGGTAAGTCTTGTTGCTCTCCTCGCGCGCCACCATGAAAGTGAACACCCGCGTGACGTTGGTCTGGTACGCCAGCGCCAGCAAGTCGTACATCAAATTGATGTGCTCTTCAAACGCGTAAGGGATCCCTACCGGAGCCTCCGGCAGTTCCGAATACGAATCCAACTGCTGCTGCCCGGCCTTCTGAATCCGCCGCTCAATTTCGCGCACGCTCTCCAGGTAATCGCCCACCATCGCGCGATCTTTCGCGCCCAGCGTCTTCTGCAGCGCCCCCGCGTCGACCGTAATCTGGTCCAAGATACTGCGGTCTTCCTGAATGCGCGCCGCCCGCTCCTCAGCCGACCCGCCGGACCCAAACAACCGCTCAAAAACTTTGCGAGGATTGATCTCCATCGGCAGCGGAGTCGTCGGCGTCCGCCACGACAACGTGTTCATGTAAATGCATCCGTAGTCGCGATCGCAAGCCCCGATGAGCGCCGAATTGTCTTCGGTCGCGAGTTCCAGAGACGGCAGCAAACTATCCTGCCCAATCTGCTGCGCCGCAATCTGATCCGCCGTCACGCCCGCAAACGCATCCAC
>Ga0070681_10008437_pt1 | contig 10085 bp, 9 predicted proteins | sample KBSC83BmetaG_FD_65650 | JGI IMG/M metagenome (GOLD analysis project Ga0070681, IMG submission 65650) | Corn rhizosphere microbial communities from Kellogg Biological Station, Michigan, USA - KBS C8-3B metaG | ecosystem: Host-associated > Plants > Roots > Rhizosphere | place: USA: Michigan...
TCGTCGCCAGACGTTGGAATCGTGCGTACTCCCGCAGCCGTCAGGGCTTCGGCGGTGCGCAGCTTGCTGGCCGTGATGTGCACGGCGTCCGGGTGGCTCCCGAGCAACCGGCACCCGGCAGTGACGACTTCGCGACTCAGCCGTTCGAGGATCCCATCCTGCTCCGGCGCAATGAGCCACGCTGCGTCGGACTCGCGCACCGCTCGGCAAAACACCGGCCAGAAGTCGCGCTTCGACTCGGGGACACACATCGTCGCGGGAAGATCCAGCGGCAGGCGCGGGTCGCGCATGGCAGCGACCTCGACGTCCGGGATCGCGACGAGATCCTGCACCAGCGCGCGCAACATCGCCTCGCCCTCGGGCGCCAGCGCAGCCTGGCTGCGCTGGTCCATCAGGCCGCCGCCGGTGATATGCTCGTACGCGAAGATTCGCATGCACTTCCTCAACGAACCGATTCACACATCATTTGAGCTCACTCGAACCGCAGTTACGTGCCTTGGAGCTGGTCCCTGTCGTCGATCTGCTGGGCGGCCAAGTCGTGCACGCGCGCAAGGGCCAGCGCTCGCATTATCTTCCGTTGCAGTCCAGCTTGTGCGAAGGCTCGCAACCCGAAGCGATCGTCGGCGCACTGCTCGCTCTTCACCCGTTCCGGACGTTGTATATCGCGGATCTCGACGCGATTCAGCGGCGCGGCAGCCACGCCGACACGATTGCGAGCATTCGCCGGCGGTTCCCGGCACTCGAGCTGTGGGTCGACGCCGGCATCGGCGACGAGCAGACACTGGAGCAATGGATCGACGCGCGACTCGGCGTGCCGGTCATCGGCAGCGAGACGATGGCCGAGGCAAGTCTGATCGTCCTCGCGCAGGAGCGCTGCCGGCCGCGGTCGCCGATCCTGTCGCTCGACTTCATGGGTGACTCGTTCCAAGGACCCGCCGATCTGCTGTCTCGCCCCGCGAACTATTGGCCGCGCCAGATTCTTGCGATGAATCTTGCGCGCGTCGGCAGCAACCTTGGCCCCGACCTCGCACTGATCTCCCGTCTGATGGCGGCGGCGCCCGAGCGAAAAGTGTATGCGGCAGGCGGCGTGCGCAGCGTCGCCGATCTGGAAGACCTGCAGCGGATCGGCGCCGCCGGCGCCCTGATCGCCAGCGCACTGCACGACGGCCGGCTCGGCCCCGAGCAACTCGCAAAGGTCACCAAGGCGAGCTGACCGCTCGCGCTTCGAAAGAAAACAAAAAGCCCGTCTCTCTCTCGAGACGGGCTTGGGCCCAAGGCCTACTTGTGGGCAGCGAACGGATGTCCCATGCTGGATTTCTTCGAGACCACTTCGCTCGCCTTCGGATCGCCCGCGATCGCGCGCTTGATCGACTCCTTGGTCGCGGCATAGTTGTAATCCTGGATCTTGGTGTCGTCGGCCGCTTCCCAGTGGATGAATACGCCGACGCAGATGAAAATGTTGTCGGCTTCCGCTGCGGGAATGGTTCCGTCTTCGACGCAATCGGCCACCGCCATGGCGACAGCGCGCTGCGCGGGTCCGAACATCTGCACCGCCTGCTTGGCGCCTTTGATGGTCACCTTGTTGAACATCACGGTCGATGGCTTGACCGCCAGGTTCGGCGCGACCACCGCCAGCAGTGAAGTGAAGCCGTCCTTGTTATTGGTTAGCGCATTGCAGAACGCGGCCTCGGCGGCGCTGCCGCGCGGACCCATGATCAGGTCGATGTGCGCCACTTCATTGCCGTCGCCTACGAGAGATTCACCAACGAGAACGCGATCGATCTTTGCCATAGCTTGGTACCTCCTCCATGCTTCATGGTTGTGAAAACGAGCCGGGTGTGCAGCCCGCTACTGTTGAACTTCGCGCGCCTTTTGTCCGATGCTCATGGTAAACCCTGTCCAGCAAATCTTCCAATGCCACTGCCAACACGGTCGCGACCGTCAGATCGGCGCTCGTGCCTGGATTGATCGAGCGCGCCTTCAGCCGTCGATCGAGATCTTCGAGCGCAGGCATCGCTTCCGCGGGATCGCCCGTGCTGTCCCACACTTGCGCCACGCCTTGCGCTTCGCTGACGATTTTTTGCGCGACCTCTTCGCCATATTTGCGTGCGATATGGCTATCCGGGAGTCGAGCCAGAAATGCGAGGTACGCTGAGACTACCGCCCATTCCGTACCGCGCCGGCGCGCGAGCGCAGCGCGCATGACGCTGGCACCCAGACCGAAGACGTCTTCGAAGCCGGTAACATACTGCGACGCGATACGGTCGCGCAACCGCGCTTCGTCCATCGCTTCGAGCAAGGTCACCGTCGGCGTCGAGGACACGTCGTGACGCGCGCTCGCGCCCAGCCCGCCCGGCTGCGCCAATCGGATCGCGCGATAGGTCAGTTCGGCGTCCGTCACGTCGAGCTCGGCGAGCACGCCACGCACACGCTGCCGCAACCGGCGCTCCGGTGTCGGCTGCAACGCGGCATGGACCAGTGGCGCACACAGCAGGACGATGCCCAGATTGGTGTTGAACGTCACCACCGCGCGCGTTGCCTCGATTGCACGCAAGATACGCTCGCCTACGCGCAAGTCCGGTTGCGCAATCACTGTGGCGAACGCGTTCGCGCTCGCAATGAAGTCGTCTGCCCGCATGTCATGGCCTGCCGAGGCCACGCTGACGTTGCCCGGTTTGAACGCTTCTACATCGACGAGGGCGGCCGCGCGGACCGCATCTGCGACAACTCCCGAAGCGAGGCTAAGCGCAGCGCTCATGGTCACGCCACCGAATGCAGCGCGCGGCGGGGCAGATAGCGGTCGAGCAAGTCGTCGACGAGCCGTTGAGCGATGTTGAGCGCGCTGACCGATTGCAGGCCCTTCCACGCGGGAATACCGTTCACCTCGACGACCAAGGCACGCCCATCGCGGCCGCGAATCAAGTCCACGCCGGCGTAGTCCATCTGCAGCGCGCGGCACGCGCCGACCGCGAGGTCACGCAGCTCGTCTTCGAGCTCCACCGGTTCGCAGGTCGCGCCCTGCGACACGTTGCTGATCCAGCTCTTGCCGCGACGGATCATCGCGGCGACCGCAATGCCATCTATGACGAACACGCGCCAGTCGTGCCATCCCGCTGTGCCGGGCTCTACGTAGCGCTGGAGGTAGTAGACGCCGTCGTACTCCTGCGCCGGCGGCAGGTCGGAAACCGACGCGATGCGCTTGAGCCCCGCACCTTGCGATCCAAACAGCGGCTTCAAGACCAGCTCGCGGCCCTGATCCGCTTCGTCAGCCACCAGCGCGCGCGCTTCGGCTTCCGATTCGGTCACCCAGGTCGCCGCCGTCGGTACGCCCGCGTGCGCCAGCATGAAGCTCGTCATCGCCTTGTCCACCGTGCGCTCGACCGCACGTCCGTCGTTGTAGACTGGGACACCTGCGTGCTTCAACGCATGCAGGATGTCGAGGCGCAGGACTACCTGCTCCAATGTTCCACCGGGCACGCCGCGCACGAACGCAGCGTCGGGCAATTGGTCTTCGAAGCCCGGAACGACGATGCTCTGCCCAGCGCGCCCGAGCTCGAAACGGCAGTTGCGCAACGAGACGAACGTCGTCTGGACGCCCCGAGCTGTGAAGGCATCGGCGAGACGCGCGCCGTGCCAGCCGGGATCGTCGGTAAAGATCGCCGTCCTACGCACGCGCACCTCCGAAGGACACGTCGAGCAACGCGCTGTCCAAAGTGCCGCCCCGAAACGAGTGCCCGCTCCCGAGCGCGGTGACCGTGGCCACGGCCGGGGCGAACAAATGCGGATCGATGCGATAGAAGTCGAACTCGACATCCTTGAAGATGCGCGCGAACGGCTTGCCGTAGTCTTTCGATGATGCGCTCGGCAAGTGATACGCGAGATGCTGAGCTTCGGCATCGCTGCTCTCGACGAACAGCTGGACCTGTCCGCCGAATAGAATCGCATCGTTGGTGCGTCCCATGCTGATCAGGAAGTCCGCTGCCGGCGGCGGCAGCGGAGCGCAGCCTGCGCCATCCACCACCCGGTGCAACGGGAAGTGCAGCGCGTGCACCTTATGCAGCGCGACTTCGAGCACGCGCGCGACGATCTGCACAGCGCCCGCCAGACTGTGCGTCGGCGTCAAGATCAAAGTCACGGCTTCGGCCGGCACGCCACATTGCATCGCGATCTTGTCGGTCAGCTCGACCGGTGGCTTCTTGTCGACTTCCAGGACCAGGCACACGGACGCAGCCTGATCGCGGTACGCCAGTTCCATGAACAGATCCTCACGCACCGACGCCGCCCGGCCGGGTCCGGACCCGAGCGCGCGAAACGCACCCTTTCCTTCGCCATGCGACAGGCTCCACCCGGCATACTGGCTGCCCAGACACGCGAGCACGGGATCCGAACTGTGCACCGAGACCTGCCAAGGCCAGTGTGGGAAGCTCGCGGAGGCCATGACGGTTACGGTGCCGAGACCGCCCATGCAGATCTCGGCGATGCGCCGACCCGCCTCGATGCCACCGCGGTGGTCGATGCCGGCGTCGACTATCGTGCAGCCGTTCGCCAATCGCTCGACGCCGATGCGCAGACTGACGGCATCGCGCACGAGCGCCGCGACGAGCGGTGCCGCCAGCGCGTTCACGCTGGGCCAGCGTGCCGCGATCGCCTGCTGCAGTGGATCGGGTATCGGCTTGGCCGGGTTGGCCTCAGTACTCATGCTGCCCTCTCCAACAAGTTGGCTTGCATCTGTTCGCGTCGGACCATCGCCAGCTGCCTGGCCTGTAGCGCCGTCTCCCCTGCGGCGTGCACGCTGCAAACCGGTGCGCCCTCTGGGATCGTGGTGCCCGCTTCGGGTAGATCCGTGCACCATCCCGGCCAGTCGATGCGGAGCGGCACGCGCAGGGCCGCAGCCGCATAGACGATCGCGTGTGCGCGCGCACCGTTCAGGCGCGGTCGCAACGGCAGCTCACCAGCGCACGCGCGAAGATGCAGCGCGAGCATCCCGCCGTCGACATCGCGATCGTAGAGCTCGATTGTTGCGGTGGGCCGAGGATTGACCTCGAGCACGAACATGCGATCGCCATCGAGGATGAAGTCGACGCCATTGATGCCTTTGAGTGCCGTCTCTGCAACCAGCCGGCTGGCGATTCGTTCGATCTCGCTCTCGATCGTCTGCGGCATATCCGTGCAGGTCACGGCGCCACCATAGCAGTAACGCGCGCACCAGGGCACGTCCGCGGTCCACTGCTCGTTGAAGCCGAGCACTTGCGCCCGCCTCCCATCGGCTGCGAACAGTGCGGATAAAGTGCGGCCATGCTGATAGCGTTGGAAATAGCGGCGCGGACGAGCGCGGTGACGCTTGCGCGCGTGCCGTACATGGCCGCCGCCCGTGGCGCCGGTGCGCTTGATCAGCCAACCCTCAACGTCGTCCGGCGGCTCCAGTCTGATGGCGGGATGATCGGTGTACAGCTTGTCGAGCAAAGCGAAGAAACGAGCGGGATCCTTCACCATCGCTACCGTGTCAGGCTCGTTGCCGTACAGAGTGCGATTGCGCGCAAGCTTCCCGAGCAATCCAGTGCGCGCCTCGAGTCCGGAGCCGTATACGAAACCGGCACAGCGCTCCGGAGGACATAGCTCGGCAGCGGCCGCAAGCAACCGCTGCGCGTCGAAGCGACCGTTGGACTTTGCGACTGCCCGGCTCGAGGCCGAGAGCGCGCGCGTGTCCAGGTCGTTGTAGAGATCGAGGACGACCACGGGTTGCGCACTCCTCGCCGCCGAAGCGGCAAGCGCGCGACCGGAAGACGCGACGATCAGAAGCAGATCGCGATCAGCTGGCGCCGACATGTTTGCGCGCCTGCTCGAACGCATCCCGCAGATCGAGGTACAGCGGCTTCTCGGCTTTGAGCATGGCTTCGAACAGTCCGCGCTGCGCCTGGTACTTCACGTTACCCACCGCAAGCGCACCAATGCCGACCGCACTACCCGATGCTGCGGAGAGCGGCGCCGCATCATCCATCGGCTTGAGCCCCTCGACCCCAGATGGTGGCACGGCGTTGACGTCGGCCGCCACCAGCAGCCGCGGCGCGGCCGCGAGCAGCTCTTTGGTCACGACGCGATGACCAGCCTTGGCCGTGGCGAGCACCACGTCTGCCTGCTGCATCATCGCGAGCTTGAGGGACTCGGTATTGGCCTCGATCGGTTCGACATGGGCACCATAACGCGCATTGACTTCATCCGCTGTGCGGCGGGCGCGCGTAGTGTCCTCGCGCCCGACGATGCCGACCTTGGCACCCGCTTGCGACGCGAGCACGGCAGCGGCGGCTCCGACTGGCCCGGTGCCGCCGAAAATCATCACGGCCTTGCCCTCGAGCGACGTGTCGTGGGTTTTGCGCAGCGCGCGCTCGACCACGGCGACCATTGCGGCGGCGGTCGTGAACGCCCCGCTCGGATCGGCGAACACCGACACCTCGAAAGGCGGAAACATCGCCTTGCGGGCGGCATCGAGCATGTCGGCTGCCAACCCGTTTTCGCGCCCCCCGATGAAGATTCCGGTGCGCTTCGCGCCCTTCGGGCCGCGCGAGAAGATGGCGTCCTGCGTGAGCGCAGCCACCTGATCGAGCGCAACGTTCGTGTATGGAACGACCGCATCGTAACCGGCGTCGTAGGCCATGTTGACGTCGAACGGGCTGGCCTGCGGCGTCGGTGTGAACAGATGAAGAATGAAGGGCTTTTCCATGATTGTCGGAACCTCGGTTGCCAGGAACCTCCGTTGCTTGACCGAGCTCGTGCCGGCGCGGCTCAACGCGCGGCGGCGCGTGCTGCCTCGATGACTTCGACTTCCCCACCGCGATTGCGTGCGCGGCAGACCATGAAGTGGAGCTCTCCGGCGTCGCCCCAACGCGAGCGCGCTGCATGCGCCAGCGCCTGCGCGCGCACTTCGCTCCCGACGATCGCAAAGCCCGTCGGACCCCACGAGCTCTGGCCGACACCTGCGCAGCCTTCGTTCTCCAACCACGCCAGCACTTCGGCGACGCGCGCGCTGGTGAATCGAGCACCTTGTGCCGGCGCGAAGTAGTCGCCGATGATCCTTTGCAGCTCGCCGATCGCACTGCCGAACACATCGAGCTCCCGTTCGATCAGTGCGGGTAGCCCCTGCATCAGCATCAGCCGGCACAGGTGCGCCGATGTGCTTTCCGAGAACTCTGGCAGCGCGCGAAATGCCGCCAGCTCGCGCTCGCCGTGCAACCCGCGCAGTGTCCGGTCGAATACCAGCAACAGTCGCCACTCCGCAGGGAACTCGATTCGCACGACAACCGGAGGCGGCGCGGCGCGCGCACCTTTACCGCCGTCCACGAGAAACCCGCCTTGCTCGAACGCACCGATCCCGATGCCCGAGCGCTGCCCGCGGTCGTATAGCGCAGCCATCTCCTGCATCGACACGTCGAGCCCGAACAAACGCGAGAGTGCGACGCCGATCGCGATAGCGAGCTGGGTTCCGGAACCCAATCCAACGTGCTCGGGGATCGCCGTATCGATGGCGATGCGGCACTTCTCCGGCAATCCGTGACGCTCCAGCCAGCTGCGCGCAAACCGTTCCGCACGCGCGGCCTGCGGGCCAGATACCGAAAAGAGGGTCGCGCGCTCTGCCATCAGCGCGACGCCCAGCTCATCGAGCGTGAGTCCGACGCTGCCGAAGCGCCGGCCTCTCGATCCATTCAGATCGAGAAAGCCCATGTGCAGTCTCGCGGGTGCCCGCACGGCCACACTACGTAGACCCGTCGTCATCGGAAGAGGTTTCCAGTCGAGCGCGATCGCATGCTCGCGTTGCGTGTCGAACGATCTTACGCCTGCGCGTGCGCTCGGCAAATCGGTTACAGTCTAGCATCGCGTTGGCGACTTGGCGGCCTCGCGTGTGACAGCACATGCAGTGTTTTTCATATGCTGCGCGCGAATCGCGACTGTCTATCACCGCGCGTTTCTCCTGGCCTCATGTCTGAAGGCGAGCATGTCGTTGCCAGCAACGGGGTCCCACGACGCGATCCCATCGACCACGCTGCACTCCGTCGCGTGCCCATTCTGCGGCATGCTGTGCGACGACCTCGTCGTCGACGTCACCGCCGTTCCGCAAGTCCGGGCGAACGGCTGCGCACGCAGTCACGCGTTGTTTTCTGTGCTCCCCAAGAACGATGTCACTCCGCAAGTCGATGGGAAGAGCACAACGCTGGACCAGGCGATCGCGCGTGCGGCGGAGATTCTGACTGCGGCGGCGCAACCGGTTCTTCTGTCTGCGGGTACCGACGTCGGGGGCATGCGCACGTTGCTCGAATTGGCCGAGCGCACCGGCGGAGTCGTCGATCATGTCAACAGCGATGCCGCGCTGCGCAACCTGCGGGTGCTGCAGGACACGGGCTGGGTGAGCACCACGCTCACCGAGGTCCGCAACCGCTGCGATCTGCTCATCGTGGCAGGATCGGAGGTCGGGACCCGATTCCCGCGCTTCTTCGAGCGCTGTATCGAGAATGCCGAATCGATGTTCGACGGCGGCAAGCGCGAGATCGTGTTTCTCGGGACGCCGCCTGCGGGATTCGAGAGCAAACATGCCGTAAGCGTGATGCAAGTCGCGCCACGCCAGCTCGGCGACGTCTTCGCCGCGCTGCGCTGCCTGCTCGCGCGGCGCAAGTTGCGCGCAACCGAGATTGCAGGCGTCGCGCTGCCAGGTCTCGCGGAGTTGCTGGCGCGCATGCAGTCGGCCCGCTATGGCGTGCTTACGTGGGCGGCGGCCGAGCTGAATTTCCCGCATGCCGAGCTTGCCATCCAGAGCGCCTGCGAGCTGGTGCAGCAGCTCAACGAGAAGTCGCGCTTTGCCGTGCTGCCGCTCGCCGGCAACGACGGCGACCTCACCACGGTTCAGGCCGCCACCTGGCAGACCGGCTATCCGCTGCGCGTAAGCTTCGGCGGCGGCGTGCCTGCATTCGATCCTCTGCATTTTCGCGCTGAACGGCTGATCGCGCGCAGCGAGGCCGACGCTCTGCTGTTCGTGAACGCGTTCGATCCCGATCGCACGCCGCCGGCGAGCGGCACACCGACCATCCTGCTTGGACGTCCAGGGATGTCGAGCGAACGCGCCACGGTGTTTATTCCGCTGGCGACACCGGGGCTGCATCACGCCGGACATTTGTTCCGCGCCGACAACGTCGTTGCGATCCGCGTGCGGCAGATTGCAGACTCGCCATGGCCGTCCGCAGCGACCGCATTGCGCCGCATCCTCGAAGCGCTCGGTGCCCGGTCATGATCAGACTCAAGGGCGGCAGAGTGTTCGACCCCGTGCACGGCATCGACGGCGAAGTCCGCGACGTCTATATCGAGGATGGAAGGATCGTGGCAACACCCGGTGCCGAGATCCGTATAGAGCGCGAGTATGACGTGACCGGGCGCGTGGTCATGGCTGGCGCGATCGATCTGCACACGCATATCGGCGGCGGCAAGGTCAACCTCGCGCGCGCCATGTTGCCCGAAGACCACCGCAATACTGAAGTAGCCCGCACCGCGCTTACACGTTCGGGCAGCGGCCACGCCGCGCTCTCCACTCTAACGGCGGGTTATCGCTATGCGGAAATGGGCTACACGTCGTGCTTCGAGCCCGCGATCCTTCCAGTCAACGCGCGCCACGCGCATATGGAGATGGGCGACACGCCGATCGTGGACAAGGGCGGCTACGCGATGCTCGGCAGCGACGACTTCCTGCTGCGCATGATGGCGGGTGGCGCCAGCCAGAAAGCGATCAACGACTATGTCGCCTGGACCTTGCACGCGACACAATGCATCGGCATCAAGGTGGTGAACCCGGGTGGCATCAATGCCTTCAAATTCAACGCTCGCAAGCTCGACCTCGACGAGCCCGCCCCGCACTATCGCGTAACCCCGCGCGCGATCGTGACCACGCTGACGCGTGCGCTGCACGAGCTTGGCGTGCCGCATCCCTTGCATGTTCACGCGTCGAACCTCGGCGTCCCCGGTAACATCGAGACGACGCTCGCCACGATGGACGCCGCCGAGGGCCGGCCGATCCATCTCACGCATATCCAGTTCCACAGCTACGGGAC
>Ga0070681_10008438_pt1 | contig 10084 bp, 9 predicted proteins | sample KBSC83BmetaG_FD_65650 | JGI IMG/M metagenome (GOLD analysis project Ga0070681, IMG submission 65650) | Corn rhizosphere microbial communities from Kellogg Biological Station, Michigan, USA - KBS C8-3B metaG | ecosystem: Host-associated > Plants > Roots > Rhizosphere | place: USA: Michigan...
CGATGCTGTTCCCCACCACGCTCGTCGGCAGCTATCCGCAGCCCGATTGGCTGATCGACCGCGACAAGCTCGGGAAGAGCATGCCCGCGCGCGTTCGTGCCCAGGACCTGTGGCGTATTCCGGGGCCGTATCTCGCAGCAGCGCAGGACGATGCAACGATTCTGGCGATCCAGGCGCAGGAAGCAGCCGGTCTCGACATCATCACCGACGGCGAGATCCGGCGCGAGAGCTATTCCAACCGCTTTGCCACTGCGCTGGAGGGGATCGACCTCGACAATCCTGGCACGGTGCTCGGTCGGACCGGTCGCCCCAACCTGGTACCGCGCATCGTTGGTGCGATCCGGCGCAAGCATCCGGTCGAAGTCGACGACGTCAAGTTTCTGCGTGCGCACACGTCGAAGCAGATCAAGATGACGATTCCGGGTCCGTTCACGATGAGTCAGCAGGCGCAGAATGATTACTACTCGAGCGAAGCCGAAGCTGCGATGGCCTACGCTGTTGCGGTGAGCGAGGAAATCCGCGACTTGTTCCGTGCCGGCGCGGATATCGTACAAGTCGACGAACCTTACATGCAGGCACAGCCGGAGAAGGCGAGGGCGTTCGGCCTCGAGGCGCTGAACCGCGCATTGCAGGGAGCCGCCGGGAGCACGGCAGTTCATATCTGCTTCGGCTATGCTGCGATCGTGCATGACCGACCGACCGGCTATTCGTTCTTGCCGGAGCTCGCCGCCTGCTCGTGCCGGCAGGTCTCGATCGAGACCGCGCAATCGAAGCTGGACTGCGCGGTGCTGAGCAACCTTCCCGACAAGCAGATCATGGTTGGCTGCCTCGATCTCAACGACTTGACTGTCGAGACTGCGCAAACGGTCGTGATGCGCATCAAGGCTGCCCTGCGCTACGTGCCGGTCGAGAAGGTAATCCTCGCGCCCGACTGCGGAATGAAGTACCTTCCGCGCGATGTCGCCTTCGGTAAACTGCAGTCGATGGTCGCGGCTGCGAAAATATTGCGTAACGAATATGGCAATGGCTGAGAGCAGCTGAACAAGAAGGTACCACCATGATCGTCGAGCAAATCTGGACTGCGAACTCGTATCGCAACTTCAACTATCTGATCGCTTGCCCGGAGAGCGGCGAGGCACTGGCCGTCGATCCGCTCGATCACGAGAAATGTCTGGCCGTGGCCAAGCAGCGTGGATGGAGCGTCACCCAGATCCTCAACACGCACGAGCATGGCGATCATACCGGCGGAAATCGAGCAATGGTCGCGGCGACCGGCGCCAAGCTGCTCGCACACAAGAACGCGGGGCAGCGCATTCCCGGTGTCGATCGAGGGCTCGGGGCGGGCGACGTCATCAAGATCGGCAAGACGGTGGAGCTGGAAGTGCTCGATACGCCTGGTCACACGATGAGCCACGTCTGCGTCCTCTCGCACACCGATACACCGGCGCTGTTCTGCGGCGATACGCTGTTCAATGCGGGGGCCGGCAACTGCCACAACGGCGGTCATCCGAACGAGTTGTATCAGACATTCGCGAATCAACTCGCCAAGCTACCGGACACGACCTTGGTCTATCCGGGCCACGACTACATCTCCAACAATCTCGGATTCACACTCTCGCGCGAACCCGACAACAAGACCGCGCAGCGGATGCTGGGGCAAGTCCGCGATCAGGATCCCAAGCACGCACTGGTGACGACGCTGGCACTCGAGAAGCAGATCAACACATTCTTCCGCTTGCACAGTCCTACGGTGATCGGCAAGCTGCGCGAAGCGTTTCCGGATCTGCCCGAGAATCCGGATGAGAAGACGGTCTTCATCAAGCTGCGCGAGCTGCGCAACAGCTGGTAGCGTGTGACGGCCTGGTCGTTGGTCGTGGGGAACCCGCAGTTTCCAGCTCCCGGAGTGTGACGAGTTGGTTGAACTGTGAGGCCGGCCAGAGGTCAACCGGCGTCAAGGGAGGCGCCGTGGCAGCGCGCGCCACACATTCTGGGAGAAAAAGTATGAACGCGACGATCAAGCACAGCGAAGCGACGCAAGGCGCCGGCAAGATTGCGGACGCGATTCGTGAGGGCCTGCTGCGGCGCGGTTGCCGCGACGAAGATATTTTCCTCGACTGGTGTCCCGACCTGCACCTCGTTTCGTCCGCCGAAGCGCCGGAGCTGAGAGCGGCGCTGGCCGACAGCGGACATGTCCGTCAAATGTTTTCACGCGAGGAGCTCGAGGTCTCGTGCGAGCAGCTCGAGCGCGAATCCGTGCTCGCGAAGATCAATCTGGTCGTCGAGAGCTTGCAGGCTGGATTGCCCTAGAGCGGCCGGATATGCAGACGAGTCGTCGGAGGGAGACGCTCCTCCAACGAATCTTGATTTCACTGAAACCCTGCGAATGCGGCGATGTCACCCTGACAAGGGAGGCCTTTTGTCAGGAGGGACACCATGAAGCATCCGACACTTGGTACGACCTCAGTGCTTTCCATCATGGCCGCGCTCGCACTTACGACGCAGACGGCTCATGCAGTCGAGCAGCCTGTCGCCACCGATGAGAACAGCCGAGTCACGATAGAGACCTCGAGCGTGCAGCCGGCCGGTCGATATGTTCAGGCGGCTTTCTGGGCCTACTCCGGCGAGGAGCGTATTCCAGTAGCCGCTGTTGTCGATGGCTGCGACAGGGGCTCCGGAAAGATATCCTACCGCGTGGATCCAGAGGATCCGGGAGCCTTCGAGAAGGTAAACCTGTGGAGTGTGGACGGCGGACAGCTCACCGACAAGATGGCGGCGGCCGCCTGCCGGCACGCGAACCGGGGATGATTGTCAGCTTTCGCAGCATTGACGGGCCAAACGGTCACGTCGTTGTCAGCGCAACTCCACGGTGCCACGCGGACTGATGATCGTCGCGATCAATCCCGGCTCTGAACCGTGATCGATCGGCAGATCGAGGCCGAGCTGCCGCGCAATCTTGCGGACCGGCTCCGGGTCGGGATGCTCAGCGCGCAGATTCTGCAGCACCGCGCCCTGCGCTGCACTTCCTGCGGGATGCGGTGTCGTGCCCCAATCGATGAAGAACGGAATGATCCCGTTCGCCACGCTCGCTCTCGGATCGGTATAGCGCCATGCGAGCAGCACACCGTCGGCGCGTCTGCGGCTTCCTGCGACAGCGTCGCCGAGTTGGATGCCAGACTCGCGCGCGGCGTTGCTCGTGCGAGCGATGTCGTTGGACTTGGCGGCCCACGTGACCAGCTTCGGCGCATCGAGCTCGTCGATCCGAAACCATCTCGGCTGCGCGGGCTCGGGCTGCTCGCGATCCGGTCCGACGATTTCCAGATACACATCCGATCCGAGCGCAATCAGCGCATTGCGTGTGCCTGCGCCCGGATGCTGGCCTCCCGGGGTAGCGCGAATTCCGAGCAGTCGCTCGATCCGGTCCACACCAAGATCGAGGTCGGGCGTCGCGTAGACCAGATGGTCGACCAGCACGGCGCCCCCCGGCTACTTCGGCTTGTGGCCGGTCAGCTTGCGGTACTGCGCCATGTGCCGGATCGCGGCCTTGGGCTGCTTCAACTCCTCGTACAGCAGAGCGAGGTTGTAGTGGGCGTCGGCCAGACCAGGATTGCCTTGCAGCGCGGACTCATACGCTTCGATTGCTTCGCGCCCACGGTTCATGTCATGCAGCAGAACGCCGAAGTTATACATAAGGGCTGAGTCGGCGCCGCATGCCTCGATCGCTGCACGGTAAGCCCGTTCGGCTTCCGGCAGGCGTCCGGCCTCGTGCAGGAGCCATCCCAGATTGATATGCGCATCCAGTAGCGAGGGGTCTGCCGAAACGGCGCGCCGATAAGCCTGTATCGCAGCTTCGGCATCCTTGCCTTCCAGCGCGACAGCGGCGTCGAACCAGCTTTCCGCGTCGTCCGGAGGTTGCGTCGGCGCGGGCTCGATCACGCTCAATGAGCCGTCGGCCGGATCGCCTTCGAACGCGAGCAGGTATTGCCCTGACTCCGCCTGCCAGCGGCTGCGGCCTTCTTTGACGACGACGCGATCGGCGACAGCCGTGATGCTGAGCCCGGACAGCGGCATCGAATCGGGCAGGTGCTCGCGCAGCGCTTTCACCGACCGTGCGATGCGCTTGGGCGGCACATTGGCTGTCGCAAGTGCTTGAGCGGTGCGCAGCACGATCAGATCCTGGAACGAGAACAGCCAGGCTTTCCGCGGGCCGCGCACGGGCGATACGAAGCCGGCTTCGATGAAAGCGCGGATCGTGCTGCGCGGGAGGTGAATGAGCTTCTCGACCTCGCGCACGCCGTACTGGTGCATGGAGGCGGACCCCGCTGGCGGATGTGTTGCGGCTATTTCTTCGCAGTCTTGCGCGCGGGCGCTTCAGCCTGCTGGGCACGCTTGGGCGGCTTGCGTGTTTCGGCGCGCGCCTCTTCCTGGGCTTGCGCACGGGCGGGCGCCTTCTTGCCGAGACTGGCGCGCAGCGCTTCCATCAGATCGATCACCTGAGCGCCGCCCTCGGGCGCTTCGGACATCGTGATCTCCTGGCCTTCCACTTTCCTTTGTACTGCGGCCTCGATGCGCGCGCGCACCTCGTCTGTGTATGCGCTCGGATTGAACTTGTCCGCAGCCTGCTGCTCGATCAGCTGCTCGGCGAGCTTCAGCTCGGCGTCCTTGACATCGGCCTTTTGGATGTCGATGTCCTTCATCGACCTGACTTCGGCGGCATACAGCAGCTGCTGCATCATGAGCCCGTCCTCGACCGGCCGGATCATCACGATGTACTGCTTGCCCCGCGATGCCCAGCGGCCGATCGCGCAGCGGCCCGACTCGCGCAGTGCACGCGCTAGCAGCGCATAGGGTTTGGCGCCGCCCTTATCGGGCGCGAGATAGTAGGCCTTGTCGAAGTACACCGGATCGATCGACTCGATCGGGACGAACTCGGCGATGTCCGCGCTGTGGGTGCCGGCCTCTTCGAGGGCTTTCATCTCTTCGGGCGTGAACATCACGTACTGATCCTTCGCGAATTCGTAACCCTTCACCGTGTCTTCGCGCGCGACAGGAATCTCTTCCTTGATGCAGAGGTATTGCTGCTTAAGCCGCGAGCCGCAGGTCTTGTGCAGCATGTTGAAGGAGACGCCGCGCTCGGACTCGGTGGCCGTGTAGAGCTTGACCGGAATCGACACCAGTCCGAACGAGATGGTCAATGAAGCGATCGATCGTGCCGCCATGCTTGTCTCTCCATTCAATCAAGACCAGGAGCTTCAGGTACCCGTGCGCTCGAGCGCGTCTTCCAGGCTTTGCTTGCGCTTCAGCGCATCGCGCCAACGGTCGCCGGTTTTGGCCATGCGTTGCGCGACGTTCGTGATTCTGAAGTCGAGCGGATGCGCGTTCGCGAGCTCATCCCAACTCAGCGGCATGGACACCGGAGCGCCCGGCACTCCGCGTGGCGAATAGGCCACGTTCAGCGTCTTACCCCTGACGTTCATATTGTAATCCATGAAAATCTTGCCTGTACGCTTCGGGATGCTCCATTCCAGCGTGATGTCCCGCGGGTGCTGGCGCATCAGATGCCGCCCGACCAACTCCGAGACATGGCGCGCGGCGTCGAAGTCGAGCGTCCGCCGGATCGGCACGAAGATGTGCAGCCCGGTCTTGCCCGATGTCTTCACTATCGACTCCAGCGCCATGGTCTGAAGCAGGTCCCGGAGCCAGAACGCCACCTCCTTGCCTTTCTCGAACGCTACCGTGTTGAGCTCCGGCTCGGCGCCTTTGGCCTCTTTCCCCGAATAGATGTATGGATCGAGGTCGAACACGACATAGTCGGGATAGTTGAGCACCGAGCCTTCGAGCGACTCGAGCGAGGTTGCGTAGTCCGTGCTTTGGCTCACGGCGTCGGCTTCGACCTTGACGCGCGAATGCCAGACATGCAGCTCCAGGCTGCCCGACTGCGCCAGCCACAGCAGCGTAGGCAGGTTGTTGCACAGCAGATACTCGTGGCTCTCGTCCTTGTGACCGGAGAACACGGTGATCGTTTCGGTGAATGCCGGCCGCTCCTGCTCCCAATGCTTCTGGAAGAAGCGCTGCCCTTCGATCCCTTCGGGCATGCGAATCATCGTGAGCGGGCGGTCCGCAAGGTGCGGCAGGATGAATGGCGAGACCTGTGCGAAGTAACGCAGCAGATCGCGCTTCGTCAGCGCGGCCTGCTTCAGCGCCGGATCGGCCGGCCAGTACACTCGATCCAGGTTCGTGAGGCGGATCTGGTGTGGACCGATGGCCAGCGTGAAGCTCGCCTTGCTGTTGTCGAGTTGCTGCACTACTTCGTCGATCTCGTTGCTGCTGCGTGAGCCTTTCTTCTGTTCCGCAGCCGGCGGGCGGTTGGAATGGCCACGTGTGATCTGCTTCGGATCGATATCCGTGCGCAGCCGCTGGAAGATCGGTGCACGCAGGGAGTCGTCGTCGGTCCAGCGCTGAAACTCGACTTCGGCGACGAGCTGTGGCTTGACCCAGACGGTCGGGCTGTGAAGATCCGGCTTCTGGACGAATGGACACTTGTCCGTTCGCAGCGGCTCGAGCCGCGCCTTGAGCTCCGCGAGCTTGTCACCGTCGAAACCGGAGCCGACGTGCGACGCGTAGACGAGCTTGCCGTCGTTCCAATATCCCAACAGCAGCGCGCCGAGCGACTGACGCGATCCTTTGCCCTGGGTGTAGCCGCCGATGACAAACTCGTTCGTCATGATGGGCTTGATCTTGAGCCAGGACGGCGAGCGTCTGCCCGGCTGATACTTGCTGTGTTTGCGCTTGCCGATGACGCCTTCGAAGCCGCTCGCGATGGCGGCCTCGTGCAAGGCAACGCCGTCTTCAGCTGCATGTACCAGCTGCACGAGCGGCGAGGGCAACAGGCATTGAGCCAGATACCGCTGCCTGTCCCGATATGGAGCATCGCGCAGGTCGAAGCCCGCGAAGTGAAGGATATCGAAGCAGCACAACGCGACCGGCGTCTTCTGGTCGGCCGCGGCGATCTCGCGCTCGGTCTTGAGCTGGAAGCGGTTCTGCAGAGCGTTGAAGGAGGGCTTGCCGCTCGCGTCGAACGCGACGATCTCGCCGTCGAGGATCATGGTCGCGCCGGCCTGTTGTCCGAGCGCAGCGCTCAGCTTCGGAAAACTCGAAGCCAGCTGCAGCCCGCCGCGCGAACGCAACTGGACCTCGTGCTCCCGCACGTATGCGAGGACCCGGTAACCGTCGAGCTTGGGCTCCCACATCCAGTCGGCATCGTTGAACGGAGCGTCGCCGGTTTCCGCGAGCATCGGCGCAAGCTTGTCGGGCATGGCCTCGGGCTGGCCGTCGGGAACCAACCGGGAGGCAGGAATCCGGCGCACCGGAACGACTTTCAAATCTTCCACAGCGACGTCAGAAAGCACGGAATGGTTGCGCTCGGTGATATCGACCTGCGCGGCGAATGCGTCCCGGTGCTTGATCAGCAGCCAGCTCTTCTTGTCTGAGGTGCGCACCAGCGCGAACGAGCCTTTGAGCTTCTCGCCACGCAGAAAGATGCTGAGCTTGCCGTTCTGGAGCTCTTGCCGCACGCGGCTTTGCGCCTCGTCGCGGTCGTGGAATGAGTAGCGCCGACCTTCGTCGGGGGAATAGACGCCGCAATCCCAGACGATCACTTCGCCCGCGCCGTACAGTCCAGGCGGAATTACGCCCTCGAACGAGGCGTAGTCGAACGGATGATCCTCGGTCGGCACGGCCAGGCGCTTTTCGTTAGTATCGAGCGACGGTCCTTTGGGAACCGCCCAGGACTTCAAGACGCCATCGCATTCGAGCCGGAAATCGAAATGCAGCCGCCGCGCCGAGTGCTGTTGAACGACGAAGAGCAGCGGACCGCTGCGAGTTTCGGGTACGACCGGCGCGGGCTCTGGCGTGGCTTCGAAGCTGCGTTTGGCCGAATACTCCGTGAGCGACCCAGGTTCGGTGGGGCGGGAGCGCGCCGCAGACGGCCCCTTCGACGTGCGGGAGTTGGGAATCAGCGGCTTTGGACGCGACGGCATCGGCGGATTCTAGGACAACGGCTATGCAACTGTTAGTGGGAACCAGCGGATTCTCGTATAAGGAATGGCTCGGTCGGTTCTATCCCGAGAAGCTGCCGGCCGCCGAGATGCTGCGTTATTACGCTCAGCATTTCCGCACCGTCGAGATCAACAACACGTTCTACCGCATGCCCGCCGAGTCGATGCTGGAAGGCTGGTCGCAACAGGCCCCCGAGAACTTCACGTTTACCCTCAAGGCGCCGCGCCGGATCACGCACGACAAGCGCTTGCGCGAAATCGACTCGGATGTGGCCGAGTTTGCGCGGCGCGCGGGTGTATTGGGGAACAAGCTCGGCGTGCTGCTGTTCCAGCTGCCGCCGAATCTGAAGAAGGATCTGGTGCGGCTGCAGAACCTGCTGAGCCTCGTGCCGAAGGAGAGGCGTACGGCGCTCGAGTTTCGCAACGATTCCTGGCAGGACCAGGAGGTTTACGACATGCTGCGCGCCAATGGCGCCATGCTGTGCGTGACCGATACCGACGAAGGCGACACGCCGTTTGTCTCGACTTCGGACTGCGGCTACGTGCGTCTGCGCCGTACGCACTACGATGATGCCGAGCTGGGCGCCTGGGCGGAGCGCATTGCTGCCCAGCCGCTCGTCCGTACGTACGTCTACTTCATGCACGAAGACGAAGCGCTCGGCACGCAGTTTGGCCGACGCCTGCTCGAATTGTGGAAAGCCGCTGGCCACTGAACGCGGCAAGAAGACCTACAACCAATACTCAGTCAACCATAGGAGGAAAGACCATGCAGGCTGATCGTGACACTGTGTCGTTCGCCAAGGGATGGACCGCGCTGCTGACGGCGCCTTGCGTCTTTGCCATCGCCGCGGTCCTGGCATCCATGCCGATCGCTCTCGCGGCGGATGTCGTCGTGCCCGCGGCGATCCAGGCCATCGTCGACAGTCCCGACCGCAGTCAGGCGGATCGCGATACGGACAAGCGCCGCCACCCGGCAGAATTGCTCGCGTTCTCCGGCGTGAAGCCCGGCATGAAAGTGTTCGACTTCGGGACCGGACGCGGTTACACCGCCGAGTTGCTGGCTCGGGCCGTAGGCCCGCAGGGCTCGGTCGTCGCCCAGAACGATCCGATCGTGTTCGAGCGATTCATGAAGGGTCAATGCGACCCGCGCTTCAGCGGCGCGGCAATGAAGAACGTAACGGCTGTCGTGCGCGCGTCCGATGATCCGGTGCCCGCCGGCTCGGGGCCGTTCGACCTGATCATGGCGATCTACATGTATCACGACACGGTCTGGATGGGTCGCGATCGCGCGGCGATGAATCGCGCGTTCTTCAACGCGCTCAAACCAGGCGGACAACTGGTCCTGGTCGATCATGCCGGCAAGCCGGGCACTGGGACTACGCAGACTGATACGCTGCATCGTATCGAGGAAAGCGTCGTGAAGAGCGAGCTGGAGGCGGCCGGTTTCAAGCTCGTCGACGAGGCGCAGTTCCTGCGCAACCCCAACGATCCGGGCGATGCGCCGTTCTTCAAATCACCTGTACCGGTCGACGGCTTCGTGTTGAAATTCGCGAAGCCGTGAGAATTCGCAGCACAGATCACAGGAGAGAAGGGTCATGAGCATGCAGAAGGTCGGCGTCATCGGCGCCGGATTGATGGGCAACGGGATCGCACAGGCCTGCGCCGTGGCGGGCCTCCAGGTGGTCATGGTCGACGTGAACGACGCAGCGATTCAACGCGGGACGAGCACCGTCGCCGGCAGCCTGGACCGGCTCGTCAAGAAGGAGAAGCTATCGGCCGCGGATAAGGATGCGGCGTTAGCGCGTATCGCGGGCACAACGCAATACTCGGCGCTCAAAGGCGTCGATCTGCTGATCGAAGCCGCCACCGAGAATCTGGAGCTCAAGCTGCGCATTCTGAAGCAGGTGGACGATCTGCTCGATCAAAGCACGATCATCGCCACCAACACGTCATCGATTTCGATCACGCAACTGGCTGCGGTCGTGTCGAAGCCCGAGCGCTTCATAGGCATCCATTTTTTCAACCCGGTA
>Ga0070681_10008439_pt1 | contig 10084 bp, 8 predicted proteins | sample KBSC83BmetaG_FD_65650 | JGI IMG/M metagenome (GOLD analysis project Ga0070681, IMG submission 65650) | Corn rhizosphere microbial communities from Kellogg Biological Station, Michigan, USA - KBS C8-3B metaG | ecosystem: Host-associated > Plants > Roots > Rhizosphere | place: USA: Michigan...
CGCGCGCAGCGTTGCCGATCGCGAGCGCCGGCGTCGCGAGCGCAGACGGGTCGAGGAAGCGCGGCTTCGCCGGGTCCTCGCCGGCGGGTCGCATCGGCAGCAGGCGCTCGGCGATGCGCGCCACCGACTGCGTCGCGAACAGGAAGATGACCGCGAGCGCGATGTTGAAGATGAGGTGGAACGCGACGACCTCGGTGTTCTCGCTCAAGGCGAACTGCGCGATCGCCGGCTCTGCGAAGCGCAGCAGCGGCACCGCCAGCACGCAGCCGATCAGCTTGAACAGGAAGTTGCCGAGGGTGACGCGGCGCGCCTCGGGCGGCGAGCGCAGCGTCGACAGCATGCCGAGGAGGCCGCTGCCGAGGTTGGCGCCCAGCACCAGCGGCATCGCCACGGCGAGCCCGATCACGTGGAGGCCTGCCAGCGTCGCCACCAGCAGCACCACCGCGAGGCTCGAGTAGCAGAGGATCGTCACGAACGCCGCCACCAGCATGTCGAGCATCACGTCGCCGGTCAGCGAGGCGAAGATCACGCGCATGCCGGCGGCTTGGGTGAGCGGCTTTGCCGATACGCCGATCCACTGCAGCGCGAACAGGATGAGCCCGAGGCCGATCAGGATGCGGCCGAAGCGCCCGAGGTTCGCCTCCTGGCGCGCGAGGAACAGCACGACGCCGACGAAGATCAAAAGCGGCGACAGCCACGACAGGTCGAACGACAGCACCAGCGTGACGATCGACGTGCCGACATCGGCGCCCAGCATCACGGCCAGCGCCGGCGCCGTCGAGATGAGGCCTTGGCCCGCGAATGCCGCGACGATCAGCGCGGTCGCCGTGCTGCTCTGCAGGAGCGCGGTGACCATGAGGCCCGCGAAAAACGCGCTGAAGCGCCGCGACACCGCGTGGCGCAGCAGGCGACGCAGGTCGCCGCCGTACAGCGACAGGATCGCCACGCGCACGAGGTGCGTGCCCCATACGAGGAGCGCGACACCGGCGAGCAGGTTCAGCAGGACTTGCACGTCGGTCTTACGCCGCGCGTCCTACCACGGCAGCGAATACGTCTTGATGGTGGTGAAGCTCTTCATCGCCTCCTGCACGCCTTCCTTGTAGCCGAGTCCCGAGTCCTTGATGCCGCCGAATGGCGTCAGCTCGAGCCGGTAGCCCGGCACTTCGCGGATGTTGACGGTGCCGACCTCGAGCTCGGCGACGAAGCGCGTGATGTAGTCGAGCCGGTTGGTGCACACCGACGACGACAGCCCGTACGCGGTACCGTTGGAAATGCGGATCGCGTCGTCGATGTCGCGGAACCGGATCACCGGCGACACCGGCCCGAACGTCTCGGTGCGCACGACGTCCATCGCCGGGTCGACGCGGTCGAGCACCGTGGGCGAGTACAGCGCGCCGTCGCGCTTGTTGCCGGCGAGGAGCGCAGCACCCTCGGCGACCGCGGCGTTCACCTTGGCCTCGAACGCCTTCGCGGCGGCCTCGTCGATGACGGTGCCCATGTCGACCTTGGGATCCATCGGGTCGCCGTACGTCCACGCACGCGTGCGCGCGACGAGCCGCTCGACGAAGGCGTCGGCGACCTTCTCGTGCACCAGCATCCGCTTCACCGCGGTGCAGCGCTGCCCGGAGTTCTTGTACGAGCCGGTGGCGGCGAGCGTGGCGGCCTCGTCGAGGTCGGCGTCCTCCATGACGATGATCGGATCGTTGCCGCCGAGCTCCAGCACCTGGCGCTTGTAGACCGCCTTGGCGGCGATGTACTTGCCGATCGGCACGCCGCCGGTGAAGGTGACGAGCTCGACATCGTCGTTGGTGAGCATCTCGTCGGCGATCTCGCGCGGGTCGCCGGTGACGACCGACAGCATCGGCGGCGGCAGCCCCGCCTCGTAGAGGACGTCGGCGAGCACAAGCGCCGACAGCGGCGTCTTTTCGGTGGGCTTCACCACCATCCGGTTGTTGGTGGCGACCGACGGCGCGATCTTGTGCGCGACCTGGTTCAACGGATGGTTGAACGGCGTGATCGCGCTGATGACGCCGCGCAGCGGCTCGCGCAGCGTGTAGACCTTGCGAGACTTGCCGTGCGGCGTCAAGTCGCAGGAGAACACCTGGCCGTCGTCCTGCAGCGCCGCGTTGCCGGCGAACACGAACACGTCGCAGGCGCGGCCGACTTCGTACAGCGAATCCTTCTTGCAGATCCCGCACTCGGCCGTGATGAGGTCGGAGAGCTCGTCGGTCCGCGCGCGCAGGAGCTCGGCGGCGCGGTAGAGGATGCGGTAGCGCTCGTAGCGCGTCAGCGTCGCGCGGTAGGCGCGCGCGGTCGCGAACGCGCGGCGGATGTCGTCGACGCTCGCCTTCGGCACGGTGCCGACGCGGCCTCCGGTGAATGGGTTCATCACGTCGAGCGTGCGCGTGCCGTGCACGAGCTCGCCGGCGATGCGCATGGGCTCCTTGCGGATGTCGGTGGCGTTCATGGATCCGGTGTTCGAGGAAATGGGCGACGTTGGCGGCGCTGGCCGCGTCAGGCGCAGTGGTTGAGGGCGAGGTCGATGATGTCGAAGTTGCGCAGCCGCCGCCCCGCGGCGACGCCGGCCAGCGGCCGGTTGAAGATGAGCGGCACCTTCTGCTCGGACAATCCGCCGTGCGAGCGCAGCGGCACGTCGAGCGCCGACAGGTCGTGGCGCGACGCCGTCGTGCCGAGCACCGTGAGCTTCTCGGAGATGACGACGAGGTCGCCGAGGCGGTCGGGCGGCAGCTCGAAGCGCTGCGCCGCGGCGGCGCGCGTCATCACCCATTCGACGCCGGGATGGCGCTCGAGCGCGGCGGCGAGCGCCGCCGGATCGGCATCGTCGGGCAGGTACACGGTGGCGAACGAGCCGAGCGCGCCGTGGTGGACGACGTACGGATCGGTGATCGGCAGGATGACGCGCGCGCGGCCGGCGCCGAGCGCGCCGTCGAACCAGTCCTGCAGGTACACGATCTGCGGGTCGCCGGCGGCGTCGGTCTTGGCGCTCATGCCGTGGTCGGCGGTGAGCGCGACCAGCGCGCCCATCCGATCGAGCTCGGCGAGGTAGCCGCTCATCATCGCGTAGAACGCGTTGGCCTCGGGCGTGCCGGGCGCATGCTTGTGCTGGACGTAGTCGGTCGTGGACAGGTACATGAGGTCGGGCCGCTCGCGGCGCATCAGCGCGACGCCGGCGGCGAACACGAACTCGGAGAGGTCCGCGCTGTACACCGACGGCACCGGCTTGCCGACGAGCGCCAGCACGCCGTCGATGCCGTTATCGGCGCGCGTGGCCTTGTCCGCCTTCTCCGCCGAGAAGCAGATGCCGTCGAGATCCTTGCCGAGCAGCGCGCGGAGCTTGTCCTTGGCCGTGACGACGGCGACCTTGGCGCCGCCCTTGGCGAACGCAGCGAGGATGGTGCCGGCGCGAAGATAACGTGCGTCGTTCATCATCACCTCCTCGCCGCGCTCGCGGTCGAAGAAGTAGTTGCCGCAGATGCCGTGCACCGCCGGCGGCGCGCCGGTGACGATCGACAGGTTGTTGGGGTTGGTGAAGCTCGGCACGACGCAGTCGCCGAGCGTCGACGTGCCGCGCTCGCACATCTCGCGAAGGTAGGGCGCGGCGCCGGCCTCGATCGCCTGGGTGATGTAGTCGGGCTCGCAGCCGTCGACGCAGACGACGACGAGCGGCCGCGTCATCCAGCGGTACGCGCGTCCGTTGACGATCATCGGGGTGGTCGAGCGTTCGGTCATGGTCGTTCCGTGCGAGGGGCTCAGGAGGCGGCGCGCCGGCGCTTCGCCGCAGGCGCCCCGGCGGGAGACGCGCCGCCGGCGCGCGCCCACGTCGCGTGCATCCGCGTGCGGCTCGCGTCGACGTGCGCGCGCATGGCGCGTCCCGCGCCGTCGGGGTCGCCCGCGGCGATGCGCTTCAGGATGTCGTGGTGCTCGCGCGTCGACGCCGGCAGCGTGTCGCCGCGCGCGAGGCTCGTGCGCCGGAACACGTGCAGCTCGTTGACGAGGCGCCGGTAGACGCGCAGCAGCTTGTCGTTGCCGGCGAGCGCGACGAGGCGGTCGTGGAAGCCGATGTTGGCGGCGAGGTAGGCGTCGACATCACCCGCCGAGGCGGCGGCGTCCATCGCCGCGACGATGGCGCGCAATTCGGCGAGCGCCTCGGCCGTGGCGGTGGCGGCGAGGCGGCGACCGGCGAACTCGTCGAGCAGCGCGCGCAACTCGAAGATCTCGTCGGCTTCATGCACGCCGATCTGGCGCACGTACACGCCGCGGTTCTTCTCCAGATGGACGAGTCCCGATTCCTCGAGTGCGCGAAACGCCTCGCGGACGGGGCCGCGCGACACGCCGAGCATCGCCGCGACCTCGACCTCGCGAAGCTGCTCGCCGGCGGCGAGGTCGCCCGCCAGGATCATCCGCTCGAGCTCGCGCTGGACGAGCGTCGGCAGCGAATTCGATTGCAGCAGGGCGATCGGGTGGTTGGCGTCGACCGCGCGATCGGCGACGCGGCGCGACGGCGCGGATGCGACGGGCACGCGCGGCCGCTCGGGCGATGGCGACGCGGGGCGCGCCTGCGGTGACGAGCGGGCAGGCCGGGAGGACATCCGGGGCATTCTAGCGGGTTGCGTTGTCGATTGTCAACAATCTGCAAACACGGCGATCGCGCCTTCGCGAGCCCGCTCCTCCCGTCAGCGCGCCGCCGCGCGCGTGGAGATCCGCGACAGGCCGACCAGTACGATGAGCGTCGTCACCGCGAGCACGATCGTGAGCGCCGATGCGTCGAAGATGGCGCCGCGATCGGACAGCGTGAAGATGCCCACCGGCAGCGTCACCCAGCCGGGCGGGTACACCATGACCGTGGCGCCGAGCTCGCCCATCGACAGCGCGATCGACAGGCTGAAAGCGGCGATGAGGTAGGGCGCGACGAGCGGCAGCGTGACGCGCCACAGCCGATAGAGCGGGCGGGCGCCGAGGCTCTCCGCGACCTGCTCGAAGTCGGGCGGTATGCGCGCGAGGCCCGCCGCGACGTTGCCGTAGCTGAACGCCGAGATCAGCACGAAGTGGGCGATGATCACGATCGCCGTCGTGCCGTTCAGGAGCACCGGCGGCTTGCTGAACGCGACGAGGAGCCCGAGGCCCACCGACACCGACGGCACGGCGCTGGGAATGAAGAACAGCGCGTCGAGCACGCGCTTCGGCAGCGGCCGGAAGCGCCGCAGCGCGATCGCCGCCCATGTGCCGCAGAGCAGCGCCAGCGCGCTGGCGATGAACCCGGTGTAGAGGCTGACGCGCAGGAGGTCGAACGAGTCGCCGTGGAACGCGTTGGCGAAGTGCCGCATCGTGAGGCCGCTCGGCCACACGCCGTTCCATTGGCCGGCGACGCTCGCGAGCGCGATCACGCCGATCGGCAGCCCGTACAGCAGCGCGAACAGCAGCAGCGTCAGCGTGTAGGTGAGGGCGCGTCCGAGGCTAGACCAGACCAGCACGGCGGCCCCCGGAGTACGCGATGACGAAGCGGTAGAGCGAGTAGAGGCCGAGCGACAGCGCGACGTTCACGACCGCGATCACGCACGCGCTCGTGTAGTCGAACTGCTGGATCGCCTTGTCGTAGATCAGGAGCGGCAGCGTAATCACGTCCTTGGCGCCGATGAAGAGCACGATGCCGAACTCGTTGACGGTGAGGAGCAGGCACAGGCTGCCGCCGGCGACGAGCGCCGGCAGCGCGGCGGGCAGGATGATCTTCGTGACGATGCGCAGCGGCCGCGCGCCCAGGCTGCCGGCGACCTCGATCTGCGCCGGCTCGATCAACGAGAACGCGGCGAGCAGCGGCCGCATCACGAACGGCGTGTACACGGTGATCTCGGAGAGGATCACGCCCCATTGCGAGTACAGGAAGTCGACGGGCGGCTCGGTCACGTGCAGCGCCTGCATCAGCGACCCGTTGAGGATGCCGGCCGAGCCGTAGATGAACGTGAACGACAGCGCGACGAGAAACGTGGGCAGCGCGATGAAGGTGTCGATGAGGCGCGCCAGCACGCGGCCGCCAGGCACCGGCGTGAATGCCAGCAGCACCGACAGCGCGAACCCGAGCACGAGGCAGCCGATCGTCGACGTCGTCGCGATGACCAGCGTGTTCTTCAGCGCGTGATGGAACTCGGTCGACGCCAGCACGGTGCCGAAATGCGCGAGCGACAGGGCACCCGCGTCGCCGCCGAGGCCCTGGCGGAGGATCAGCGCCAGCGGGTAAAGGAACAGCGCGGCGAGCACGAGCACCGGCGGCGCGATCCACAGGCCGGTCCCGCGCGGCGGCGCGCGCCGCGGGATCGCGAGCGCGAGCTCAGCCACGCGCGGCCGATTCGGGCACCAGCGTCGCCTCGACCGCGCTGAACGACAGCGCGAGCGCGGCGCCCGGTTCCGGGACGTCGTGCATCGGCGCGCAGGTGAGGCGCAGCGCGTGGCCGGCGACGTCGAGCTCGACGCTTTGCAGGTCGCCCTGCCAAAGCACGCTCTTGACCGTGCCTGACAGCGCGTTGTCGCCGGCGGCAGCGGCGCCGAGGCGAATGTCGTGCGGCCGCACGCACAAAAGGCAATCGCTGCCGTCGGCGAGCCCATGGTGGTTGCGCGCCGTCAGCGCGACGTCGCCGAACGCCACGCGCGCGAGGCCCGCCGCCGTGGTGGCGAGGCGCGCGACCGGCAGCAGGTTGGCGCGGCCGAGGAACTCCGCTGCGAAGCGGTTGGGCGGATTGCGATAGAGCGATTGCGCGTCGCCGAACGCGACGAGCTTGCCGTCGCGCATGATGCCGATGTGGTCGGCGAGCGTCAGCGCCTCGGTCTGGTCGTGCGTCACGTAGAGCACCGTCAGCGACGGCAGGTCGCGGTGCAGCTTGGCGAGCTCGTCCAGCATCGAGCGGCGGATCTGCGCGTCGAGCGCCGACAGCGGCTCATCGAGCAGCAGGACCTGCGGGCGGATCGCCAGCGCGCGCGCGATCGCCACGCGCTGCTGCTGGCCGCCCGACAGCTCGCGCGGGTACCGGCGCGCGTACTGCGCCATTCCCACCATCCTCAAGCACTCGGGCACGCGCTCGCGGATCAAGTCGGCGGCGGCGCCGCGCGCGCGCAGCCCGAATGCGACGTTCTCCTCCGCGCGCATGTGCGGGAACAGCGCGTAGTTCTGCACGACCATGCCGATGTTGCGCGCGTGGGGTGCCAAGTCGGTGACGTCGCGCGTGCCGATGAAGATGCGCCCGCGCGCCGGCCGCACGAAGCCCGCGACCGCGCGCAGCGCCGTGGTCTTGCCCGATCCCGACGGCCCGATCAGCGCGACGATCTCGCCGGGCTTGACGGCGAGCGTCAGCGACTCGAGGACGACCTGCTCGCCGTAGGCGACGCTGACATCGTCGAAGCGGATGCCGTGAGCGTCGCTTGCACCCTGCGCCGCGGCGAACGGCGGAGCCGCCAGCGCGCCGGCTCCGCCGAGGGACGACACCATCAGTTACCCGAGATCGCCTTGTTGTAGGCCGCGACGTCGGCGGGAAGGTCCTTCAGCACCTGGTCCCAATCGGGATACCAGATCTGCACGCCTTCGAGCATCGCGTTGAGCTTCTTGAAATTCTCGTCGGTCGGATGCACGTCGGTGCGCGCCGGGATGCCCAGTGCGACGGAGCTGATTTCCTTCTGCGCCGCCTCGGAGAGCAGCCAGTCGATCAGCTTCTTGCCGGCATCGGCATGAGGCGCGTTGGCGACGAGGCCGATGTAGTAGGGCAGCGGGAACGCCGTGCGCTTGCCATCCGGGCCCGCGGGGAAGAACACGCGCACGTTGGCGTTGTCGCGCATCTGCGCGAGGTTCATCTGCATGTCGCCGTTGGCGACGTAGATCTCGCCCTTGTTGACCAGCGCGGTGAGCTTGCCGGTGGACGCCGACGGCCCGAGGTTGTTGACCTGCAGCTTCTTCAGGTACGCGAGCCCCGCCTCCTTGCTGCCGAACGCGTGGAACGCCTGCAGCATCAGCGCCGTGCCGTCGCCGGCCTGGCCGGGCGTCGAGTACTGGACCTTCTTGCGGAACTTGGGATCGAGCAGGTCATCGTACGTCTTCGGCGCTTCCTTGAGCGCCGACGCGTTGTAGATGAAGTTCGGGAAGTTCTTCATCATGACGACGTACAGGCCCTTCGGATCCTTGTCGGCGGCGGCGAGCTTGCCGGCGTCGGTGGGCGTGTAGGGCTGAAGCAGGCCGTCGGCCGCGGCCTTCTGCATGAATGGCGGCAGCGTGACGAGCACGTCGGCCTGCGTGTTCGAGCGCTCCTTGGCGATGCGGTCGGCGACGCCGCTCGAGCCCGCCTCGATGTACTGGATCTTGATGCCGGTGGCCTTCGTGAACGCCGCGAACTGGTCGCCGAACCAGCTCGGGTTGCCGTCGTGCAGGCCGTCGGCCGCGTAGATCGTCACCACGTTGGATTGCGCGAACGCCACGCCGGTGGCCAGCGCCAGCGCGCAACCCAGCATACCCACAAGCTTCGATTTCATCTCGCCCCCTCCTCGTTGAACACGTAACCTGCGGATTGTTGACAATCTACACCGCGCACGGTGTAATGACAAGCGCCGGCACGCGCGTTGGCGCGCCTCGCCGGCACCGCATTCTGCACCGTTTGCGTGACGCCGAGGTTGCAGCGCGCGAAGCCCGCGGCGGTTTCGGGCAACGCGACGAGCGCGCCGCGCGACGAGCATCCGGAGTCCTCATGAGCCTGCCTTCCCGCGATCCGATCCTCCTCACCCCGGGCCCTCTCACGACGTCGCTCGCCACGCGCACGGCGATGCTGCGCGACTGGGGCTCGTGGGACGCCTCGTTCAATGCCGTGACGGCCTCGGTGCGCAAGCGCCTCGGCGAGATCGTCGACGCGCGCGACACGCACGTCTGCGTGCCGTTGCAGGGCAGCGGCACGTTCTCGGTCGAGGCGGCTGTCAACACGCTGGTGCCGAAGGACGGCCACCTGCTGGTCCTCGTCAACGGCGCGTACGGCAAGCGGATGCAGAAGCTCGCGCAGATGATGGGACGCCGCACCTCGGTGTTCGAGACCGCCGAGGACGTGCCGACCACCGCCGCCGACGTCGACGGGCTCCTCGCGCGCGATCCGTCGATTACGCACGTCGGCCTCATCCATTGCGAGACGTCGACCGGCATCGAGAATCCGCTCGCGGCGATCGCCGCTACGGTGGCGAAGCATCGGCGCGCGCTGATCGTCGACGCGATGAGCTCGTTCGGCGCGCTGCCGATCGACGCACAGGCGATGCCGTTCGACGCGCTGATCGCGGCCTCGGGCAAGTGCATCGAGGGGCCGCCGGGCATGGGCTTCGTGTTCGTCGAGCGCGACGTGCTCGAGCGCGCCGCAGGCCGCTCGACGTCGCTGGCGATGGACCTCCACGACCAGTGGGTCTACATGGAGAAGACCACGCAGTGGCGCTTCACGCCGCCGACACACGTCGTCGTGGCGTTCGACGCGGCGCTCGCGCAATTCGTCGCCGAGGGCGGCCAGCCCGCGCGCCTCGCGCGCTACCGCGCCAATTGCACCGCGCTGATCGACGGCCTCGCGGGGATCGGCCTCGAGTCGTTCCTCGCGCCGGCGATCCAGGCGCCGATCATCGTCACCGTGCACGCGCCGCCCGATCCGCGCTTCACGTTCAAGGAGTTCTACGCGCGCGTCCGCGACAAGGGCTTCATCCTGTATCCGGGCAAGCTCACCGCCGTCGAGACGTTTCGCGTCGGCTGCATCGGCGCGATCGGGCCGGACGAGATGCGCCAGGCGGTGCACGCGATGGGCGACGCGCTCGACGAGATGGGCGTCAGGGCGCGTGCGCCGGCGCGCACCGTCGCCGCGCGCGCGGTCGGCGGAGCTCGCTAGTTTGCCGTCATCCCCGCGCAGCATCTCCCGTCATTCCCGCGGAAGATTCTATGGTTGTTGTCAAATAGGTTTGATTTCCGGCGCGAAGAAGTCGTTGCCGGATTTGTAGAGGGCGAAGGCGACCCGCAGCATCTTGCGCGCGAGGATGACGTGTACGGCTGTTGAGGGCAGTCCTTTGTTTTTGT
>Ga0070681_10008443_pt1 | contig 10082 bp, 9 predicted proteins | sample KBSC83BmetaG_FD_65650 | JGI IMG/M metagenome (GOLD analysis project Ga0070681, IMG submission 65650) | Corn rhizosphere microbial communities from Kellogg Biological Station, Michigan, USA - KBS C8-3B metaG | ecosystem: Host-associated > Plants > Roots > Rhizosphere | place: USA: Michigan...
GTAGTTGCCGGAGACCCAGATCGAGCCGCCGCCCGTCTTCCATTGATCGCCCGTTGGCCACGTGTCGCTACCCGGCTCACCGGGAGCCGGTACGGTGAAGGTTCGCCAGAGCTCCTTCCCCGTGTTGACGTCGTACGCGGCGAGGAACCCGCGCACGCCGAGCTCGCCGCCCGAGGCCCCGACGACGACCTTGCCGTCAGCGACGAGCGGCGCGACCGACATGTAATAGCCCTTGCGGTTGTCTTCGACCTTGGCCGTCCACACGGGTTTTCCGGTCCGCGCGTCGAGCGCGACGAGTGTCGCCTCGGCTTGCGCGAAAAAGACCTTGTCCTCGTACAACGCGACGCCGCGGCTGGTCGGGTGCAGCAGCACCACATCAGGCGCGGGTGTGTTCCGGTACCGCCACAGAAGCGTTCCCGTTCGCGCGTCGATGGCGATCACTTGATTCCCTGGCGTCGCGACGAACATCACGCCGTTGTTCACGATCGGCGTCGCTTCGTGTCCGTTGATGGCGCCAGTCGAAAACGACCACACCGGCGTGAGGCGCGAGACGTTGTCCGGCGTGATCTGCCGAAGCGGGCTGAAACCCCATCCGTCATACGTTCGCCGAACCATCAACCAGTCACCGTCGGCCGGACGCTTCAGGCGGTCGGGCGTCACGGTTGAGTACTTCTGCAGAACCTCCGGCATGGGTGGTGGCGTGTTTGATGCCGAGGGAGCTGCGGACTGCTGCGTGCGAACGACAGCGACCGCACTGAGTGCGAAGACTGCGCAAACGGGTGCGATGAAGCGGGAAAGGGGAGACATTTGGTGCCTATTGCTACGCACCAGGTAGCGTTCAGTCAAGCATTCTTTCCACGGCCGAGGGCCGCGGCCGTTTGGCCTTAACATGCTCCGCGAATTCGCCCACTTCAACTAGCGCAGACTCAGGCTTTGGGCTTTAGGTTTTCGGCCTTAGACTCTAAGGCCGCGATGCTTACCCATATCGTCTGCTTCAAATACAAACCTGACGTTCCGCAGTCCACGCGCGAGGATCATCGTTCACGGTTACGCGGACTACAGGGGATCGACGGCGTCATCAAGCTGACGGTTGGCGCGGATGTCGTCCGCTCGCCGCGATCGTACGACACGGCGCTTGTCGTCGAGTTCCGCGATCGCGCGGCGCTCGATGGGTACCAAACCAATCCTCAACACGTGCCGATTGCGCAATTTGGCGTCAGCCTCTGCGACCATATCGTCGCCGTCGACTTTTAATTCGTACCTAGTGTCCGGTTTAAGCCGGACCTTCAAGCACGGAGTGTGCGGCCGAATGTGCCAATCCCTGTCACACGTGTGCCACTTTTCGTCGGCTTGTCTGGTCCTGACGCTTCCAAAGTGTGAAACAGCGTGACACGAGGGTCGGCGCGATCAGGCAGTCGAATTGCTGAGGCATGTCGTGAATGGATACCACCCCCACGCTCCATGCCGTCGACGCCGCCGCCGCGCCGCTCGACACTGAACCCATCGACGCGCTATTTCGCGCAATGTGCGACCTGCGCGCCTCAGACTTGCACCTGTCAGTCGGCTCGCCGCCGGTGGTCAGAAAAGACGGGCGCATGCAGCCGCTGACCGAGGGCGCCCCGGCGCTCACGCCGGAGAGCATCCTTTCGCTGTTGATGCCGATTTTGCCGGCGACCAACAAGAAAGAGTTTCACGAACGGCACGACACCGACTTTGCCTACGAACTACGCGGCACGGCTCGCTTCCGCGGCAACGCGTTCATGGATCGGCGTGGACCGGGAGCGGTGTTCCGTGTCATTCCGGCGAATATTCTCACGGCCGAACAACTCGGGCTGTCGCAGCACATCCTCAACCTGTGTCATCTGACGAAGGGACTGGTGCTGGTCACCGGGCCCACCGGATCCGGCAAGTCGACGACGCTCTGCGCGATGGTCGATTACATCAACCGCAATCGGGATGATCACATCATCACGATCGAAGACCCGATCGAGTTCGTGCACGACAACAAGAAATGCCTGATCAATCAGCGTGAGGTCCGGACGCACACGGGATCGTTCAAGGACGCGCTGCGTGCGGCGTTGCGCGAAGATCCGGACATCATCCTGGTCGGCGAGATGCGCGATCTCGAGACGATTGCGATCGCGATCGAGACGGCGGAAACCGGGCATCTCGTGTTTGGCACGCTCCACACCACGACCGCTGCGTCGACGGTAGATCGGGTGATCGATCAGTTCCCGGCCGACCGCCAGGCGCAGATTCGCGTGATGCTGTCGGAATCGTTGAAGGGCGTCATCGCACAGACCCTGTGCCGGAAGATTGGCGGCGGTCGCGTCGCCGCACTGGAAGTCCTGATTGCGACCAGCGCGATTTCCAATCTGATTCGTGAGGGAAAGACGTTCCAGATTCCGTCCATGATGCAGGTCGGAAAGGCGGTCGGGATGGTCTCGCTCAACGAGGCCCTGCTGGAGCTGGTGACGAAGAAGCTGGTCGCGCCCGAGGAGGCCTACGCAAAATGCGTGGACAAGAGCGGGTTCGAGTCGGCTCTGAAACGCGTGAATATCGACACGAAGAATCTTGTGGGGAAATCGTGATGATGCCTGCCAAATCGGACCACATCGAACGGCTGTGGACAGCAGCGGACGGCACCACGTGCATGCTCGTGACCAGTGAGGCCCCGCCTCGCTACTCGGTCACGCTGGTGCGCGACGAGCGGATCGTGCGCGAGCGACGGCTTTACGGTCGCGCGAGCGCGCAGATGGTCGCCGAAGGGTGGTCCGAGGGTCAGGGGAGCAGGGGATAAAGCGGTCCTTCGACCAAGGACTTCACGGATCAGGGATCAATTCCGGCGACGGTATGAAATTGTAAAGGTGGCGGCCGACGATCTCCTCGATTACCACATCGGCGTGCTCCTTCAGCACCTCGTCCGCATCGAAATTGTTTTGCCACAGATACACCGCGCGGCTGAAGTGTTCCGATAGCAACGGCGCCAGCCATGACGCGAACGAGTCGCGAAAGATGATCGCTCGCGGCAGCGGCGATCCCGGAATTTCGGTGACGATGCGGCCCTCGCCCGCTGTGGCGTAAGCTCCGCGCGGTTCTACGACGACATACCCGCGGCCCTTCTTTGGCAGCAGCTGCAGGTCCTCTTCGTGCATGACACGTTTCAGACCCATCATTCCTGCCAGATCGAGGCCGTCGATCAGGCGTGATGTTGGATTGAACTCCGAGCGTGCGTGCGCCGGCGGGACCGCTGGCAGCTGACGATGCACCGCGTCGATGATCTGCTGGTATGCGAGGAAGGCGCCCCGTGAGTTCCAATGCGTGTCGGTCAAGTGGTACAAACGATCGTGCGACTTGCCGGCGATGACGGCCTGGCGTACATCGATCACAACGCCGGTATCCAGCGTCGCAGTGAAGAGTTGATCGGCTCGCGAAACAGTCGAGAGTTGGCGAACGTGGTCGTCGTAGTATTCCGGGTAGATCATGGCCTTGTCGGGCGCAATCGTGAAGACGTACGCGACGCCGTGTGCCCGGCACCAATCCCGCGCCCGCAGTACCGTCTGCCGCCAGTTTTCGATCTCACCGGGCGGCAGCGGATTCGCATTGGTGTAATCGTCCAGCCCGCCATCCGCCGCGTAGTACAGCCAACCCGCTTTTCCGCGCACGACGTTCGACGACGGAGACACATGCAGGCCGTAGTACCGTGACTGGCCGTACCAACGCACCAGCGTGGAGCGGAAACCGAAGTGATCCTGGAACCAGCTGTCGAGACCAGTGGGCCACGCTTTGACGGCATCCCAGCTCCATTCAAAGCGCGGGAATCGCGCGAGGTCGCGATTTTCGGCTTCCTGATCGCCACCGTCTCTGCCGACGAGGTTGGCGGACAGCGGCAGGCCAATGATGACGAGGAATCCGGCAACGAGGGCGAGATCCAGAAGGCGGCGCATCAGAAACGGAAGTAAATGAACGGGTTGTAAGTGTTCGCCGCCAACTGCATGACCGAGACGGCCAGAACGAACATGAGCGATGCCGTGGCCGCCGCGTCGAATCCAAACGCGCGCCAGCTGGTCAGATGTTTTTTGCGCCAGTAGGACAGCGCCGGTATGAGCGGTGCGGATCCGACGACGCCCAGCAGGAGCGCCAGCCACAACTCAGGCGTCAGGTACCAGCCGAGCGTGAAGGGTGTCGGCTCCGCCGGACTCTGCAGTCCGAACATGGTGCGCAAGAACGCCATCGCCGTTGGCAGTGTGTCGGCGCGGAAGAACACCCATCCGATCATCACCACGAGCAGCAGATAGACGTGACGAAGCGGTAACCAGAGCCGCCTGACGGCCGCCGCCAATCCGAGACGCTCGAGGACCAGGAACGTTCCGTGAAAGATTCCCCAGATCACGAAATTCCAGCTCGCGCCGTGCCAGAGGCCGCACAGGAAAAACACGGTCACGAGATTCCGATACATCCTGGGCGTGGAAACGCGATTTCCGCCAAGCGGCACATAGAGGTAGTCACGAAACCACGACGACAGCGACATATGCCAGCGGCGCCAGAATTCCTGCACGGTATCCGCGATGTAGGGCCAGCGGAAATTTTCGGGGAAGTGAAACCCAAACATCCGGCCAAGGCCGATGGCCATGTCGGAGTAGCCGGAGAAATCGAAGTAGATCTGCAGCGTGTAGCAGATCACGGCGAGCCACGCATGCGCAGCGTCGAGCTGGAGGACCGGCGCGCTGAAAAGTTTATCGGCAGGCAGAGCCACCACATTCGCAATCAGCACCTTCTTGCCCAGTCCGATGACGAAGCGGCGTACGCCTTCCGCGAAGTCATCGAGCTTGACCACGCGGCGTGCGAGCTGATCGGCGATGGTGCGGTAACGAATGATCGGTCCCGCGATGAGCTGCGGAAAGAGCAGCAGGTAGAGCGCGGCATGCACCGGGCTCTTCTGGGCGGTCGCGTCGCCGCGGTAGACGTCCACGACGTAGGAGATGGCGTGAAACGTGAAAAACGAAATCCCGATCGGCAGCAGGATGACCGGGAAAGTGATCGGCGATTTGTGGACAGCGCTCAGAACGTCGTTGACGTTGTCACCGAAGAAGTTGGCGTACTTGAAAACCCCCAGCACGATCAGGTTGACGCTCACCGCGAACGCCAGGAGGGCCTTCGAGCGACGGAGCGAAACCACCTTGAACCGCTGAACGAAAATCGCCATCCAGTAGTTGAAGGCGATCGACCCGATCATCAGCCACGTAAAGGCTCCGCCGCCTTTCGCGTAGAAGATGATCGACGCGATGAGCAGGATCCAGTTGGCGTAGGCGGCGTGCGGGCGCCGCAGGAAGTACAGCACCAGCAGGACCGGCAGGAACAGGAATAGGAAGGTGGGTTCGGTGAAAAGCACTCGGCAGGCTTCAGGCTCCAGGCTTTGGCTTCAGGGGCTTTAGCAGCTCACTGGCCCAAAGCCTGAAGTCCAAAGCCAAAAGCCTTCCTATGGTCTTGTGAAAATAAGAATGTGTTGCCGCGGAAGCACTTCGTCGACTTTCGACAGCGCGTAGCCTTCCGCTTCGACTTCCATCTTGGCTTCGGCGACCGACATTTTGTGGTCGGGCCGGATTGGAATCGCGGGATCCTCTTTACGGTACTCCAGCAGGACGAGCCGGCCGCCGGGTTTCAATTCCTCGTGCATCTTTCGCAACATCTTCTGTGGTTCAGAAAACTCGTGGTACACGTCGACCATCAGGATCAAATCGACCGCGTTGGCGGGAAGCTTTGGATCGTCGATGGTGCCGAGCACGGGTTCGACGTTCGCCACTTTTTCTTTGGTCAGTCGCTGGCGAAGCAACGTCAACATCTCGGGCTGGATGTCATTCGCATAGACCTTGCCCGTGGGGCCGACGCGCTTCGCCATCTTGACCGTCATATAACCGGAGCCGGCACCAACGTCGGCGACGGTTGATCCTTTGACGAGCTTGATCGCGTCAAGTGCAATATCGGGTTCCTCTTCATTGACCCGCTCGGCGCGATCGAGCCAGTCGGCGCCGAGGTAGCTCATGGGCTGCGCATAACGCCGCCCGCTGATCGGGTGCACCCCGGGCGCTGTGGCCGTCTGCTGCGCGGAGACGAGCAGACTGATCGAGAGAACCGCCGCGCCGGTCAGAGCGATGAGAAGGCTTGGTTTACGCATATGATTGATGACCCCTCGGCACGGGCCGAACCTCAATATTATGACGGAACCAACGCTGACACCTTCGAAACTCTGGAAACGCATGACGGCCGGCCAGCGCCTGCGGGCGGCCCGCGCCTTCTGGCTCGATGAGCAGGCTACCGACGACCAGATCCAGGCCGTCCTCGTGATCGCACAGCAGAAGAAATTTCGGCCGAAATTCGTACTGTCGCTCGATACCGACCGCAAGGCGAAGCACCTGTCGGGCTTGTTCTCGCTCCCCGATGCGCTCGCGGCCCGGACACTGGTCGTCTACCACCTCGCCGAGCAACGCGAGATGATGGGCGCGTTTCTCGACGCGCTCGGCATCGCGCATGAGAACGGCCTGATTCAGGACGACGGCGCCAAACCCGATCCCGAGAAGATCACGCCGGCCGTCGCGACACTGCGGGAGAAGTTCCCGGCCGAGGACGTGACGCTCTATCTCGAGACGTTGGTCTCTCAGGACCCCGAAACGTGGGGCGCACTGCGTGAGACGGGCGCCATCGGCCCGGTCTGACCGCCAGATTCGTCGGTTTCGCCGCCGGCGGTGTCGCCACCAAACGCCACTTCAGCAGACGGAAATCTGAGCGACAATCTCTCCATTTCCTCTGGAGGAATCCGGCTGAAGCCGGATCCCACATCGGAGTGGCGGACATCCTCCTAGCCGAAAGGACATGAAGATGCGCATGAGAATCGTTGGCTTCTCGGTGGCGGCGCTGTGGCTCGCGGCCTCACCGTCGTTTGCTCAGAACGTCAAACACATCCAATCCTCCACGCCCGGCGGCATCGCCACGGCGGTGTGGGCAGGCGACATTCTGTATGTAAGCGGCCAGACCGCATCACCGCAGACGCCGGCCGACCGCGCATCGGGAAAACCCGCGGTGTGGGGGAATACCGGCGTTCAGGCCGAAAATGTTTTCGGAAAAGTCGAAGCGATTCTGAAAGAGCAAGGATTGACCATGGGCGACGTCGTCATGATGCGCGTCTACATGGTGGCTGATCCTGAGACGGGCAAGCTGGAGTTCGCGGCGATGAACACCGCTTACAACAAGCATTTCGGTACGCCGACGCAGCCGAACAAGCCCGCGCGAACGACCGTACAGGTGGCTGCGCTCGCCAATGCGGGACCGCTCCTCGAGGTCGAGGTGCAGGCGGCCAGGAACAAGTAGGTGCTCGGGGCCGAGTGCTCGCGGCCCGGGTGCGCGTGCTCGGTGCCAGGCGGCTCCGTAGAGGTGTTACGTGATGACTGCAACTGCAACTAGCGTTCGTGGACGCGCATGGTTCGTCGCGGTAACCGTCGCTGTCTTGTGTGTGGCTGTCGGGGCGAGTTCCGTTCCGGTGCGCTCGCATGGCGGCATGGTCGCGTCGCAGAATCAAATTGCCTCGCAAATCGGCGCGCGCGTGCTTGAAGACGGCGGAACGGCTGTCGACGCTGCGGTCGCCACAGCGTTTGCGCTCGCAGTCGTTCATCCGTCGGCGGGCAATATCGGCGGCGGTGGGTTCATGGTCTACCGGCCCACCAGCGGCGAGCCCGTGGCGTACGACTTCCGCGAAGTGGCTCCCGCGAAAGCGACGGCGACGATGTTTCTGGTGGACGGCAAGTACCAGGCAGAAGTGCACCACAACAGCTATCTTGCGGTCGGCGTTCCCGGCACGGTCGCTGGTCTGCACCTCGCATGGAAGGACGCAGGAAAACTGCCCTGGCGGCGATTGATTGATCCCGCGGTTACGCTGGCGCGTGACGGCTTTCCGCTGAGCGAAGGACTGGCGAGGTCGTTGAGCCAGGTTGTCCAGGGACGGTTGATGCAGAAGTCCCCGGCCGCTGTCGCGCAGTTCTCGAAAAACGGAACGCCGTACGCAGCCGGCGAAATTCTGAAGCAACCTGAACTCGCACGAACGCTCGAGCGCATCGCCGCGCAAGGCCCCGCGGGCTTCTACGAAGGCGAAACCGCGCGGCTTGTCGAGAAGGAGATGCTCGCGCACGGCGGTCTGATCACCCAGGACGATCTCAAGCGTTATACCGCGAAGAAACGCACGCCGATTGTCGGGACCTACCGAGGCGTCGACGTCATCTCGATGCCGCCGTCCAGTTCGGGCGGCGTGGCGTTGGTCGAGATGCTCAATGTGCTCGAAGGCTACGACCTCTCCAAAATGGGCGCGGGTTCGGCCTCGTCGATCCATCTGATGGTCGAAGCGATGCGCCGCGCCTACGCGGATCGCGCGCGGTATCTGGGCGACTCCGACTTCGTCACCGACATGCCGATTCCGCGGCTCACGTCCAAGCCATACGCTGCCGAGTTGCGGAAAACGATCAGCAGCGCAAAGGCCTCGACGTCCACACCGTCCACGTTCGAGTGGCCGACCGAAAGCCACGAGACCACCCAAATCTCAGTGGTGGACGCCGCACGAAATGCGGTTTCGATGACTTACACGCTGGAGCAGGGATTCGGCGTCAAGATCGTCGTGCCCGGCGCCGGCTTTCTGTTGAACAACGAAATGGGCGACTTCAACGCCGGTCCGGGGTTGACGAACGACACCGGCTTGATTGGGACCAACGCGAATCTGGCCGCTCCGGCCAAACGGATGTTGTCGAGCATGTCTCCGACGATTCTGGCCAGGGATGGCAAGCTGTTCATGGTGACGGGCAGCCCAGGGGGACGCACGATCATCAATACGGTGCTGGAGACGATCGTTGATGTCATTGATTTCGGCATGAACGCCCAGGAAGCGGTCGACGCGCCGAAGTTCCACCATCAGTGGCTGCCGGACCGCATTTCGTTCGAGAAGTACGGATTCTCGCCGGATACCGTCGCCGAACTCAAACGCCGAGGTCATACACTCCAAGAGAGCGAATCGCAGGGCGTGGCGCAAATCATCGTAGCGAACGAGAAAGAAGGCGTGCTCGAAGGAGGAACGGATCATCGCGCGCCCGACGGCGCCGCAGTCGGTACGCGGCACTAGAATGTGAGGTCCGGCTTCAGCCAGAATGTGGGGTCCGGCTTCAGCCAGAATGTCAGGTCCGGCTTCAGCCAGAATGTGGGGTTCGGCTTCAGCCAGAATGTGGGGTCCCGCTTCAGCCGCACCTGGTTTCAGCCGGACCTGAAACGGCCCGCCCGAAAGCGTGGACACCACGTACTACAATCTGAAGCGTGCGAAAACCTGTCGTCCTGATCACGGGCGCCGGTGGTGAGATCGGCCACGCGCTCGTCGCCCAGCTCGCGCAACGCGAGACCGGCATCATCACCCTCGACGTCAATCCGCTCGATCCGAAGCTGGCGCCGCTCGTCCGCCGCGAGTTCCTCGGGTCGATCACCGATTCGAACCTCCTGGACAGGATGCTCGCCGAGTTCGAGGTGGATTGCGTGTTTCACCTCGCAGCGCTGCTGTCCACCCGCTCCGAGTTCACGCCGCTGGCCGCACACCAGGTGAACGTCGGCGGGACGCTGAATCTTCTCGAATTCGCGCAAAAGCAAGGCGAATCGCACGGCCGTCCCGTCGTCTTCATTTATCCGTCGTCGATTGCGACGTACGGCCTGCCGAGCCTCGCGACGAAAACCAGCGCGGGTCCGCTCCGCGAGGATGAATATCAGCACCCGATCACGATGTATGGGTGCAACAAGCTGTATTGCGAGGAACTGGGCCGCTACTACGCCCGGCACTACAAACAGCTGTCCGTCGATCTCGTGCCGCGTGTCGACTTTCGCAGCGTGCGCTTCCCGGGGCTGATCTCCGCGACGACGATGCCCGCGGGCGGAACGTCGGACTACGCGCCCGAGATGATTCACGCGGCGGCCAAAGGCGAGAAGTACGTGTGCTTCGTCCGGCCGGATACGACCATCCCGTTCATGGCCATGCCGGACGCGGTCCGTGCGCTGACGACACTGGC
>Ga0070681_10008446_pt1 | contig 10079 bp, 5 predicted proteins | sample KBSC83BmetaG_FD_65650 | JGI IMG/M metagenome (GOLD analysis project Ga0070681, IMG submission 65650) | Corn rhizosphere microbial communities from Kellogg Biological Station, Michigan, USA - KBS C8-3B metaG | ecosystem: Host-associated > Plants > Roots > Rhizosphere | place: USA: Michigan...
CCCGGTGCAGAAACCATACGGACCTTCAACAGGGGGAGACGTCCGATGAGTCGAAAGACATCGCGAAATGCGTCCAAGAACCACGCCAACGGACGCGCGCGGCTCGCGTCAGCTTGCGACACAATCCGTTCCAACGCCGAGCTGCGCAGGCTTGCGCTAGGGTCGCTGGCGGCCGCCGTCAGCGGCGGCCTGCATGCTCAGGAAGCCGCGAAGGCGGCTGACCCGAACGCGAACCCGGCGAGTGCACCGCTGGAAGAGGTCGTCGTCACGGGTATCAGGGCCTCGTTGCAGCGCAACCTGGATATCAAACGGGAAGCCCTCGGCGTCATGGATGTGATTTCGTCGGAGGATATCGGCAAGTTTCCCGACTCGAACGTCGCTGCCTCGCTGCAACGCGTGCCGGGTGTGTCGATCCAGCGCTCAGGAACTCGTGGCGAGCCGACCGGAATCACGGTGCGCGGCTTCGGTGGCGACTTCAATGAGACCCTCTACGACGGCCGTCGCATTTCGACGGCGACTGGCGGGCGCGGTGTCGATTTCAGCACGGTGGGCTCGGATTTCGTCAGCTCGCTCGATGTGATGAAGACGCCCGACATCACTCTGTCCAGCAGCTCGATCGGCGCGACGATCAACATTGAATTTCCCAAACCGCTCGACCACCCTGGCCTGCGCGTGGTCGGCAGCGTCGCCGGATCGGAGCAGGACAGGGCGAAGGCAGTGAAACCGACTGCCGGCCTGCTGCTCAGCGATACTTTCGCCGATGATAAGCTCGGAATACTCGTCGACGGCATCTATACCGAGCACAGCACGAAGACCAATCGCGTGTTCGTGTCGGGCTGGGAAGGGGGCAAATTCGATCCTTGCCAGATGACGGCGACCTGCACCGGAGCGCTGAACCCCTCAATCGTCGGGTGGTGGCAGCAGCAGTTCGGCGCCGAGCAGTCCGCGGTCGCGGACAAGCGCATCGATGGCCGCGTCGCGTTTCAGTGGCATCCGTCGGATCAGGTGTTGCTGACCGTCGACGATAACTACTCGCGTCAGGCAATCACGACCACCACGGACGGCTTCGCGCTCTGGTTCGGCCTGGGAGACCTGCGCAGCGTTACCCTGGATGGCAACGGGACAGTGACCAACTTCGTCCAGGGGAACACCCCGATGGACCTCAACGGCGGCATCGCCGTCAACGTCCTGAAAACGAACCAGACCGGCGTCAACCTCAAGATCGACGCGAGCGAGCACCTGCATTTCGACATCGACGCTGCGCTCGCGAAGAGCTGGTCGAATCCCAACGGGGAAGGCTCCGACGGCGGCGACATCGGTTACGGCGGCACCCTGGCGTGCCCCAGTGGAGTGGCGATCGTAGGCGACAGTTCCAGCCACCTGCCCCAACTGAGCGCCTTCGGTCCAGCCTGCAGCGAAGCCAATTATCTCAATCCGGCGGACATCGGCTCTCACGTGCTGGTGCGCACATTCCAACAGAACACCGACACGCTCCACCAGGGCCGCTTCACGATGAAGTGGGAACAGGACGGCCTGAAGCTCGACCTCGGGACCTCCTACGTCACCGACGAGTTCACGTTGCATAACAGCAACACGTTTGCCAACAACTTCTGGCAGGCTTATGCGGGTTACGGTCCGCCCTCCGGCCGCACCAGCGGCATCGTCCTGCCGACGAGCCTCTATTCGGGGACCATCGGTACCTCAGGCTTCATCCACGGATTTTCCGGTGCCGGCACGTTGCCGCCGTCACTGCTGGTCTACGATCCCCGGGCGCTGTATGCCTATCTGCAGGGGCTCGGTGACCCGTGGCAGAAGCAGATCAACGGATTCAACTATCCCAATGGGACGCTGGCGAACTCGACGGCCGCGTGCGCGGGCGCTGGCGCCCCCGCGTTATGCAACTACCACGGCTCGCTGGACGCGGCTCTCGACCCGGGCAGCATCCAGGATATCGAGGAGAAAACCTGGTCGGTCTTTTTCCGCACGACCCTCGAGGCGAAAGTCGGGGATAAGCCGTTCCATTTCAGTGCGGGTGTTCGCGACGAGCGCACCCAAGTCTCTTCGTCCGGGCAAGGACGTGTGCCGGTATTGCTGACGAGGAGCGCGGCGGATCCGACGTTGCTGACGACGACCTTCTCGCCTACCCAGCCCGTCACCACGACGAGCAACTACAACTTCCTGCTGCCCAGCATGGACGCGAAGCTGGAGTTGACACCCAACTTCCAGATACGATTTGACGCGTCGCGGACTCTGACGCGGCCGGCGATCAATTTCCTGACGCCCGTGCTCAACGTGGGATCGCTGCCGCGCGTAGGTGCGCTCACAGCCAATGGCGGCAATCCGGCTCTCAAGCCCTATCTGTCGGACAACTTCGACCTGGGCGCCGAGTGGTACTATGCACCGAACTCGTACCTGGCGATCGACGGCTTCGTCAAGGACGTGACGAATTTCATCGTTCAGGGCACCCAGCGCCAGACCATCAATGGCGTGATCGATCCGACTACGGGTCAGGCCGCGATCTTCACGGTGTCGCAGCGCGTGAACGGGCCGGACGCCAGGGTAGACGGTGTCGAAGTCGCCTGGCAGCACGTGTTCGGTGACAGCGGCTTCGGGTTCGATGCCAACGCCACGTTCGTCGATACGAACAAGCCTTACAACAAGTACGACATCTCGCAGAGCGGTTTCGCAGTCACAGGACTGGCAAACTCGGCGAACGTGATCGCCTTCTACGACAAGAACGGCTTCGAGACGCGCATCGCGGCGAATTGGCGCGACGAGTACCTGCTGCAATTCGGGCAGAACCAGAACAACTCGGCCTTCGGCGCCGAGCCGACCTACGTGAACTCGAGTCTGCAGATCGATCTCTCTTCGAGCTATCAGTTCACGCCGCAGCTCAATGTGTTCTTTGAGGCATTGAACATTACGGACGACACGCAGAGCACGCACGGTCGCTTCAAGAACCAGCTGCTCGATGTCTTCGATTACGGACGTCGATATGCGTTGGGAGTGCGCTTCCGGATGTAGTCCGCTTGCGTCCACCCATGGTGCGGCCGGTCAGAAAAGTAGTGATCGTGGGTGGCGGTACCGCCGGCTGGCTGACAGCCGGCGTGATCGCCGCGAAGCACCGTGCTCGAATGTCTGCGGGTTTCAGCGTCACGCTCGTCGAGTCGCCCACGACTCCGATCATCGGAGTCGGTGAAGGGACGTGGCCGACTCTGCGTAGTACGTTGTCACGGATCGGCGTATCCGAAACTGAGTTCATTCGCCAGTGCGATGTTGCCTTCAAGCAGGGCGCGCGCTTCGCACGCTGGACGACCGGTGCTGCGGACGATTGGTACTACCACCCGCTGATGCTTCCGCAGAGCTTTTCCCAAGTTAATCTCGTACCCCATTGGCTGACAGGCCATAGCGACCGTAGCTTCTGCGACACGGTCTGCCCGCAAGGGCGGATCTGCGATGATGACCTGGCTCCCAAAACCATCGCGACCGCGGAGTTCGAGGCGATCGCCAACTACGCGTACCACCTCGATGCGGGCAAGTTCGCTACCTTTCTGCAGAGACACTGCTGCGAGAAGCTCGGGGTGCGGCATGTCCTCGCCGACGTTCGGCGCGCGAATCTGCGCGCGGATGGCGACATCGGCAGCCTCGATACGGAGCAGGCAGGTGAGATCGAAGGGGACCTGTTTGTCGATGCTTCGGGGTTCAAGTCCTTGCTGATCGGGGAGACCCTGGGCGTCCCCTTCAAGGAGTGTGGCGACGTCCTCTTCTGCGACACGGCGCTTGCCGTGCAGATGCCATATGAGAGCGACGCGGCCCCTATCGCCTCCAACACCATCTCCACCGCGCAATCGGCCGGGTGGATCTGGGACATCGGGCTGCCCACCCGTCGTGGCATTGGCTACGTCTACTCACGGCGGCATATCTCGGATGATGATGCCGAGCGGGAGCTACGGTCTTACCTTGGCCCGGCTGGAGAGGATCGCCCGTTGCGCAAGATCGCGATGCGCTGCGGTCACCGGGAGACCTTCTGGAAGCGCAATTGTGTTGCAGTCGGTTTGTCCGCCGGGTTCCTCGAGCCGCTCGAAGCCTCCGCTATCGTGCTCATCGAGATGTCGGCCAAGCTCATTGCCGAGCAGATGCCAACGTGCCGCGAAGTGATGGACATCATCGCCGCGCGCTTCAATGAGACCACGCGCTACCGGTGGGGCAGAATCATCGATTTCCTCAAGCTGCACTACGTCCTGACGAAGCGGGACGACAGCGCCTTCTGGCGCGACAACCGGCTCCCGGAGACGATTCCCGAGCGGTTGCAGGAGCTGCTGCTGCTATGGCGGCATCAAGCGCCCTGGTTCCATGACGAGTTTGACCGCATAGAGGAAGTCTTTCCGGCTGCCAGCTACCAGTACGTGCTCTACGGGATGGGATTTCGGACGGAGGTCGAGCCCGAATCCCTCGCCGGCGACGCCAGGCATGCTGAGCGCGCAATCCGGGAAAACGCGGTGCAGACCGAGCGTCTGCGCGTCGGATTGCCACGCCACCGCGATCTCATTCGCAAGATCCACGAGTACGGCTTGAGTCCGGTATGAACGCCGCGACCGAGTCCATGAGGCGCCTCGAGCTTCTCAACGCCGATGCCCACGGGCACTTGCGCATGCGTTCGAGCAGCGCGGCGTGCCCGCATTTCGTTCAGATCGTCGTGAATGAATTCGGGGCGGCGGCCGCCTCGTGCCCGATCCTGTTCACGAAGGAAGCGGCCACCGGTCAGTTCTACGCGGGCGCCCTGTTCGGCTTCAAGCCAGGGGAGAGCTTTCTACCGGAAACCCTGGAGCGGGGAGGCTTCAACCCTCTGAATCTGCAGCGCGACGGTTTTTTCATCTCGGGCGAGGACATCGCGATCGATCTCGACAGTCCCCGCTTCAGCGATACGGAAGGCGAGCCGCTGTTCGATCCAGCGCGGCAACCGAGCGCCAGTCTGCGCCAGATTCAGCGGGTGTTGGGCCAGTTGCAAGCCGGAACGGATATGACGCAGGCGTTCATCCGGGAGCTGACCGGTTTGAAGCTCATCGAGCCGATCGACGTCCAGCTCAATTTCACAGGCGGCGAGCGAATCACCCTCGAAGGTCTGTACACCGTGAGCCTGGATCGCATTCGCGAGCTCGACGACACCTCCGCAGTGCGCCTGTTGCGCAGCGGCTATCTGCACCTGGCCTACACGATGAACGTCTCCCTCAAGCAGCTGCCGATTTTCGCGCACCTGCGCAACCAGGCGTTTCGCCGGACGGCCGCGAAGACCTGACGGCATGAAAGGGCAGCTACACACGCTTTGGATGTGCACGCTGCTCATCGTGGCGGCGTTGCCGGGCGGGCGGCTCGCGGCGCAGGTGCAGACCGAAGTGCCGCCACCGGTTGCGGGGGCGAAGCCAGTTACCGCCGAGCACATCAAGATTCACGGAGCCTCGCTCGAGGGTAACCTGGAGGGCGATGCCGTTGACCGTGACGCGATCGTCTTCCTGCCCCCGAGCTATCACCGCGATACGCGTCGCCGTTATCCCGTCGTGTATGCGCTGCATGGCTACTCGATCGGCGCCGAGCAGTGGACGCACGAGATTCATGTCCCTCAGACCCTCGAAGGGGCTTTCGCCCAAGGCGCGAAAGAGATGATCGTCGTGCTGCCGGATGCCAAGACCGTGCATAACGGCTCGATGTACTCGAGTTCCGCGACGACCGGGGACTTCGAGAATTTCATTGCGCGCGACGTAGTCGCTTACATGGACGCGCACTATCGAACGATTCCCCAACGGCGCAGTCGCGGGCTCGTCGGCCATTCAATGGGCGGGTACGGGGCGACTCGCATCGGGCTCAAGCATGCCGATGTGTTCGGCAGCCTCTACGTGATGAGCCCGTGCTGCCTGTCTGCGCGAACGGCCGGACCCGCCACGCCGGAATTGGAAAAGGCCGTGGAAGGTCTCAAAACGCCGGCAGACTCGGCTGGACTGCCGTTCGGTGCGCGTGCGCAATTGGCCGCTGCGGCGGCATGGTCGCCCGACCCGAAGAACCCGCCGCTCTATCTGGACCTGCCGCTGAAAGACGGTGCGGTCCAGTCCCAGATACTCGCCAAGTGGGCCGCCAACGCGCCGCTGGCATTCATCGATCAGTACATCGCCGAGCTGCGCCATTATCATGGCGTTGCTCTGGATGTAGGTGATCAGGATGGTCTGCGAACGGATACCGGCACGCTGCATGGTGTTCTGGATGAGTATGGCATCCGGCACAGTTTTGAGATCTACCCGGGCACTCACACGAGCGCGGTGGCGGATCGCTTCCAGAACCATGTCGTGCCTTTCTTCAGCCAGAATCTGTGTTTCGCGGCCCGATGCCCCTGATTCGACGCGTTCGCTCAAGTCCCGGCGGCGAACTCCAAGGCGTGTACCCCCTCGTCCGGAGCTCGCATGCCGGGACTTTTTTCCCGCCGAACGCGGCACTCATTTCAGGAGAGATAGAGTGATCGAGTCAGTAAAGGCCCTGCTGGTCGTGACCGGCATCGCGCTCATTTCAGCAACGGCCGGCGCGGAGGAGGCGGCCCCACAATCCTATAAGAACCTCGCCCTGTCCCCGCAGGAACGCGCGGCCGACCTCGTGCATCGCATGACACTCGAGGAAAAGGCATCGCAGCTCGTCAACCAGTCTCGTGCAATCCCGCGCCTGGGCGTACCGGCATACGATTGGTGGAGCGAGGCGCTGCACGGCGTCGCCGTAAGCGGCACAACCGAATTTCCGGAGCCCGTCGGACTTGCCGCCACCTTCGATGTGCCCGGCATCCACGATATGGCTACCGCGATCGGGATCGAGGGCCGCATCAAGCACGCCCAGGCTGAACGCGCCGGTCACTCCAACATCTTCGAGGGTCTGGACTTCTGGGCCCCGAACGTCAACATCTTTCGCGATCCGCGCTGGGGCCGTGGCCAGGAAACCTACGGCGAGGACCCGTTCCTCAGTGCCCGATTGGCGGTCGCATTCGTCACGGGAATGCAGGGCACGGATCCGCACTACTATCGCGTCATCTCGACGCCCAAGCACTTTGCCGTGCACAGCGGGCCGGAACCCACGCGCCACTTCGCTGATGTGGATGTAAGCAGACACGATGAGGAAGACACGTACCTGCCGGCATTCCGCGCCGCTGTCGTGGAAGGGCAGGCAGGCTCGGTGATGTGCGCGTACAACGCTATCAACGGCGAGCCGGCGTGCGCCAGCGAGTTTCTGCTCGAGCACACGTTGCGGGGCGCGTGGCAATTCCAGGGCTACGTGGTGTCCGACTGCGAGGCGGTTCGCGATATCCACAACGGCCACCGATACCGCCCGGATCAGCCTCAAGCATCGGCTATCTCTCTCACGCGAGGCATGGACAATGAATGTATTGATTTTCGACCCAAGGTAACCGACGACCACGACTACCGGCCCTACATCGACGCTGTGCAGCGAGGCTATCTTTCCGAGCGAGCCATCGACACCGCGCTCATTCGGCTCTTCACGGCCCGTTTCCGCCTGGGAATGTTCGATCCTCCAGAGAAGGTGCCGTACGCCAAGCTCGATGAGAAGCAGCTCGACAGTGCAGCGCATCGCGCCCTCGCGCGACGGCTGGCCGCTGAATCCATGGTGCTGCTGAAGAACGACGGCGTTCTGCCGCTGACCGCGGTGAAACATCTGCTCGTGGTGGGTCCCCTTGCCGATCAGACCGCCGTTCTGCTGGGTAACTACAACGGCACTCCAACCCATACCGTCAGTGTGCTCGAGGGACTGAGAGCCGAGTTCCCCGGCGCAAAGATCACCTACGTACCGGGCACGCAGTTTCTTTCGAATCAGGGAACTCCCGTACCGGCGTCCCTGTTCACGACAGCCGATGGCCATTCGGGGCTGCAGGCGCAGTACAGCTCCGGGCAGAGCGTCGATTTGCCGACGACACCCCAGACTTCCCGCATTGAGCCAACGGTGGATCTGAACGAGCAGAATGTGCCTGACCAGGTCAAAGGCACACCGGTCGTCAACGTCCATTGGTCCGGTTTCATCAACCCAACCGAGAGCGGTGATTACCTCATCGGTATGCGCGCTGCAGGTTCGGCGCGCGTGTCCATAGGGGGTAGACAGGTCATGCAGGCCTACGGCGCCGGCAGCAATCTGGGCCGAACGCACCTCGAGCAGGGACACCCCGTGAAGGTGGACGTGGAGTTCGGAAAAAGCCCGGGAGGCAAGTTTGAGGCGCAGATCATCTGGGCGCGCGTCCAGGACGGGACAGATCCGGCCGCCGCGACCGCTGCGAAGGATGCCGACGCGATCGTTGCGGTGGTCGGCATCACCAGCCGTCTGGAAGGTGAGGAGATGCGAGTGGAGCAACCGGGGTTTCTCGGCGGCGATCGCACGAGTCTCGATATCCCCCAGCCGGAAGAGGATCTGGTCCAATCCCTCGCTGCCAGCCACAAACCCCTCATCGTCGTGCTCACGAACGGGAGTGCGCTGAGCGCCAGATGGGAGAAGGAGCACGCCAACGCGGTTCTCGAAGCCTGGTACCCGGGCGAGGAGGGCGGAACCGCGATTGCCGAGACGCTGAGCGGCAAGAACAATCCGGCCGGGCGATTGCCGGTCACGTTCTACCAGGATGTCCGTCAGTTGCCCCATTTCGAGAATTACTCGATGAAGGGGCGTACTTACCGCTACTTTGAAGGCGAGCCGCTGTGGCCATTTGGATTCGGCCTGAGCTACACGAAGTTCGAGTACGGCAACCTCACGATGCCCCAAGTTCCGCTCAATGCAGGTGATCCCCTGGATGCCTCAGTGACCGTAACCAACACGGGAGCGCGGGCCGGAGATGAGGTCGTACAGCTGTACCTGAAATTCCCGGATGTTCCGGGCGCACCCATCCGGGCACTACGCGCGTTTCAGCGGGTGCACCTGGAGCCGGGTGCGCACCAGCGCGTTGCATTTCACCTGCAACCCCGCGATCTGAGCATGGTCACCGAGTCCGGTGACATTATCGTGGCGCAGGGCCGCTACACCGTCTCGGCTGGCGGCGGTCAGCCCGGCACCGCGGCGCCTTCCGTCAGTGGTGGATTCGAGGTCAAGGGTCAGGTGACGCTCCCGGAATAGAATGTCAGTGGGTGAACGGATCCGACTGTCGGCCCCGGCAAATACCCGTTGCTGGTGGAAGCTCGCGAGTGGACTGTGGAGCATGGCGGTTGCGCTGCTGTGCTCGGGCCAGGCGTTCGCCATCACCATCACCGGGGCCTCCCTGATCGCAGATGAAGATGTGACCTGGACGAGCTTGGGTCACGATGAGAACGATTCCATGCCGATCGGCAACGGCGATCTGGCGGCGAACGTCTGGACCGAAGCCAACGGCGACCTTGTGCTGCTCGTCTCAAAATCCGACGCGTGGACCGAGCTGAACAAGCTCGTGAAACTCGGTCGGATCAGAATTGCGCTGACGCCCAATCCATTTCAGGAAACGGGCGGACTGAGGCAGTCCCTGCATCTGGAGGATGCAACCATTGAGGTGCGAGCTGGAGGGAACCGCGTGCGAGTCTGGGTTGATGCGAATCAACCGGTGCTGCACGTTACCGCACAGCTCGATCGCCCTACGACGATGCGCGCGGCTGTCGAATTGTGGCGCACCCGGGCGCATCCCTTCGATGAGCCCTCGCCCGACAAGGGAGGCCTCTTCGGCCTGGCGGATCACTCCATTCCATTGGATTTCGAAGCGGACACCGTGCTTGCGCCGGGTCCCGCGCAGATTGCCTGGTTGCATTTCAACGACGCGAGCGTTGTTCCCATCGTTCTGCGCGAGCAGCACCTCGAGTCGCTCGCGCTGAAGTATCCTGATCCGCTGCTGCATCGGAGTTTCGGCGCGGCGCTCACCGGCCCGGGGCTCGTGAATGGCGGCGAGCGTGTGATTCGAACCGGGGAGCCCATGCGGGAGATCCGCCTCGATCTCACGGCGCTCACCACTACGCAGACCGAGTCCCGCCAGAGCTGGCATGCGCAGCTCTCGGCCCTGCTGAACAAGGAGCGCCGGGTGGACCCGGCGGCTG
>Ga0070681_10008447_pt1 | contig 10079 bp, 10 predicted proteins | sample KBSC83BmetaG_FD_65650 | JGI IMG/M metagenome (GOLD analysis project Ga0070681, IMG submission 65650) | Corn rhizosphere microbial communities from Kellogg Biological Station, Michigan, USA - KBS C8-3B metaG | ecosystem: Host-associated > Plants > Roots > Rhizosphere | place: USA: Michigan...
ACGGGACGATCGAGGCGTGCGCCGCGGGCGAGGAGGGCGTGCTCGTCCACGACTCGACGCACGCGGAGCCTTCCCTGGCGTTCGCGCTGTCGCGCGTGACGCAGGCGACGCACGGCGGCACCCCGGTCGGGATCTTCCGCAACATCGAGCGCCCGGTCTACGACGACCTGATGGCCGAGCAGCTGCGGGACGCCGAGGAGAAGAAGGGCAGGGGCGATCTCGCCGACTTACTCCGCTCAGGCGAGACCTGGGTCGTTGGCTAAGAGTCGTTCGATGGTTCGGAACGGACCTCGACGGGGTACCGCTCGCGCGGCTCGCTCACGACGAGCTGCTCGGTGAGGGTGCCGCTGCTGGGCGTTACTCCCAGCCCACTTCGTCGCCGGTCTCGAGCTTGCGCCAGAAGGTGATCTCCGGCTCGCCCGTTGCGACCTGGGCCATCATCGGGCCGATCGTCTCCTGTTCGGCCGCGAAGAACCGGTGGAAGCTCTCCGCATCCGGCCACTCGTCGACGACCATGATCTGGCCCTCGCTGCCGTAGAAGCGGTGCGCGATGAGGCCCTGGTCCTTGGCCCGCTGCGAGATGCCGCGGATCATCTCCTGGTTCTCCCCTGCGAGCTGCTCGAACTTGCCCGGGTCTCCCGAGACCCGCAACGTCATGATGACCGACACCCGATCCTCCTTCGTAGACAGATGGACGGACTATCTTCGCCCGTCCGACACGCTCGGATCAAGCGTGCTGCGGCTCGTCCGCGCGGCGGCGAGTCGTGATCCGCGGTGTCCACCCGAGGCTCAGTGCTGCTGCGCCCACCGCGACGATCCCGATGAGGCCCGAGACGGCGAACGCGAGCTCCGTACCGCCCTGAGCGCAGAGCCAGCCGGTCAGGATCCCCGCGATCGCGCCCGTTCCGTTGAAGGCGTAGAAGTAGAGGCCGATGACCCGGCCGCGCAGGTGGTCGGGAGCGGCGAGCTGCATGATCGCGTTCGAGTTCGCCGACCAGGCGGTGAAGCCCGCCCCGATGAAGAAGAGCAGGACGCCGGCCAGGAGCGCGGAGGTGATGGGCGCGAGCAGGAGCTCGCCTCCGGAAAAGACCATTCCGCCGACGAGCAGCACCTTCATCGACGCGCGCCCGAGCGCGGCGGCGGCCAGCGCGCCGATCAGCGCGCCCACGCCGAAGGTTGCTGACAGCAGGCCGTACACGTAGCTGTGCCCGTTCAGCGTCACCTTCGCCAGCACCGGCAGCGTGACGTTGAAGTTGAAGCAGAACATGCTGATCACGAAGACGAGCGAAAGGAGGACGAGCATCCGCGGCTGCCTTCGGATCCACCCGAGGCCCTCGCGTGTGCCGGCCAGGATCTTCGGGCGCTCGAACTCCTGCAGCGGGAAGAACTCCGAGACCCGCATCGCCAGCAGGCCGAGCAGGACTGCCAGGTAGCTGATCGCGTTCGTGAGGAAGCAGATCCCCGCGCCGGCGACGAGGATGACGCCCGCAATGGCCGGCCCGAAGATCCGCGAGGCGTTGAACAGCGTCGAGTTGAGCGCGATCGCGTTCGGCAGGTCGTCGCGGCCCACCATCCGGTACGTGAGCTGCTGGCGCGACGGCACGTCGAGCACGAGCACCGTTCCGTTGATGAAGGCGATCGTGTAGAGCATCCACGGCTCGGCGAAGCCGCCGAGCGCGATCCAGGCGAGCGCCGAGGCCGAGACGAGCTGCGCGGCCTGCGTCCCGATCACGGTGCGGCGCGCGTCGAGCCGGTCGGCGAGCACTCCCGCGAACAGGCCAAAGAACATGTACGGCACGAACTGCGCAAAGGCCATCACGCCGACGTCGAACGCCGAGTGCGTCAGCTGGAGGACGAACCAGCCGAGCGCGATCCGCTGCATCCACGAGCCGGTCTGGGAGACGATCTGGCCGCCGAAGAAGAGGCGGTAGTTGCGGTAGCGGAGGCTGTGGAAGGTGCGCCGTGCAGCCTTCGTCATCCGCGCCGCTCCTCGAGCTCGAGCAGCCGGGCGAGCGGCCCGGCTGCGGCGCCGACCGCGGCGAGCTCGGCCGGTGACAGGGCGTTCAGACGGGTCGCGAGCCAGGCGGTGCGGCGGGAGCGGACTCGGCGGAGCGTGCGCTGGCCCTCGTCCGTCAGGGTCAGGCCGATGCGGCGCCGGTCGGCGTCGCTCTGGGTGCGCGCGACGAACCCATCGCGCTCGAGCCGCGACACGCGCTTCGACATCGCGGCGGTCGAGACGCGCTCTTCCGTCGCTAGTTCCCCGACCGTGACGCCCGGTGCGTACTTGATCGCGACGAGCAGGCTGACCTGGTGCGGCGAGACGCCGGCGATCTTCTCGCGGCGGAGCTCTCTGCCCAGACGGAGCAAGGTGGGGCGGAGGCTGTCGGCCACCGCCATCGCTTCGAGCTGCTGCGTCGTCGTCTGTGACATTCGCTAACCAGGTTAGCGATAGTCGCTAACCCGGCTAACGATTCTTTACAGAATCTTTGAAAGGAACTGCTTCGTGCGCTCGTGCTCCGGCGCCTCGAAGAAGTGCTCGGGCGGACCCTCTTCGATGATCTGCCCGTCGTCCATCATCACGACGCGGTTCGCCGCCTGGCGCGCGAAGCCCATCTCGTGGGTGACCACGATCATCGTCGTCCCGGCGCGTGCGAGCTCCTCCATCACCGCCAGCACCTCGCCGATCGTTTCCGGATCGAGGGCGCTCGTCGCCTCGTCGAACAGCATCAGCGCCGGCCCCATCGCCAGCGCGCGCGCGATCGCCACCCGCTGCTGCTGCCCGCCCGAGAGCTTGCCCGGATACGTGTCGAGCTTGTCCGCGAGCCCGACGCGCTCGAGCAGCGCCTTGCCGAGGCCGACCGCCTGCTCCTTGGGCGTGCGGAGCACGTGCACCGGCGCCTCGATCACGTTCTCGAGCGCCGTCTTGTGTGGGAAGAGGTTGAAGCGCTGGAAGACCATCCCGATCTCGGTCCGCTGCCGCGCGATGCTGCGCTCGCTGTCCTCGACGAGCTTTCCGTTGTGCTCGCGATAGCCGATCAGATGCCCGTTGACCTCGATCCGGCCGGAGTCGATCTTCTCGAGATGGTTGATGCAGCGGATGAAGGTCGTCTTGCCGGATCCGGACGGCCCGATGATGCAGACGGTCTCGCCTTTCGTCATCTCGAGCGAGACGCCTTTCAGCACGTGGAGCCGGCCGAAGCTCTTGTGCACGTCCTCGGCGCGCATGACTATTTCCGCTCCGGCGCCGTACATGCCGGCGCCGCTCCTGGGCGGCTCCGTCGAGCCTAAGCCGCTTTCGCTCATCCGCCGCCTCCGCGGGCCCAGGACGTCACGGGGTTCCACGCGGCCTGCAGGCGCTCGCGGAAGCTCAGCTCGTCACCGCGCTCGCTCACGGCGAGCCGTCGCTCGATGTACGCCTGGATGAACGCCCAGATCGTGGTGAGCATGAGGTACCAGACGGCGATCGCGAGGAAGTAGTCGGCGATGAAGTACCGCGAGTAGTTCTGCTGGGAGAAGGCGAACAGCTCGAAGACGCCGATCGTGAAGAGCAGCGACGTCGTCTTCATCATGTTGTTGAACTCGTTGCCGAGCGGCGGCACGATCACCCGCGCCGCCTGGGGCAGGATGATCCGCCGCATCGCCAGCCCGTAGGTCATGCCGACGGACTTCGCCGCCTCCATCTGGCCCTTGTCGACCGAGTCGATGCCGGCCCTGATGATCTCCCGCATGTACGCGCCTTCGTTGATGCTCAGCGCGATGGTGCCGGCGATGGCGGCATCAGTGATCGTCCAGAACCCGAAGCGAAGCGTCGGCCAGCTGAACGCGAAGTAGACGTAGAAGATCTGGACGAGCACGGGCGTGCCGCGGAAGATCCAGACGTAGACGCCCGACATCCAGCGCAGCGGAGCGAAGCGCGACATGCGGGCGAGCGCGGCGAGCAGCCCGAGCAGAACTCCCGCCGTCTGGGCGGCGACCGAGATGTAGACCGTCGCCCAGAGCGTGCGGAAGAGGATGGAGTCCGGATGGAAGACCTGCTGCCAGATGACGTGCAAGTCGACTGCGACGAGCCCGTGCATCCGGCAGCAGTTTCCCCTACTGGTTCTTCAGCGCGAACTGGCTGGCCTGCCACTTCGCGAGGATCGACTTCATCTTTCCGTTCAGGTACAGCGCCTGGATCGCGTTGTTGATCTGCTTCCCGAGCGGGTCTCCGAGGCGCGTGGCGACGCCCTCGGGCGCAATGCCGACCTGTTTGCCCGCAGTCTGGAACTTCCCGCCCGTCGTGCGGATGTAGTAGAGAACCGGCGTAGCGTCCGCGAGATAGGCGTCCACCTTTCCGGCCTGGATCGCCGCCGCGGCGCTCGTGTCGGCGGGGTAGCTCTTGATCGTGATCAGCGGCTTGCCCTGCTGCTTCAGGATCTTGTTCTCGGCCTCGAGAGCGTCGAGCTGGGTCGTCGACGACTCGACCGCGGCGGACTTGCCGCTGAGGGACGCGACGTCCGTGACGTGGGAAGGATTCCCCTTCTTCACCATCAGGAAGGTGCCCACGTCGAGATAGGGCGAGAAGTGGACCTGCTTCGAGCGCTCCGGGGTGATCGTCATCGAGCTGATGATCGCGTTGCACTTCTTCTGCTTGAGCGCGGGGATGATCACGGTGAAGCCGGTCACCTTGATCTGCGCGGTCGAGCCGAGCTGCTTCGCGATGGCGTTGGCGATGTCGATGTCGTAGCCGGCAGGCTTTCCGTTCACGATCGACTCCGCGGGTGGGTACGTCGTGTCGACGCAGAAGACGATCGGGTTCGGGACGCTCGACGCTTGAGTGGACGTGGTGTTGTCCGAGCCGCCACCTCCGCCGCCGCAGGCGGCGAGAGTCGAGGCCAGCGCCGCGAGCGCAAGCAGCGGGAAAAGACGCTTCACGGATTGCCCTCCTGTTGTTCGAGACCTGCGAGAAGTGCGACTCTACCGACCGAGCGCGGCGGCCGTAAGTGACTGGAAATGGGCGATCAGCTGCTCGCTGTGGCTCATGAGCACGCCGTGGTCGAGGCGGCCGGAGGCGATGCCCCGCTGCACGCCCTCGACGAGCACCCGGTCCTCCTCCCCGACCTGGTCGTCGAAGGCGAGGAGGTCGTCGATCCACCGGGGCTCGACGTCCGGGCCGAAGAAGTAGTCGAGGAAGCGGTACGTCCGGTCGGGCGCGAGCGGCACGATCGGGCCGATGGAGAGGTTGGGACGGCCGGGGAAGATGTTGATCCCGAGGTTCGGCCAGAGGAAATGGAACTGCGCGCGCGGCAGCTCGTCGGCCGGGGTCACGGTTCTGAGCGGGCCGTGCTGGGTCGAGAGGTGCCCGTCCGTCGAGAGCACGTACGCCTCGGGCGAGGTGTCCACGAGCTCGCTGAAGGCGGGATGCGCGACCTGGCAGTGGTAGCACTCGAGGAAGTTCTCGCTCACGATCTTCCAGTTCGCCGCGATCTCGGCCTCCCAGCGCGAGTGATGGATGAGCGAGTCGACGTCCAATCCGAGTTCCGCGACCTGCGCCGGGAGCGAGCCGAGCGCCTGCGCGAGGGGTTCCGGGTCCGGGCCGGCACTGGCGAAGACGAACGGCCCCCATCTGTCGACCGCGACGGGAACGAGGCCGAGTTCGTCCTGCGGGAAGTCCGGCTCCTCCTCGCTGCGCGGCGCCTTGCGGAGGCGGCCGTCGAGGCCGTACGTCCAGGCGTGGTACGGGCACTGCAGCGTCTCGCGGCTGCCCTCGCCCGAGGCGACGACGTGGCCACGGTGGCGGCAGACGTTGACGAAACCGCGTAGCGCGCCGTAGCGGTCGCGGGTGACGACGACCGGGGTGTGGGCGACCTCGGTCACGAAGTAGCCGGGCTCGGCGAGCTGTCCGGTGTGCCCGACGTAGTGCCACGCTGGGAGGAGGATCCGCTCCTGTTCCTGCCGCAGGTTCTCCGGGTCGGTGTACCAGCCGTACGGCAGAGTCTTTTCCATCGCGCGAGCGTACCGTCCTCTCTAGACACGTCCGGAACCTGGTTCCGGCCGTGTCCGCATCGGACAAGTCTTCCGCTGTCTGATGGCGACGTCCACTGCAGACCGAGCACCACTCCAGCTCGATGAGCTAGCCGTCTCCTCTGGACACGTCCGGTACCAGGTTCCGGCCGTGTCTGGATGAGACGATGCCGGCGTGCGTGCGATGGTGCTTCATACGGTCGGCGAGCCGTTGCGGCTCGAGGAGGTTCCGGCGCCGGAGCCGCAGCCGGGGCAGGTCCTGTTGCGCGTTTCCGCCTGCGGGGTCTGCCGAACCGACCTGCACCTCGTCGACGGCGAGCTGCCCCGCCCGAAGCTGCCGCTCGTCCCCGGGCACCAGGTCGTCGGCCGGGCTGAGGACGGGCGCCGGCTCGGCGTGCCGTGGCTCGGCTGGACGGACGGCACCTGCCGCTACTGCCTCTCGGGCCGCGAGAACCTCTGCGAGTCGGCCCGCTTCACCGGCTACGACCTCGACGGCGGTTACGCGGAGTGGGTCGTCGCCGACGAGCGCTACTGCCTGACGATTCCGGACGAGTACGACGACCTGCAGGCGGCGCCGCTCCTCTGCGCCGGGCTGATCGGCTACCGCTCGCTCCGCCTCGCGGGCGATCCCGAGCGGCTCGGACTCTACGGCTTCGGCTCGTCGGCGCACATCGTCGCCCAGGTCGCCCGGCACGAGGGACGGCGTGTCTTCGGCTTTGTCCGGCCCGGAGACGACACGGCCGCAAAGTTCGCGCTCGAGCTCGGCTGCGAGTGGGCCGGCCCGTCGGACGAGCCGGGCCCCGAGGAGCTCGACGCCGCGATCATCTTCGCGCCGGCAGGCGAGCTCGTTCCTGCCGCGCTCCGCGCGCTCGCCCGCGGCGGCGTCGTGGTCTGCGCGGGGATCCACATGAGCGACATCCCGAGCTTCCCGTACGAGCTGCTCTGGGAGGAGCGCGTCGTGCGGTCGGTCGCGAACCTGACGCGCCGTGACGGGGAGGAGTTCCTGGCGCTCGCGCCGCACGTGCCGGTCCGCACCGAGGTCGAGGAATTCCCGCTCGAGCAGGCGAACGAGGCGCTGGACCGCCTCCGCAGGGGGCAGATCCGGGGTGCCGCCGTGCTAAGAGTGGACTAGATGAGTCGCCTTTCGGATCTGGCGAGTTGGGCGTCCCGGCACCGCCGGCTGCTCGGCGCGGCCCAACTCATCGTGCTCGCCGTGTTCTTCGTCAGCCTCGGCTGGGCGCTCCGGGGCTCGGTCAGCGCGGCCGCGCGCGACCTCGGCAACGCCAACCTCGTCCTGTTCGCGCTCGGGTGTACCGCGCTCGCCGCGTACTACCTCGTCTTCGTGCTCGGCTGGATCCGGATCCTCGGGGAGTGGGGGGTCCAGCTGTCGTACCCGGCGGCGCTACGGGCCGAGATGATCTCGATGCTCGCGAAGTACATCCCCGGCGCGATCTGGGCTCCCGCCGCCCGCGTCGTCGCGGCGCGGCGCGCAGGTGTGACCGACGCGGCCCTCGTCACCTCTTCGATGCTGCTCGAGGCCGGCCTCTCGGCGGTCGCAGGTGTGATCGTGTTTGTCGTCAGCCTGCCGTTCGTCGACAACGTGGACGCGCCGCTCTGGCCGCTCGTCGCCTTCGGCGCGGTGCTCGCTGTGCTCGTCCAGCCGCGCGTCTTCCGGCCGGCGGCGGGGTGGGTCCTGCGGCGCGTCGGCTACCAGAAAGAGCTGCCGGACATGCGCGGACGGACGATCAGCACGCTGCTCGTCTTCTACGCAGGCACGTGGGTGCTCGGCGGCTTCGCGTTGTGGCTGCTGCTTCGCTCAGTCGGAGCCCATCCCGAGCCGGTGACGATCGTTTATCTGGGCGGGACGGCCGCGGTGGGCGCGATCGTCGCCGTCCTCTTCGTCTTTGCGCCTTCGGGGCTCGGGCCGCGCGAGGCCTCGATGTACGGGCTGCTGCTCGCCGTTGCCACGCCGGGGGAGGCACTCGGGGCCGTGGCGCTGAACCGGGTCGCGCTGACGCTGGTCGAGCTGCTCGTGCTCGTCGTCGGCGGGCTGATCCTCCGCGGGGCGGATCGCGAGCAGCCGGCCGAGCTACCGTCCACCTAGGAAGGCTCGGAGCGGCGCTATTTCACCTTGGCGAAGCGATGCACGGCTTCGAGCAACTCCTCGGCCTTCGCCTGTGCTTCGGCTTCGACCCCGGACGCGAGCGCTCCGGCAACGCAGCGCCTGACGTGGTCGTCGAGGATCCGGAAGCCGAGGCTCTCCAGTGCTGTCGAGACCGCCCCGATCTGGGTCAGGACGTCAATGCAGTAGCGATCCTCGGCGACCATCTTCTCGATGCCGCGCACCTGGCCCTCGATGCGGTGCAGGCGCTTGACCAGCGCCTCTTTTTCGGCGTGGTAGCCGTGGTGGTGGACGCTCTGCTCGTCTGCGGTGGTGCTCATGTGGCGACTCCTTCTCTGGCGCTGCGGAAGCGCCGCAGTCGCAGGCTGTTGGTGACGACGAAGATGCTGGAGGCGGCCATCGCGGCGGCCGCGATCATCGGATTCAGGAGGCCTGCGACGGCGAGCGGGATGGCGGCCACGTTGTAGGCAAAGGCCCAGAAGAGGTTGCCCTTGATCGTCGCGAGCGTCCGGCGGGCAAGGCGGATGGCGTCGGCGGCTGCCCTGAGGTCTCCGGAAACGAGCGTCAGATCGGAGGCTTCGATCGCGACGTCGGTCCCCGTGCCGATCGCCAGGCCGAGATCGGCGGTCGCGAGCGCCGGCGCGTCGTTGACGCCGTCGCCGACCATCGCGACCGTCTCGCCCTCCTGTTGAAGCCGCTGGACTTCGACGGCCTTGCCGTCGGGCAGCACTTCGGCCCGCACCTCGTCGATCCCGACCTCCTGGGCGATCGAACGAGCAGCACGCGCATTGTCGCCGGTGAGGAGCACCGGCGTGAGGCCGAGCTGCCTCAGCTCGGCCACAGCCTGCTGCGAGGACGGCTTGAGCGTGTCGGCGAGCGCAAGCAGACCGTGCAGAGCCCCGTCCCAGGCGACGGCGACAACCGTCTGGCCGGCCGCTTCGGCCCGCATCTGCCAGCCGCGTGCTTCCTCGGGAAACTCGATTGCCCGGTCGGTGAGGAAGGATGCACGCCCGAGTAGGAGGGCGTGGCCCTCGACAAGGGCCTCGATCCCGAGGCCCGCCCGGTTGCGGAACTCCGTAACCGGCGGTTTCTCGTCGGCCGCAGCAGCGATCGCCTGCGCAAGTGGATGCTCGGAAGCCGACTCGGCTGCCCCTGCGAGCCGCAGCAGCTCGGCGCGGCTCGCCTCGATCGGGAGCGCGTCGACGAGACGCATCCGACCTTCGGTGACCGTGCCGGTCTTGTCGAGCACGATCGTCGAGATGCGGCGGGTCTGCTCCAGCACCTCTGGCCCCTTGATCAGGATTCCGAGCTGGGCACCGCGTCCCGTTCCGACCATGAGCGCCGTCGGGGTGGCGAGCCCCATGGCGCAAGGGCAGGCGATGATCAGCACGGCAACCGCGGCGGTGAAGGCGGTCGAGGCGGAGGCCCCGGAGAGGAGCCAGCCTCCGAGCGTGGCGAGCGCGATGACGATGACGACCGGGACGAAGATCGCCGAGATGCGATCGACGAGGCGCTGCACCGACGCCTTTCCGGCCTGAGCTTGCTCGACCAGGCGAGCGATCTGCGCGAGCGCGGTGTCAGCGCCGACCTTCGTGGCGCGCACGACGAGCCGACCCGACGTGTTGATCGTCGCTCCGGCGACCTCGGCACCCGGCCCGACCTCGACAGGCACCGGCTCGCCGGTCAGCATCGACTGGTCGACCGCCGAGGATCCCTCGACGACGACGCCGTCGGTGGCGACTTTCTCTCCGGGCCGGACGACGACGAGATCGCCGACCGCGAGCTGCTCGACAGGGATGGAGATTTCCTTGCCGTCCCGCAAGAGCCGTGCTTCTTTGGCGCCCAGTTCGAGCAGCGCCCTGATCGCGGCGCCGGAGCGGCGCTTGGCGCGCGCCTCGAGATGACGCCCGAGAAGGATCAGGGCCGTGATCACCGCGGCCGCCTCGAAGTAGGT
>Ga0070681_10008448_pt1 | contig 10078 bp, 7 predicted proteins | sample KBSC83BmetaG_FD_65650 | JGI IMG/M metagenome (GOLD analysis project Ga0070681, IMG submission 65650) | Corn rhizosphere microbial communities from Kellogg Biological Station, Michigan, USA - KBS C8-3B metaG | ecosystem: Host-associated > Plants > Roots > Rhizosphere | place: USA: Michigan...
GATTGCGTTCAGGGGCGGGTACCATGATTTCCGCATCCTCACCGGCGGGATCGAAGTGTATCCGCGGGTGCTCCAGGACGAGCCCCGCGTCGACGTATCGTCCGACACGCTGCTCAGCGAATCAGGACCTCTCGATGCGCTGCTCGGTGGTGGCATCACCTGCGGCACGAGCACCCTTATTACGGGAGCGGCGGGTACAGGCAAATCAGTGCTATGCACCTTGTTCGCGCGCGCCGAAATCAAGCGCGCCAAGAAGGTGCTGTTCTACCTGTTCGACGAGCGCATGAGCACCTTCCGACTGCGCTCGGCGGCGCTGGGAATGGACATGGACGAGGCGCGCGAATCAGGGCAGCTGCGAATGACCCAGGTCGAGCCGACCGAGCTGTCGCCGGGAGAGTTCGCCAGCCAGGTTGTACGCGCGGTCGAGGACGACGGCATCTCGCTCGTGATCATCGACTCGATCAACGGCTACATGCAATCGATGCCGGAAGAGCGGTTGCTGCAGATTCAGATTCACGAGCTCCTGAGCTTTCTGGCGAACAACGGCGTGACATGCATCATGACGCTGGTGCAGCACGGCATCTTTGGAAATCCTGTTGACGAAGCCGCGGAGGTGAGCTATCTCGCCGACACGGTCATACTTCTTCGCTACTTCGAGGTTCATGGAACAGTGAAGCAGGCGATCTCGGTGGTGAAGAAGCGCAGCGGGAACCACGAGCGGACGATTCGGGAGTTCCGGGTTCAGAAGGGCGGTCTGTTTGTGGGCGAGCCGCTCCGGGAGTTCCACGGTGTCCTCACCGGAGTTCCGACGTACACCGGCAGCTCGACGCCCCTGTTGCCTGGCGATCCACAGCAGACACGGAATTCGAATGACGGGCAATCCGTGAAGACGGCGGATCACGCGGAGGACGGGGTTGGCAAGCGCAGTCGAAAGCCTGGAAAGAAGTCACATCGCTGACGCGCCGCGCGAGCGCCTGGAGACCTCGCGTCACGGTACCGCGGTCGCCATCCTCACTCCGACGGGTCAGGATGGAAAGGTCGCGGCAAAGGTGCTGGAGCGCGCTCACCTCGACGCCCGTGTCTGCGCGGACATGGCCGATGTCTGTGACATGATCTCGAGGGAGGACATCGGGGTGCTGCTGCTGGCCGAGGAAGCGCTCGCCACGAAAGCACGCGACAAATTGTTCGCGGCACTGGAGAGCCAGGCCTCGTGGTCGGATGTGCCGATCGTGATTCTTACGGGTGAGGACGAGCTGTCCGGAGCATTGCCGCCCGCTCTCCGCGGAGTCGCGCAAAAGGGCAACGTTACGCTGCTCGAGCGCCCGGTGCGGGTCGCGACACTGACGACGGTGATTCGGTCGGCCCTGCGCGCGCGACAGCGTCAGCTGGACGTGAAGGCAAATCTCGAGCAGCGCTACGCCGCCGAGGTATCGCTGCGCGAGAGCGAGATGAGATTGCGCGCCGCGGTGCAGTCAGCGCCGTACCCGCTAATGCTGCACGCATCCGATGGCGAGATCCTGCAGCTCAGCGAAGCATGGATGACTCTCACCGGCTACTACTCGACGCCAGTGACAACGACGGGAGAATGGGCAAAGCTCGCGTTCCCCGGGGGGCAGTCATCCATTCTTCCGCGCGGCTCCGACGCGGCCGGCCAGCAGGAAGGTGAGTCGATGCACCTCGGCGAGCACACCGTCCGAACCGCCGCCGGCCGCGATCGCATCTGGGATTTCCACCGCGTAGCGCTGGGCACGCTGCCCGACGGCCGCCGGATGTGGCTTACCGCCGGAATCGACGTGACGGAGTACAAGCAACTGGTGGAAAGCGAGCGCACCGCGAGACGGGAGGCTGAAGAAGCAAACAAGGCGAAGAGCCAGTTCCTGGCGACGATGTCGCACGAGCTGAGGACTCCGCTCAACGCCATCGCCGGCTACTCCGAGCTGCTCAAGCTGGAGCTGCGCGGGCCGATCACCCGCGAGCAGCGCGAGGACCTCGACCGGATCGATCGGAGCCAGCGACATCTGCTGTCGCTGATCAACGACGTCCTGAATTTCGCGAAGATCGAGGCAGGTCACGTCGCAATCGCGACGACGACGATGGGATTAGGCCCGGTAGTGGACCGGATACGCGAGTTCGTCGAGCCGCAGCTCCGCGCCAAGGGGTTGCACTTCACAATGGCCGAGGACATTCCCGAGTCGGAAGCCTGCGGTGACCCCGACAAGGTCACTCAGATTCTCATCAACCTCCTGTCGAACGCGATAAAATTCACACCGCGCGGCGGCCACATCGCGATCGAATGTGAAGAGACCGGCGACATGATTCACATCATTGTCGTGGACGACGGGGTCGGGATCCCCGACGGCAAGCGGGACGACATCTTCGAGCCGTTCGTGCAGGTGAGCCGTGATTATTCATCCAAGCACGAGGGGACCGGACTGGGACTCGCTATCAGCCGCGACCTCGCCCGCCGAATGGGCGGCGATCTCACCGTGACGACCCGGTTGGGCAAAGGATCGAGGTTTACCCTCGCGCTCCCTCGCGCGTAGCTCCGCTCAACGTCATCCAGTAGCGAGCAGAACTGCACACATAGGTTTGTTGGCGCTCGGTTTGCGGCGAAACCGCGACCCGATGTCCATCACCTACTCGATCGCTACAGAGCAGCGGCTGATCAAGGCGTACGCAAGCGGTATGATTCGCGTCGAAGATCTCCATGCGTTGCTCGACGGGATTTTAGCCGACCCCGCGCTGCGCGGGGGCTTGCGTGGACTTTACGACGCTCGCTTCGCTGAGCCGGACATCACCATTCTTCAGTTGTCGGAAGTAGCGTCGAAGGCGGCGAGGCTGGTCGCGCGCGGCGTCGAGAGAATCGCGATCGTGGGTGAAAGCCCCAGCACGATCCGCGTGTCGAAGACCTTCGCCGTCCTGGCGCGCGCTCTCGGAATCGACGTCGAGGTGTTCGATGATCTCGACAGCGCGGAAGCGTGGCTGGATGTACCCACCGATAAGCAGGTCGCGCCGGAGCGGCCGCTCGATTCCTAGCGCTCTGATCGCTGTTGCGACGGACCGATGCGTGTTCCCGACCCCGCGTCGAACAGGTGAACGCCGTCGGGAAGAATGCGCACCGAGACCATGTCGCCGGGCTTGATCGACGCCTGAGGCGGCGCGGTGGCAACGATACGATCGCCGCCCGTCAGCGTGATGTAGACGATGAGCTCGTTTCCCATCGGCTCGACGACGCCTACTTCTCCGCGCGCGCGACCCTCGCCTTCGCCCGCGACCTCGATGTGCTGTGGGCGCACTCCGAGAAAGACCCGGCCGCTCGGTGCCCCATCACATGGCACATCGACGCTCACGTCCCTGCTCCGGAACATGCAGGTGTTCGGCGTGGCGCCGGGCCGCTCAACGACGCCTTCGATGAAATTCATCGAGGGACTGCCGATGAATCCCGCAACGAACTTGTTGGCGGGCCGCTCGTAAAGCTCCATCGGTGAGGCGATCTGCTGCAGCACGCCTTCCTTGAGGACTGCGATGCGGTCCCCGAGAGTGAGGGCCTCTGATTGGTCGTGGGTCACATAGACCATCGTCGCGCCGAGCTTGCGATGCAGCCGCGACAATTCCACGCGGGTCTCGACGCGCAGCTGGGCATCGAGATTCGATAGTGGCTCGTCGAAGAGAAAGGCGAGCGGCTCGCGCACGATGGCGCGACCGAGCGCAACGCGCTGGCGCTGTCCGCCGGACAGCTGCGCCGGCTTCCGATCGAGCAAACGCTCGAGACCCAGTGACGCCGCTACCCCGTTCACTCGCTCGGCGATGACGGCGGCCGGCTGCTTTCTGATCGCGAGACCGAAGCCGAGGTTCTCGCGCACCGTCATGTGGGGGTATAGGGCGTAGTTCTGGAAGACCATCGCGATGTCCCGCTGCTGGGGCGGGAGGTCGGTGACGTCGCGATCGCCGATCCGAATGACGCCGTCGGTGACGCGCTCGAGCCCGGCCATCAACCGGAGCACCGTCGATTTTCCGCTGCCGGAGGGGCCGACCAGAACGAGTAGCTCACCGTCGTTGACCTCGAGGCTCAGGTCGCGGGCGGCGGTGTAGCCGTTCGGGTAGACCTTATCGACTTTTTCGAGGGAGATTCTTGCCATAGCTAGATCGGGAAAACGGGTTGGATTCTACTCGGATTCAGGGATAACGCGTTGCGGGTGGCCGGTAGCAGGGTGGCGGGTTTCCGGTCAACTGCGTTGATGACGTGCCGGAGTGCGCTGGACAAATCACCCAATTTTTTTTTCCACTAGGCCCACCTGACACGTCGGCAACGTTGTTCACCGGCAACCGGCCACGGTGCTACCCGCCACCCGCCACGCGTTATCCGTAAGTGCGAATCGATCCACAAGATTCCGAGTCCTCATCCCTTGACCGCCCCCGCCGTCAATCCCTGCACGATCCGTCTCTGAAACACGAGCACCATCGCCGCAACCGGGGCCGTCGCGACGACCGCAGCAGCAAGAATCTCCCCCCAGGGTACCTGGTACTGCCCCCGGAACAGCGCGATCGCGACCGGCACCGTCTGGCGCTCGGGCCCGAGCGTGAACGAGAGCGCGAACAGAAATTCGTTCCAGCAATAGATGAAAGTCAGGATCCCAGTCGTCGCCAGGCTCGGCACGGCGAGGGGGAGCAGGATTTTGGTGAAGCTCTGGCGGCGTGACGCGCCATCGACGTGCGCGGCCTCCTCCAGATCTCTTGGGATCTGCCTGATCGAGCCGGTTAGCACCCAGACGGTGAGAGGCATCGCGAAAGTCATGTACGGCATGATCAGGCCCGGGTACGTATCGATCAGATGCAGCGATCGAAGCAGCAGGTAGAGCGGGCTCACGATCGAGATCTGCGGAAACATCGTCACCGCGAGAATGAACGCCATGATCGGCGCTTTGCCGCGGAACTCGAGCCGCGCAAGCGCGTACGCAGCGAGGGTGCCGACCACCAGACAGAAGAGCGTCGTCGTGCCCGCGACGATCAGTGAGTTGCGAATCGGCGTGATGAAATCGCGATCGATGAAGAGCGCGCGATAGTGATCCAGAATCAGGTGCTGGGGCCACAGCGACGGATCGCGAAAGAGCGCCGCGTCCGACGTGAACGACGCAACGATCGCCCAGTAGAACGGGAACAGCGTGAAAACCATCAGCAGGATGAGGGCGCCCGCGAAAACCCATCCGCCCCATCTTGTGCTGCCGGTGCGCACCGTCTTCATGACTCGTCGCCTCCGAGCCGTACGCCGAGTCCGCGGACGTAAAGCATCGCCAGCGCGAAGGTGATGACGAAGATCACGACTGACAGCGCCGATCCATAACCGAACCGCAGATTCTGCAGCAGCGCGTTGAAGGTGTAGAGGGCAACCGGCTCGGTCGACGTGCCAGGGCCGCCGCCCGTCAGAACGTAGATCAGATCGAAGACGCGAAAACCGTCCAGAGTCCTGAAGATCAGAGTGACGAGGATCGCCGGCTTGAGCAAAGGCAGCGTGATGTGGCGCAGCTGCCACCAGGCATTGGCGCCGTCGACAGCGGCCGCTTCGTAGAGACTCAGATCGATGTTCTGTAGTCCGGCCAGCAATAGCAGCGCGACGAAGGGCGTCGTCTTCCAGACATCGGCGAGAATCACCGGCACCCACGCCGTCGATGCCTCGATGAACCAGACCATTGGCTGGTCGAGGAATCCCGCCTTGATCATAAGCGCGTTGACGATGCCGCCCTGGGACTCGAAGATGAATCGCCACAACAGCGCCGCAACTACGGTCGGGATTGCCCATGGTACCAAAACCGCCGCGCGCACAAAGCCGCGGCCGCGGAAAACCCGGTTCATCGCCAGCGCGAGAAACAATCCGATCAACAGCTCCAGCGAGATCGAGACGACGGTGAAAAACGCCGTATGGCCAAGCGCCGCCCAGAAGCGCGGATCCTTTGCAATCTCGACGTAGTTGGCGACGCCGATGAATGGCTTGCCGAGCCACGGCATCCGCAGCTCGTGAAGATGCAGCGATTCCCAGAAGGTCCAGCCGAGCGGGAAGATCGCGATCAGCGCGATGACCGCCAGGGCGGGCGCAACCAGGGTCCAGCCGAGGCGCGCTTCCGATCCGAGCCGCGAGATCTTCCTCATTCGCCGTGCCCGTTGGTATCGGGTGGCTGGGGCGGCGGCGCCACGCGTGCGCGCATCAGCTTCCGCATTCCCGTGCGTTCGATCAGGGCGTTGATCTTGGCCGCCGCCGCATCGAGCGCGTCGCGCGGCTCGGCCTGGCGCACGAGTGCGCGGTGGAGCTCGATCTGCAGGATCTCCGACAGCTCGGTGTAGATCGGAGTGACGGGCCGCGGGGTCGCGCTCTCGATCGCACGACGCGCGCTCTCCATTGGAATGGAGATCGCGCTCGCCAGCCGGGGATCGGTGTAGAGCCCGAAGCGCGTCGGATACTGTCCGACTGCCTGGGCGCGCTCCAGCATCTGCTCCGGTGCGGTGAGGTATGCGATCAGCTTGTACGCAGCAGCGGGATGGTCGGTGTAAGCGTTGATCGCGAGCTGCGCTCCGCCGAGCGCGGCGGTCGAATGGCCGTTCGGCGCCGTTGCCGACTTCGGAATCGGAGATACGGCAAACTTTCCCGCCACCGGTGATTGAGCGGTGTCGCTCATCGCCGCGACGGGATACGGCCAGTTGCGCATGAACACCGCGTTCCCGTTCTGGAACGCGAACCGCGCCTCCTCCTCGTGCCAGGTGAGGACCTCGAGCGGCGCGACCTTCGAGTCGTACAGCTCGTCGCGCATGAACTCCAGCGCGCGGACGGCTTCGGGTCGATTCACCACGACGTTGCCGCTGTCATCGATGATGCGCGCGCCGAACGCGCCGAGGTACTCGACGAAGCCGGTGATGAGTCCCTCGTAGCGCGCGCCCTGGAAGACGATGCCGTAGCGCGGCCCGCCGCCCCTGGCCATCTCCCGCCGCGCGTCGGCGACGATCTCCTCGAGCGAGCTCGGCTCGTTGGGAACCAGGTCGGTGCGCCTGTAAAGCAATCCGACGTCGGCAAACCACGGCAGCGCGTAGAGCTGACCAGCCCAGGTATTTGCAGTGATGGTCGCCGGAAAGAATTTCGATTTCTCGGGACCGTACTTGTCGAGTGGCAGCACCCACCCAGCAGCGGCGAACTCCGGCGTCCATACGACGTCGAGCTGAAGGATCGACGGATTCCCAACCCGCGCGTTGAGCCACTGTACATAAAGCTGGTGCCGCTGCGACGCATCGTCCGGAGTGCGCTGGAGCTCGACGCGGATCCCGGGGTTCAGCTGCATGAACCGTTTGAGCTGCCTGGCGACGAGGGTGCCCTCAGCGCCGAGGGCGGAGCCGGAGAAGGTAAGGACGGTTTCGTTTGAGGAAGGAGCGCGGGTGCACGCCAGGAGGAAGGCGAGAGGGGCCAGAGACGCGCGGAGGTTCACCAGGGTAATCTGAGGGTCGTGAGGGGGCGGGCGCGAGAGTGGTCCGGCGGCGTGGTGCTCGGCGCTTCGGTAACGCCCCTAGTCCCAAAGCCGGCAGACCGCAGACTGGACAGTGAAGAGTGTTTCAGCTTATCCGGTGGTGCACCGACTTTCGAATACGATGCGCGATTCGCGGTACGCGTCGCTAAGAAACCAGATGATAAGATCGGCGCAATCAATCCCCACCAACATCGTCGAGGGCAGCCGTCAGTCCAGTAACAAGGAGTTCGGTCGCTTCCTGAGCTACGCGCTCAATTCCGCCTCGGAGCTTGAGTACCAACTCGTCCTCGCGGGCGATGTCGGTGCCACCGAGGAGTCTGAAGCGGCAACCCTCATCAATGACCTGATCGAAGTCAGGAAGATGCTGTTCGGACTCTCTCGGCGTCTAAAGAGCGACTCTCGCGGCAGCAAGACGAGCTAACACGCGAGTATAACAGCTACGAAACTCCCGTCTGTCCAGTCTTCAGACTGCCGGCTTCAGGACTACGGGTGCCACCGAAGCGCCGAGCCCTTGACCCGCCTTACCGAACTCCGAGCCTCTCCAACACGAACTGCACCGCAAGATCGGTAACGTTCCAGAGCTGGACATCTGTGCTCGCCCCGTACCTGATCGGCCTCAAAACTCCATCCACAATCTCGTAGCTCCACAGCTCGTTGTGCTTGAGGCCCGACGCTTCGACCGCGCTGTTCACACGCGATAGTGCCGAACGAAGCTCGCCGATGTAGCCGGACTCCCCCGTCATCGCGCTGGCTGGCCCGCCGATCTGATTGGCGAGGCCGAGCAGAATCAGGTTCACCTCCCTCCCCCAGACCACGCGCGGCGAATGATAGGTGTCGGTGCGGAAGGCTTCCCACACCGAAGGCGATGCATAAGCGTCGTTCGCCACCACCGGGCCGAGCCGATCGATGAACAATCCAACCGGGTACGCGCGGGTGATCGCGCGCACATCTCGCTGAACCGCCGCTAGCGCGTCAGGGCTCACGTCGCGCGTGTCGCGAAGCAGCAGCGCCGTCGCCGGGTCGGTGTTCACCACCGGAATCGGTCTGCCCGCCGAGTCGAGTGAGATCGCAACGAAGGTCAGGCCGGATTTGTCGGCGCCGCTCGACGCCAGTATTTGCTGCCAGTACGCGCGTTCGTTAGCCGGCAGGGATTGGAGCTTCGCAGCCACCCGGCTCTGAATCTCCTGCGGTGACAGGGTGACGACGAAGTGCTTGCCCGCCCCGCGCCAGGTATCGATCGCGCGCTCCAGCGCGCTCGAGCTGGTCGCGTACTCCGCAAGCGTCGACGCACCGGCCGTCTCCGAGCGGCCAGCCATCTCCGCGACGTCGAATCCGAGTGCCTTGAGTGAAGACAAGATCTCGCCGATCGACTCGAGTGCATAGGGCGCCCAGATCGCGTTGATGTCCATCGCGAAGCGACCGTTCGCGTACCAGGCGTTGCTGTCACGCCAGCTGATCGAGCGCCAATGGGTCGCGTCGAGTCTCGGCGATGCGATCAGGTTGCGCACCACCGGATCACGCGCGTAGGGCGCAGACAGCGCCGACACGAGCGACAGCTCCTTCAGAAGCAGCGCGACGCGCGGACCGCGGCCGTCCGAGGTGTCCCTGAGAAAAGCGCGCTTCCTCGCCGCGCTCACGGCCGGGTTGGTCAGATAACGCGCGACGACGACGGGCAGCTGGAATTCGTCATCCCGCATGTGATAGTTCTCGCGCACCTTCTGCAGATCGCTGAGCACAATCCGCGCGTGCGCGAGGGCGGTGTCTGCGGCGCCCCGGCTCCGCTGCCGCAGCGCGAAATAATTGGCCATGTGGGCGTTGTACTCGCCCGCGTTCTCACGAATTGCCTGTCCGCCCAGCGCTTCTTCATGACTGACGTCGCCCTCGGGGCCGAGCTTGCGTAGCGCGCTGGCGATCACGAACTCCGGCATCGCGTCGGTCCACACCGGCTGCATCATCAGCGAAGTCATCATCATATCGCGGCCGAAGTACGTCGCGTAATTCGGCAGGCCCGCCATCAGCTTCTCTTTCGAGCTCAGGAGCTCGGTGCCGCGGACATCGCGCTCGAGCAACCGATACCGGGCGACCCTCGCAGCGTCGGCGGCGTTGCGCGTTGCGTTACCGGCTGATCGATCGGCCGCGGTTTTAGCGTCATTCAGGAAGCGCAGGAACGACGCGTTGAAGATCTGATCCCTGGACAACGCGTTCAGTGCTGGTCCGTCCGTTGTCACCCGCACCGTGAACCGAATCGGTCTGTTCGCCAGTGCATGCATCGACACCACCGGCACGTTCACCAGCAGCGAGGCATCGCGCGGATCGGGAGTGATGTCGAGCTGCAGCGTGTCCTTTCCGTCGAACGAAGTCTGGAGCGCCATCACGCCGCGGCGGTCCCATACTCCGGTGGTGATGATGTCGGGCTCGAGCCGGGCGACGAGATCCGTGCTGAAGCCCGTGCCGAGATACCCGAGCTGACGCATCCGCTCGGCCGGATCGAGCCGGTCGATGTTTGCGATCAGCTCTTCCTGGTCGCGGAGCCTGAACGTCGGCCAATCGTAGGGACCCATCTCGCGGCCGGA
>Ga0070681_10008449_pt1 | contig 10077 bp, 9 predicted proteins | sample KBSC83BmetaG_FD_65650 | JGI IMG/M metagenome (GOLD analysis project Ga0070681, IMG submission 65650) | Corn rhizosphere microbial communities from Kellogg Biological Station, Michigan, USA - KBS C8-3B metaG | ecosystem: Host-associated > Plants > Roots > Rhizosphere | place: USA: Michigan...
TCGACGACGTCGCGGGTCTGGTGGGCCATCGCCTCCACCGCCGCCCGGGCCAGGTGGGCCCGGCCCGTCGTCCTGGTCAGGCCGAGGAGGGCGCCGCGGGCGTGGGGATCCCAGTACGGGGAACCCAGCCCGGTGAAGGCCGGCACGAGGAACACGCCCTCCGTGTCGGGGACCGACGCGGCCAGCGGCCCCGTCTCGGCGGCCTCGGCGATGATGCCCAGCCCATCCCGCAGCCACTGGATGGCCGCCCCCGTCACGAACACGGCCCCCTCGAGGGCGTAGGCGGTGGTGCCGTCGGCCAGCGTCCAGGCGACCGTCGTCAGCAGCCCCTCCGCCGGCGGCGGCACCTCCGGGCCCACGTTCATGAGGACGAAAGAGCCTGTTCCATAGGTGTTCTTGGTCATGCCCGGGGTGAAGCAGGCGTGCCCGAAGAGGGCTGCCTGCTGGTCGCCGGCGATGCCCGAGACGGGCGCGGCCAGGCCGCCGGCCCGGTCCGGGTCGCACCGCCCGATGCGGCCCGACGACGGGCGCAGCTCGGGCAGACCGGCGAGCGGCACGCCGAAGAGGCCGCAGAGTTCCTCCGACCAGGCCAGGCGGCGGATGTCGTAGAGGAGGGTCCGGCTGGCGTTGGACGGGTCGGTCACGAACTCGCCGCCGTCCGGCCCGCCGGTCAGGTTCCAGGCGACCCAGGCGTCGACCGTGCCCAGGGCCAAGCCGGGAGTCGCCGGGTCGATGCCTCCTTCGGTGAGCAGCCATTCCATCTTGGTGGCCGAGAAGTAGGGGTCGAGCACCAGGCCGGTGGCGGCCCGGATTGCCGGCTCCTGGCCGGCCTCCTTGAGGGCATCGCACCGGGCCGCCGTGCGCCGGTCCTGCCACACCAGCGCCCGGTGCAGGGGCCGGCCCGTACGGCGGTCCCACGCCACCACCGTCTCCCGCTGGTTGGTGATGCCGACGGCGGCCACCGCCACCCCCTCGCCGGCCAGGCGGCCGGCCAGTTCGGCGAGGGTCGTCTGGACCGCCGACCAGATCTCGGCGGCGTCGTGTTCGACCCATCCGGGCCGGGGAAAGTGCTGCGTCAGTTCCCGGTAGGCGAAGCCCTGAGGGCGCCCTTCGCCGTCGACGGCGAAGGCCCGGACGCCGGTGGTGCCTGCATCGACAGCGATCAGAGCGGGCATAAGCTGCTGATCCTATTGGCGGCGGGCCCCTGCCCTCCGGGCATCCCGCCAGCTTGCCGTGGGCCCCCAACCCCACGGCGACTCGCCCAGGCGGAGGGGGTTTCATGCGGATCGGAGTGCTGACCGGCGGAGGTGACTGTCCGGGGCTCAACGCGGTCATCCGGGCGGTCGTCCGGAAGGGGGAGGGGGTCTTCGGCCACAACATCATCGGCTTCCGCCACGGCTGGCGGGGCGTCGTCGAGTGCCAGACCATCGACCTGACCGTCAGCAACACGCGGGGCCTCCTGCACCGGGGCGGCACGATCCTCGGCACCTCCCGCACGAACCCCTACAAGACGGAGGACGGCGTCCGCCGGGCCCTCGACACGCTCAAGCGGGAGCGGGTCGACGCCCTCGTGGCCATCGGCGGGGAGGACACGCTCGGGGTGGCCAGCCGGCTGACCGACGAGGGCGTCCGGATCGTCGGCGTGCCCAAGACCATCGACAACGACCTGTCGGCCACCGACTTCACCTTCGGGTTCGACACGGCCGTCCAGGTCGCCACCGACGCCATCGACCGGCTCCACACCACGGCCGAGTCCCATGACCGGGTCATGGTCTGCGAGGTCATGGGCCGCCACGCCGGCTGGATCGCCACCTACGCCGGGATGGCCGGCGGCGCCGACGTGATCCTCATCCCCGAGGAACCCTTCGACGTCGACGACGTCTGCGAGCGGATCCGCCACCGCCACCTGCGGGGAGCCGGGTTCTCCATCGTCGTCGTGGCCGAGGGCGCCGTGCCCAAGGAAGGGACGATGGCGACCCTCGACGCCGAGGTCGACCAGTTCGGCCACGTCCGCCTGGGCGGCATCGGCACGGTCCTCCAGACCGAGATCGAAGACCGCACCGGCTTCGAGACCCGGGTGACGATCCTCGGCCACATCCAGCGGGGCGGCACCCCGACCGCCTACGACCGGGTGCTGGCCACCCGCTTCGGGATCGAGGCCATCGACGCCGTCCACCAGAACGACTTCGGGACGATGGTGGCCCTGCGGGGCGCCGACATCATCCGGGTCCCCCTGGCCGACGCCATCCGGGAACTGAAGACCGTCGACCGCCGCTTGTATGACGCGGCCAGCGTCTTCTTCGGTTGAGGACGGGCGCGCCGTCCCCACCTAGCATCACCACCCGATGAGCGCCCTCGACGAACTGTTGGCCTTGCTCGACCTGGAGCAGCTGGAGGTCAACCTGTTCCGGGGCGTGAGCTGGAAGGACGACCGGCCGCGGGTGTTCGGTGGCCAGGTCGCCGGGCAGGCTCTGGTGGCGGCGGGGCGCACGGTCGAGGGCCGGCCGGTGCACTCGTTGCACGCCTACTTCCTGCGCCCCGGCGACCCGTCGATTCCCATCGTCTACGACGTCGACCGCATCCGGGACGGCAAGTCGTTCACGACACGGCGGGTCGTGGCCATCCAGCACGGCGAGGCGATCTTCAACCTCCAGGCGTCGTTCCACGTCGACGAGACGGGCTTCGATCATCAGGTCCCGATGCCGGAGGCTCCCGACCCGGAGACGCTTCCGTCGGCCGACGAACTGGCGCCGCCGGTCCCCGGGCGGCTGTGGGCCAAGCAGCCGATCGACATCCGCTACGTCGACGGCCCGCCGTGGGACCGGGCGATCTCACCAGCCGGCCGTCAGCTGGTGTGGATCCGGGCCGACGGGACGCTGCCCGACGACCCCGTCCTCCACACCTGCGTCGTGGCCTACGCCTCCGACTACACGCTGCTCGGGTCGTCGCTCGTGCCCCATGGCCGTTCGTATTTCCACAACGACCTCATGATGGCCAGCCTCGACCACGCCATGTGGTTCCACCGCCCGTTCCGGGCCGACGAGTGGCTCCTCTACAGCCAGGCCAGCCCGGCGGCGTCGGGTGGCCGGGGCCTGGCCATGGGCGGCATCTTCCGGCGGGATGGGGCGCTGGCCGTCTCCGTCGTCCAGGAAGGGCTGATCCGGCCGGTCGACCCGAACCGGCTCAGCGCACCGTTCCGGGCCTGAGGAGGCGGAGCATGCCATCTCCCGACGGGCGGGTCGACCTCCGCTCCGACACCGTCACCCGGCCCACGCCGGCCATGCGCCGGGCGATGGCCGACGCCGAGGTCGGCGACGACGTCTACGGCGAGGACCCGACCGTCAACCGCCTGGAGGAGCTGGCCGCCGCCAGGGTGGGGAAGGAGGCGGCGGTCTACGTCCCGTCGGGGACGATGGGGAACCAGATCGCCCTGCGCCTGCTGACCCGGCGGGGGACCGAGGTGCTGTGCGCCGCCCGGGCCCACATCCGCCAGTACGAAGCGGCCGCCGCGGCGATGAACGCCGGCGTGCAGGTCCGGCCCCTCCATGATCGGGACGGGTTCTTCGAGCCGGCGGCCGTCGACGCCGCGGCCGAGGGTCCCGGCCACCACCTCCCGCCGCTCAGCCTGGTGGCGATCGAGAACACCCACATGCCCGCCGGTGGCATGCCCTGGCCCATCGCCGCCGTCGAAGGGGTCGCGGCCGCCGCCCGCCGTCACGGCCTCCCCATCCACTGCGACGGTGCCCGGCTGTTCAACGCCGCCACGGCCCTCGGCGTCGACGCCGCGGTCCTGGCCGCCCCCGTCGACACCGTCATGTTCTGCCTCTCCAAGGGCCTGTCCGCTCCCGTCGGCTCGATGCTGGCCGGGTCGGCCGACCTCATCGCCGCCGCCCGCTTGGAACGGACCCGCCTGGGCGGCGGGATGCGCCAGGCCGGGGTCATCGCCGCCGCCGGGATCGTCGCCCTCACCGAGATGGTCGACCGCCTCGCCGACGACCACGCCCGGGCCCGCCGCCTGGCCGAAGTTCTGGCCGACCGCTTCCCCGGCTCGGTTGACCCCGCCCGGGTGCAGACCAACATCGTCTGCGCCAGTGCCGCCGTCCTCCCCGCCTCGTTCCTCGACGATCTCGCGGCGGACGGGATCCGGGCGGGAACGATCGACCAGACGACCGTGCGCCTGGTGACCCACAAGGACATCGACGACGCCGATCTCGACCGGGCTTTGGCCGCGATCACCAAGGCGGGACGGTAATCACGCCCGGCGACGTCACCCTCCTCGTCGACGCCTCGAGCCTGCTCTACCGCGCCTTCTTTTCGACGCCCGACTCCGTGCGGGCGCCGGACGGCAAGCCGATCAACGCCGCCCACGGCTTTCTGAACATGCTGGCCCGGCTCGTCAGCGACCACGATCCTTCACGGCTGGCCTGCGCCGTCGACGAGGACTGGCGCCCGGCGTGGCGGGTCGACCTGCTGCCGGAGTACAAGGCGGCCCGGGTGGCCGGGGTGGCGACCACCGAGCAGACGGCGGCCGACGACGACGTGGGTCGCCAGTCGGTCTACGTCTTCAAGCTCCTCGAGGGGCTCGGAGTCCCCGTCGTCGGCCTCGACGCCTGCGAGGCGGAGGACGTGATCGGCACCCTGGCCGAGCGGGAGGCCCGCCGCCCGGACACGGGGGTGGCGATCGTCTCCGGCGACCGCGACCTCTATCAGCTGGTCCGTGACCCCGAGATCTACGTGCTGTACCCGGTCAAGGGCGTGACCGAGATGCTGCGGGTCGACGAGGGCGAGATCACCCGGCGCTACAAGATCCCCGGCCGGACCTATGCCGACTTCGCCGTCCTCCGGGGCGATCCGTCGGACGGGCTTCCCGGGGTGAAGGGCATCGGCGAGAAGACCGCCGCCTCCCTCCTCAACACCTACGGCAACCTCGACGCGATCGTCAAGGCGGCGCGGGCCAACCCCGGCGCCGGCGCCCTCTCCCGGGTGGCCGCCCACCTCGACTACGTGGACCGGGCCCGCCGGGTCGTCGCCATCCCGCGGGACCTGCCGCTGCCCGAGATCGACCTGACCCGTCCTCGCCGGCCACCCATTCCGGAAGTGACGGCTCTGGCCGACGCCCTGGCCCTCGGCGGCGCCGTCAACCGCCTCGTGGCTGCCCTAGCCTGAGGTCGATGGCTTCGAACGCCAACCTGGTGCACGAGATCCCCGCCAGTGCCCTGGCCGTCTACGGCCACCCGGACGATCCGGAGATCTCGGCCGGCGGCACCCTGGCCCGGTGGGCCCGGGGCGGCGCCACCGTCTGGGAGCTGATCTGCACCAAGGGGGAGAAGGGTTCGCAGGACCCCAGCCAGGACCGCGACGCCCTGGCCACGACCCGGATCCAGGAGACGGAGAAGGCCGCCACCGTCCTCGGCCTGGCCGGCCACTACCACCTCGACTACGGCGACGGCGAGCTGCGCGACGACCTCGAGATCCGCAGCCGCATCGTGGAGCTCGTCCGCAAGCTCAAGCCCGAGGTGGTCGTCTGCCCCGACCCCACGGCGGTCTTCTTCGGCGACCGCTACTTCAATCATTCGGACCATCGGGTCACCGGCTGGGCCACCCTCGACGCCGTCGCCCCCGGCGCCGGCAACCCCCACTACTTCCCCGAGCAGCTGGCCGCCGGGCTCACCATCCACCAGGTGTCGGCCGTCTACCTGTCGGGCACCCTGGAACCCAACTGCTGGGTCGACATCGGCGAAGACATCGAGACCAAGATCGACGCCCTCTTCTGCCACGAGAGCCAGCTGACCGAGACCGGCGAATGGTTCCGCGAGTTCCTCCGCGAACGGGCCGAAGAAAACGGCCGCGCCGCCGGCCTCCGCTACGCCGAAGGCTTCCGCCGCCTGACCTTCACCGTCTGAAGCTCGCCGTCCCGGAGCGCATCGCCGGCAGTCCCCCGAGCGGGTCGCGCCTTCCGGCGTTCCTCACCAACAGGGGGTGTTGGTCAGGAACGCCGGATCGTCGCAGCCGCCACCGTTTCCGCGACGGGTGAAGAACGCCGGTCTGGGCTTTCTTGGCGGGGGCGTTCATCGCCAGCAACAACGTGGCATTCCAGAATTGCTTCACGCCCGGGACGCCCTGTATGGAGGATCGGGACTAGGTGGTCAGCGGCGGCGGATGCCGCCGGCTTTCCATTCGGCCATCGAGCGCAGGAGGAGGACGGCCACGATGGCCACGCCGCCGGCGGCGAGGAGGCCGCCGAACAGGGCGCCGAGGCCCGCCACGGTGCCGCAGTTGCCGGTGCAGCCGATGTCGACGAGGCCGAAGCCGATGGCCGCCCCCGACAGGCCCGCCACCACGACCGCCACGAAGGCGCCGATGAGAACGCCCCGGCTGGCGGCGTAAGGGTGCTCACCGGAGTCGTCGGGCGGCCGGATCGGGACGGGCGGTTCCACGGCCGCATGGTAACGGTGGACCCCGGAACGGCCCGACCCCGGCGGTAGCCTCGACGGGCACATGAAGACGCTCGTGATCCTGCCTACCTACAACGAGTCGGCCACCATCGCCGAGGTGCTCCGGCGCATCCGGGCGTCGGCGACGCACACCATCGATGTGCTGGTGGTCGACGACAACAGCCCTGACGGTACGGCCGACCTGGCCCAGGCTCTGGCCGACGAGCTGGGCGGCATCGACGTGCTGCGCCGGCCGGGCAAGGCCGGGCTCGGCAGCGCCTACCGGGAGGGCTTCAAACTCGGCCTGGCCCAGGGCTACGAGGCTCTGGTGGAGATGGACGCCGACCTCTCCCACGATCCATCGGTCCTCGCCGACCTCCTAGCCGAGGTCGAGGGTGGGGCCGACCTCGTGATCGGCACCCGCTACATGGCGGGCGGGAGGATCCCCGACTGGTCATGGCACCGGCGGGCGATCTCCCGGGCCGGCAACGTCTATGCCCGCTGGATGCTGGGGCTCGACGCCCGCGACGCCACCTCCGGCTACCGGGCCTACCACCGCCGCGCCCTGGAGAGGATCAACCTCACCGCCGTCCGGGCCGACGGCTACGGCTTCCAGATCGAGATGGCCTACAAGGTCCTCCACGCCGGCGCCGTCCTGGCCGAGGTCCCCATCGAGTTCCGCGACCGCACGCTCGGCCGCTCGAAGATGTCGTCCCGGATCGTCGTGGAGGCGTTCGTCCTCGTGACGTGGTGGGGCGTGAAGGGCCGGGTCCGCGCCCGGCGGAAAAAGGGGACGCTGGCCCGGGCGTGAGCCGCACGATCCTCCACGTCGACCTCGACGCCTTCTACGCCTCCGTCGAGGTGCTCGACAACCCGGGCCTGCGCGGCAAGCCGGTGCTCGTCGGGGGGACGGGCCCCCGGGGGGTGGTCGCCGCCGCCTCCTACGAGGCCCGCCGGTTCGGGGTCCACTCGGCCATGCCCATGGGCCGGGCCCGGCGGCTCTGCCCGGAGGCCGTCGTGCTGCCGCCCCGCTTCGACGTGTACGGCGCCAAGAGCCGGGCCGTCCACCAGATCTTCGCCGCCTTCACCCCGCTCATCGAGCCGATCGCTCTCGATGAGGCCTTCCTCGACGTGAGCGGCGGCCTCAGCCTCCTCGGCACCGGCGCCGAGATCGGCGCCGCCATCCGGGCCAGGGTGCGGGCCGAGACGGGCCTCACCGCCTCTGTCGGCGTCGCTTCCAACAAGCTGCTGGCCAAGCTGGCCAGCGACGACGCCAAGCCCGACGGGATGCTGGTCGTCGAGCCGGGCGCGGAACTGGCCTTCCTCCACCCCCATCCCGTTGGCCGGCTGTGGGGCGTCGGGCCGGCCACCCTCGCCCGGCTGGAGCGGTTCGGCGTCGAGACGATCGCCGACCTGGCCGGCATTCCCGAAGGCACGCTCATCGACGCCCTCGGCCGGGCCCATGGCCACCAGCTCCACGAGCTGGCCTGCGGCCGTGACGACCGGCCGGTCGAGCCCGACCGGGAGACGAAGTCGATCGGCCAGGAGGAGACGTTTCCCCGCGACGTCGCCGACAAGGAAGCTCTCGGCCGGGAAGTGCGACGCATGGCCGAGCGGGTCGGCACACGGCTGCGGGACCACGGCCTCGCCGGCCGCACGGTCACCCTCAAGGTGCGTTTCCCCGACTTCCGCACGATCACCCGCTCCGCCACGCAGCCGGAGCCGATCTCGGTGTCGGCCGAGATCGCCCGCCAGGCCCTCGGCCTCCTCGAGAATGTCGACACCGCCGGCGGGATCCGGCTTCTCGGCGTGACCGTGAGCAATCTCACCGCCGGTGCGACCCACCAGCCGTCGCTCTTCGGCGACGACACGGCTTCCGAGGCCGGCGGGGTCATGCAGTCGGTGGTGGATGCAGTTCGGGCCCGGTTCGGCCCGGATGCGCTCGGACCGGCCGCCAACGTGGAGCCGCCGTCCGACTAGTCCCAAATGTCCGATATGTACACCCGATGCAACATTGCACCGAATGCCAAGTTCTGGTTACGCTCCGCCTCCAAGGCGCCGGGGTGAAACCTCCACCTCGGCTACGGGGAGAATGGGGGAACGCGGTGCGCAAGCTTGGTGTTCTCGTCGCGTCCGGAATCGCGCTGGGGAGCATGGTGCTGTCCTCTCCGGCGGCCTGGGCTGACAACGACCATCACCGGGGCCGGTACGACCGGGCCCGCTACGACGACGGCCGGCGCTTCACGCTGGGGGTGAAGATCGTCGACCACGACTCTGACGACCGCGGCCGGCGGGGTCCGAGCAAGGGTGACCGCTGGTCGGTGGAGTTCAACCTGCTCGACTACCGCAACCGCGTGGGCAACGGGTTCGCCGACTGTGTGGTCAAGGAGATCCGCCACCGGGACTGGCGGACGTCGCAGTCGCGCTGCAACGTCGTCTTCCGCCTGCCGGACGGAGACCTGCGGATGGACGGCACCATCGACGGTGACGACTTCGACGACGGCCACGCCACACTGCCGATCACTGGCGGCAGCGGCGAGTTCCGCAACGCCGACGGCAAGACCGTCTTCCGGCCCAACGGCGGCTATTACCGCCACGACCGGGGCCGGGGCCGCGACCTCACCGCCGACGTCACCCTGCGGAGGTGGCACTGAATGTCAGGTTCGCCTAGGCTTCGGCTGCGACCTGCGCTGGCCACGAGCGGCGCAGCGCCGTAAGAAGGTGGGGACCTAGGCGAACGCTGGGGACAGCGCACGCGGGGGCACTCGAAATGGGTGCCCCCGCCACGCGTCTGCGATCAGTTCTGGGCGTCTGCGATCAGTTCTGGGAGGCGGAAGCCCTGCGGCCGCCCCGGCGGTTCTTGCGCTTGATCTCGCCGAGCAGCACGTCGAGCTGGAGGGCCTCGCGGTGCCGCCACAGCATCGCGGCGTACAGCGGGGCGGCCACGACCTGGTAGAGGACGAAGACGCCGAGCGACGTCCCCAGGGCGACCCGCAGGACGAGCCCCAGGGCCCCGTAGGCGGCGCCGGCCGCCAGCACGACCTTGGGGAAGCCGCGGCCGAAGGGATGCATCCCGAGAAACTTCCACACCTGCACCAGCGGCGCCAGGTTGGTGAACAGGATGCTCGACGCCCAGGCGATGGCGGCGCCCGTCCCCCCGTAGCGGGGGATGAGCAGGAAGTTGAGCGCGATGTTGGACGAGAGCCCGACGACCGTGTTGATCAGGTTCCAGGAGCTCTTGCCGCCCATCAGGAGGACCATGTCGACCGTGCCGACGGCGGTGGCCACCAGCATGCACAGGCCCAGCACCTCGAGGGCGCCGGCGCCGCCGCCGAACCCCTTGCCGAAGACCCGCAGCAGGGTCGGGGCGAAGAGGGCGAAGGTGAGGTAGAGCGGCCAGGTGGCGACCATGAGCCAGCCGGTGGTCGTCTGGTAGACGCCGCGGGCCCGGTCCCAGTTGCGCTGGGCCATCAGCTCCGACAGCTTCGGCCCGGCCACCTGCTGGATGGCCACGCCGACCATCAGCCCGGCGGTGATGTAGCGGGTGGCGGCGTTGAACACCCCGGCCTTGGCCGTCGATCCGAGCCGCCCGACGAGCAGCGTGTTGAGCCACAACACGACGATCTGGAAGATGCCGGCCATG
>Ga0070681_10008450_pt1 | contig 10076 bp, 7 predicted proteins | sample KBSC83BmetaG_FD_65650 | JGI IMG/M metagenome (GOLD analysis project Ga0070681, IMG submission 65650) | Corn rhizosphere microbial communities from Kellogg Biological Station, Michigan, USA - KBS C8-3B metaG | ecosystem: Host-associated > Plants > Roots > Rhizosphere | place: USA: Michigan...
CAGTCACTCCATTCGGATTAAAAGGCGACGCGCGACATAGGCCTGCGAACGACCTGACATTGCAGGCGGGTGGCGGAATATCGATTGCTATTGGTTTGCCCGGTCAGCCGCCGCTGAAACTTCCGGGCGACCAGAGTGCGTTTCAGGCGGGACTCTGCGCTGCAATCGCAGGAGCAGCGGGGCTGTTTATCCGCGGCGGCGTTTTGGTGGACGTGTCAGCGGCCGATGTATGGGCATCGTTTTACAGCGGCGTCGAAGTCGCGCTTGTGCATTTCAAGCAGCGCAGGAAGCGTCGCGCCGGCCACCGCGTGTCGGGGCAACCGTACCCGCGCACGATATTCCGGTGCAAGGACGGGTATTTCGCCATTCAGTGTGGAGAAAGCAGACATTGGCAAAGCTTTCTCGGCATGATCGGGCGGGAAAACCTTGCGGCCGATGCGCTGTTCGCAAACCGCTTCAAAGCTAACGATGAGCACGGCGACGCGTGCGATGCGCTGATCGAGCCGTGGTTTCTCGAGCGCACGAAAGACGACATTCTGCAGCATTGCCTTCTGCACAGGATTCCGGGAGCGCCGGTGTACGATATCCGGGAAGTCGTGCAGCATTCGCATCTGAAACACCGCGACTACTTCGTGCCGGTTGCGGTAAACCATCGGTCGGTACTCATTCCGGGTCACCCCTACTCGGGGCTGATGGGTGCATCAGATTCGAAGCAGTGTGAAGCTGACAACGCCCGCCAGTCGCAGCATGAAGCGGCGCGATGCTCGCACGCTGCCGGCCGTAAAGAAAACCGCGCGTCTGCAGATCATGCCCGGCCGCTCGCCGGAATACGCGTCGTCGATTTCGGCTGGGTCTGGGCGGGTGCAGTCCCGGGTCACGTACTCGCAGATATGGGCGCGGAGGTGATCAAGGTCGAAAGCGCGAGTCCGCTCGACTACATGCGTCAGGGGCGGCCCATCGTCGGTACCAAAAAAGATCCTGAGCAGAATCCGATGTTCCAGAACGTCAATCGCGGCAAGCTGAGCCTGCGCATCAAGCTCGATCACCCCGAAGCGCGAGCCGTGCTCAAGGACCTGGTTGCGGTGAGTCATGTCGTGATCGAGAATTTCTCGCCGGGTGTGATGGAGAAATTCGGTCTGAGCTATGCCGAGCTGAAGCTGGTGCGACCGGACCTCGTGATGTGCTCGATGTCAGCGGTCGGACAAAACGGTCCGCTGCGCGGCATTCGTACTTACGCGACGATGATCGCGAGCCTCGCCGGACTCGACAGTCTCGTCGGTTATCCCGGCGGCCGCGTGCTCGGCTCGCAGTCGTCGTATGCGGACCCGAACGCGAGCCTCCACGCTACCTACGGAATTCTGGCCGCGTTATGGCGCTGGCAGCAGATCGGCGAAGGCGCGTATATTGACCTCTCGCAGTGGGAGGCCGCCGTGAACGTCATGGGTGAGCAGGTGGCGGACTATGGACTCAATGATCGCGTCCCCGCGCCGTGCGGCACGCGGCATGAGCACAAGGTGCCGCACGGTCACTATCCCGGTGCCGGTGACGACCGATGGATCGCGATTTCGGTTGCGGACGAGCGTCAGTGGCAGGCTTTGAAGCGCGCTCTCAACGACCCTGAATGGATGTCGCTCGAGAGTTTTGCGACGGCAGAACAGCGTCGCGCGTGCCGCGCTGAGCTCGATCAGCGGCTCGCGCGGGAAACGAGTAGGTATGAAGCTCACGCGTTGGCATCTGCGTTAATGGCTGCGGGGGTGCCTGCCGCTCCACTGCTCGATGCCGAGGGCATTGCCGCCAGCGCTCAATTCCGCGAGCGCGAGTTATTCGAGATGATAGAGCACCCGGTGCTCGGGTCGGTCCCGGTGTACCGTCTGCCGTGGCAGATCGATGGCGCGCCGGTGCCGATTACGCGCCGCGCGCCGCTGCTGGGTGAGCATAACGACTATACGTTGAATGAGGTGCTCGGCTATCCGGATGAGCGCGTCACGGCACTGCGCGAAGCCGGGCTATTTTCGTGACTGTTGATTTCGAGGTTCAAGCAAAGGAGTGAACTGATGCTGATTTTTGATCCCAGCGCGAAACGCGAGGAAGAGTCGCAGCAATTGCGCCGCACGCTGCCGGACCTCGCGGGCACGACCATAGGCTTCATCGACAATGCGAAGCCCAACTTCAACACGCTGGTTGACGACATGGCCGAGCGGCTCGTAGCGAACTACGGCGTTCATTCGATCATCAAGCAACGCAAGCGCGGCGCTTCGATGCCGGCGCCACAGACGATGATCGACGAGCTCTCCGAGCAGTGCAGCCTGGTGATCACCGGCTCAGGTGATTGAGGGGCGTGCACGTCGTGGAGTATCCACGACAGTGTAGAGGCGGCGAAACGCGGGCTCGCGACGATTACCATCTGCTCGACTGCATTCACCACACTCGGACGCAACCAGGCAGCGGCGCTTGGCTTTCCCGATTTGCCGATCGCGGTCGTCCCGCATCCTTTCGGCACGCGCAGCCGCGATGAGCTGCGCCAAATCGCCGCGCAGTGCGCTGATGAGCTGGTGCAGCTCGTCAGTAAATCAGCGCCGCAGACAAGTCATAAGCCGGGTGTCGCCCGTGATGCCGCGGTCTCTCAGCGCGCTGCGCGCGTCGAGGCTCCCGATGATCTGTACGCGATCAATAAGCTCTTCCGCGAGCGGCGCTGGAGCGATGGATTCCCGGTCTTTCCACCGACGCCTGAAGCGCTCGAAGATATGCTCCGCGGCACGCGGCGCGCGCGCGCAGAAATCGTGGCGCGTATTGCTCCAGGCTTTGGCGCGGCGACCGTCGAGCGCATCGCCATCAACGCGGTGCTCGCGGGCTGCGAGCCGGGCTATCTGCCGGTGCTGATCGCCGCCGTCGAAGCGGTCACTGCGCCTGAATTCAACCTGCAGGGCGTGCAGACGACGACGAATCCGGCCGCGGTCTGGCTCATCGTCAACGGACCGATCGCTCAGCGTCTGGAGTTCAACGGCGGTTTTAACTGCCTGGGTCAAGGCGCGTGGGCGAATGCGACACTCGGCCGTGCATTGCGCCTCATATTGCAGAACATCGGTGGAGCTTTACCGGGAGAAATGGACCGCGCGACTCACGGGCAGCCCGGGAAGTACTCGTTCTGTTGTGCAGAGAATGAAAAAATGAGCCCGTGGGAGCCGTTGCACGTGGAACGGGGATTTGCGCCCGACGCGAGCACGGTCACTGTCGTCGGCGCGGCCGGGACACTAAATATGACCACATTGGCCAGGAATGCGGATGACCTGCTGCGAGTCATCGCAGACACGATGGCGCATCCGCCGAGCAATGACTATTGGATCGGCGGCGAACCGTGGCTCATCCTCGCGCCGGAGCACGCCGAGCTGCTCAAGGACGCAGGGCTGGACAAAGCCCAGGTCAAGCTTCGCCTCTGGCAGCAGTCGAAAATGCTGGCAGGCCGGATGGCAGGCGCGGACCTGGAGCGCACGCAAGCGGCGCGTACCGCGGAGCTCGGCGCAATCGGACCCGAGACGCTGCTGCCGATCTCACCGCAGCCGGAAGGCATAGGCATCATCGTCGCCGGCGGCGCCGGTACGCACTCGGTTTGCATTCCGACGTTCGGCGACACGCGCTCAGTCACACGCGAAGTGAAGAATGATATGTAATACCTGATACCGAAATCGAGTCTCACCTCACCATCCAGCCAGGAGGAGCGTCATGAAAATGAATACAATCCATCTGCTTTCCGCGATCGCTGTCTGCGCTCATGCGCTTTGCGCCGCAACGCCAGCGGTCGCGCAGGAAAAGTACCCGGCGCGTCCGATCGAGATCATCGTTCCGGTCGCGTTGGGCGGAGGTACCGACATTACCACCCGCCTGCTCGCCGAAGTGGTCGAGCCGATCCTCGGGCAGAAAGTGGTGGTCATCAACAAACCGGGTGCCGGCGGTGCGCTCGGCATGAATGCTATCGTGCAGGCCAAGCCCGACGGCTACACGCTGGGCGGATTGTGGAACGCGCCGCTCACGATGACGCCGCATGCGCAGGCGATGCCGTACTCGCTTCAGGATTACGTCGCCATCAGCCTGCTCGACACCGCGCCGATGGTGATGTGCACCAAGCCCGACTTTCCGGCCAATAGCAGCAAGGAATTCATCGAAGTGATTCGAAACAACCCGAACAAATATACTTACGGCACTGACGGCGTCGTCGGCACCATACACCTGTCGACCGAGCGCATATTCAGCAAGTTCGGTATCAAGGCGCGTCCGGTTCCGTTTACCGGTGCCGGCGAGACGTTGAAAAACTTTCTCGGCGGGCATATCGATTTCTATGCGGGCTCGCTCACGCCCATCGTTCCGCACTTGAAGGCGGGTGCTGCGAAGTGTCTGCTGCTCACGTCGAAGGAAAAGAATGCGGCAATGCCGCAAGCGGCTTCGCTGACCGAGCTGGGCGTCCCGGAGACCGCAACTTATCTGTGGCATGGGATCATCGGTCCCAAGGGGATACCGCCCGACCGCGTCGCAATCCTTGAAAAGGCGTTTGCCCAGGCTGTGAAAAACGACAAGTTCCGGCTCTCGATGGAGTCAAAAGGCGTCACCGTCGAAGGCAGTGGCGCCGGTGAGTTCAGGAAATTGATCGATAGCGAGTACCGCGCGATGGGCGAGGTAGTCACTGCGCTCGGCATGGGAAAGAAGTAAAAGCGCATGCAGGTCAATTCCCGCCGCGGCGATCTTGCGGTTGCCGTCGTGCTGCTGGCTCTCGCAGTCTTTTTCCTGTGGGGCGGATGGCATATGCCGGCAGGCACATTCTCGGTTCCCGGGCCGGGTATCGTGCCGATGATATTGAGTACGCTGCTTGCGGCCACCGCACTTGCGCTCATCATCAAAGAGCTGTTCGGCGGCGCGCGCCGCGCCGGCGTTCCCGTATCGTTTGGTGTCGCTCCGGTCGCGATCGTCTTTGCGGCGCTGACGGGAGTCGCGGTTGCGCTCGAGTACGCCGGATTTGTCGCCACCCTGAGCGTGTTTCTGTTCATCATGCTGCGCGTGTTTTCGCGCTTGGGCACTTGGCGCGCGGCGCTGCTCGGCGTGGTCATCACGCTCGCCGCGGCGTGGTTCTTCGACAGACTGCTCGGCGTAAGTCTGCCGCGCGGACTGTGGTAGATGCGCCGCGATGGACGTGATCCATTATCTTCAGCAGGGCTTCGCTGTTGCGCTCGCGCCATCGAACCTGCTCTATTGCCTGATCGGCGTGCTGTGGGGAACGGTCGTCGGTGTGCTGCCGGGTCTCGGTCCGCTCGCGGGCATGGCGCTGCTGCTTCCGCTCACTTACAAGCTTGATCCGGCTTCGGCGATCATCATGCTCTCGGGTATTTTCTATGGCGCGATGTACGGCGGCTCGACGACCTCGATTCTGCTGCGAATTCCCGGCGAAGCGGCGTCGATCGTGACGTGCATCGACGGCTACGAGATGGCGAAGCAAGGCCGCGCCGGGCCCGCGCTCGTGGTCGCTGCGGTCGGAAGCTTTATCGGCGGCACGGTCAGCATTGTCGGGCTCATGCTGTTCGCGCCGCCGCTCGCCAAAGCGATGCTGCAGGTGGGGCCCGCCGCCGAATTTGCGCTGATGCTGCTCGCGCTGATTGTGATGAGCGTGATCAGCTCGAGCTCGACCCTGAAGACGCTGACGATGATACTGCTCGGGCTGCTGCTGGCCACCATCGGGCTCGATCCGCTTTCGGGATTTGCCCGCTACACTTTCGGATCGCTGCATTTTGCCGATGGCTTCAACTTTGTGGCGATGGCGCTCGGACTGTTCGGAATCAGCGAGATTCTGCTCAACTTCGAGCAGATCGGGAGCCTCAAGCCGACGATCAAACCGACGCTGCGCAGCCTCGTTCCGCAATGGACGGACCTCAAGGCCTCTGCCGCTCCGATCGCGCGTGGAACGGTCATCGGTTTCCTGTTCGGTTTCGTGCCTGGCATTTCGCACGTGATATCGACCTTCGTGTCATACGCGGTGGAAAAAAAACTCTCCGCGCATCCCGAAGAATTCGGGCACGGCGCGATCGCCGGCGTGGCGGGGCCGGAAACGGCGAACAACGCGACCACCGGCAGCACTCTGATTCCGCTGCTCGTGCTCGGCATTCCGGCGATCCCGGCGACCGCCATTCTGCTTTCGGCGATGATGATCCACGGCGTTGAGCCGGGCCCGCAGCTGATCGCCGAGCATCCGCAGGTGTTCTGGGGTTTGATCGCGAGCATGTACATCGGCAACCTGATGCTGCTCGTGCTCAACTTGCCGCTGGTTGGAGTCTTTGTGAATCTACTGCGCATTCCCTATGTTTACCTGGCGCCGGTCGTGCTGCTGATTTGTGTGGTCGGCATCTACAGCGTGACTGCCGAGCCGCTCGACATTTTCGTCATGGCCGCATTCGGCGTACTCGGTTATGTGCTGCGCAAATTCGATTTCGATATTGCGCCGCTGCTGTTGTCAGTCGTGCTCGGAGACCGCATGGAAGTGAGCCTGCGCCGCGCGCTCGTCATATCCAACGGCGACTATGGGATTTTTCTGCAAGGCGCGTTCTCGCAGGTATTCGTCGGCGCCATCGTGCTGCTCGCGTTGCTGCAGGTCGCGGCGTGGCTCATCGGAGTGCGCAAGAAGGCGCTGCGCGAAGGAACGTAATTCAATCGGTGTCAACGTGAAGGAGAAGCGATGAGTCCCGGAGCCAAACTGAGAAAACTTCTGGAAGGTGATCGTATCGTAGTGGGCGGCGGCGCGCACGACGCATTGAGCGCGCGCATCGTCGAGCAGGCTGGCTATCCAATGTGCGTGGTAACCGGCGCAGGCGTTTCGATGTGTCGCGGCTATCCCGATGTCGGGCTCGTCACCATGGAAGAGATGGTGAGGAATGCGCGTTACATCGCCGAGGCGATCGAGATTCCCATCGTCGTCGATGCCGATAACGGCTACGGCAACGCGATCAATGCGCGCCGCACCGTGCGCGAGTTCGAGCGCGCGGGCGTGGCCGGCATCCACATCGAAGACCAGGTCTGGCCCAAGCGCTGCGGCCATATGTTCGGGAAAAAGCTGATCCCGTCCGAGGAGATGGTGCAGAAGATCCGCGCCGCTCTCGATGCGCGGCGCGACCCCGACTTCGTCATCATCGCGCGCTGCGATGCGCTGCTGGTCGAAGGACTCGACAAAGCGCTCGATCGCGGTGACGCGTACATAAAAGCCGGCGCCGACATGCTGTGGCTGGAAATGCGCGAGTCGATGGACGAGATCAAGGCGATCGCCGAGCGCTTCCGCGGCCGCATACCGCTCGTGTTCAACCATTCGCCGAGCGGGATGGTGCCGCGGCTGCCGGTTGCCAAACTCGAGGCGATGGGGTTCAAGACGGCGTGCTTCTATGTGCATGCCCTGATGGCGGCGTGCAAGACCATGCAGGAAGTCCTGCGCGAGATCAGAGAGAGCGGCAATTCACTGACCGTTTGGGATCGTATGCTGGGCTTCGACGAGTTCTGGAACATAGCTGGACTGAAGGAGATCCGTGAGATGGAGAAAAAGTATGGCGCATGACCCGGTCCGGCTCGAGCTCGTCAAGAACGCCATCGGCTCGGTGGTCGACGAGATGGTGCTCACCGTCGTGCGCATCGCGTATTCGTCGATCATGAAGGACACGATGGACATGTCGAGCGCGTTTTGCGACCGGCAGGGCCGCATGATCGCGCAGGGATTGAGCCTGCCGCTGCACCTGGGGTCGATCCCGGACGCAATGGACGCGGTGCGCGCCGAGTACGGCGACACGCTGGCCCCCGGGGATATCGTGATCCTGAATGATCCGTATCAGGGCGGCATGCATCTGCCGGACATTTTCATGTTCAAGCCCGTGTTCGTGCGCGATCATCTGCTCGGCTATGCAGTCCTGGTGGCACATCACAATGATATGGGCGGACGCGTGCCCGGATCGAGTGCCGCCGACTCGACCGAGGTATTCCAGGAGGGCTTGCAGATCCCCGTCGTCAAGCTCTACGAGCGTGGCGTGCCGAACGACATTTTATTCAAAATGATCGCGCGCAATGTGAGAGTACCCGACACGGTCATCGGCGATCTGCACGCGCAGGAAGCGGCGTGCCGGATTGCCGAGCGCGGCATGTGCGAGCTTGCCGCCCGCTACGGCGTGGACGAGCTTGAGCAGCGCTTCGACGAGCTTCTCGACTACTCCGAGCGCCAAGCGCGGCGCACCATCGCCGCAATTCCGGATGGAACCTACAGCTACACCGATTATCTGGACGACGACGGGGTGAATCCCGATCAGCGGGTGACCGTCCATGCGTCGTTGCGCGTCGAGCATGACGAGCTCACGGTCGATCTGACCGGGAGCTCGCCGCAGGTGAGAGGCGCGATCAATTCCACTTTATCGTTTGCCCGATCCGCCGTGTATTTCGCAATCCGCGCGATCATGGAATCCGATGCGCCGAACAACTCCGGCTTCATGCGGCCAATCCGCGTCATCGCACCCGAAGGCTGCCTGTTCAATCCGCAGCGGCCCGCCGCCGTCGCGGCACGCGGCGTCAGCGGGTTTCGTTTGATCGATGCAATGTTCGGAGCTTTGTCGCAGGCGGTGCCGCTGCTGCCGCGTGCGGCCGGTGAAGGCGGCACCAGCAGCTATAGCATCGGCGGTTACGACGCCGATGACCGTTTCGTATTGTTTCGCGAAGCATTGATGGGTGCGTGGGGCGGCGGTTTCGAGCGCGAAGGGATCGATGGAGTCGCGAATCCGGCCGCCAACATCGGCAATGCGCCCATCGAGATGGTCGAGAATCAGGCGCCCATCAGGGTCGAGAAGTATGAGCTCGTCACCGACAGCGGCGGGCCCGGGGAATGGCGCGGTGGCATGTCGGTCGAACGGCAGTTGAGATTCCTGGGCAAGCGCGCGACCTTCCAGTTGCGATCCGATCGGCGCCGCAATCCGCCCTACGGCCTTGCCGGCGGAAAAGCCGGGGCCCCTTCCAACAATCTGCTCGAAGACGATAGCGGCTGGCTCCAGCTTCCGACCAAATTCACGCGGCCGCTGCACCACGGACAGGCATTCCGGCATCTGACGGCTGGCGGCGGTGGATACGGCGACCCGCTCGAACGCGACCCGCGGCGGGTGCTCGACGATGTGCGCAACGGCAAAGTCTCGCTCGCAGCGGCGGAGCGCGATTACGGCGTGCGCATACTTTGCTCGCCGTGGCGAATCGATCCCGACGCTACGCGCAGGCTGCGCGGCGAACGTGAGCGGCATGTGCAGATCGCACTCGCATCGGCATGAACGCGGCCGCACAACCGCTGCGCATCGGCGCAGATATCGGCGGCACGTTCACCGATCTCGTTTTTCTGTGCGCTGACGGGACGCTGCACAAGCGCAAGCAGCCGTCGACGCCGGCAGACTATTCGGAGGCGATCGTCAAAGGCGTGACCGCTTTCTGCGAGGAGCAGCGCTCGCTGCCAAGTCAGGTCACCGAAATCGTTCATGCCACGACGGTTGCAACCAACGCGATTCTCGAGCGCAAGGGCGCACGCAGCGCATTGCTGACCACGGCGGGATTTCGCGATGTCCTGGAGCTGCGGCGCATACGCATCCCGATGTCTTACAATCTGAGCTGGCAAAAACCGCTGCCGCTCATCGAGCGCGAGCTGCGGATCCCGATCGCGGAGCGCATCGATGCGCGCGGCAACGTTCTGACAGCCATCGAGCCGGACGCGATGGATGCGGCGATCGCGCTGCTCAAGGAATGCTGCGTCGAATCGGTTGCTGTGTGCTTTCTGCATTCCTACCGCAATCCACAGCACGAACAGCGGGCCGGTGACATTCTCAAGCGCGATCTGCCGCACATTCGCGTGTCGCTGTCGCACGAAGTGCTGCCTGAGATGCTCGAGTTCGAGCGCACGAGCACTACGGTCGTCAACGCCTATATCGCGCCGCTGATCGCGACTTACCTCAGCATGCTGCGCGAGCGCCTGCGGCAATACGATGTCGATGCGCCGATTCTCGTCATGCAGTCGAACGGCGGGCTCATCAGTGCTCGTG
>Ga0070681_10008452_pt1 | contig 10075 bp, 15 predicted proteins | sample KBSC83BmetaG_FD_65650 | JGI IMG/M metagenome (GOLD analysis project Ga0070681, IMG submission 65650) | Corn rhizosphere microbial communities from Kellogg Biological Station, Michigan, USA - KBS C8-3B metaG | ecosystem: Host-associated > Plants > Roots > Rhizosphere | place: USA: Michigan...
TCCAGGATGTGCTGGTGGGCGTGAACTATAAATTCTAGGCGCGCTCAAGTTCGTCAGAACAACGAAACCCCGGGCATCCGCCCGGGGTTTTTGTTTAATTTCCAAGCATTCCATTCGTGTTGTCCGCTCTTGGCACTAGCGGACAATCCAGCAGCACCGGTGTTTTCTGGGCTATTGGGAGCAAAGCGGACGTGACAAGTGCACCACGAAATGTCTGCTAATGACCCAAGGCGACATGCACACAAAATTGAATGTTCAGCCCCTGCGGGAGACGCGAACACATGTCGGCGCTAATGATCGGCGCGCCCTAACTAGATACCGGCACATTGCAATACTCCGCCGAGCTAATGTTACCCCAATGCATCACATTCGTTTTTTTCGATCTTTTGTGATGGCCAACACTGCGGAATCCGATTGGTGCCCCTATCATGACAAGTTGCTGAGGAATGGGAGGGGGATTAGCCATGATGACTGAGAACCAAGATATAGCACCACTGCTCGCGCTATTGAAAATGGCAGCGGACCAATGGCCGAGTTCTGAAGTGGGTGAGGTTTCGCAGAGCGAATTATTCCGTCGCGATCAAGCTCTACTCAAAATGTGGCCTGAAGCCTGCCGACGCGTTGGCGTTACGGAGCGTGAGTTTCCGCGCGGGGTGATTAGACGCTGGCAACAGGAAATGACCGGCGGTCGGCCACACTAAGGTAGTTGCTCAAAAAAAATGCCCCGGCTATCCACGCCGGGGCATCTACGCAAAAGTTGCACTAATGTGATCTGGATCGTCCAGCGCCGAACCGGATAAGACCCCCAAACCACCGAACAACGATAGCGGTAGTGGACGATTGATCGGGGGCAAGTCAATACCTCTACGGTAATATGTTCGGTCTGAATCATGTCGCGATCAACTGGCAGTGTCCCTTGATGGTGACAAGACCAATCAGTCCTCGCGCTTACCACGACAACAGACTGACGAACACCTTGGGCACGCAGTTATGCGATGGTAACGGGCTCTGTCATTGCTTAGCGGAGAAGTTACACTCCGCAAAATTCCCACGCGGGCCGACGTTCCTTAGACTGCCAATAGATAAGAACGTCGCTATGGGAGCACTACCATGTCGCCTAAGGTGCAGTTGGCAGTCGCCTGGGCGATAGCGGCCGTAATAGCAGTAGGAGCTGTGGGAGTAGTAACGTTTCGGTTCATGCCTCATAAAACTGAGGCGCTCCCGCCGGTACCGCTCCCAGTAGAAGACAAGAAGCCACCAATACCGGTCCCAGCAGAAGACAAACAGGCTCAGCGTTGGGTCTGTTCACATACAACTCGGCAGACCGTTACGATACTGACAGGCGCGACCGGTGCGTTCCAAGCTCAGATCGACCAATGTGACGAGTGGAAACTAAAATGAACGGTGGATCATGCCATGTCCTGATGCTGCTTTTGGCACTTAGCGGACGTTCCGAGGCCAGCCATCAATGTCCGCTTTTGGAGGTAAGCAGACATCACCTCACGGAAATTAGCAGGACAAAATCCGGGATAGACATGCTGATAGAACTAGACCGGCCGGGGTGACGTTGCAAAATTCCTTTAGTATAATTAACCGGGGTTCCGACTCATCAATTCCAAAGTGAGAACAATCGGGGGAGTAGTAATGTACTGCACGATTACGGTTGGACTATTACTATCCAACGTAAGTGTAGCATCGCTACCCTGCAGCGACTTCGATCAAAATGTTGAGGAACCAAAAGTTCAAGTAGCCAGTATAGATCATACCTACGTCCCGCCACTACAGACCAAAACATCAGAAATCAAAATCGGGACTACAACCATAAATCTCGAGCAGTCAGATATAAAAAATATGTCTCTGTTAGTAGTTCATACTCCGGATCGTGTGCTTAAAACCTCAGTAGCAACAGAACACGCCAGTAAGTTTATCTGTCTATTAAAGAAGCTAGTAGCTGCAGACTATCCAATAAAAGATATAGGGGGTTATAGTTATCGAAAGATTTTTGGCACGAAGTATTTAAGCTTGCACGCGTACGGAAAAGCTCTTGATGTAAACCAAGTGCGATATAATGAAGTTACTGTAAAACAGCCAAACCATACGATTAGGATGGCTCACGAATGTGGATTGGACTCTGGCGCAGAATGGGGGACTCCAGATACTGGCCATTTTGAAGTACCAACCGAAGGTTATGGCACCCGTATCGCTCGAAGCGATGCCACAGGTTACAGAGGAATATTCTCATATGCATCCAGCAAAGTGCAGCAATTTTGGAACTGGAGTGCTTACTGATTTTTGAACCGATGCTTTGCAACTGCAGGCTCTCGTCGCAGCCATCCTCGCGTCACTGTGCTGCTGTCGCTGTTTGCGCTCGCTGACGGTGTGATTGAATAGCGATCCCAAGTGCTGCACTCCGCGAGTCTGCTGGCACAAAGCGGACACTGTAGTGTTTCGCTGCTGATGTCCGCTTTCGGGACATCGCAATCGTACGGACACGGCGTCGTCACGATAGCAATTGCTGTTTTGATGATTGGACCGACTGGCGCCAGTGATGTCCGCTTTCGGGACAAAAAGCGGACATCTCGTAGGTGTGCCGGAGCGGACATCGCCGAGACACTATATTAAGATTACTAATTTGCAGGTGCTGGGATCGGGTAAACACTATTTTGAGATCCCCGTAGATATCATTTCAATCGAGCAGAAAAACCCGCCGCCTCGCATATCGCGGGTGGCCGAGTATATGACGTCAGCTATGGCCGCCACCAACACAAGTCCATCGCAAGGCGCACCAAAAGAGCAATCTCTATCGGCCAAGGCACTAGCGATTGCCGGTGCACCCACACCCACGCCCATTTCGTCGATTGTGCTGGCGGGATTCTTTCGAACGGCCGAATTCGCGCTTGTCGCCATGCTCGGACTTGCGCTGTCCGTCGCCTGCCTGTCGCTATTCGATGGTTTGATCCAGCGCTACCTCGTCGTAATTATCGCGGTCGCGACGTTGTCGACCTTCGCCTTTCAGATCGCCGGCATCTATGAGCTGCAGGCTTTCCGAAGCTACAAGCAATATGTGCGACTCGCATCGGCCTGGTCGGCTGTTTTCTTGATCGTTTTTGGCGCGACGTTCTTCGCCAAGTCTGGCGAGATGTTCTCGCGCCTCTGGTTCGGTGGATTCTACGTCAGTGGTTTTGCGGTGCTCGTCATCTCCCGCACCATGCTGTCCTATCTGGTACGCAGATGGACGCGCAGTGGTCGCCTTACCCGGCGGACAGTTATCGTCGGCGGCGGTGAACCCGGCGCGCATCTCATCGAGGAATTGCGCAGGCAAAAGGATTCCGACGTCGAAATCATCGGCCTATTCGACGATCGTGACGACGACCGTAGCGACACTGACTGCATCGGCGAGCGCAAACTCGGCAGCGTCGATGATCTGCTGGAGTTCGGCCGGCGCACGCGCGTTGATCTCGTGATCTTTTCGCTGCCGATCTCGGCGGAGGCCCGGATTCTGCAGATGTTGAAGAAATTGTGGGTTTTGCCGATTGACATCCGGCTCGCTGCTCACACCAACAAGCTCAAGTTTCGTCCTCAATCCTACTCCTATATAGGCAGTGTTCCGCTAATTGACATGCACGATCGGCCGATCGCCGATTGGGATGTCATAGTAAAATGGCTGTTCGATAAAATTATTGGTAGCATCATGCTTGTACTTGCGCTGCCCCTGCTTGGCTTCATCGCTATTGCCATCAAGCTCGATAGCCGTGGACCGATCCTCTTCAAGCAGCAGCGCTACGGGTTCAATAACGATCTTATTCGGGTCTACAAGTTTCGCTCGATGTACGCGGACGCGACTGACGTCACCGCCAACCAACAGGTCACTAAGGAAGATCCGCGCGTCACCAGCGTCGGGCGTCTCATCCGCAAGGCCAGCCTCGACGAGCTGCCACAGCTATTTAACGTGGTTTTTAAAGGCGACCTATCGTTGGTCGGCCCGCGCCCGCATGCGGTGAACACTAAGGCTGAGGCGCGCCTCTTTGCTGACGTGGTAGATGGCTATTTTGCGCGTCATCGGGTGAAGCCCGGTATCACCGGATGGGCGCAAATAAACGGCTGGCGCGGCGAAACCGATACCCAGGAAAAAATTCAGCGCCGTGTCGAGCACGATCTCGACTACATCGAGAACTGGTCGTTATTGTTCGACCTCTTGATCCTGGCGCGAACGCCGTTTGCGCTGTTCAAGAGCGCGAACGCATACTGACTACCATCCGGGCTAACACAGCTGCAGGGGGTCGCGAGCCACACGCACTACATCAGCATCGGGCCGCGGACGCGCGACGTCCGCTTCTGGCACAAAGCAGACATCACAGTCGCCGCAATGATGTCCGCTTTCGGGGGCTAAAGCGGACATGCCGATTGCATCGCAATTTTCCGCTCACGAGCTCGGCGCGGCCGTGAAAAAGCTCTTGCCAAGGCTGCCATCCACAGCGACCCACGGAATGTCAACGAAGGGCGTAATGGAACTTTGCGTGATTGCTAGTAAGCCTTCAATTTGGCGATGAGTACGTTTCAAATCCCGAATCAGGTAGTGGTCATTGGATGCTGCCGATCCGGTGGATCTTGCCGATCGTTGGTGCGCTCTTCGCACTGGCACTTTTGCCGTTGGCCTTCAGTCCGCGTGACACATCACGGTTGCGCTCAAACTCGGTTGTGATGTTGAGCGAACGTCCAGAGCGGCGACAAACCCTCGTGCCTCTTGGGATCCAGCGCAACGAATTGAAGTCACGCGGTCTCGATGCTCCGGCTATTGATACCGTCGCCCGTTTGCCCGCTGGCGATGGTGTGACAGGGAGCATCGACGCAACCACTCCGGTTGCAGCCAAGCCTACGCTCAAGACGACGACTAAACGCACGACGCACGCGCCGCGCCCCGTTTATCGTCGAGCGAGATATGCGAGGGCGGTGAACTATTTTACCGGTCAGCGGGCTTGGCATCTACCAAAGCAAGAGTTCAAGTTTAACGCCAACTGATTGCACTTCAACGCGCCGCCGAATGCCCGTTTTGGGGGGTAAAGCGGACATCGCGCCAGCAATGCAAAATACCGCCTAATGACCCAAAGCGGACACTGCCCCTTATCTTCCTGCATGGAGCACAAAGTGAGACTCATTTGCCCACGTTGGGACCTCGAGCAAATGATGGTCGATACCGAAACGGACGATTTAGGTCCGTCTGGGTAAGTGGTATGCCCCAAAGCGGCAGACCGCGCGATAAGATTGCCAGGCGAGATCCGCAGGGAAATCCGAGGTTTCAATGTTCGTTAGCGACAATGTCAGCAGCGTTTGTCCGCCGGTCATGCAGGCGATCATCGACGCCGACAAAGGCGATGCGGCTGCCTACGGCGGCGACGAGGCGACAAACACGCTGAACGCGGCCTTTTCGAAATATTTCGGCAAAGAGGTCGTCGCGTTTCCGGTTGGGACTGGCACAGCTGCGAACGCATTATCACTGGCGCTGGCAACACCACGCCTTGCCGCGATCTACTGCCATCAATACGCGCATATTGAGACGACCGAAGGCGGCGCGTCCGAAGCCTGGTCGGGGGGCAGCAAGCTGATCTTGCTCCCCGGCAAGGACTACCGCATCAACCCGGAGACCTTAAAAACGGCGCTGTCGCACGTCCCACGCGGCGCGCGGCCGCAATCGGCGCCGCCCGCAGTTATAAGCATCACGCAGGGCACGGAAGCGGGGACGGTCTATTCGCTCGACCATATTGCGGCGCTCTCGAAACTCGCGCACGACAACGGCCTGCTGGTCCACATGGATGGCGCGCGCTTTTCCAACGCGCTCGTCAAGCTCGGATGCACGCCGGCAGAGATGACGTGGCACGCGGGTGTCGATGTGCTCTCCTATGGCGCGACGAAAAACGGCGGAATGTGTGCCGATGGCGTGGTGATCTTCAATCAGGACATCATCGGCCAGCAGAGCCTGTTGCGGCGGCGCAACGGTCAGCTCTATTCGAAGATGCGGTATCTTTCGGTGCAGCTTCTTGCCATCATTCGCGACGGCGTCGCCGAACAGAATGCACGGCATGCCAACGCGATGGCGGACCGTCTGGCGCACGGGCTTGCTGAAATCCCCGGCGTGCGCTTGCTGTTTCCGGTCGAAATTAACGAGATTTTTGTGTTCTTGCCGGACGCCGTGCGCAAACGTCTCGGCGACAAGGGCTATTCGAACCAGCTGCGCACCGATCACGACGGTCCGCACTACCGGTTGGTGCCGGCCTGGAATACGACGCACGAAGCTATCGATGCATTTGTCGCGGCGGCCCGCGGCGACAATCACTAGCCGCTGGGCATTTCATCAGCTGAGCAACGACAGCGTTGCCACGCGTGACCCTGAAGATCGCAACGTTTACGCGATGACCTTTAACCGTCGACGGGGGGCTTGATTGGGCACGAGGCTGACGCGATCCGCGCACTTGCGCAGTGCCTTGCGCGTCGGGAGCAAAATCTTCTCGCCGCTGGGCAGCTCGACGAAGCGCCGCACTAAAGCGCCCGCGCTTTCGACGATGTACTTGGTGCCCACAGGCAGGCGTTTCGGCAAACGAGAAGAGGCGCCCACGGTCTAGTACCCCGTCTTTATATCGCTCCCAGATACCACCAAGGGCTACTCTGTGTCTGGATTTAGGCAGCGTTGCGGTTATCCCCAGCTAGAGCGGCGTCATCCAGTGCTAATGCTATCCTGACGGCGCCATGCCAGAGAAGTATCGCCCCCCATACACCCATGAGAGGCTCCAAGCCCCCGAGCGCATGAAGCGCGACTGGGCGGCACAACGACAAACACGCGTCACCGTCCGTCGCTTCAATGGTGGCTTTTCGGCCAGAGGTTATTCGTGGTTTTGGCCCAAGATCGTCGCCGCGCCAGTTTCAAAACATCATTGGTTGATGATTGCCCGCGACACTTGCAGCATCGTGGCTGACCCAGATCTGCGCGTGAAGCCGCGCGACCCAGAGGCCTCAATCTGCGTGGCACTGGGAGACGTGCGGTGCCCGCGCTGCAACACCATGGCCGTCCGGCCCTCATTGGGTTGGCGCAGCAGCCGTCGGTGTGACGTGCGCGACGGGGAGGGGGCTGGAAAGATGCGCGACACCTACGGGTGCATCACTTTGGGCCAACGGGATAGACAGCCTCATGATTGAACCGCTCGAAAATTTTGAAACGTGGCTGCTGATTTGGACAGCCGCGAACCTCGGCTCCTTTCGTGAAGGTGACGACCTTAGCGTTTGGGTGCGGCTGCGGGCTGACGAACTGACCCAAGATGCCACGCACGCTGGCTTTTATGGCGAACTCGTCGAGGCCGCGAAACCGTACGGCGGCGTTGAGGGCTACATCCAGAATAAACTTGAGGAAGTGCGGCGCTGACTGTCAGACCCCAGCGCACGAGCCCTCATTTTCGACGACTGGTTGCCTGTCTAGCGCCCACTGCGCTTTGGGCCGGTGTCGCTATTCCGCAACCGGTAGCAGAAACACCTGGCTTGTCCCCCATTTGGCCACGCTCGTGAGGTTCATCAACCGCTGCAAAAACTATCAAGGCGGCGCTGTTGTCAGGCTTCGCACCGAGGTCTCCGCTAAGGATGAACGCGCCGAGACGACCACGTTGCGATGGCGTTGTCGAATTGAACCAGCACACTGTAGCAAACCGCCGGCCATATTGTTCCCAAATTGCCACTCGCTATTATGCTGGCGAGGAACGTTGGCGCTGGACCTATATTGTGATTTTATACCACATGCACGAGTCGACCTGCCCATTGTGGCGATGGAGCAATCGATGCAAGAAACACTTCAAGTAATGCTTGTGATAATGGCCCCGTCAATTCTCGCGGTCGCTTGGATGGTCTGGCGAGCAGCCTAGCGGTTTAAGTTCGAAGTAGCTGACCAGACTGCGGCTTCTAAAGCGCAAACTCTACCAGCCTGACTAGGCCGTATCCAAGCAGGATGGCCCAGGCTGCGTTGATACTGAGCCCGATTATCCCAGATCCGCCAATAGCTGCCGGCCACTATCGTCCAACGATCTTATGAACTCTTCTTTCTCTGCTGTTGTAAGTGGGCGCAAGGTGGACAAGTCTGGGGCGAGCGGCGCATTTAGATCCTTCGGATTTTCTTCGACTTCGTCAGGGTCGGGCTGATTCAAGTTCAACATGTAAGGGTTCCTCCGCTTGATTGAGGACGTTGTGCGACTGCGCCCGAAGGCTATTTTCGGTGATGAAAGTAGGCTCAACCGCTGAAATGGCGGTGGCTGTTCCATACAGACCATTCCATTTTTTGAGCTGTACCGGACGCCGACTGACCGACGACCACGCCAATGTTTGGGACAGGGGACGTGGCCGGGCGACCAGCTATGGCGGCCGGCATATAGCAAGCTGTGACAGGTCAGAATGTTCCGTCGATCGTGCCGGGTCGCTTTGCGGCCGCTTCCCAGCGGCCCTTTTTCTCATCCTAAATACGAAAACAGAAAACTAGCAGCCGCGGCAAATACCTTCGATTACCTGCTTTAAACGTTGCTCCTTGCGCTCATCCTCCGCCCGTTCTTTTTCCCATTTTTGCGGCGAACCGACGTTCGAGGGGATTGAGTTTGTCGTATCTTTCTGTGGAGTCGCGGATGCAGCTGTAGGTTTTGGCGCTTGCAGCTTCGGCTTCTTAGCTTCCGACTTTACCTTGAGGGTCGCAGTGCGATCAGGCTGTGTCGTCTCTGTTGAAACATCATCCTGCGCCTCGTCGAGCACCGGAGTGTGTGTTGCGCAGCCAGCTAAAATGACCGCAAAAGTCAGAAGTGCCGGGACTCGCAAATTACCCATTTTGTGCTGACCTCGCGGACACTGCAATTGAGGAAAAAAGATTACCGTATCGCTGGCCGCTTAGCACTCGCCATCTTCGACACTCAAAGCGAGCGTCTTGACCGGTAGGAAAGATAGCCCCAAAAATTATTCATGCTTTCTCGGTTCAGATTGCAAAAAGTAGTTGTGGCTGCCATCCTCGCTATTGGGCTGCATTGATGGCCGGTGGCCTGGTGCAGGTTTACTATTCGGGCTTGGCGCCGGAGAAGGAGTGGAGCTCGGCTGCAGTGTATGCATTCTTGGGCATTATGTTTTTGTTCGTTGCTTGGTTGATATTGTGGTGGCACTCATTCTCAAACACGCAAACAAGAATCGCCTAGGTGCCATCGGCACAGGCACCGGAAAGGCGCCCGTGGTTCTGGACAATCACTGCGATGGATTATCCGCCGATGATCCACAGCCGCGGGCTGTTCAACGACACGCGAAGAGGCGATGATGGAATTCAAAGCGCAGGGGCTAAGTTCGGCCTCATAGCGAAAGGGCAGACCCATGAGAGCATTGTTATTTCTAGCGGCCCTTCTGATCAGCAGCTCTGCAAACGCTCAACAATGTCCGCAGTGTTCAGCAGCAGACGCGTGCATTAGAGAATACACGCGTAGCGCCACCAAGATAAAGGCAGATCATGTAAGAGCTATTGCAGCTCAGCGGAAAGCCGGTGACCAGACAGGCCCAACTGATCAGGGTCCGTCCGTCCAGCCCGACATTGACAAGCTAAAAGACTGCCTCGGCAAGATCCGGTAGATCCCTAGGAAGCGGTCCGGGAGCAAACGATGATGGAACTTAAAGCGCAATGGCTAGGCTAGTGGGGTATCCGGATAAAATCGGCGGCGAACATTTGCCGCATAGCGTTGTCATGATCGCCAGATAAAATACACGGAACTTCCGAGTGCTCGCCCATTCCCAATGGTCCCCTAGACACTCGGTTGCGCGTAGAGGGGCCGCTGTGATGCCACACGCAGCGGTCCCCCTTTTTTCGACGGAAAAACTTACTGCGCAGCTAGCTGCCGCTTTCTGCGCCATCTGGCACCCTGACCGTTACCGAGCTAAGTGGCGGATGAGCAACGACAGCGCCGACACTTTTGGATGTCGCAGCCGCGTGGTTCTACACAATCCACACGGCCGCTACGGCTAGACCACACAAGAAAGACAGAGTGGCGACAAACACCTGCAGTGAACGAACCCTATGTGGCGT
>Ga0070681_10008453_pt1 | contig 10075 bp, 10 predicted proteins | sample KBSC83BmetaG_FD_65650 | JGI IMG/M metagenome (GOLD analysis project Ga0070681, IMG submission 65650) | Corn rhizosphere microbial communities from Kellogg Biological Station, Michigan, USA - KBS C8-3B metaG | ecosystem: Host-associated > Plants > Roots > Rhizosphere | place: USA: Michigan...
AAAAGCGTCCTTTATCCTCTGAAACTTTGTGTCTCGCTTTAGTTGAAGCTGCTAAGCGCGTCCGCCTCACTATCGAATACATCAAATACGGTCAGGAGCTTTGTTATTGCCAAAAGGTCCTGGATCTTTTGCGTCAGATTGAGCAGCTTGAGCGTACCGCCCTCTTTATTGACGGCCGTAAAGCTCGAAACAAGCTCGCCGATGCCGCTCGAATCGATATAGCCGACACCGCCTAGGTTTAAGAGTATTTTATTTTTGCCTTCACCTAAAAGCCGGCGGATGGCGCTACGCAGCGCGACGCTGCCCTCGCCAATTGTCACCTTGCCGTCAAGGTCAAGTATCGTTACGTCACCCGCCTGGCGCTCAGAAATGTTAATGTCAGCCATTTTGGTCTCCTCAGTATTAAGTTAACTATTTTGAAAGCAGATTTTAGACGAATCGTTATAAATCTCAAAATCGCATTATCAGGTTTTATGCTTGACCATCTTAACGGTCATCCCACCATCCGCGTTGTTTTCCCACTCGACCTCGTCCATGAACGACCGCATGAAAAGAATGCCGCGGCCTGTCACCTTTAAAAGGTTCTCAGGATTGGTAGGGTCAGGTATCTCTTCCACCTGGAAGCCCTCGCCAAAATCGCGGACCTTTATCTCAAATCCGCTCGAGGTTTCGGCAAACGCGACCTCGACGTGTTTGTCGTCGTCAAACTTATTCCCATGCTTGACAGCATTCGCGACCGATTCGCGGACCGCAAGGTCGATCGACGAGATGAATTCGTCCGCGTAACCCCAATCGCGGGCGACCTTTTCCGCAAGCAGAGCCGATTCGTCGACCGATTCGATACGGCTCGGCAATGTGAGTTCGATTATCTTCGACACGTGAGTTGCTTGTAAGTTATCGGTTTAATAGGCTTTGTGTCAAGACAACGTCGCCCCTTGCAGTCTAGAATAGAGCTGATGAAGATCAGTCCCGCAAGCCGCCTCAAAGGCGGGATATGCGTGCCCGGCGACAAATCTATATCGCACCGGGCCGTAATGTTCGGCTCGATCGCCTCCGGCGAGACGCGGATCAGCAATTTTGCCGCGAGCGCGGATTGCCGCTCAACGATAGATTGCTTTCGCCGTTTGGGCATTTCCATAGAGCAAAATGGCTCTGACGTTCTCGTCCGCGGTGCCGGTAAACGAGGGTTGAGCGAGCCATCTGAATCGCTCGACTGCGGCAATAGCGGCACAACGATGCGGCTGATGTCAGGCATTCTGGCAGGCCAGGATTTTCCATCGACTCTGACCGGGGACGAATCGCTGCAGAGTCGTCCGATGAAGCGCGTCATTGACCCACTGTCCGCGATGGGCGCCGAGATCGAGAGCAGCGACGGCTGCGCGCCGCTTATCATCTCAGGCCGGCCGCTTCGGGGCATCGACTTTGAGCCGCCGGTCGCATCGGCGCAGGTCAAATCATGCGTTCTGTTGGCCGGACTGTACGCAAACGGGGAAACGCGAGTTACTGAACGCGTTGTCACGCGCGACCACACCGAATTGATGCTCCGGCAATTTGGCGTGGAGATCGAGATAGAACAACGGGCTGACGCAAAGGTCATATCGATCGCAGGCGATGCCGCGCTGCACGGAACGAATATAAATCTGCCGGGCGATATCTCATCGGCAGCGTTTTTTCTAGTTGCCGCCGGCTGTCTGCCCGGATCGGATCTGCGATTGCTCAACGTTGGCCTCAATCCAACGCGATCGGCTGTTTTGTCCGCGCTGGACAGGTTCGGGGTCGTGCTCAACATCGTCCGGCATGACTCAACAGGCGAACCGAGCGGCGATATCAGGATCACTGCCATGCCGCTGCCGGCCCGCGCCGAACCAAACATCCTCGACGGCCCGATCGTTGCCAATCTGATCGACGAGATACCAATTTTGGCGGTGCTCGGAACACAGCTTCCCGGCGGCCTCGAGGTCCGAGATGCCGGCGAGCTCCGCGTCAAGGAATCGGACCGCATCCGGTCGGTAGTCGACAACCTGCGGCGAATGGACGCGAAGGTCGAGGAATTTGACGACGGCTTTCGCGTTGGGCCGTCAAGGCTCAAGGGAGCCGTTCTCGACTCATTCGGTGACCACCGCATCGCGATGGCGTTCGCCGTTGCGGGACTTTTGGCCGATGGTGGGACCGAGATCGTCGGTGCCGATTGTGCCGCTGTTTCATATCCCGAATTTTTCAAAGATCTGGAGGTCATTGCCGTTCGCGATGAGTAAAGACGTTCGCATAGCTTTGACCGGTTTTATGGGCGTCGGCAAATCGAGCGTTGCTCGGCACCTCGAGCACATCACCGGCTGCCGCCGCGTCGATCTCGATGCGTTGATCGAAGAAAGCTCGGGCCGCGAGATCGGCGAAATGATCGACACTGACGGCACGGAAGCCTTTCGCCTCGTCGAAAGCGAGGTGCTCAAACGCGTGCTCGAAGATGAGAACGGCTGTGTCCTGTCGCTCGGCGGCGGCACATGGACGATCCCGAGAAATCGCGAGCTGATCCGCGAGCATCGGTTTACAAGCGTTTGGCTCGAGTCGAGCTTTGATCACTGCTGGTACAACCTCAAGTTTTCCCGCAAAGAGCGGCCGCTCGCCCGCGATAAGGAAGCCGCTCGGGCGCTGTTCGAAGAACGTCAGCGGTCTTACTGTCTGGCGGATTGGCATTTCGTTGTCCAGTCTGGACTTACCTCGTTTGACATCGCACAGCAGATCGCCGAGCAGGTTCTCTGAATATTGTTGTTGCAAATCGCACATCGCTAAATCAATAATAGGAACTGAATTCGAAACACGGGTCTTTTATTGGCTTTGATATGGGCGTCATTTGCGCTCGCGGAGCCAGGACAACCATCTAAAAAAACCGGGAGGGAAAATGAAAATCAGATCCACAGGGCTCTTGGCCCTTGCTCTAGTCTTAGCGGTCGTTGCCGGCGCATGCGGCAAAAAGGACGTCGACATTCAAAAGTCGGTCCAGGACAAATTGACTGCCGACGGCGTGACCGGCGTGACCGCGACGGTCAAGGACGGCGTTGCGACGCTGACCGGCGAAGTAAAGGACATCACGGTCAAGTCAAAGGCTGAGACATCGGCCAAATCCGTTGACGGCGTGAAGTCGGTAACAAACGAAATTACACTCGCGCCGGTGCCGGTTTCGACGCCGGCCGCAAGCGACCAGGCTCTCGAGGGCAAGATCAACGAGAACTGGAAGAAGGCAGGATGTACCGGTGCGACCGTCTCGGTAAAGGACGGCGTTGCGACGATCAGCGGGACGGTTCCCGCGGCCAAATATGCGCAGTGCATCCAGGTAGTAAATGAATCCGGTGCGCTCAGGCCGGTTAACAATCTTCAGAAAGGGAAGTAAAGGAGGGAGACATGTCATTACAAGAAAAATATCAGGCGATACTGGAGCTTGCTAACCAAAATGGTACGACCTATAACCTGAGTGAGGCCGAAGGCGTGCTGCACATCGACGGCAACGCGCCAAGCGAAGAGGCCAAACAGCAGCTCTGGGACAAATACAACGAGATCGATCCGGACTATAAATCGGGCGACTTGATGCTGAACGTCACCGTTGGCGCCGACGCGGCGGCCGGCGGAGGCGGACATACTTACACGGTCGAGGCCGGCGACAACCTGTCGAAGATCGGCGAAAAGTACGGCATCACATGGCAGCAGATCTACGAAGCCAACAAAGACACCATCAGCAACCCTGATCTGATCCATCCCGGCCAGGAACTGAAGATACCGATTTAGGTTTTGTTTTAATGCGATCGTTGGAGGGCTGTCTCGTTTGAGACGGCCCTTTTTTGCGCCGGATCTGTATTGCTTGTGTATCGGCCCTGTATCGGGGGTGTATCGGGCGTGTATCACGAGCCTCTGAGGCGTGTAAACTATTGCATCTGTGGGGTTTACGGCCGCATTTTTCAACTGTCTCGCGGTTTTTGCAAAAAATTTAATTTTTGCTGGCACAGATCATACACAAACGATGCCGTCTCAGAAATGTTTGTGGCACGCGGCGGAGAAGACAAGAGAGCCGAGACAAGAGACAAGAGGTTTTCTTGGTTGAGAGCGTAGGGTTCACACGAAGTACACAAAGGAAGAACACGAAGAGCGCAAAGAAGAAAAGATGTCGGTGAAGTTGAGCCGTATTTTAATTGTCAAACAGCGAGCGGGCAGCACAACGTCTGTGCTGATTTCCGATATGATCATATCATGCGTGTCAAGGCTGGGAATTGAGTAAAATAATGCTTGACTCTGGAATCGGATCCAGGGTTTAGACTTCTCCGTGATGGATGGCAATTTCATGTCTCGATCTTCGTTTTTGGCCGGTGAGCTGGCAGCCGCGGCCGGGGTGAGCACCGATACCCTGCGGCACTACGAGCGCAAAGGCGTGCTGCCGCGGGCCCCGCGTTCGGCTAATGGTTACCGGCGTTATCCTCGGTCGGCGCTCGAACGTGTCCGCCTTGTCCGCTCATCGGTGGCGATCGGATTTACGCTCGATGAGCTTGCTCGGATCTTTGCCGAACGTGACGGAGGCGGCGCGCCGTGCCGCGAGGTTTATAGTCTGGCGGTCGATAAGTTAGCGGACCTCGATGAGCAGATCCGGGCGTTGGTCGAACTGCGAAAACGACTTCGGCTAGTGGTCCAGGATTGGGACGTGCGGCTTGCCACGACTGAGAAAACCGAGAAAGCTCATCTTTTGGAGTCGCTGTCGACAAAAGAGGCGTCGAATCCTGCGACGAACGGGAACAGGAAATTGTCTCCACGATCGAAACTTAGAACACGGAGATAAACAGATGAATAAAAGCAGTTATTTTGTTGCTGCAGCATTGACCGTGGCGATACTTGCCATAACCGCGCTTATCTTTGCCCAGCAAAAGAAGCCGGACACGATGTCGTGCCCGATGGCGGAGAAGATGTCCAATTCGTCACACGACGATTGCCCGATGATGAAAAAGGGCGAGCAGCCCTCAAACATGACCGAGCACGATCAGATGGTGATGAAGAATGGCGAAAAGGCGATGGGATTTTCGCAGACAGCTACGACGCATCATTTCCTGCTGATGAACGACGGCGGCGCGATACAGGTGACGGCAAACGACGCGAACGACACAGACAACCGCGACAAGATCCGCGAACACCTGAAGATGATCGCGCAGCAGTTCAAAAACGGGATATTTACAACGCCGTTTGCCGTCCACGGCCAGGTGCCTGCCGGCGTCCCCGAAATGGACAAACTCAAAGACAAAATCGATTACTCATACGAAGAAGTCGAAAACGGCGCCCGCGTGCGGATCGTGACGGCCGACTTAAAAGCATTGGCAGCTATTCACGATTTTCTGCGATTTCAGATAACGGAGCATAAGACGGGCGATCCGCTGAATGCGCCGGAGAAGTAGATCAGCCCGCGGAGCGGGCATAAGCATAAGCCACGCGCGTGAGCCCGTGGTAGGGTCAAATCAACGGGTTTGAGCCGTCGCGAGACGGCTCCAGGGTTCGACGCTGTTCATGTGCTGCCGCCCGTTACACGGGCTGGCTTCAATTAAACATTCCTTGCCACGGGTTTGCACCCGTGGCTTTACTCTGGCCGCTCGCTACGCGAGCTAAATTCGACCGGACTGTGATGAGTCATGCCAGTAACTACTAAGTGGAGTTCTTTTTTAAAGGCCAGACTAGAGAGTCTTTGACGCTTCGCCCCAGTAGTTGAAGGTCATCGGGCGCGGGCCTTCGATGTACATGGTTTCGAGGTTGTCGGGTGAAAATCCGCCCTCGTCGAGCAGAGCCGATATGTCTCGGTTTAGATGACATCCGCCGCAAAGCTTTTTCCAATATGGCGTTAGACGGTCCTGCCATCGGCGGACCTTTTCGTCGGGCGCTCGGCCGTGCTCGCAGAAGATCAATTTGCCTTCCGGTTTGAGGACACGATTCATTTCCTTAATAGCATAGACCGGTTCGGGAATGGTGCATAAGGTGTAAGTGACGAGCACGGTATCGACGCTTTCGTCATTGAGCGGTATTTTTTCGGCGGAGAGCCCGATCAGCTCTACGTCGAGGCCAGCGTCGGCAACGCGTTTTTTGGCGCGGGCCTGCATTTGTAACGACGGGTCGAGGCCGATGATCTTTGTTACTTTTGCCTTATCATAATGCGCCATGTTTAGGCCGGAGCCGATGCCGATCTCAAGTACTGTGCCCGCGGCACGCGGTACAACTTTTTGGCGCTGCTCTCCCACGGCCTTCATACTGCAGGCGAAATCGAGCAAAAAGGGGAGAATTCGCCGGTCATACCAACTCTCGCTCATGATGACGGGAAAGCTTATGTCTGTGTGCGGCAGATGTCAATCGTCGCACTCGTCTAATGTTTACGGCTCGGCCGCCAGCAGTGCGGAGTGGCTGTTGGCTCTCCGGTTGCCGAGTTCTAAATCCGTAAGACCAACCGGCCTCCGCAGCGGAGACCGGCAAATTTTCTATTTATTTAACTAAGCCAACGGAGAGGTAAAGCCTCTCCGCACTGCGATGAGGCTAAGCCGAGTCGAAGACTTCATTTGGAGGAACTGGCCGCCCGCTTACGCAGGCGGTTCTGATTAAATGCGCGGGACGTAGTGCTTCGAAAAATTGATCCGGCGGCGTTCCTGGATGTTGCTGCCGTTGAGCTTTCCTTCGACGAGTTCGTAGCCGAGCAGGGCGAAGACGCGGTTGCGGGCGAAGATGGGGCGGGCGTTGCCGTACCAATCGACGCACGATGCTTTGCAGTTGTCGTTTATCGACGTGGTCTCGGACTCGAGCTCACCGAGCGGGTCAAAGCTCAGGCCCTGGTTTCGGATAAAGATGATCGACGCGGAGTTTTCGACCAGGTGGCGATAACCGGCGCGGCCCGAGCCCGCGATCGGCAGGCCGATGATGCCTGAATTGGTTCCGTCAGGTTTGTAGAAAAATCCGTGACTGCGAAGCTCGCCCTGCGAAGCGTCTTTGCGGAGGTAGCTCTTGCGGACCTCGGGCACATCGCCCAAGCGGACCGGCGTGAAATCGAGATCGCGGCCGTTTGTGCCGACGACGACTGCGTCTGCTCCCATCACCTCGATGCGGTCGACTCCATGCTTGAGCCTGAGCTGGTTGACCTCGCCATTTTTCCAGTTGACGGCAAATAGATTTGCCGAATCCTTCCGCTCGGGCTCGCCCCAACCGCTGCCGGTGCCGTAGAGAAGATAGTCGCCTACGAAACGATTTTGGAAGGTGTAGCCTTCGACCTTTGGCAGCTTGCGATAGTCGGCGCGGGCGGCCGATTCGCTGCCGTCCGAAAAATTATCTAGCGATGTGCGAAGCATAGCAACATCGCCGGCCGCAAACTCCGAGCCCCACATCTGCTCGCCGTAACCGCCGGAGCGGACGAGGACGTTGAGATGCTCGTCATCGCTTTCGAGAAATGAGAATTGATCGACCGGCACGCCCTCGACGCCAAGCGCGCTCGGGGCTTCGCCGTCAAGCGGCAGCTTATAGAGCATCGAGTTTGCTTTTGACTTGCCGTCTGAATAACCGTAATCGGTTGTCCAGACATAGACCGAATTTTGCGAGACGTAAAAGATGCGTCCCGGTGCGCCGAGCACGGCCGTGCCTTTACAGGCAAAATTCTTGTCCGCGAGGTCGCAGACCGTTACGGTGTGAAGCGCCGTGCCGTAATTGGAATTGATCTCTTTTTCGGCGCGATAAACGCTGGTCGGTGCTACGATCGGCTGAAATTCATCATTGGTCGCGCCCTTGTGCCATTTGCGGATAGCGGGAAATTGCTGCATCGGGTCGCCGTAGTAGCCGAGATATTGCGGCGTGTAAAAAATGAGCTTGTTGCCGATAAGGCGGCTCGCATAATTTCGCGATGAGTAATAGTCGTTCGAGCGAAGATGATAGGTCGCTCGATATCCGAGGCGGCCGTCTTCGTCGATGTCGAAAAGATTGATCTCGGTGCCGCCTCGTCCGTAGCTGTATCCGATGACGGCAACGGTGTCCTCGGCGATAAGCATCTCGTCGTACCAGTCGTTGCTCGGGTCGATGCCCGGCGGATATGCATTTACCGAATCGATCGGCTTTAGGCTGTCATCACCGATGCGGACCGTAAATATGCGCCCGCGTCTTAGGATGACGAGATGGTCGCCATGAAGCTTGACGATGTCGCCTTCGTCGACGCCGGCGTGCTGTGTGTTTGTGATCGAATCATCTTTGGAAGAACTAGCCTCCGATTTAGCTGCCATCGCTGGTGACGGGGCAGCCGAATCGGTGACTGCGCCCGACGTGGCGTTTGACATCCCAGTCGCCTGACTCTCGCGGCGGTCCCGCTCGCCCTGCGTCTTGAAGAAATCCTTGAGCTCTTTTTCCGACCTGAAAGGGCGCAGGGTTTTATGTGGCTTTGCACCCGCTACCAGGCTGGTGACCTGATCGGTCGAGGCGCTTGTTCGGTTTAGATCTGCAAAAGTCAGTGCGAGACCGGCGATGGCTGCGATCACGAGCGACGTCAGGATCAAAGGGATTTTTTTCATGGTTTATCCGGCCCTCCAGTCAGACAATGGCTTCTAATGCCTTTGAACGATGTGAGAAAGGCCGGCTTGCAGGTTATTTTTTTGAAGGGAAGAGTGGCGAGCAAGTGAAAGGAGGCGGTGGGTGTCCGAAAGGCCTCAATAAGCCTTTCGGACACGGTTGTATCTATTTGTTACCGGGGCGATTATTGTCCCAGATCTTCTGAACAAGCGGCGCGATCTCGGGTTCGTCTTTTAGACGCTTACCTGCCGTGAGCGTCCAGCGGTCAAACCAGGAAATGCCGTTATTACCTTCGTAATTCTCTTCGGTCTTAAAGGCATCGTCTGCCATCGCCGTTTCCATCGAAACAAAGCTGTAGCCGCGCTTTCTTATCATCGCGAAAAGGTGGTCAGCCGAATCTGACACGAGGCGACTTGGCGTTAGGACCATCGTTTGCGGGATATCGCGGCCGAATGTGTCCATCGAATACCCTTCGTAATGCTCAAACATCTTTGTCATGTAATCTAAAAACGCCTCGCGAACTTTCTTCATCGTATTCACATCGTTGTCCATGCGTGCGACATCATATGCATAGGAATACATCCACTCGTTGTTGTCGATGGTGTATTTCACCGATGTAAGGCCGCGATCGTTGAGCCATTTTTCGAACTTAAGATGTTCGTCGTTTTTACGAGTGTAGAGATACGGATAGCTAAAATATCGAAGCGTCTGGTTCTTTTCGGCGAGTATCCGTTTTGCGATCCGCTCATTTTTTTCGACATTCGCGATATAGGTATCCAGTGGCTGATCTTGAAAAGGAAGGTGTTTAAATCCGCCGATCCCGATTTCGAACCCGGCGTCGCGCCATAACCGCACAATGTTTGCCCGGACCGGATATAGCTTCTCGCCATCGGATATCTGCGAGCCGGTCAAAAATCCGATCGCCGGCACTTTGTATTGCTGGAGCTTTACGATCAGCAGCCGCGCCGTCGCATCGGCGTCCTTTGGTGGGTCGGCAGACCGGTCAAGCGGCGGGATGCCGACAAAACCGATCGCAAGCTGCCGGCCGTTGTTGTCACGTTTCTGACCGTTGACAACCGGCTTTGGGCTAAACGAAAATAAGGTCACCAAGAGGGCCGAGATAAACGCAACCGCCAAAGCTGTCGACAATACGGAATTGGCATGCGGCGTCTCGGTCTTTTTGTTTAGGATACGCTGGATTCTTTGCATTAAATTACCTCCATTTGCCGCTATCGCGATGGACGCGGCGTTTATTTTCGTCGGGTGACGAATCTCTTCTAAATTTGCGAGAGCGGTCGCATAGGTGACACCGTCGACAGAAGCCCGCATTACGGCGGCGTCAGCCGCAAACTCGCGCTCACGACGGACCGTCGCCGAGATCCACCAAACGGCAGGATGATAAAAGAAGGCGATCTCAACGACGCTCTGAAGTATGTTGATCAGGCAATCATAACGTCTGATATGGACAAGCTCGTGCGCGATGATGCACTCAAGTTGACGTGGGTCCATCTGTAGAAAAACACTC
>Ga0070681_10008454_pt1 | contig 10075 bp, 9 predicted proteins | sample KBSC83BmetaG_FD_65650 | JGI IMG/M metagenome (GOLD analysis project Ga0070681, IMG submission 65650) | Corn rhizosphere microbial communities from Kellogg Biological Station, Michigan, USA - KBS C8-3B metaG | ecosystem: Host-associated > Plants > Roots > Rhizosphere | place: USA: Michigan...
AACCATGGATTCCCCCCGCATCGTGGAAGGTGAAATCACCGCGCGCGACCGCAAGGTTGCGATCGTGGCGGCACGCTTCAACGACTTCATCGTCTCCAGCCTGTTGAAGGGCGCGATCGCCTCCTGGATGGAGCGGGGCGGCAACGAGAAAGATCTGCTCATCGCGCGGGTCCCGGGCGCCTTCGAGCTGCCCGTAGCCGCCCGCAAGCTGGCCTCGGGCGGCCGCTACGATGCGGTCGTCGCACTGGGCTGCGTGATTCGCGGCGACACGCCCCATTTCGATTATGTGGCCGGCGAGTGCGCCCGCGGCCTGCAGCTGGCAAGCCTGGAGACCGGGATACCGATCGTGTTCGGCGTATTGACGGTAGAGACAGTGGAGCAGGCGCTCGAGCGCGCCGCGATGGGCGCCGGCAACAAAGGCGGCGAGTCGATGGACACGGCGCTCGAGATGGCCTCGCTCATGGCCCATCTGTAGAGCCGGCGTATGTCCCAGTCTCCTTATCAGCTGTCCTCGACCCGCTCGGTCGCCCGCAAGCTCGCTCTGCAGGCACTGTATCGGTGGCAACTCAACGCCTGTCCGTGGCAGGACCTCATCCAGGAGTTCGGTGCCGCCGATGACATGCCGAAGGCCGATTCGGAGTACTTCCGCGAGCTGGTCGAGGGAGTGTGGCGTTCGCATGCGGACCTGGACGCCCGCCTCGCGGGGCTGATGGAGCGCAAGCCCGAGCATCTGGATCCTATCGAGCACGCGGCGCTGTTGATCGGTCTGTTCGAGCTGGGGTCGCGGCCGGATGTCCCCTATCGCGTCGCCATCAATGAAGCGGTCAATCTCACCAAGCGGTTCGGCGCCACGGACGGGCACAAGTTCGTCAACGCCATTCTCGATCGCGCCGCGCGCGCGTTGCGTCCGAACGAGCACTGAGCCCCATGGCCATTTCCGAGTTCACGCTGATCGAGCGGTACTTCCGCCACTGCGGCGTGAAGCGGAACGACGTGCGCGTGGGTATCGGAGATGACGCCGCGCTGCTGGAGTGTCCGCCGGAGGCCGAGCTGGTCGCTACCGTCGACACGCTCGTGGCCGGAGTGCACTTTCCGGAGGGCTCCCCCGCAGCCTCCATCGGCCACCGCGCCCTTGCCGTGAATCTCAGCGACCTCGCGGCGATGGGTGCGCGTCCTGCGTGGGCGCTGCTTTCACTGACCTTGCCGGCGGCGGACGAGAATTGGCTCGGGGAGTTTGCCTCGGGGTTCTGCGCGCTGGCACGTGCCCATGCGGTTGGCCTCGTCGGCGGCAATACAACCGCCGGTCCCTTGTGCATCTCGGTGCAGCTGCTGGGTCATGTTCCGCGAGGCGCTGCTTTGCTGCGCAGTGGAGGCAGGGCCGGAGATGCCGTGCTCGTTTCCGGAACCCCTGGCGACTCAACGGCGGGACTGGCGCTCGAGCAGGGCCGTCTCACCGCAGCGAGCCAAACCGCGACGTACCTGCGCGAGCGCTTCCTTTTCCCCACTCCGCGAGTCGCGCTCGGCGAGCGCTTGAGGAAGTTTGCCAGCGCCTGCATCGACGTCTCTGATGGTTTGCTCGGAGACGCTGGCAAGCTGGCGCAGGCCAGCGGCTGCGGAGTCGAGATCGAGCTCGACAGCGTTCCCGTCTCCGACGCTCTCGTGGAAGCGGTCGGGAACGCCACGGCCCGGCGTTTCGCGCTGACCGGTGGCGAGGACTACGAGTTGTGTTTCACTGTTCATCCCGACACCCTGGCACGAATGCAGCAGGAATTGCCGCCCCAACAGTGGGGCTATCGCAGGATCGGTGTCCTCGCCGCGACGCCGGGCGCCCGCGTGCTGGCCGCCGATGCGAGTGTGATGGACTTCTCGCATTCCGGATTCAGTCACTTCGCCCCCTAGGGCGGCCCGGACCGATGGTCCCGGCCCGCCACGGGCGCAAAGGACCCTGCGGCTTGCGTCACAGTAGGGCCGCTGCTCCGGACCGTATGCTGTGCCGCGTTTTTGGCGGTTTCGCGAGCCCATGTCAGCACTGTCGACTCCATCTCCCAAGCCGGTCCCCCAACGCCGCATCCCCGAGAAGATCGGCAAGTACGTGGTGATCAAGGAGGTCGGCCGCGGAAGCACCGGAATCGTGTACCTGTCGCACGATGCGTACTACGGACGCGACGTCGCGATCAAGGTCTACAACATGGATACCGGCGGCGATGAGGAGCGGGCGCGCATCGCGCGCAAGATGTTCCTGTCCGAAGCGCATCTGGTCGGGATGCTCCAGCACCCGCACATTCTCCCTATCTACGATGCCGGCGAGGAAAACGGTCACTGCTACATCGTGACCGAGCACGTGCACGGCGCGCGCACGCTGGCCGCCTACTGCCGCCCGGACAACCTGCTGCGGATCGACGACACCGTCGAGATCATTTTCAAATGCGCGAAGGCGCTGCACTACGCGCACTCGCGCGGCGTCATCCATCGCGACATCAAGCCCTCGAACATCATGCTCACGCAGGACAGCGACGTCCGCATCATCGATTTCGGTATCGCGCTGGTGTCGGATTCGGACATCTCGCGGATCGAGGGCATTGCCGGGAGCCCCTCCTACATGTCTCCCGAGCAGGTGCAGAGCCTCGACCTGACCAACCGCTCGGACCTGTATTCCCTCGGCGCCGTCATGTACGAGCTGCTGACGGGGTCGCGCCCGTTCCGGGCCGGCAATCTGCAGAAGCTGTTGCATCAGATCGTGTATGCGACCCCGCCGCCGATCCACACGCTGCGCCGTGACATTCCGGAGGAGCTGGAGAACGTCGTCGCCGTGGCGCTGCAAAAAGATCCCGAGAAGCGCTACAAGAGCGGCCTGGACCTGGCCGCGGAGCTGACCCGGGTTCACCAGCGACTGCGCGAAGCGAACTCACGTATCGACCAGCAGGAGCAGTTCGGCGTCCTGCGGCGGCTGAAGTTCTTCCACGAGTTCTCACACGCGGAAATCTGGGAAGTGCTGCGCGCGAGCAGCTGGCAGGACTACATCGAGGGCGAGGAGATCGTCAAGGAAGGCGAGATGGACGATCGCTTCTACATCCTCGTCACGGGCGGTTGCGCGGTCGAGCGCCATGGCCAGCCCATCGGCGGCCTGGAGACCGGCGATTGCTTCGGCGAGGCGAGCTACGTGCCCGGAGCCAAGCGAACGGCGACCATTCGCGCCACCAGCGCCGTGACGGTGCTGAAAGTGAGCTCGACGCTGCTGGAGCAGGTGTCGGCTTCCTGCCAGTTGCGCTTCAACCGAGTGTTTCTGCGCAACCTCATCGGCCGGTTGCAGAACGCCGAGCGCGGCAACAATAACTAGCGGGCCGCACGAGCCGCAACACTGCGGGCCGCACGAGCCGCAAGGCCCCTGTGCCCCGGCGAGGGCCTGTCGCGATCGTAGCCCCGCCTCCTCTGGATGTGCGAAACCGCCGTGCTATGCTGATTTGCCGTGCATATCCTGCTCATCGAAGACGACGCCGAGGCTGCGGAATTCCTCGTCAAAGGGCTGCGCGAGAGCGGCTATGAGGTCCATCACGCGCATGACGGGCGGGACGGGCTGCACCACGCGACGGAAGGGTCCTTCGATCTCGTCGTAACCGATCGGATGCTGCCGCACGGCGACGGACTGTCCATCATCCAGCAGATGCGCCAGCAGGGCATCGCCACGCCCGTGCTGGTCTTGAGCGCACTGGGGACGGTGGACGATCGCATTCGCGGTCTGAAGGCCGGCGGGGATGACTACCTCACCAAGCCTTTTGCGTTCGCGGAGCTGCTGGCCCGCATCGAGGCGCTGCTGCGGCGCAGCTCGAGCGGGGCGGAGGCGACGAAGCTGAAGGTGGCCGATCTGGAGCTGGATCTGCTGGCACGCCGCGTCTTCCGCGGGGGTCGCGAGATCGAGCTCACGGCGCGCGAGCTGAAGCTGCTGGAATTTCTCATGCGCCGCGTGGGACAGGTCGTGACCCGCACGATGTTGCTGGAGGGCGTATGGGACCTGCACTTCGACCCGCAGAGCAATCTCATCGACGTGCACATCAGCCGGCTGCGCCAGGCAGTCGACAAAGGCTCGGAGAATCCCCTGATCCACACGATCCGTGGCTCCGGCTACGTACTGCGGGACAGTGAGCCATGAGCGCACATCCTGAAGTGTCGGCTTCCCTTGCACCTGCAGGCCTCGCGCGCAGTCCCAAGGCTGCCGGTGTGCGCGGCAAACCCGATCCGTTCAATACCACGGCATTTCGACTGTCGGTCGGTTACACGCTGTTGGTCACGTTGGCAGTGGCGGTGACCCTGGGCAGCGCGTACGTGCTGACCCAGAGTCTCATCACCGAGGATGTCGATCTGATCATCGACACGGAGATGAAGGGCCTCAACGACAAGTTCAACCGCAGCGGCCTGAGCGGCCTGACGGATGAGATCAACCTGCGCATGGACAGTTGGGGCCGCGTCGGCGCCGTGTACCTGCTCGTGGACAAGAACTACGAGCAGATTGCCGGCAACGTGGAGCAATGGCCGTTCAAAGGGATGCCCGCCGAACGGCGGCCGGAATTCACCATCGAGACCATCGAGCCGGGGCGGCGCTCCTCCCACCCGGTGCGCGCGGAGGTGCGCACGCTCCCGGGCGGAAACCGCCTTCTGGTCGGCACCGACATCTCCCAGGGCCAGCGCTTCTCGGAGAAATTCCGGGTCGCCACGCTCTGGGGCATCGGCCTGTCGACACTCGCCGCCGCCCTGGCGGGCTTCTGGTTCAGCCGCAAGCTGGCGCGCCGGGTCGAGGACGTGACTGAGACCTGCCGGCGGATCATGGAGGGGGAGCTCGGACGACGGCTTCCGGTCGCGGGCGCCCACGATGAGTTCGATGCGTTGGCCATCCAGGTCAACCGGGTGCTCGATCGACTGGAGGATCAGACGCGCACGGTGCGTGCGACGTTCGACAGTGCAGCCCACGATCTGCGGGCACCACTGCATCGCCTGCGGGCCCGGATGGACTCGCTGCTGCTTCGCTCACCGTCGCTGGAGCCGGCCGTTCATGAGTCGGTCGAGTCGGCGCTTCGAGAGGTCGATCGCCTGCAGCGCACGCTCGCGATCCTCCTGCAGATCGCGCTGGCGGAGTCGGGTGCGCCGCTCGCGGCGCCGATGGCGATCGATGTCGGCGAGTTGGCGGACGAGCTGGTGGAGTTGTTCGAGCCGGTGGCTCGCGCGCAGGGCCTTACGTTGTCCAGCACGCACAGTGGCAACACCACGGTTCATGGCAACCGTCAGTTGCTGGCGCAGCTCATGACGAATCTGATCGAGAACGCGCTCAAATACATCCCCGCCGGCGGCAGAATCGCGCTGAGCGCTTCGCGCGGGGATCAGGGCGTGCGCCTGGTCGTGAGTGACAATGGCCCCGGGATCGCGCCCGAGGACCGTGAGCGGGCGGTTCAGCCGTTCGCACGGCTGGGGAAAGACGGGGACACGCATACGAGTGGACTGGGGCTGAGCCTGGTGGCCGCGATTGCGCGGCTGCATCGCGCACGGCTGGCGCTGGAGAGCAACGAACCGGGCTTGCGAGTGGTCGTGGACCTGCCGCTGGAGCAGCCCAGGTAGCCGCCGTTCAGGCGTCTTTATCGTGCTCGATGAGCGCGTACGCGGAGTGATTGTGGATGGACTCGAAGTTCTCCGACTCCACCACATACGCGCCGATGCGGTCTTCCTTGTTCAGGCGCGTCGCGACATCCCGCACCATGTCCTCGACGAATTTCGGGTTGTCATAGGCGCGCTCGGTCACGTACTTCTCATCGGGACGCTTCAGAATTCCATACAGCTCGCAGGAGGCCTCGCTCTCGGCGATCTCGATGAGCTCCTCGATCCACATGTGGCTGCGCAGCTTCGCGGTGATGGTCACGTGTGAGCGCTGGTTGTGTGCGCCGTAGTCGGAGATCTTCTTCGAGCACGGACACAGGCTGGTCACCGGCACCACCACGCGCACCCACATCTCGGTATGGCCGTCCTTGCGCTCCCCGATCAGCGTGGCGTGATAGTCCATCAGGCTCTCTACACCTGACACGGGAGCTTTTTTCATCACGAAGAAGGGGAAGTTCATCTCCACGTGGCCGGCGTCGGCTTCCAGGCGCCCGGTCATCGTCTCGAGCATCTTGCGAAATGACTCGACCGAGATCTCACGTTCGGTGTGCAGGATCTCGACGAACCTCGACATGTGCGTGCCCTTGAAGTTGTGAGGCAGGCTCACGTACATGTTGAAGGTGGCGATGGTGTGCTGCTCGCCGGCGGAGCGGTCCTTGACCCGTACGGGGTGGCGGATCTCCTTGATGCCGACGCGGTTGATCGGAAGCTGGCGCGTGTCGGCACGCGCCTGGACGTCCTCGACTTCCGCGAGGACCGGGCGCACAACCTTGGCAGATGAGGGAGGAGGTGTCATGCGTGAAGCCTACAGGAATACCACGGGTCGTAATAAGGCCGCACCGACATAATGCAATAGCAGCCGGTTATCCAGCCGCTGACCGCGAGTGGCCCCGCGGCGTTCCCGTCCGTCAGCCGGCGCCAGCCGAGCGTCCCGCTGACCGCAGCCGTTCCCGGCTCTGCAGCCCCCACCAGCGCTCGATGCTGCTGCCGAGGCCCGGCGCATCCAGTCCGGCGGCCGCGAGGCAGGTGTCTCTCGAGCCGTGCTCGATGAACCGGTCAGGGACGCCCAACTGCAGCAGGGACATCGATACGCCTTCGGAGGCGAGCAACTCGGCGACCGCGGAGCCGGCACCGCCGGCCACCGCGTTTTCCTCGATGGTCACGATTGCCCGGTGCCGTGCCGCCAGGGAGAGGACGAGGTCCTCATCCAGCGGCTTGATGTAGCGCATGTTGACCAGGGTCGCATCCAGGCGGTTCGCAATGTCTCGCGAGAGCTCGACCATCGGGCCAAAGCCGAGCAACGCGAGTCCGCTGCGGCCCTCGCGAACGATCACGCCGCGGCCGACAGGTAGCGCGGTCATGTCTTGCGCAATCGGTACGCCCGGACCTGTACCGCGCGGATAACGTACGGCAGACGGGCAGTTCAGCGTGCTCGCGGTGTACAGCATCTGCCGGCATTCGTTCTCATCGGCGGGAGCCATCACCACCATGTTGGGGATGCAGCGCAGATAAGAGAGGTCGTAGCTGCCCTGGTGCGTGGCGCCGTCGCTGCCGACCAGTCCCGCGCGATCGATCGCGAACACCACCGGCAGATTCTGCAGCGCGACGTCATGGATGAGCTGGTCGTAGGCGCGCTGCAGGAAGGTCGAATAGATCGCCACCACCGGCTTCATTCCCTCGGCGGCAAGACCCGCCGCGAAGGTCACCGCGTGTTGTTCCGCAATGGCCACATCGAAATACCGGTCACGGAAGCGCTTGGAGAACTCGACCAGTCCCGAGCCCTCCCGCATGGCGGGAGTGATGACGATCAGGCGCGGCTCGCGAGCGGCCATGTCGCAGGCCCACTGGCCGAAGATCTGCGAGTAGCTCGGGCCGGTGCTCTTCTCTTTGTAGATGGTGCCGCTGATCGGATCGAACGGCCCCGGTCCGTGCCACTTGATCGGATCGGCCTCCGCCGGCGGATAGCCTTTGCCCTTGCGGGTCACCACGTGCAGGAACTGCGGGCCGCGCAGCTTGCGCAGGTTGCGCAGGGCGCTGACCATCGCCTTGACATCGTGGCCGTCCATCGGACCGATGTAGTTGAAACCCAGCTCCTCGAACAGCGTCCCCGGCAGGACCATGCCTTTGAGGTGCTCTTCAGAGCGGCGTGCCAACTCCCACACCGTGGGCATCTGCTTCAGAACCTTCTTGCCGCTCTCGCGCAGATGCGCATAGACGCGGCCGGAGAGCACCCGGGCGAAGTGGTTGGACAGGGCGCCCACGTTCTCCGAAATCGACATGTCGTTGTCGTTGAGAATGACGAGCAGGTTGTTGGGCAACGACCCCGCGTGGTTCAACGCTTCGAAGGCCATGCCGGCGGTCATCGCGCCATCGCCGATGACCGCGACCACCCGCCGATCCAGGCCGAGCTGGTCGGCGGCGACCGCCATGCCGAGGGCGGCGCTGATGGAGGTGCTGGAGTGACCCACTCCAAAAGTGTCGTATTCGCTTTCCGAGCGCGAGGGGAAGGGCGCGAGCCCGCCGTGCTGCTTGATGGTATGCAGGCGGTCTGCCCGTCCCGTGAGGACCTTATGGGGGTACGCCTGGTGGCCGACGTCCCAGACCAGGCGGTCCTCGGGGGTATCGAACACGTAGTGCAGGGCAATGGTCAGCTCGACCGTGCCGAGCCCGGCTGCGAAGTGGCCCCCACGGGTGCTCACCGTGTGGATGAGGAATTGCCGCAGCTCAGCACACAGCTCGGGCAGCTTGCCCACGGGCAGCCGGCGGAGGTCGGCCGGGGTCTCGATCGAGCTGAGAAGCGGATACTTATCTGGCGGAGCAGTCATCTGAACCAGTCTACACGACGGTCAAGCCAGCGTCCCGGGTGGCGGGAGGGCGTACCGCACAGTAACAAGAACAATGCCGTGTCTCCTTTAAACATCAGGTCACGCGGCTCACGACGAAATGCGCAAGCTCGGTCAGCGCGGCCGCGCGCTCGCCCAGCGGCGCAAGCGCGGCTACCGCGTCATCGCGTAGCTGCCGAGCACGATTGCGCGCTGACTTCAATCCCACGGTGCTCGGATAGGTTGGTTTCAGATGCGCGGCGTCTGCACCCGTGGCCTTGCCCAGCAGCGCCGGGTCGCCCTCGACGTCGAGAATGTCGTCCTGGATCTGGAAGGCCAGCCCGATCTGCGATCCGAAGCGCTCCAGGGCGCGCAGCAGCGGCCCCTCCGGGGTGCCTGCGGCGAGCGCTCCAAGCAGTACGCTTCCGCGAATGAGCGCGCCGGTCTTGCGCTGATGCATGTTCTCCACTGCCTCGACCGACAGCGTCTGTCCCACTGCCGCCAGATCTACCGCCTGCCCCCCTGCCATTCCGGAGGTGCCTGCCGCGTGGGCCAGCGCGCGGATCATGTCGATTCGCAATTCCGGCGCGGGCGTTTGATCTGCGGCCAGGACCTCGAACGCCAGTGCCTGCAGGGCATCACCGACGAGAATCGCCGTCGCTTCATCGTATGCGCGATGACACGTGGGGCGCCCCCGCCGCAGATCGTCATCGTCCATCGCCGGCAGGTCGTCATGCACGAGGCTGTAGACGTGGATGAGCTCGACTGCCGCCGCCGGTGCGTCGAGCAGTGCGAGCGAGGCGCCCAGGGACTCGCCGGTCATGTAGACGAGGATCGGCCTCAGCCGTTTGCCCCCGCCGAGCGCGCTGTAACGCATGGCCTCGCGCAGGCGCGGCGTACCTGAGTCGGGCAGCTCCAGATGCTTCTCCAGCACCCGTTCGACCCGGCTGCGGTACTGCGCGAGGCGCTGCGGGAAATCCTGGTTCATCTGAAGAGTGGGGTCCGCGACCATGCAGGAATAGACGTCACGCGCAGCGCCGATCGACCGGCGGCGGCCCTTTAGGAGACACCCGGAGCGTCGTCTTCGGAGATCGCGAACGGCTCGACCCCCGCATCCGCGCTGCGCTTGAGCAGAATCTCCACTTTCTGCTGCGCGGCCTTCAGCGCGCCCTGGCACTGGCGGGTCAGCGCGACCCCTCGCTCGAAGGTCTGCAAAGCCTCATCCAGGGGCAGGTCGCCGCTTTCCAGCCGTTCCACCAGGGTTTCCAGCTCCGCGAGCGCTTGTTCGAAATCCGGGGCCGCCGCGCTGCCCTGGCTGCCGCCAGGGGCCGTGCCGGCGGCGGGTGAGTCGCCCAGGAGGTCGGGTTTGGTTTCGCGCGCCAAGCTTGAGCATACTCCGGTGGTAAGGTCCCGAAGCGGGACCGGGGGTCAGCCAACACACCACGTTACACAGCCTGATCGGATGGGGCAACGGCCCCCTGCCCATCAAGCGGTTGACGTGGCGGGGCGTCGCGGAATACAGTTCGTGGCAGTGTTAGACCCAGTCTAATCAGCATCTGATCCGAGGAGTGAGTCGTGAATCTCAAGGGCAGCAAGACTGAAAAGAATCTCAA
>Ga0070681_10008456_pt1 | contig 10073 bp, 11 predicted proteins | sample KBSC83BmetaG_FD_65650 | JGI IMG/M metagenome (GOLD analysis project Ga0070681, IMG submission 65650) | Corn rhizosphere microbial communities from Kellogg Biological Station, Michigan, USA - KBS C8-3B metaG | ecosystem: Host-associated > Plants > Roots > Rhizosphere | place: USA: Michigan...
CCCGCACCCCGGCGTCGAGCAGCGCCCGCGCGGCCCGGGCGACGAGCGGCGTCACCGACTGCGCCGCGTTCACGTGCGTGTGCACCGCGAGGGACACCCCCCGCGACCGCGCGGTCGCGGCCAGCCGGTTCATCCCCGCGAGCACGTCGGGGGACAGCCAGTGCTGCGGCAGCCCCATGAGCGCCTTGGTCGCCAGCCTGATGTCGCGGACCGATTCGATCTCGAGCAGCGCCGCCACGAACGCCTCAACGCGCGGCCACGGCAGGTTCGCCACGTCGCCGCCGGACACGACCACGTCCCGCACGGACGGCGTGGACCGCAGGTAAGACAGCATCATGGACAGGCGGTCGTCGCGCGCCACCGTGAAGCGGTGCTTGTCGTAGGACGGGGTCGGGTTGCCGACGAGGTCCATCCGGGTGCAGTGCCCGCAGTACTGCGGGCAGGTCGGCACGATCTCCGCCAGCACCTTGGTCGGGTAGCGGTGGGTCAGTCCCTCGACGGCCCACATCTCCGCCTCGTGTAGCGAGTCCCGCGTCGCGTGCGGGTGCGACGGCCACTGCGCCTGCCGGTCGCTGAACACCGGCAGCATGTACCGGCGCACCGGGTCGGCGTACCACGCGTCGGTGAACTCCGCCGCCGAGGCCGCCACCGTCGGTGCGATCGTGTTCACCATCTGCGGCGGGAGCAGCATCGACATCGTCGCCCGCTCGCGCTGGTCCCGCTCCAGGTCCGCGAGGAACGCCTCCGACAGCGCGCCGCCCGTCACGTCCCGCAGCTGCCGCGCGTTCTTCACCGAGTGCGCCCGCTGCCACTGCGCCGACTCCCACTCCTCGCGTGTCACCCCAGCCCAGCCGGGCAGCCGCCGCCAGTCAGGCTCGGCAAGATCCCGGCGCCGGTACTGGTACGGCTGCTCCGCCATCCCGCCTCCCCGCGCTGAACCTCTCAAGTCTTTTCGTTTATACCCTTGTGTGCCAGAAAAAACTACTCAATAAAGGCGAACAGGACAAAGATCTTCCCGAACGAGTTCGTGTCTCCGCCCTCTGGCCTACGCTCTGCCAATGACGCCCGAGACCGAGGCCCTCGTCCGGTCCGCGACCGAGCCGGCCGCGGTCCCCTTCGTCCCAGAAGTCACGCTGCGCACCGCCGCCGAGCCGTTCGGCGTGTGGGGCCGGACCGCGCGCGACGCGCCCCCGTTCTGGGCGTTTCCGTGGGCGGGCGGCCAGGGTCTTGCCCGCTATGTCCTCGACCATCGGGACACGGTCGCCGGGCGGCGGGTGCTCGACGTGGCCTCCGGCTCGGGTCTGGTGGCGATCGCGGCCGCGAAGGCGGGCGCGCTCGCGGTGACCGCCGGCGACATCGACGAGAACGCCCTGGCGGCGATCTCACTCAACGCCGCCGCCAACGACACGCCCCAGGTCACGCCGCGGTCGGTGGACCTGGCCGCGGCCACCGCGGTCGACGCGGAGGTCGTCCTCGCCGCCGACGTCTTCTACCAGCGCGACCTGGCCGCCATGGCTCTCCGCTTCCTCCAGGCGGCCCGCGCCGCCGGCGCGGTCGTGCTCGCCGCGGACCCGGCCCGCGCCTTCGTCCCGCGCGCCGAACTCACCGTCCTGGCGACGTACGACGTCCCCGTTCTGACCGTCCTTGAGGACATCCCGGTCAAGCCGGTAACGATCTACCAGCTGCGCTGATCCTCGGGGCCTCACCAGCGGACCGTGATCTGTGACACATGCTCTGACTTTCATCGTCATGTTTGTCATACATTTTGTGCCACCCCCTATGGCGCGGGTCCGAGGCCGCGTCTAGCGTTACGGGATGGCGCCAGGAAGGCGCAGGAAAGGACGGAGCACGATGGAGTACGAGCGGGGCCGTAAGGACGGCGTGCCTTCCAACGTCGGGCCGAAGCCCACGTTCACCGGGCATGCGATGCAGGACGCGCTGCTCAATGACGGGGACGAGGGTAAGGTCCGGGTCTACAGCGTGATCTTCGAGCCTGGGGCGCGCACCTACTGGCACTCGCACGCCGCGGGCCAGACGCTGCTGATCAACAGCGGCCAGGGCATGGTCGAGAACAAGGACGGCGACCGGCGCGTGGTCCGGGCCGGCGACGTGGTCTGGGCGCCGCCGGGAGAGATCCACTGGCACGGCGCGGCGCCGGACGCGTTCCTCAGCCACACCGCCGTCTCGCTCGGCCTGACCAGCTGGGAAGACGAAGTCGACGAGGACCACTACCGGGACGCTTTCGACGGACAGTGAGCGCGGTCATCCCCGGAGGCGGCGACGTCCCGTTCCCGCCGGGGGACAGCCGCGGATGACGCCGGCCCGTGACCGGCGGCGGCCAAGGCGGACAGGAGGTGCGCGGTGGCAGGAGCCGGCGACCCGGCGCGGCAGGTGCTCGCGGTCAGGTACGGATACCGGGTCACGACGCGGGCAGAGAGCTACCTCAACTTCCACATGTACGGCGAGCCGGACGCCGACCTGGACATCGACTACTACTTCTGGGTGATCAGGGACGGCCGGGGCGTCTTCCTCGTCGACACCGGCTTCACCCCTGAGGCCGGCGACCGCCGGCGCCGCGTGCACTTCACGACCCCCGCGGAGGCGCTGCCGGGACTCGGCATCGCCCCGGAAGACGTCACCGCGATCGTGATCACCCACGCGCACTGGGACCACACCGGCAACGTCCGGCAGTTCCCCCACGCGCAGGTGATCATGACCGAGGCCGAGTACGACTTCTGGACCTCGCCGATCGCGGACCGCGAGCAGTTCGCCGCCCACCGCGAGCCGGAGGAGATCGCGCTGCTGCGGCAGGCCCGCGAGCAGGACCGGCTCACGCTCTTCACCGGCCAGCACACCCTGGTCCCCGGCGTCGAGCTGATCGAGGTCGGCGGGCACACGCCCGGCCAGCTGATCGCTGCGGTGGCGACCGGGAACGGCGGCACCGCCGTGCTCGCCTCCGACGCCCTGCACTTCTACGAGGAGGTCGAACGGGACCGCCCCTTCGCGATCCTCGCCGACCTCCCCGCCATGTACCGCGCGTACGACACTCTGGCCCAGCTGGCCGCCCAGCCGGGCACGCACCTGGTGGCCGGCCACGACCCCGCGGTCCGCGCCCGCTTCGCTCCGTGCGCCCCGGTGCCCGCCGCTGGCCCGGGAGCTAGCGCGACCGCCGGGGCCGTCGTGGCCAGCGAGGTCGAGGTAACCGACCTGACCAGCCCCCGGCCCGCCTGATCGCGGAGACTTTCTTCTTCGTGGTAATTCCGTGCAGTGATAACGCGCGCGAACTACCACGATCATGCCTAGCGGCGCTAGGCGGTGACGGTCACCAGCGTTCCGTACGGCAGGTACGGGTAGGCCTGCTTGGCCGCGGTGTAAGGCAGTTCCACGCAGCCGAGCGACTGCGGCGACCCGTAGGAGCCGCGGGCGAAGTAGTGCACCGCGTCGCCCCCGTTGAAGTACGACACCCACGACACCGGGTCCGCGTAGTGCGACCCGTCCGGGTTGGTGCCCGACATGATCTGGAACTGCAGCTTCTCGTACACGGGGTAGGTGCCGAGCGCCGTCGGCGCGACCCCGATCCCGGTGTTCGCCGGCGAGGAGAACACCTTCCGCCCGTCATGCCAGATCGTCAGCGTCTCCGGCATCCGCTCGCTGGCGATCGCGTAGCTGTACCCGTGCGTGTTCTTCTCGCCCGCCGCGGCGGCCGCGAGCAGCGCCTTCCACACGGTCGGCCCGGCCACCCCGTCGGTGGGCAGCTTGTGGTCGGCCTCGAACCCGGTGATGGCGCCCCGGTCGAGCATGTTCGCCTTGCCCTGCGTCCAGAACGAGTGCAGCTGCGACGGGTACCCCGGCTGCCGCCACTCGAACTTGCCCGCGGGCGGCGCGTACGCCGCCGACAGTTCGGCCGCGGGGCTCGTTATGCTCGGCACGCTCGCCGTGCCCGCCGCGGCGGGCGCGGTAGCGGTCGGCGTCCAGGTCAGCGGCAGGTAGCCGAGCTGCGCGAGGATCTCCTCCAGGCGCAGCGTGCTGTACTTGCCGGTCTTGAATGACGAGGTTTCCGCGGGGGTGCCGCTGCTTCCGGTACCCGCCGCGACCGTGACGTGCGTGCCCGCCGGATACCCCGTCGCCGGCGTGAACACCGCGGTGTGGCCTTTCCGCTCCCAGGCCCCGGCGATCGAGGGGGACAGGGTCGGCAGCGGCGCGCTGGCGGGCAGCGCCTGGTTGTAGGTGACCGTGATATCTGCCGCGCCGTTGACCGATTGCTCGCCGCTGACCGGGCTGATTGAGACGACGCGCAGTGGCAGCGCCTTGGCGGCCGCGTGAGCCACAGCGGTGGTGCCGCTCGACCCGGACCCGGACCCGCTGCCGCCGTTGACCGCGACCACGATTCCTGCCGTGCAGCCGCCGACGGCGAGCGCCGCGCCAGCCACCCATGCCACGGTCTTTCGCGAGATACTACCCACCGTGCCCCCTTCATTGCTTTTAGCAACGTCAGTATGTCGCGCCGAACCTGCACTGATTACTCAAGGTGATGTATCATATTCCCTAAGTAGTTGTTGGTTATGCCTAACCAGCTGCGGGTCTGCTGCCAGTTAGCTGAGAGGCCGCTAAGCGCCGCCCGCCAAGCGAGGGACAAAAGGCGAGGTCACACCGCTGGGTCGATGGTTGGCGCGGCCGGAAAGACGGTAACGTTTCACCTGCAGTTCGCCGCGGGGCTCTGGGGCGATAGCGTCTGGCGTAGGATTAGTGGGCCACGGCCGGGACGGAGACAGCCAGTCTGCGGGTCTCGTTCGCGGTGGCAGCGCCGGTATGTGTCCGGCTGTCAGGGGATAGGGCCTGGAAGGGGCCCGGGCGGCTCAGTAGACAACGGAGACTGTGCTCGTGCCCTACGAGCCGTCTACGGACCGAAGGTGCCGCCCGAGCCTCTCCACTTGACGTAGCCGGACATAGGCCGACGAAGAAGGTGAACACAGACGATGGGTGAAGGCGACGCGGCCGCGGGCCGCGTTCTCATCGTGATGCCCACGTACAACGAGCGGCAGAACCTCGAGATCATGGCCGGGCGGGTCCGTGAGGCGGTCCCGGGCGTTGATCTGCTGGTTGTCGACGACAACAGCCCCGACGGCACCGGGGACCTGGCCGACAAGCTGGCCGAGGCGGACCCGCACGTGCAGGTGATGCACCGCACGGAGAAGGCCGGGCTCGGGCGGGCGTACGTGGCCGGCTTCACCTGGGCGCTCGAGCGCGGGTACGACCTCATCGTCGAGATGGACGCCGACGGCTCCCACCGGCCGGAGGACCTGCCGAAGCTGCTCGCCACCTCCGAGCAGGCCGACGCGGTCATCGGGTCGCGCTACGTGCCCGGCGGCACCGTGGTGAACTGGCCGATGTCCAGGCAGTTCCTTTCCCGCGGCGCCAATTTCTACACCCGGATGATGCTCGGCGTCCGGGTCAAGGACGCGACCGGCGGCTTCCGCGTCTACCGCGCGGAGACGCTGCGCACAATCGACCTGAGCGGCATCCAGTCTGCGGGCTACTGCTTCCAGGTCGACATGACCCTGCGCGTGCTGCAGGCGGGCCTGACGATCACAGAGATGCCCATCACGTTCGTGGAGCGCGAGCGGGGCGCGTCGAAGATGTCCAGGTCGGTGATCCTCGAGTCGTTCATCCGGATCGCTCGCTGGGGCATCGGCGCCCGCCTGCGCGGCCGTTCGGCCGCCAGTATCAGGCGCTAGAACCAATAAGGCTAAGCCCCGGGGGAGGAGCCCCGGGGCTGATGTTTTCAGGCGCTGCGACGGTTGGTGACGTCCGCGATGGCGCGGGCCTCCATGGCCCGCCGCTCCTTCACGACCTCAAGCCGCTCCGCTAGCACCGCTTCAAGATCCTCGACCGTCCGCCGCTCCATGAGCATGTCCCAGTGGCTGCGCGGCGGCTTGACCTTCTTGGGGGAAGGCGACTCGCCCGTGCTCGCCGTGGCCATGGCCCCGCAGACACGACACTCCCACATGGGGGGTAGTTCCGCCTCAGCGGCGAAGGGCACGCTAAAATGGTGTCCGTTGGGGCAATCGAACGGAACGTCCTGGCGCGGGGCTAGGTCCGTGTTCCGGTCATTTTCATAGCTCGTGGCGCCGAGCCGGGTTCCGCGAAGTGCGCGTTCGGCCATACTTGCTGCCTCCCAGGCGGTTGGCGATCTCTATCGGCAACACTGGATACCCGGACAAGATTCCCGTCACGCGTGAAGTCCAACCACGTTTCAGCCGTATTTCCGCATCTCATAGTGGTCTCATTGAGACTACTATCGACCGGTGCGGATTCGCCAATTGACGAACGGGCCGCTTTCCGTCCCCGACCCGCCGCGACCGGTTCGGCTACGCGGGCACCCGTGGGTGCCACTGGCCGCGTTCGACCAGGACGTCGCGGAGCAGCACGACGTCGTCCGTCATCACGCCGTCGGCCCCGAGGTCGAGCGCCCGCTCGATTTCCTCGCGCGTGTTCACTGGTTCCGGGCCCTCCGCGCCCTCGGCAACCAAACCACCGCCCCCGCAAAGACCCGCCCGCGCAACTGAGCGCCGCCGCACCCGGAACCACCCGCCCATCCGAGATAACAGCAAGAAGCGCGCACGCAGCGCGTGCCGCAACACGCTCTAATGCGGATGCGGGATACTTTGACCCCCTGGGAGGGGTCAAAGTATCCCGCGTCTTGCTTCCGCAGTGCCCGCGAACCTGATAACAGCAAGAAGCGCGAAGCGCAGCAGCGGGCGCGGCGCTTGGCGGTGCTGTGCTTACACGATGGGGCGGCTAGTCGGCTGGAGACGTCCATTCGCGGCGGCGGGCCTCGGCGAGGGCTATCGCGGCGGCGACCGCGACGTTCAGTGAGCCGACCCGGCCGACCTGCGGGATATAGGCCGCCGACGAGACCACAGAAAGCAAGGCAGGTGAGCAGCCGTGGTCCTCGTTCCCGATCGCCAGGCAGACGTCGCCGTCTAGGGGCGCCTCGAACAGCGGTACGGCGCCCGACGCCAACTCGACGGCCACCACGCGGAACCCGTCTTCCGCCGCGGCCTTGGCCGCGGCGGCCGCGGACGGTTCCCGGTAGGCGGACAGGAACCGGTCGGTGCCGAGCGCGGTCTTGCCGACCGCGGGGAGGGTCAGGTCGGGCGTGTTGCCGCACAGCCAGACGGACTCCACGCCGAACGCGGCGGCGCTGCGCACGATCGAGCCCACGTTGAACGGCTGGCTGACCGAGTCGAGCAGCAGCGCGAGCCGCCCCTCGGTGCGCCGCCGCCACTCCCGGTTGAGCCGCTTGACGTCCGTCGGCCGCAACTGCCGCGGCGCCCCGCCGCCGGTGCCGGCCCGCGCCCCCCCGACGCCGCCAGCGGCGTCCGCGCCGCCCGCGCCGCCCGGCTCGCCGTCGGTGGAGTCATTGGCCATCGGGAGTCTCTCGCATTCGTTCGGGATCATCGGGGGCGGTCACCCGCAGCAGCCGGTAACCGCTGCGCGCGGCCAGCCGCGTCACCGACCATCCTTCCTCTTTTTCCAGCCAGGCGTGCAGCGAGTCGGCGCCCAGGTTGCGCCCCATCACCAGCGTCGCCGCGGCCTCCGGGGCAAGGCGGACCAGCCATTCGCGCAGCATGGCGTGCAGCGGCCCCTTGCCGATGCGCACCGGCGGGTTGGACCAGATTCCCGCGAGCCGCGCCGGGACCTCGCCCGCGTCGGGCAGGACGCAGCGTACGTTGGACAGCCCGGCGTTCGCGGCGTTCGCGGCGCACAGGGCGAGTGCCCGCTCGTTGACGTCGACCGCCCAGACGGTCGCGCCGGGGGCGCGGGCCGCGAGCGCGCACGCGATCGGGCCGTAGCCGCAGCCGAGGTCGAGGATGTCGCCCGTCGGGGGCGGCGCGGGCGCCTCTTCGAGGAGCAGCCGGGTTCCCGGGTCGAGGCGGCCGGGGGAGAAGACCCCGGAGTCGGTCGCGAGCTCGAGGTAGAGGTCGGGCAGCACCACGCGGACCAGGCCCGGCCGGTGCGCCGTCGACGGCTGCGCCGAGAAGTAATGAGCGGAAGAGTTCACCGGCTCACTGGCTGCTGCGGCGACTGGGCGGACTCGGCGGCGAGCGCGGGGGCGATGTACGTCCGGTTCATCCACCGCTCGACGAAGAACGTCAGGATCGGGATCGTGCCCGCCAACAGCAGCAGGATCGTCGGCCAGAACCTCATCTTCAGCTTCTGCGCGAGGATGTACGCGACGATGATGTAGACGATGTACAGGAAGCCGTGCACCGTGCCGATTTGGTTGACGATGAATGTGTTGTTCGCGGCGACCTGCAGCGGGATGCCGACGAAGCACACCACGATGATCAGGACGCCGGTGATGTAAGCCATCACCCGGTAGCGCAGAGCGGCCGCGCGCATCGTCGAGGTCCTTCCTGTCTGGCTGAATATCGGGGGAGCCAGCTCACGGCAACCGCGAAGGTGCCGCGCTACCGTGAGCCCAGCCATTTGTTGTGGCCCTTGACCTCGGCGTTCAGTTTCGCGAGGTAAGCGTTGTAGCTGGCGAGTTCGGCGTCGTCCGCGTCGTCGCCCGGCTGCTCGATCGGCCGCGTGCCGATTCCCGCGGGCAGGACCGGTCCCGCCGCCACCGCGTCGGCGGCGGACGCCACGTCGACCCCGCGCCGCAGCCGGAACTCATCCCGGATCGTCCGGACCCAGAAGACGATCCCGAACCCGGCGAACAGCGGCCACTCGAACGTGTACGCCCAGCTCAGTCCGTTGCCCGCCATGGCCCGGCGGAACTGCCAGTCGCCGAGCCAGAGCATCCCCCAGAACGCCGCGACGACAAATAGATGCCATCCCAGCCACCGCGGCTCGACGAGGAACCGCCACACTGGTCCCGAGGCCGCCTTGGGGGTGTCCGTTCCCGGTGCGTCGGGCGCGTCAAACTGGGCTGTGTCGGGCACAGCCTCTGCTGACGGCGCGTGGCCGGGGGTTTCCATGCTATTGAGCGTATCGCGCCCGGCGAGGGGGCTGATCGCCGCATCGGCGGATGTGTCATCGTGGTGTCATGCCGACCGCGCCTTTTATCCTCCTGGCGACGGGACGTATGATCCACGAGGCAAGGGCGGGATGAAGAGCTTCGCTGAGGGGAACGGGAAGAAGCGGTGAACGCGGAGATTGTGATCTTCGGCGGGAACGCCCATCCGGAGCTGGCCGACGAGATCTGCTCGTACCTGAGCGTGGCCCGCAGCCCGGTGAGGACGACCCGCTTCGCCAACGACTGCATGCAGGTGCAGCTCCAGGCGAACTGCCGGGAACGCGACGTCTACATCATCCAGCCCCTGGTGCCGCCGGTGCAGGAGCACCTGGTCGAGCTGCTGCTGATGGCGGACGCGGCCCGCGGCGCGTCGGCCGCCCGGGTGACCGCGGTCATGTCGCACTACGCCTACGCGCGCTCGGACAAGAAGGACGCGCCGCGCATCTCCATTGGCGGCCGCCTCGTCGCCGACCTGCTCGTCACGGCGGGCGTGAACCGGGTGCTGACCCTCACCCTGCACTCGCAGGAGGTGCACGGGTTCTTCTCCGTGCCGGTGGACCACCTGCACGCGCTGCGCGAACTCGCCGCGCACTTCAGGCGGCGTGACCTGTCGCGGACCACCGTGCTGTCGCCCGACCTCGGCTACGCCAAGTCCGCGGCGGCGTTCGCGCGGCGGCTCGGGGTGCCGGTCGCCGCCGGCGCGAAGGAGCGGTTCAGCGACGAGAGGGTGTCGATCTCCTCGATCATCGGCGACGTGGCGAACCGCGACGTGATCATCCTCGACGACGAGATCGCGCGGGGCACGACGGTGCTCGAGCTGCTTTCCGTGCTGCGCGAGCACGAGCCGCGGTCGATCAGCGTGGCCTGCACGCACGGCCTGTTCGCCGACGGCGCGCTGGAGAAGCTCGCGGTCAGCGAGGACGTCTCGGAAGTCGTCTGCACGAACTCCGTCCCCGTCCCCGTCAGCCACCCCAAGCTCACGGTCCTGTCGGTGGCGCCCGCGCTGGCGGAGGCCATCAGGCGCACCCACGACGGCCAGTCCGTCAGC
>Ga0070681_10008457_pt1 | contig 10072 bp, 10 predicted proteins | sample KBSC83BmetaG_FD_65650 | JGI IMG/M metagenome (GOLD analysis project Ga0070681, IMG submission 65650) | Corn rhizosphere microbial communities from Kellogg Biological Station, Michigan, USA - KBS C8-3B metaG | ecosystem: Host-associated > Plants > Roots > Rhizosphere | place: USA: Michigan...
CGAAATGCCGCGCTGCTGCGAAAATACGTGTAGAGCTTCATGCCGCCGCGATAATGGTACAGGCAAGGCGATCGAGTCCGTCGATACCCCCTTCGATCCGGTCGCCGACACGTAACGGGCCGACTCCGGCCGGAGTTCCGGTGTAGATGAGATCGCCGGGCAGCAGATCGAAAAGGGTCGAGAGTTCCGCGACGATCTCCGGCACCTTCCAGATCATGTCCCCGACATCGGCTTGCTGGCGCGTCTCGTTGTTGACGGTGAGCCAGATGCGTCCGCCCGAGACGTGCCCCTGAGCCGCGGGACGAATGGCGCCGATCGGCGCTGAGTAGTCGAATGCTTTGCCGACATCCCAAGGCTCTCCTCGCTTGCGTGCCGCCTGCTGGAGGTCGCGTCGCGTCAAGTCAATACCGACGGCATAGCCGAACACGTAATCGAGGGCGTCGCGCGCGGAAATGTTGTTGCCGGCGCGCCCGATGGCGACGACGAGCTCGATCTCGTGATGAAAATTCGAGGTGCGCGGGGGGAATGGCACCTCCGCTTCGCTCGCGGTCACAGCGTCCGGCGGCTTTGTGAAGAACACCGGTGGCTCGGTCTTCGGGTCCGTGCCCATCTCGCGAGCGTGATCCGCGTAGTTCCGGCCCACGCAATAGATGCGATGGACCGGGAACCGCTGGGCGCTTCCGGTAATGGCGACGCTGGGCACGGCCTTGGGGGCGAATACGTAGTCGGTCATCGGCGAAGCGCTCCACTGAGGGTCCCGACGGTCGGGTGGGATGAGATTGCCAGCTTGGGCGAGCGGCCGGAAGCCGGTGGTCTGCGCTTTCGCTACACTAGGCCCGATGGGAATCTGGCGTTCGGAACCGACCCTAGAAGAGATTCAGGAGCGCGCGCGCAATACGCTCTCCGAGTACATCGACATTCGCTTCACCGAGCGAGGCCCGGACTTCCTGCGGGCCACGATGCCCGTGAACCCGCACACCCATCAGCCCTCCGGCGTGCTCCATGGCGGTGCATCGGTCGCCCTCGCGGAGACCGTCGGGAGCGTTGCCGCGAACTTGTGTGTGGACCGGTCGACCCACCTGTGCATGGGGCAGGAGATCAACGCGAATCACCTTCGTCCCGTCGCGTCGGGTCTCGTGACGGCGACGGCGCGTCCCTACCATATCGGTAGCCGAAGCCAGGTCTGGCACATTGAGATCCGCGATGCGCAGGAGAGGCTCGTCTGCATCTCGCGCCTCACCGTGGCGGTGCTCCCGGTTAAACAGGAGAGACCATGATCAATCATTCGGGCTCAACGGGACTCATATCGCCCGCCGACGAGTCCCTCGTCACCTACACACACGTGATCTACGCCCTCCACACCCTCGCCGTACTCATCGGCTGGGCAGGGACGATGACGATCGCCCTCAGCTTCATTGGCGGGATTCCGTCGATCGTGGCGGTCATCATGAACTACGTCCGGCGCCCCGCTGTACGCGGGACGTATCTCGATTCGCATTTCACGTGGCAGATCCGCACGTTCTGGTTTGCGTTGCTGTGGTACGTCGCGGTTTGGCTGATCTCGGCCCCGCTGATGCTGATCGTGATCGGGTTTCCGCTGCTGGTGCTCGGCCACATCGCGCTCGGAGTCTGGATCATTTACCGCGTCGCGCGTGGCTGGCTTTCTCTGCGTGATCGAAGGCCGATGTACGTATGAGTCGAGCGACTGCGATTGGGCTGCTCTGTGTGGGCGTAACGCTCATCGGTGCGATGGGGTGTGGATTGAAGGGTCCGCTGTACTTGCCCGATCACAACGGCACCGTTGTGACGCGTCCGGCGGGCACGGCACCGGGGAGCGGAGGTCAGCAACCTGCGACCCAGCAGCAACCGCCCGCACAGACACCGCAGACGAATGGGACCGCGCCGCCGACGACTTCGGGGACGACGAAGAAGGACGCCGACAAGGACGGCGACGGCGGGAATCGGAAGTAGGCGGCCGACGGCGCGGCGCGTCAGGTACGGATCAGTCCTTTGACCGCCTTCGCGTTGCGGCTGTCGGGGAATACAGAGTTCTCGACGGCGTCGAAGGGGACCCGCAAGTGCTCCTGCAGCACACCCTTGAGCACCGACCGTAGATCGAGCGTCGGTTGCAGGTCGCGGCCTTGATATAACGCGCGCGCGGACAGGCCAGGCCAATCTGCGACGACGCGCCCGCCCTGTACGGCACCGCCCAGGAGAAACGCTGCAGCACCCGTGCCGTGGTCGGTGCCGCGAGTGCCGTTGATCGCGGCGGTTCGGCCAAACTCAGTGGCGAGTACAACTGCCGTGTTCGCCCATACGGGTCCGAGCTGTTCCTTGAGTGTGCGCAGTCCGGAATCGAGTGCCGCCAGACGGCCTGCGAGCTGGCCTGCGGCGCTTCCTTCATTGGCATGCGTGTCCCAGCCGGTCGTGTCGAACACCGCCACCTGCGGGCCGTCTTCGCGGCGCAGAAAGCCGGCCGCCGCGTTGACGACCTCAACATAGTGAGCGCCAGACTTGGCTCGCTTTGCGAGCAGGGCCGCCTCCTGCGCCGAGTTGGATGCGTCGCCGTGCGAATCCGCGCTCGCCGTGGAGGTCTTCACCATGCCTGCGGCCATGGACTGCGCCGAGACCGCGATCTCGTCGGCCGCAAGAGCATCGGCAAGGCGCTTCGCCAACAGCGGATCGGAAGCGTACAGATCGGCGATGCGTTGCAGTGTGTCGTCGTCGAGCGCAGCCAACTTCGACGGCGACCACGAAGTCACCGCTGCGGGTCCGCGCATGACGAGAGGTATGTTCTGGCCCAGTGCAACGCCTCTCTCGCGCTCCGGCCCATGAGGTGCGTGCATCGACGCCAGTGCGCGATTCAGCCATCCGGTCTGTACGGCATGGGGCCTCACATTGCCGTTTTCCAACACATCCTGGCCGTCGAAGTGCGATCGTTCGCGATACGGACTTGCCACGGCATGAAAGACGACCAACTCGCGCGATGTGTAGCAGTCGTGTAGAAAAGCGCAGCTCGGATGCAGGCCCAACAGGTCGTTCAGAGGCAGCACCGCGGGTGCGTGCAGAGCCAGATCGCGTCTCAGGCCGGCGTAGTCGCGATCGCCGTAGGGCGGGACCGCAGCGAGGCCATCCAACGCCCCTCGCAAAATGACGAATACGAATCGCGACTTCGTGCCCGAGTCCGCCCGTGCGAAGGCGACACGGGAGGTGACCAGCGTTGCGCCGAGGGCCAGCGCCCCGCTTTTGATGAACTGCCGACGTCCGTAGGTCTCCATACTCATCTCCGCATGAACTCTGGCGCAGCGAGCAGGAGCGTGACCGCCTGCGCGCCGCTGGCGGCTCGGGAAATAGCCGTGCGCGTGCTGGCCGACAAGGTCTGACCGAGCAATTGCGGCGCCAGCTCGCCCGCATCGCGCCGACCGCCCACGCGCTGGCCTACGGCATCTGCCCATTCGATCCGCTTCATGAGGGCGGACGCGCCGTTCCAATCGTCACCCCGGTCCGGCCAGCCGGCAGGTGAGCCCGGACTGTAGGTCCGCTGTCCCATCGCCTCGAAGGCAGCAATGGAGCCGCGACCGTCGCCGACCGGCAGGTCGAGGCCTCGGAACGTAGAGACAATATAGTCGGTAGGCGTTTTGTATTTTGACAGCGGCTGTGCCCATGCCTCTGGCGCACTCAACAAAGCGCGATAGACCGTCGGCAGGTCGCCGCGGCTCGAAGAAAATGCGTGCGCGACGCGGTCGACTACCGCGGGCGACGGGTCGTCTGCGATGAAGTGACGGCAGAGCTTTGTTGCGATGAAGCGCGCCGTGGCCGGTTTTGCCGCGAAGCCGCTCAGGACGGCCTCGCCTTGAGCGATGCCTTCCTGGCGGTAGTGCTTGCCGAGCAGGACTTTTGTCCCCGGTTCGTGCAGCTCCGGCCGAAACAGAAACTTTCCCCGCTCCCGATCGGCAAGCTCGCCGCTCCCGGACCGCCCGCTCAACCGGGCCAGCAGGTTGGGCTCGTCGCCAGCGATCGACCACCCCGTGATGACTTCCGCAAACGCGGTCACGTCGGCCTGCGTATATCCCCCGCCCACCCCGAGCGTGTGCAGCTCCATGATCTCGCGCGCCAGATTCTCGTTGATGCCGAGGTGGCGCTTGGCATTGCGACCCTCGAGAAACTCGGCCGCTCGCGAGTGCGGTCCCACGGAGATGTAGTTGTCGAGATACAGCAGCATGGCCGGATGCTGTTCGACGGCCAGCAGCAGGTCCCCGAAGTTTCCCAACACGCGGGGCCGGATGGCCTCGCGCTCCATCGCGCCTGCAACTCCGAGGACGGCCACTTTGTCCACCGAGACGGCGAAGTGATTGGTCCAGAACTGGGTGATGCGCTCCAGAAACGGACGATCCGTCGTCGTCGCCTGGCGGAACCGCGCAGTCGCCTCGGCCATATACAGGGGGCGGTACAGCTGCGGGAGTTTGAGTGCGGCCTGGACAGCCGCTTCGTCGCCCCCGCCGGCCATCTGGGCTGACCGCCGCGCCGCGCGGATCTCTCGTCTCAAGTCCAATGATTGCGCGATGACGTCGCCGGATGAGCGAAGGCCCTCGCCCACGACGGCGGGAGGGGTCCCCTCGAGCTGGGCTTCGAGCCAGCCGACCGGGTCGCTCCCGATGCGCATGAGATCGCCCGGCCGGGCTCCGAGCCCGAAACGGTTGGCAGCGATCGCCGATGTGAAGGGCGGCAGCATGCGGTACCCAAACGTTCCTCGGCGCGGGGGGTTGACCGGGGCTCGGCGGCAGACCGTTCGCTATACTTGCAGGCTACCGGCCGCGCAGAGCTTCCATGACCCCTCCTCCCCCCGACCTCGTTCTCGTCGACGGCTCATCTTATGTGTACAGGGCATTCCACGCCCTGCCGCCGCTCACGAGCTCGCGCGGGGAGCCCACTGGCGCGGTGCTCGGCGTCCTCAACATGCTGGTCAAGTTCGTAAAGGACTACCAGCCGCGCTGCATCGCGGTGGTGTTCGATGCCCCCGGCAAGACGTTCCGGGACGAGCTGTTCGCGGAATACAAAGCGCAGCGCGAGCCGATGCCCAACGATCTGCGATCGCAGATTCCGCCATTGCTCGCGATCATTCGCGCGCAGGGATTGCCCCTGCTCCAGATCGATGGAGTCGAAGCCGACGACGTCATAGGCACTCTGGCATGCCGCGCCGCCTCCAAAGGCAAACGCGTCATGATCTCCACGATGGACAAGGACATGGCGCAACTCGTCAGCGAGTCCATCACGCTCATCAACACGATGAGCAACACATTGCTGGACCGGACGGGCGTCAAGGCGAAGTTCGACGTCTTTCCCGAGCAGATCATCGACTACCTCGCCCTGGTCGGAGATACCTCCGACAACATTCCCGGGATCGAGAAGGTTGGGCCGAAGACCGCTGCAAAATGGCTGGCTCAGTACGGAAGTCTCGACGGCGTGATTGCACACGCGAGCGAGATCGGCGGCAAGGTTGGGGAGAATCTTCGCGCCGGCTTCGACATGCTGGAGTTGTCTCGCAAGCTAGCGACGATTCACACCGACCTGGACCTTCCTTTGTCGCAGGAGGAGCTCGTCGCAGGGTCGCCCGATGTCGAAGCGCTGCGTCAGCTGTATACCCGCTACGAATTGCGTGCTTTGTTGCGCGCGCTCGACGGAGGAACGGCACCCGAAGCGCCGCCGCAAAGCGGAGACATGTTTGCCGACTCGGGCGCTGGAGGAGGAGGGGCTGCACGCGAGTCGGACAAAGAGGCGCCTGCAGCCCCCTCGCCCCTGGCGTCGATCGAGCGACGCTATGAGACCCTCACGCAATGGAGCGACTTCGAGCGGCTGCTGGAGAGGCTACGCGCGAGCCCGTTGTTTGCGCTCGACACCGAGGCCAACCACACCGACTACATGCGGGCTGAGATCGTCGGCCTGTCCTTCAGCACGGAGCCCGGCGCCGCCGCATACGTGCCCCTACGGCATGACTACGCCGGAGCGCCTGCGCAACTCGATCGTGAGCGCGTACTCGCCGCGCTGCAGCCGATTCTCGAGGACCCGGAAATCCCCAAGCTGGGTCACGACATCAAGCGCGAGGCGCACGTACTCGCGAACTACGGCATCCGGCTGGCCGGCATGCGCTTCGATCCCATGCTCGAGTCGTATGTGCTCAACAGTGTGTTGCGGCACGACATCGACTCTATGGCGCTGACGCAGCTGGGGATGCGGACGATCACGTACGAGGAGGTTGCGGGCAAAGGCGCCAAGCAACTTCCCTTCGGCCAGGTGTCCGTCGACAAGGCTGCGGCCTATTCGGCGGAGCATGTGGATGTGGCGTTTCGATTGCAACAGACGCTGTGGCCGAAGCTCGAGGCAGACCCCCCGTTGAAGCGCTTGTACGAAGAGCTGGAGCAGCCTCTCGTGCCCGTGCTGCAGCGCATGGAGCAGCAGGGAGTGCTGCTGGATCGCGACCTGCTGCGCAAGCAGGGCCGCGAAATGATTGTCCAGATGCACGAGCTCGTGACTCAGGCGCATCGCGAGGCGGGTGTCGAATTCAACATCGAGTCGCCCAAGCAGCTGCAGCAGATCTTGTTCGAGAAGATGCAGCTGCCCGTCACTCGCAAGACACCCACAGGACAACCCTCGACGGCCGAGGATGTGCTGGAAGAGCTCGCGGAGTCCTATCCGTTGCCGCGGATCGTGCTCGACTACCGGGTGCTCGCGAAGCTCAAGTCGACCTACACGGACAAGCTGCCAGATCAGGTGAACGAGCGCACGGGGCGCATCCACACTTGTTACAACCAGGCCGTGGCGGCCACGGGCCGTTTGTCATCGGCGGATCCGAACCTGCAGAACATCCCGATCCGTCGCGCTGAAGGGCGTCGGATCCGGCAAGCGTTCATTGCACCGCCGGGCTACGTGTTGATGGCGGCGGATTACTCGCAGATCGAGCTGCGCATCATGGCGCACCTGTCGGGAGACGAGGGTCTGCTCGCAGCGTTCGCGGCCGACCTAGATGTGCACCAGGCGACGGCCGCGGAGGTGTTCGCGGTGGAGCTCGAGGGAGTCACCGCCGATCAACGCCGACTCGCGAAGACGATCAACTTCGGATTGATCTACGGGATGTCGCCGTTCGGGCTCGCCCGCCAACTCGGTATCGAGCGGCGCGATGCGCAGAAGTACGTCGAGCGATACTTTGCGCGCTACCCCGGTGTCCGTCGATTCATGGACGACACGCGCACGCGGGCGCGCGCGACGGGCTATGTAGAGACGGTGTACGGCCGGCGGCTATATCTGCCCGACATCCGCGCCAGCAACAGGCAGATTCAGCAGTACGCCGAACGAAGCGCAATCAATGCGCCGATGCAGGGGACTGCCGCGGACATCATCAAGAGCGCGATGATCGCTGTGGACGCGTGGTGTCAACGGGAGGATGTCCCGGCGCGTTTGATCATGCAGGTCCACGATGAGTTGGTTCTCGAAGTGCGTGCCGATGCGGTCGACTTCGTCGGCTCAGGCATTCGCGAGCGCATGGTCGAAGCGGCGGAACTGAGAGTTCCGCTGCGGGTCGATGTAGGCACTGGCGCGAACTGGGACGAGGCTCACTGAGTCCTCCGCGCGAATAAGGAGAGTCCTCGGTGATGCAAAAAATTGTAACGATTGCGGTGGTGCTTGCCGGCGCGATGGGGCTGGCAAACGTGGCACAGGCCGCCCCGGACGGTCTGTACGCAGGCGCAGGAATCACGCGGTCACAGGTGGATGACATCTTCGGGCCGGACTCAGACCTGCACATCCACGACACCTCGTGGAAGGCGTTCATGGGGTTCAAGTTTCCGCTCCTCCCGGTCGGCATCGAGGCGGAATACGCGGACTTCGGCAGCAACACCCACAACTCCGGATTCATCCAGGGCCACGCTGACGCCAAGGCCTTCAGCGCCTTCGCCGTGGGCTGGCTTCCGATCCCGTTTCCGAACCTGGATCTGTTCGGCAAGGTAGGGGCGGCCCGGTGGCAGCTGGACGGGGGAACGGTCCACCCGGCTTTGTTCGAGCTGGACGATCGGGGGACGCAATTCGCCTGGGGCGTCGGGGCCCAGCTGCACTTCGAGAACGTGGCGGTACGGTTCGAATACGAGGGCTTCGACGTCAGAAATACGAGCGGAGCGCGGCTCTACGGCTTGAGCGCGGCGTACTACTTTTTGTAGCGCCGACGATACAGCTTCTTGAGCATCTTGCTGATTTCTTTATAAAAGATTCCGGCACTTTTTTCGGAACTTCGACCCGGGCGACTCGTCTAACTTCTCGAGTGCCTAGCACTCCCCGCTTCCCTCCCTGAGCGGGTCAACCCGGTTCATGAGACCTGTGCCGGGTTAGTCTGACCCCGGTGGCGTCGACAGATGTCACCGGGGTTTTTTATTCCCCGGCACTCCCGGTTGCGGTGAGTCCGGGCTTGGCCTCCAGCCAGGCGGCGAGCACGTTCTGGGCTTCCTCCACCCCCGCTTTCGAATGTGCCGAGAAAAGCTGTGCAGTCGCGCTGCGGCCAGCCAGGGCTTGGGTGGTGGTGCGAAGGACTTCCAGGCTCTCGCTGCGGTTGAGCTTGTCCGCCTTCGAAAGCAGCACGTGAATACGTTGGTGCGAGGACGACCAGTCCAGCAGCCCTTCATCCCCCGCCGTGAGTCCCCGTCGGGCATCGACGATCACGAACAGACCACGCAGCGAACGGCGGTCCTTCAGCGCTTCGATCATCGGTTTCCAGGTGCGACGCTCTGCCTCGGGTGCGCTTGCGTAGCCGTATCCCGGCAGGTCGACTATTCGACGATTCGCGCCGAGCTCGAAGAAGTTGAGCAGCCGCGTGCGGCCGGGCGTCTTGCTCGTCCGAGCCAGACCCTGTCGCTGGGCAATGGCATTGATCGCGCTCGACTTGCCCGCGTTGGAGCGCCCCACGAAAGCGACCTCTGCCCCCTGGTCGGCGGGAAACTGGGCGGGCGCGGCGGCGCTGATCAGGAATTGGGCGTGCGGAAAGCGGCTCACGGGCGACCGGGGCGGGTAGACGGAGCCGGTAGTGTACAATTCGCGGCCGTTCACGACGGGACGAAACCGGAAAGAAAACAATGCCGAAGACGATCAGAGCGGGCTGGATGCTTCCGGCTTTGCTGGCGACCGCGATGGCCAACGCACAGGCCCCGGCCGCGGCCCAGGCCGCCGCCCCGGCGGCCACGACTGCCACGACGAATCCTGCAGACGCGTTCCCGTTCGCGAAGGGATCCGCGGCGAACGGCGCAACGAAAGCCGCGGTCTGTACTGCATGCCACGGCCCGAACGGCAATAGCACGAATCCGGAGTGGCCGAAGCTCGCGGGACAAAGTGCTGTCTACATTGCAGAGCAGCTCCGCCTCTTCCGCTCCGGCGCGCGCGACAACCCCATCATGAAGCCGCTGGTGGCCGGCCTGAGCGATCAGGACATCAGCGATATCTCCGTGTACTTCGAGGCGCAGACTCCTGTGGGTCTCGAAGCGGATCCGTCGTATTGGAAGGCGGGCCAAACTCTATATGTCCGCGGAGACAAGACGCGCGACATCCCTGCTTGCGAGGCCTGCCACGGTCCCGCCGGACGCGGCAATCTTGCGGCCGGTTATCCGGCGCTGCGTGCGCAGCAGTCTGTGTATCTGGTGAAGCAGCTCACCGACTACGCGAGCGGCGCTCGTTACAAGGGCGCTCCCAAACCGGAAACCGCCAGCCGGAATGGCGTAATGATGCTGACGGTCGCCAAGCGTTTGACGCCGACAGACATGCGCGACTTGGCGTCATACCTGCAGGGTCTGCGTTGAGAGGTATCCGATGAGCCGTTCTGCCGTACTGCTCGCCTTTCTTTGCGTTTGCGTTTGCGCTTGCTCCCGCGGCGCACAGGTTCAGCAGACGGCACCCGCGCCGGCAGCTGCCGCGCGCCCTCAGGCGCAGACCACGCCCGAAACAGCGCCAACCAACCAAAACGAGACTGAGCAAGCGGCCACGGCACAGGAGTCAGGGGGCGCGGAGGACGACGCGCAGCCCACTCGCGGCGACACCTCGT
>Ga0070681_10008459_pt1 | contig 10071 bp, 8 predicted proteins | sample KBSC83BmetaG_FD_65650 | JGI IMG/M metagenome (GOLD analysis project Ga0070681, IMG submission 65650) | Corn rhizosphere microbial communities from Kellogg Biological Station, Michigan, USA - KBS C8-3B metaG | ecosystem: Host-associated > Plants > Roots > Rhizosphere | place: USA: Michigan...
TTCCGCGGACATCGTGCGCAGATCGTTGCCGGCGATGAGGGGAGCGGCCTGCATCGCCCAAAGACTCATGTGGGCGCGGTATTCGTCGGGCGTCATTCCGCCGTTTCCGATCTCGAGCATGTCTGGATCGTTCCAGGCGCCGGGACGAGCGACGGCGGAATGCTGGGCGGATTGATCGAGATTGGAAAGCATCGACGCCCAGTTGTCGCTGATGTCGTCGGTGGTCCGCCAAAGATTTCCGACCTGCGGCGCCCAATCCCACGGCTGATTCACTCCCCACTCACAGATGCTCAGCACGATCGCTCGACCCGTCCGGTCCAGCGCGCGGCGGAACTTGGTGTACTGCGCAGGCGCGTTGAGCCCATCCGCATTGCACCAGTCTTCCTTGACGTAATCGACTCCCCAACGCGCGTACGTCTGCGCGTCGCGCTCCTCGAATCCCAGTGTGCCGGGCCGTCCCTGACAGGTTTTCGTACCAGCGTCGGTGTAGATGCCGAACTTCAATCCTTTGGAATGGACGTAATCGGCGAGCGCCTTGATCCCGCGGGGAAAACGCTGCGGATCGGCGACGATCGTTCCCGACGCGTCGCGCGAGACCTGCCAGCAGTCGTCGATCACGACGTACTTGTAGCCCGCGTCGCGCATCCCGCTCGCCGTCATTGCGTCGGCGGTCTCCCTTATGAGCGCTTCGCTGACGTTGCAGCCGAAGTGGTTCCAGCTGTTCCACCCCATCGGCGGGGTGAGCGCAACGCGCGCTGGTGGCGTCGGTCGATAAGCCGACCACGCCGCGATGAAGGTGAGGAGGAATAGCGTCCCGAGCGGTGCGAGCGTGCGTGCTTTGCGCATAAGGCCTCGTCGAAAGTCCGTGCGATCAATCCTATCTGTTTGGGGCGAACCGCGCTGCGCGGCGGGCATAACGGACGGAGGATTTCTTTCGCGACAAAAAACTCCTTCTTGACCTTCAGGGAAAACCCTACATAAGTAGATGACGGCAGGCTCTGCGAGTTCAGGAGAGGCAAATGCCTCTGCGTTTGTTGGACAAGGAGCTACACGCTCTTAGCGCCGCGATGGCGATCATGCTCACCCCGTTCTCCTTCGCCGACGGTGAGCAATGGCGAAGTGCGATGTGCCACGCGTTGAATCCGCTCGTCGGCGCGAGCGGTTCAACTCTCGAGTTGGTTGTGCCCGACGAACCGGTCATCGGCGGTTGTCCCGACCTCGCTCGTACGCTGGAAGCGCTGCTGCCGCCGCCCGACTGGATGCTGAAAGGATTCGAGAAGCGTCGCCAGCTTGGACTGAGCGTGGCCGGATTCAGCGACATTTACGACGTGGCAGTCGTCAAGCGCAGTCATTTCTATAATGATGTCGTCATCCCCAATCGACTGCTCGAGCCCCTCAGTCTCCTCGCGGATTTCCCCGGGCTGCCGATGCCTGCAGTACTCGGCTTCGTCTTTGAAAACGAGGCGGCAGCGCAGAGTAAACTCGAGCGAAACAAGCAGATGCTCGACCTCATCGCACCAGCGTTTAGCGCCGGCATCTCGGCGTACGTCCGGATGGCGCGCGTCAGGACAGGCCTCGCGTCCCTGGTTGATTCTCTCACCGTCGGCATGACGATCGTCGGAATCGAAGGCGAGGTTCTCGACGAAAACCAGGCGATGAAGAAGCTCCTTGACATTGACTCCGAGCACGCGCGCGTGCGCGCAGCGATCAGGCAGTTTGCTCTGGCAGCCGCAGGGACGATTTCGGGACGAAGATCTCCGGATTGGGCGAAGCTATCACAGCCCATGGAAATTCGGACAGCTTGTGCGAAATACAGGGTCACGGCCACGCTTGCGCCGGATGGTTTGCTGAACGCGCGAAGTACGGTGGTCGTATGCGCCGAACGCCTCAGTTCGCGTCGCCTCGACTCGCAGGAGCTGGCATCGCAGTTCGGGCTGACGAGTCGAGAGATCCAGACAGCACAATTGGTTACCCGCGGTTATTCCACCCGCCAGATCGCGACGACGATGGGAATCTCCTTCAACACCGCGCGTCGTCACACCGAGCACGTTTTGCTCAAGCTGAACGTGCATTCGCGCACAGCCATCGCCGCTCGACTCAGCGGCGTCAGCTAGCGAGCGGCCTGAGCGAATAGTGCAATTGCACCATTCGCGATTTGGAAGACCCTGTTACCGTTGCTTCCTCTCGCACACCGCCTCTAGCAACGCTGGCGTGCACGCAAAGCGAACAATCGAGACTCGGAGGTCGCCATGAGATGTCGTCGCGCTCCCATCCTTCTCACCGCGCTCGGCCTGGCGACGGCTGGCGCGCACGGGGCCGCCCTCGGGCAGACTCCGGGGCCAGCGACGAATGCCACAGCTGGCAAGCTCACGCTCACCACCAATTCCTCGGAGGCCAAGGCGGAATTCTGGAAGGGACTGGAGGAATGGCAGAGCGGCGCCTATTCGAACGGCGTCCGACATTTCCGCCGAGCGTACGCACTCGATCATGGCTTTGCCCTGCCGCGCGTGTTCTCGATGGGGGAAAACGAGGCGCGTCAGCATCCGGATGACCTCGGTCGCGCGATCGGCGATGCAGCACGACAGTCGGCACAGGAAGGGCTGCTCGCACTGATGTGGCGCGAAAAGGCCCTCGGGCACTTCACCGAAGAAAAAGCGCTCCTACGCGCGGCGATGCAGCTGATGCCCAGGGAGCCGGCGCCTGCCGTCGAATATCTCTGGGCGTCGACGGGTGACGGCACCAACACGAAACAGGTGCTCGATTCAGCGCATGCGTTTCTTGTTCGCTATCCCAGCTATACGCCGCTTTCGTTCGTGGCTACCTACCTCACAATGGTGGCGGGAGACACTGCCGGTGCATTCCGGGCAGCGGAGGAGCTCGCGGGGGCTGCGCCTGGCAGCGGTGTGACCTTCGGCTATTACGGATCCATTTTGCAGCAGGCTGGCCGATACGACGACGCCGCGACGCAGTACCGGAAGGGGATGGCGGCGGCCACGCATCCCGATTACGGCTGGGATCCAGCGAGTGCGCTCGCCGAGATGTACTTCCTGCGCGGAAGGTACGTTGATGCACGCGGGGTAGCGACTGAAGCTCTCGCACACGCTTCGGATGCGGCCGATAGCGCGACGTACCTCGCGGAGGTCGCGGGAACCTGGTACGCAACGGGGGACAGCCGACGCGGAATGCAGTTTCTCGAGCAGGCCCGGGCGAAGAACGCCACCGTCGGCAGCCTTCAAAATCCGGTTCCAGTCGATTACATGATCGCCGAAGCAGCGGCTCTCTACGGCGACCTGGGTGCCATGCGAGCCGCCCTCGCACGAATCCGCCCACTGACGGCCCAGGATACCGCGGTCCTCCTTGCGAATACCGCTGACGATTATGCATACGCCGGCCAGCTCGACTCGGTGATGGCGTACACCGCCCGCCTGGAAAAAATCTCGGCGGTGCCCTGGGCTGCGGGAATCGCGCATCACCCGCGTGCAGTAGCATTGGCTGCAATCAAGCAGTGTGCTCGCGCCCGGGCCGAGTTCGCACAGGCTCCTGACACCTCGAATTTCGAGCTGCAGTTCACTCGCGCCGATTGCGAGTTCCAGCTGGGCAATCGCGCCGCGGCGATTGCATTACGCGATCGAGCAATCGCGTCGCAGGAATTCTCCCTGTTTGACCCCGCCTACGTTCGCCAACGCGTCCGGTTGGCTCAGATGAAATAAAATCACTCAGTAGAGCAAGAGGAGCTTGCCATGAGCATGCGATTGCGCTTCCTCACCACCGTGTTGTTGGCAACAGTAATCACCGGGTGTGATCGCGGGTCCGCTGGTATCATCGATCCGCAGCCCGCGAAGGGGCACCTCCGCGCACCACTCCTGGGCATGAGCGCGGTCGGCGCGAGCAAAACGGCGATCGGCGGGGCCATCACGAACTCCGTTCCGGGTGTACCGGCGCGGGTGCTCCAGACACCGGCCGGTCGCTGCCATTACTGGGGTTGGGCAAATGCGACGCAGTTTACCGGAGATGTTTCAGGCGCGGTGACCTTCGAGGAGCACGTCAACGCACCGTGCGACCTGACCGACATCGTCGCGAACGGCCCCATTTCCGGCGAAGTCACCTGGAACGGTCGCACCGGCGCGATCTCGGGCGAGTGGACGACCAACTGCAATCCCGATGCTTCGCAGCCGGTTGGTCTTTCGTGCGATGGGGTGATGAACGCGCGCGGGTCGGGTGATCTCGAAGGCGTTCATTTCAAATTCATCTGGGGACCTGGCTGGTTCCCATTCTCCTATACCGGAACGGCGTCCGACTGACGGGAACTCCATTTCCTGTCGATGGTCGACCAGAAACGCGCTTCGACTTCACGACCAACTCTTCCTGGAGCGTCTATGCGAACGTCCTTCGCTCACCGGGTGACCGCGGCACTGCCGCTCGTGTTCCTCATCGCCTGTCGGCCTGACTCGACTGGACCGGCGCTCTCCCCGAACTTGCCCGCGAGTTTCTCGTTTTCGTCCGCCGGGTGGTCCGAACCAGTGAACATGGGCCCGATCATCAATTCGACCGCTGGCGACATGAACTCAGCGCTCTCTCCCGACGAACTCAGTCTCTACATGACGTCGAGCCGCAGCGGTGGCTTGGGATCAACCGATCTTTGGGTGGCACATCGGGATTGTGTCGATTGCGATTGGCAGGCACCGGTAAACCTCGGCGCACCATTCAACAGCGCGGGTCAGGACGCCGGCCCAAGATTGTCAAACGATGGACACCTTCTGTTCTTCCAGAGCGATCGGGGCCGGGGCACTGGCATCTTCTATATCTACGTCTCACGACGCGACAACCCGAACGACGATTTTGCCTGGAGTACTCCGGTGCTCCTCGGTCCTGACGTCAACACACCCGACGGAAGCCAACAGGCGGCCTTCTACCTGCAAAGCGCGGAAGACGGACCGGGAAATCTTTATTTCAATCGGTCGACGCTCGCCACGCCGCAGCCGGAGATCTATTACGCGGCGATCTCGCGCGATGGCGAAACGCTGGGACCGGCGGTACTTGTTCCCGAGCTCAATGTCGCCGCCTCCAACGACCAGCACGTCACGATTCGGAAAGACGGCAGAGAGATCTTTTTCTCATCCGATCGCACCGGTGGCTTTGGTGGATTCGATATCTATACGTCGACTCGCCGCAGCGTACACGAGCCGTGGTCTGATCCAGTAGGCCTCGCCCCGCCAATGAACACCGCCAGCAATGACATGCAGCCAAGCCTGTCCGCCGATGGTCGCACACTCATCTTCTCCTCCAATCGGCCGGGTGGCTATGGTGCAAACGACTTGTGGATCTCGACTCGATCGCCGGGGAATGATTGACGTCTAGGGTCGCACACCGAGGCGTTTCTCCAGCTCTTCGCGCCTCGAGCGCGCGACCTTGATCTTCACGCCGTTCTTTAGCTGAACCTCGCAGTCCCCGCTCGGCGATTTGAGCAGCGAGTCGACGCGGTCGAGCTGAACGATCGCCGAGCGGTGGACGCGGACGAAGCGCGCGGGGTCGAGATGGTTCTCGAGGTTCTGCATCGCTTCGCGAATGAGGTGCTTTCGGTCGCCCACGACGACCTCTGCGTACGGTCCGCTCGCCAGAATGCAGTCAACGTCCGAGACCCGAATGAAGCGCACTTTGCCGCGCGATTCCACCGGAATGCGCTCGATGAAGCGGGAAGCTCCGGCGGGGATGCCCGAGGCAAAATCCGCTTCCCCCGTCCCGCTTCCCTCCTCCCTCAATAGAGCGAGCAGCTTGTCGCGCAGGCGGCTGGTCTCCTCCAGGCGCGCGATGCGCCTCGCCCGTTGAAAGGCCTGCTCGAAGCGCTCGTCGTCGAACGGTTTCACCAGGTAATCGACGGCCGCGAGATCGAACGCAGCGAGCGCGTGCTTGTCGTACGCAGTCACGAACACCGTGGCCGGCATCTCGGCCGCTCCGATGGTGCGCACGACCTCCAGCCCGGTCATGCCCGGCATCTGGACGTCGAGGAATACCAGATCGGGAGCAAGCGCGCGAATTGCCTCGACCGCCGCGAGGCCGTCGCCGATCATGCCGACGATCTCGACGCCGGGCTCCTTTCGCGCCAGCGCCGCTACGCGCCGGCGCCCGAGTGGTTCATCGTCGACGATCAGAACGCGCAGCAGCTCCTTCTCAGGCATTGCGAGGACTCCGCCGCTGGGGCGTCGTGTGATAGGGGAGCCGAACTTCCACGAGCGCGCCACCCCCTTTGTCCGCGGATAGCGCCAGTCGCTGGCGCGCGCCATAGAGTTGGGTGAGCCGAGCGCGCGTGTTCGCCAGGCCCACACCTTCGCGGACCGGGTTCGCTGGACCGCGGCCGTTGTCGCGCACAGTGAGCACGAGGTCCCCGTCGTCACGGACTGCGCGCACCGTGACCCGGCCGACGGTGTCCATCAGCGCGAGGCCGTGCCGAAACGCGTTCTCGACAAGCGGTTGGAGCACCAGATTCGGGACGAGCGCGTCGTCGAGCGACCTCTCGGTCTCGATCGACACCTCGAGCTTGCCCTGGAATCGTACTTCCATGATGTCCAGATACAGGCGCAGCATCTCTAGCTCGCGCGAGAGCTGTATCTCCTGCTCGTCGCCCTCGCTAAGTGTGTGGCGGAGCAGATCGCTGAGCCGAGCGATCATCCGGCGCGCGCCGGGCGGATCCTCATCGACGAGTGTTGAGATGCCGTTCAAGGTATTGAACAGGAAGTGCGGGTTGAGCTGCGCTCGCAACACGTTCAATCGCGCATCAGTAATCTGCGCATGGAGCTCGGCGGTTTCAGTACGCAGCTGCGCCGCCTCGGCCTCGAGGCGACGGCGTTCTTCGAGACGTCCCTGATAGCGCACGAAGTAGTTGCGTGCCAGACCCGCGCCAAGCACAACCACGTAGACAATGACGTCGTAGAGGAAGGAGAAGCGAGAGAAGACGCCGCGGGGCTGTGCCGGTGGGAGCCGTGGCGTGAAAGGCGAAGAGGGCGACGCGGCGGGCGGGGAACCCGGCGCAACCGGCGCGGGGAACAGTAGCTGGCGACTGATGACCTTGAGCAGAGCGTCGACGCCGATAGCAAGCACGACACCGATCAGCAGAAACGCGAGGATGCGGTCAAGGGTCGGGCGGTCGCCGCCGAAGCGCCGCGTCATCCAGAAGATGGGCAGAGTCAGCACCGCCCACAGCCCGTACTCGACGAGGGCGATTTGATCTATGCCCGACCTGATTTCGGGTCGCAGCGCGGCGCGCATCGCCGCCACTGCTGCAACCCGCGGATCGACGAGAAGACCCGCGGCCGTCAGGACGGCGAGGAACGCCCAGAAGGCGATGATCGCGACAATCTCGCCGGCGGTCAGCCGCATGATTGAACCGGCGTTATCAGTCGGTTCGTGCTGCGTATCGGTCATTTCGTAACGCCCACCCGTCGCTCATAACATCGCGGCGAACCGCGCCCGCGCTCAGTCGTAGTATCACCGTGATGCCGCGAAACAAGTTACTGCTTCCCAGCTCCCGCTTCCCGCGTGCCGCGATGATCATTGCGGTGACCGTTGGCATTCTGATGCTCGCCGCGTGGTTTTACAATCGTGGCAACGCCGGCGAGGCGCCAATCTATCGCACCGCCACAATCGAGCGCGGTAGCGTGAAGTCGACCGTCTCTGCTACTGGTACGCTCAGCGCCGTGAAGACGATTCAGGTCGGCACCCAGGTCTCCGGACAGATCGCGGATATTTACGTCGATTACAACGATCATGTAAGAAAGGGGCAGCTGCTCGCTCGCATCGATCCGACGCTGCAGAACCAGACGGTCGAGGAGGCGCAGGCCCAGCTCGAGCGTGCGCTGGCGACGATGGAGCAGGTGCAGGGCGACTACGCGCGCAACAAGGAGCTCTACGACCTCAAGTTCATCGCCGCGAGCGAGTTCAGTGCCGTGCAATCCAACTTCTCGGTGCAGAAGGCGAACGTGAAATCGGCGCAGATCGCCCTCGATCGCGCGCGCCAGAACCTCGCCTATACGAGGATTTACGCGCCGATCGACGGTGTCGTCGTCGAGCGCAACGTCGACGTCGGTCAGACGGTCGCCGCGAACTTCTCGGCGCCGCAGCTCTTTCTTATCGCCAACGACCTTTTCGACATGCAGATCCTGGCGCTGGTGGACGAGAGCGACATCGGCACGATCAAGACGGGGCAGGCGGTCGAGTTTACGGTGCAGGCGTACCCGGACGAGACCTTCACAGGCACGGTCCAGCAGGTGCGACTGCAGTCAAAGACCCAGGACAACGTCGTCAACTATACCGTGGTGGTGGGGGTGAAGAACACGACGGGGAAGCTGCTACCCGGCATGACGGCGACGGCGCAGTTCCTCACCGGTTACGCGCAGAACGTGCTTGTGGTGCCGAATTCGGCGCTGAGAGTGAGGATGGGGGATCGGGGGAGCGGAACGCCTGAAGCGCCAACGACTCTCACACCGGGAACCGCCGATGTTAACGCGGACGCGAACTCGGCGATTCTTTGGACGCTGGACAGGAACGGAACGCCCCATCCAGTGCGCGTGCACACGGGGCTCAGCGACGAGGCTCACACTGAGATTGCGGGGGCAAATCTCGCCGTGGGCACGAAGATCGTGACCGGTGTGTTCGACGCCGGGCTCCCGATGTCGAGCGATGCGCCGTCGAAGAGCCCGTTCGAGAATCCGCGCCCCAGCGGTGGCGGCGGAGACAAAGGCGGCTGATGCAACGATCGACGTTGCTCGTGGTGGCGGCAGAGAGCATCGCCAGGAACAAGATGCGATCCCTGTTGACGATGCTCGGCATCGTGATCGGCGTCTCGGCGGTGATCGTAATGGTCGCCATCGGCAACGGGGCGAGCCAGCAGATCGAATCGTCGATCAAGAAGATGGGCACCAACGTCATCATGATCATGCCGACGTCTACCACCCACGCCGGCGCCAGCCTCGGCGCGGCCACGTACAACAAGCTCACCGTCGCCGACGCGATGAAGATCAAGCGCGAAGCGACGTTGGTATCGGCGATCTCGCCGGTGGTGGTGACCGAAGCGCAGGTCATCGGCGGCGATGGAAACTGGAAGACGCGGATCAACGGTGTGTCGACGGATTTCTTCACCATTCGCGATTGGAACACCAGCTCGGGCGAGATCTTCACCGACGACGATGTGCGCTCGGGTCGCAAGGTCGCGCTACTCGGCGCCACGGTGGCGAGGAAGCTGTTCAACGGAGACGATCCTATTGGCGCGCATATCCAGATAGGCAGAGTGCCGTTCACTATCGTCGGGATCTTGCAGGCGAAGGGCGGAGGTGGTGGCGGCGGCGACGAGGACGATGTGGTCGTAATGCCGTACACCACTGCGCAGACTCGCCTCAAGGGCGACGTCGACATCGGGCACATGTTCGCCAGCGCGTTCACTGCGGGCCAGATGCCCGCTGCGGAAGAGGAGATCGCCGGCATCCTGCGCGAAGCTCATAAGCTCAAGCCGCAGGAAGAAGACGATTTCTTTTTACGCAATCAGATCGAGATCACCCGCGCGATCAGCAGTACCACCCGCACGATGTCGGCGCTGCTGGCCGCGATCGCGTCGATCTCGCTGCTCGTTGGCGGAATCGGCATCATGAACATCATGCTGGTGTCCGTCACGGAGCGAACGCACGAGATCGGGATCCGGATGGCGATCGGCGCGCGGGGTGCGGACATCCTGAGCCAGTTCCTGGTGGAGAGCATCGCGCTGAGCGTGTTGGGCGGAGTTGTCGGTCTCCTCTGCGGCTACGTCGGCGCGACGCTGGTCGCGCGTCTGACTGGGTGGAATGTGGTGACGCCGCTCTCGGCGGTGTTCATTGCGGTGGGATTCTCGGCGGCGGTGGGGTTGTTCTTCGGGGTGTATCCGGCGCGCAAGGCGGCGGCGTTGCATCCCATCGACGCGCTGAGGTACGAATGATGAGAACTGCGACTTAAAAACTGCCGGCAGGCGGAAGAGCGAACTGCAACTCAAAAACTACCGGCAGGCGGCTCTTGGCCGAGGCGGCCCATGGCCACGGGCTCTTCGGGGTG
>Ga0070681_10008460_pt1 | contig 10070 bp, 11 predicted proteins | sample KBSC83BmetaG_FD_65650 | JGI IMG/M metagenome (GOLD analysis project Ga0070681, IMG submission 65650) | Corn rhizosphere microbial communities from Kellogg Biological Station, Michigan, USA - KBS C8-3B metaG | ecosystem: Host-associated > Plants > Roots > Rhizosphere | place: USA: Michigan...
TAACACGCATGCCGCGCGCGACGTTAATTAGCAAACGGTGAATCTCCGTGGTCGCATGTAGATCAGTTTCAATATAATTGACGAATTCGGGAATTATTGAGCTTGCAAGTTGGGCCGTGCATAAGCCATCATAACCGCCGTTTAATCCTTCTCTCGCGCATCGACGGTGATGCGCCCGCGCACAAACGATTAGCGCCGGACGTTTGGATGGTTCGAGAGCAGGTTTGTTTCACACATCGAAGCCGCTCTTGATTGAGAGCATCCGAACCTGATTCTTCGAACGCTGCCGTTCGCCGAAGCCAAATCCGATTCGCAGCTTCTTTTCATTTCCTAAACGAGGAAGGGATTTGTCAATGGGAAAAAAACTTTATGTTGGGAACCTCGCTTTCCAAACTACCAGTCAGGATTTGCAAGAATTGTTTAAGCAGGCCGGAACGGTCGAATCAGCTAGTGTGATTGAAGACCGCGACACGGGGCGCTCGAAGGGTTTTGCTTTCGTCGAAATGTCTACCGATGACGAAGCGGCGGCGGCGATCGATCAATTCAACGGCAAGGAACTCGCCGGCCGGATGTTGAAGGTCAATGAAGCTCGGCCACGCGAGAGTCGCGGCGGTGGTGGCGGCGGTGGACGTGGGTTCGGTGGTAATCGCGGCGGCGGTGGCCACGGCGGCAATCGCGGTGGCGGCGGACACGGACGCCGCTCAGAGCCACGCTGGTAGTTCTAGTTTTCGTACTCGACACATTCGGTAGTGTCGCAGTTTTGTAATTTTCGTTGAGCAACAGTCTGTTCTGAGTGTCTCTGTGTTTAGATAGACACGGAAGAGGTTGCGAAGCGAGATTCAAGCGGCGACCTACCGAATGTTGTTTTAAAGGACTATGAATGAAATTAGAACTACCCCGGGGAGCGCGAGAAAAGCTCGGCATGAATTGGGCCAACGGAATTTTCCTGATCTTTGCACATGTTGCTGCGGTTGCAGCGCTCTTCTTCTGGACCTGGCCGGCTGTGATCACCGCGGTTGTACTTTACTGGGTGGGTGGAAGTCTCGGCATCGGCATGGGCTATCACCGGCTGTTGACTCATCGCGGATATAAAGTTCCGAAACCGGTTGAATATTTTCTTGCGACGTGCGGCACGTTGGCGCTCGAAGGCGGACCGATTCAGTGGGTAACGACGCATCGCATTCATCACGCGCACGCCGACCACGCAGGCGATCCGCACACGCCGCGCGATGGTGGTTGGTGGGCGCACGTCGGCTGGATCTTGTGGGGCACGGCTCAGAATCACGAGCCCGCGATCATCGCTCGCTACGCGCCCGACTTAGTCAAAGACCGTTACTATCGTTGGCTGAATCGTTTCTACTACGTTCCGCTTTTGGTAGTGGGAGTTGCACTCTTTATATTTGGAGGCTGGGGCGTGTTGCTGTGGGGAGTTTTTCTTCGGCTTACGCTTGCACTGCACGCGACGTGGCTCGTGAATTCGGCCACTCATCTGTGGGGTCGAACACGATTCGAAACCGGCGACGATTCGCGCAACAGTTGGTGGGTTGCGTTGTTGACGTTTGGTGAGGGTTGGCACAACAACCACCACGCACATCCGACCTCCGCGCGTCATGGTTTGCACTGGTATGAGATCGATTTGAACTGGCTGGGGATTCGTGCGTTGCAGCTTCTCGGTCTCGCGCACGGCATCAAGCGCCTCCGCTTCAACCGCGCCGCCTCCGCCTGGCAGCTCGTCTGCAGCCGCGTGCGTTCTCACGTCGAACGCGACAAACCCCTGAGCAGCGAGATTTAATCGTCAAGCCACCCGAGCAATGCCCGCATTTGTTGAAGCTCGTACTCTAACTCTCCAACGTCACCAGTTTTTTATCTCTTCTTGGATCCCGATTTCTTCGAGCCGGATCGCGCACGGGTTTTAGATCCTGAGGACTTCGACCCGGACGATTTCTTGCTCCCCCTTGCCCGCTTAGCTGCTGTCGATCTCGCGGTCGATTTGGAAGCCGACTTGTTAGACCGCTTGCTGCTCGTAGCCCTGCCAGTCCCACCACGTTGCTTACGCTCCTTCTCAGATTGGAGCTGCTCGCCCAAGGTCTCGATTTCTTGCTGGCCCAAAGCCTTGCTGGCCTTTTTAAAAAGCTCGCCTTCCTCTTCCTCAACGTGATGCTCGACGTTTTCGCGCAACACTTTCGCTTGCGCTTCCCACTCGTCGTTCACCGACTTGGCCCTGCTCAACTCCTTCAGCAGTTTCTTGACCACGTCGTGCTCTTCGTAGGCTTCGAGCGTCAGGTCATGCGTTTCCTTCGGCTCTTCGAGTGCGGGGTAGAAAACCGTTTCTTCGATGTGCGTGTGCAGCTCGAGTTCCTTCTTGATCTGCTCAAACACACTCAACTTTTGCTTTCCGGTGGCACTCTCCAGTTGATCGAACAGTTCAGCAACTTTCCTGTGATCAGCTTTGAGTAAACTAAAGGCGTCCATAAGTCCTCCCATTGTTCGTTCTCTCGGTTTGGAGAAAGCCTAAGCAAAAGCAGGGCCGCTCAGTACCCTTGCATTTACGGTGAAAAAGCGACAGGTACTTTGAGGCTTGGTCAGACAGTGTATGCGCTTGGTACAACCGCGGACAAATTAACTCTTCGGCTTCAGCGCCGCGAGCTCTTTCTCCAACTTCTGAATCTCTTCTTCGACACCGGCTTTGAAGTCCGGATCCGGCACTGTCGTAACCGACTTCTTGAGCGCCATCAGGCGTGCGACCAGCAACGCCTGATCCGCGGGAACGCTGATGTCAGGTGTAACGCCCGTGCCTTCCCAATTCGTTTTTGTAATCGGACTTATCGCGCGTCCCATTGGAACAAACATTCCGAAGTGCTCGGTGATGCGGAAACCGCCGCCGGGATGAGCGCCGCCGCCCGTCGTCTCGCCGATGATCGTCGCGCGCTTGAGGTTCTTCAGGTTGTAAGTGAACTCTTCGGCGCCGGAGAAAGTGCGATTGCTCGTCAGCACGTACACGTCTTTGTTCAGGTAACGTTTTCCGGGCAGCTCTTTTTTCGTCCAGAACTCCTCCGTGCGGTTACCTTCGCGCCAGTAGAGATCGTTCAGGTGCACCGGCTCGGGACCGAACAAGTAAGAACAGACGAGTGCGACCATCGCAGGATTTCCGCCGCCATTCTTTCGCATGTCGATGATCAGCGCGTCAGTGCCGTTGATGAAATTCATTGCTGCGGCAACTGTGTCGGCGCCGAGTTCCTCGTCAGCGAAGTTGAAAAATTCGAGATAGCCGATGTTGCCGGGTAGACGTTCAGCTTTGCCGAAGCCGTGATTGAGCCACGTCAAGGCGCGCTTGCGTTGTTCGCGTTCTTCGGCCGTTGGCTCCTGCCGCGGCACGCGTTCGGGAATCGACTGAAACGAATAACGCACGCGAAGATGCTTGTCGTGACTGACGGCTTGCAAATCATTCGTCAACGTCGTCGCAAACTGCTTCGCACTCGTAATCTGATCGTATTCCTTTTTCGCAACGCGTTCGCGAATTGACTCTTCCATCTTCTTCGCCGTTTCGGGAAACACGTAAGAGTCGTTGAGTCGTTTGAGAATTCCATCGATTACCTGTGTGCGCGTGGCGGCGTCGATGGTGAGGTCGGCTTGTTCCGCCTGCGCGCAGCCAATCGCAACGACCGAGGTTGCGAGCAGGCAAAGGAGCGCCAGACGGAAGATGACCTTGGAGGCTGTTGTGCTAAGCATGAGTTCTTCTCCTTGTGTAAAAACTATTTGCGACTGAGCAGGCCGCGTACCATCAAGTTGGCAACGTCGGCAGTTCGCTGTTCGACTTCTTCACGTTCGCCCAATTCGGTTGTGCTCAGGCTGTAAGGCAACAAACCGTTTGTGGCCTGGAGTAGCGCGTGTGCGGTGACGTGCTCGTCTTCGAAATTCAATTCGCCCGATTCGCGCCCGGACGCCAGCACTTCCGAAAATATTTGTGCCTCGGATTCGAAATACTGTGCGCGGCGCGCCAGCAAACGCGGCCGCAGCACCGCTAACAGGTCGTTCAGACTCTGCGTGTAGTGCTGGATGCTGTCGAAACGAAACAACACGCGGGTGAGCAGCATCTGGCGGAGACGTTCCGCAGTCGTCGCATTGGAACGGGCAATTTCCCTTAACTGACCGTTCAGCCGATCGACAATCCGGTCGATGTGCGAGAGCACCACTTCTTCCTTGCTGGTGAAGTGCAGATAGATGGTGCCCTTGCCGATGCCCGCCTCGGCGGCGATGTCCTCGACTGTCATTTTCCGGTAGCCAAACCGAGCGAGCAGGCGGTCAGTGGCATCCAAAATCGAGTCTTTTACGGCTTCTTTCGGTGCAATTGCGGCCATTTATCGGAGTTTGACTGTTGACCAGATTCGAATTTCAGTCAACTAAGACGTACGGGAAAGGAAAAAGTTCCGAAGAATTTCGCTTTGGATACGGCAGGTCAGCCTAAGACTTCATGCATGACCACGGCGAGATCGCGTATGGCCTGTGCTCCGTCGCCGGCGTAAGCGGAGCCGTGCATTGGGGCGAGCGTTTGCGGATTGAGCGTCGCGAGCCGTTGCATGATGCTGTCGGTATGTTTCGTGTAAGGCATGTAGTTCGCGAACGGTCCCGCTTGATAAGCGATGAGGGTTTTTCGGGCGCGATCGATGACGTCTGATTCGGTCAACGGTTCGACGTCGCCCATCTGGTGAAAGAGATCGGAACAGAAGAACGTTCCTTTGGTTTCTTCGAACAGCATGCCGGCTTCCCAGCAATGCGGCACGTGCGGAGTTTGAGCAAAGCGGAAACGATGTTGCCCCGTGTTGAGAACTTCGCCGTCGTTCATGCCCTTTGCCGGACGAAGCGCGAAGTCGTTGATGCTCACGAGCGCGCCCACCGTACTGCACACCGGCTGCGCATTCGGAGCGATTTGCAGCCACTCGTTGAGCGACCCGCACTCGTCCGCCTCGAAATGACTGAAGCTAATCCAACGTATCGTCGACGGATCGATGATGCCGGCAACCGCCTCGCGCACTGCGGGGAACAACACTCGCATCCCGGTATGAAACAGGAGCGGTTCTTCGTCTTTGACGAGGAATTGATTGAACTGAAGATCGATTTCGGGGATGTAGGTTGATATGCGGTAACAGTCAGCGGCAATCTCTGTAACAGACACCTGAGTTCTCCTCTAAGTTAAGCCTGACTATCCTAACATTGTTAACGGCAATTCTCCTCTCAGGGTCATCCGTGGTAAAAACAATGTCGATTTCGGCACTCCCGGTTCGACTACTATTTATAAAGGAGTCGAATTTGCCCAGCAATTACAAAAGAGGAACGAAAAGATGAGCAATGTACGAGTACTCGTAGGCACCCGTAAGGGCGCATTCATTCTAACTTCCGATGGAAAACGTCAAAATTGGGACGTGAGTGGCCCCCACTTCGCCGGTTGGGAGATCTATCACGTGAAAGGTTCGGCCGTGGATCCGAACCGGATTTACGCGTCGCAAACCAGCGGCTGGTTCGGACAGATCATTCAACGCTCAGACGATGGCGGCAAGACGTGGTTTCAACCCGGCACACCTGCCGGTGAGTCAACGACTACGCCCGAAGGCATGCCAAAAGGCGAGAGCAATAAGTTTGTTTACGACACCTCCGAGGAAACTGGCAAACCGCTCACGACGCACCAGTTTTATGACGGCACTCTGAAGCCGTGGGAGTTCAAGCGAGTTTGGCACCTCGAGCCTTCACTCGACGATCCTGACACGGTCTATGCCGGTATCGAAGATGCCGCGCTGTTTCGCTCGACCAACGGCGGCCAGACGTGGCAAGAACTTCCCGGACTGCGCGGTCACGGCACGGGACCTCAGTGGCAGCCCGGCGCCGGCGGCATGTGTCTGCACACGATCATCCTGGACGCTGCGAATCGCGACCGGATCTACATTGCGATCTCCGCTGCTGGTGCGTTTCGCAGTGACGACGCAGGCGCGACGTGGAAACCGATCAACCAGGGACTGCACTCGCAGTACATTCCGGACCCGACTGCGGAAGTGGGCCACTGCGTGCATCACATCGCGAAGCATCCTTCGAAATCAGACGTGCTGTTCATGCAAAAACACTGGGACGTGATGCGCAGCGATAACGCAGGCGACTCATGGACCGAGGTTAGCGGAAACCTGCCGACGGATTTCGGGTTTGTGATCGACGTTCACGCGCACGAGCCGGAGACGATCTACGTTGTGCCGATCAAGAGCGATGGCGAGCACTACCCGCCGGATGGCAAGTTGCGCGTTTATCGAAGTCGCACGGGTGGTAACGAATGGGAAGCGCTCACGAACGGTCTGCCGCAAAGCAACTGTTACGTAAACGTGCTGCGCGATGCAATGGCGGTCGACTCGCTCGATTCGTGTGGCATCTACTTCGGCACCACGGGCGGCCAGGTTTATGGCTCGGCTGATGCGGGTGACACGTGGGCTCCGATTGTTCGAGATCTACCGCCGGTGCTTTCAGTGGAGGTCCAGACACTGACATGATCGTGGTTGTTTTGCCGGCACACTTGCGCGCGCTTGCGGGTGTCACGGGAGACGTTCAACTCGAGCTCGATGGTCCAGTGACACGACAGTCGATCCTCGATGCTCTCGAAGTTCGTTATCCAATGCTGCGTGGGACCATTCGCGATCACGTCGCAGGTGAGCGCCGGCCGCTGTTGCGGTTCTTTGCGTGCGGTGAGGATGTGACACACGAACCCCCGGACGCTCCGTTGCCGGATGCAATCGCATCCGGAGCGGAACCGTTTTTCATCATCGGTGCAATCGCCGGAGGTTAACTTCGTCTATGACCAGAACGCTCATCTTTTGCCTGCTTCTGCTTTCGCTTGCAACTGCATGTCAGAAGCAGGCAACGTCCGATGAAGCGACGTTGCGGAAATTGGACGATGAGTGGTCCAAGGCCGCCGGAGCGAAGGACGTTGACAAGACGATCTCGTATTACTCGGATGACGCGGTGGTAATGCCGCCGAACATCCCGACATTGACAGGTAAAGAGGCCATCCGAACGCTTTGGAAAAGCATGCTCGACTCGCCCGCGTTTTCTGGTGGTTGGAAGGCAACCAAGGTTGACGTCGCGCGGTCGGGAGATTTGGCCTACGTGAGCGGGACCTATGAGTTCAACGAGAAGGACGATAGCGGCAAACCGATGACCGACAAGGGCAAGTTTTTAGAGGTGTGGAAGAAGCAGGCGGATGGTAACTGGAAGTGTGTAGCAGATATGTTCAGCTCTGATCTGCCGGTTGCTGGACCATAGAAACGCAACTCATTTACGTCAGTACACTGGCCGGACTCGCTTCCATAAATCATCAAAGGCGATCGGATCGTAGATGGCGGTGGCGCTGACGATCTTTCCGTTACGCATCTTCAAGTACCAGGAATATGTGTTCTCGTACGACTTGCCGTCACGAGCCATTGCGGCGCCATCCCACAATACGATGACCATATCGCCATCAGCATAGATGCCGCGCACGGTCGGCACGAGCGGCGTCGAGAGTCGGGAGTTGAAAGGAATAACGACCTGGTCCATGAAATCGCGGCGACTTTGATATGTGCCCGAAGCCGCAGACCGCCCGACGATGGTCCATTTTGCGTCCGACGCGAGTAGATCGAAAACGGTTCCCGCCCCGCGCCGCCAGTTGTCAAATGCTGCTTGCACCGCTTGACGGTTCTTCTCTTTCGCGTCAGCTTGGGCCAACACTGTCGGTTTCATCGCGGTCAACAGAAGAATCATTCCGACCACAACCCACAGACCGTTTCTAAATCGCATGTTCTCTCCTGGTTTTCAGACTATCTTGGTCCAACAATCAGTATTCCTTCACTGCCAGTCAAAATCCCTGCGACACAGCCGGTCATGAGGGTTGCGAGCGTCGCGGCCAGTAGTGCGCGCAGGCCGAGGCTGGCTAGGTCGTCGCGGCGCGAGGGCGCGAGGGCTGCCGTGCCGCCGACGAAGATCGCCATCGCCGCTACGTGTGCGAAGCCGCAGAGCGCATAACTCAGGATCACGACCGTGCGCGGATCTGTAATTTGTCCGTTGGAGATCACTTGGGATAGATGGTTATACGAGAAGACCTCAGTGAGTATCACTCGCTCGCCTAACAAACGCGCCGTGATCGGTACGTCGCTCGTCTGCACTCCAAGCAAAAACGCGAACGGATAAAACAACCAGCCGAGGATTCTCACCATCGAGAGTGGTTCGGCCATTCCGAACCACGAGCTCGCGACACCGAGTAGTTTGTCGACCAGCGCAACGACGCCGAGAATCGCGATGATGAGTGCACAGATCCCGGCCGCGAGCCTCAGCCCATCCATCGCGCCCTCGATGATCGCGCCGATCAGATTCTTCGATCGAGCCGACTCGTCCTCGGGAGGCACAGCCGCGAGCGTTTCGGGAGTTTCGGTTTCGGGAATAAGCAGTTTGGATACGACAACGCAAGCAGGGATCGCGAGAATTGAAGCCGATATCAGGTGTCCTGCGATCTCGGGAAACACGCCCGTGAGAAATGCAACGTACACCCCGAGCGTACTCGATGCGACCGTCCCCATGCCGGTAGTCAATATTAATAGCAACTCCGAACGCGTCATCCGCTCGAGATACGGCCGGATGACGAGCGCCGATTCAATACCGACAAAGATGTTCGCAGCGCTCGAGAGTGATTCTGCGCCACTGATCCTCATCGTGCGATGGAAGAGTTTCGCGAACAGTCGCACGAAGATCTGTAACACACGCAGGTGATAAAGCATCGCGGTGAACGCCGCGAAGAAGATCACGACCGGCAAGACTTGAAACACGAGAATGAAGCCAACGGAGCCTGCCTCACCGGGACTGGCTGCGAGTGGTCCGAGCAGGAACACCGAACCGCTCTTCGACGCATTTAGCAGCACCAGCACAGCATCGTTCAGCCAGAGTAAGATGCGATGCGAAACAGGCAAGCGGAAAACGATCAGACCAATGATGAGTTGTAGCGCGACGCCCCACACGATCGTCTTCCACGCAACCGCCCGCCGGTTACTCGAAAACAACCATGCCACACCAGCGAAGATCACGAAGCCCGCGAGCGACACCGCGTGATGAATCATCTCGTTTCAATCCTCTTTTCCTTTGCGTAAACTCGGCGGTTTTCTTTGTTTCGCGCGTATTTACCGCAGAGCACGCACAGAATTCGCAGAGACTCGCAGAGAAAATTAAATTAGGGCACTACCTTATTCACGAGGCCTTGCACAAAAGGTCGTCTTCGTTGCCGGTTAAATTTGGTGCGATTACAAATTAATAATTTCGGGTGAGTGTAACATCGGGACCGCCGTTTTCAATGAAACATCACATTTAACTTGTCGCAATTCAATAAACGGGTAATACTCTCTGCCGAAAATCCAATCCCGAGTTCAAACAAGATCTTATGTCGACGCAAATATCATCGGTTGCGCGAGCGGAGGCGCCAACGGCGCGAGTTGCCTTGCGCTGTGAAGGGCTGGTGAAGAGGTTCGCGGATGTGACGGCCGTGGATGGGCTCGACCTAGAGGTGTTCACAGGCGAGTGTTTTGGGTTGCTTGGGCCAAATGGCGCCGGGAAGACAACGACTGTCGAAATACTCGAAGGACTGACGCCCTCCAATGCCGGAACGGTTGAGTTGTTGGGCCAGCACTGGACCAACGGTGACGATCGAGCGTTGCGCGAACGGATCGGCGTCCAGTTACAGGAAACTCAACTCGCGGAAAAAGTCACAGTCGCTGAAACCGTACGTCTATTCCGAAGTTTCTACCAACGCGGGCACAACGTTGACGAAGTCATTCGAACTGTCGCCCTCGAAGAAAAACGGAACGCGCGCGTCGGGAAACTCTCAGGCGGACAAAAACAGAGGCTCGCAGTCGCGTGCGCGCTCGTAAGCGATCCGGAACTGCTGTTTCTAGATGAACCAACTACCGGGCTCGATCCGCAAGCGCGCCTGTCGCTCTGGGACATCGTCGAGAGATTTCGCGCGGGCGGCGGCACGATTCTCCTGACGACGCACTACATGGAAGAGGCGACGCGTC
>Ga0070681_10008463_pt1 | contig 10069 bp, 12 predicted proteins | sample KBSC83BmetaG_FD_65650 | JGI IMG/M metagenome (GOLD analysis project Ga0070681, IMG submission 65650) | Corn rhizosphere microbial communities from Kellogg Biological Station, Michigan, USA - KBS C8-3B metaG | ecosystem: Host-associated > Plants > Roots > Rhizosphere | place: USA: Michigan...
AATGCCTCGCACACGTTTAGTCCGTCCGGATCGCCGCTGAGAGTCTCATTCACTTTCATTAGCGGACCGGGAACGGCAACTATCACTGGTGGCAATACGCTGACTCCGACCGTATCAATGCCGCAAAACGGGGAGTACATCTTCCAGTTGACGGCCAGTGATTCGAACGGCAGCTGCACGGCATTTACACGCGTGAAGTTTGTCGATCCGTAGGATTACATAAACACCGGGCGGGGCTCGATACCATCGACGCCTCGCCCGGCCTTTCCCACAAGCAATTGCGGTACGCTCGGACTATGCGCCGCATCGGTTTCGGGCTGGTTCTCTCTGCAATGCTGTCTTCGGCAGTTTGCCAGGAACCAGAGCCGAAGGACATGCCCGCTCCCACTCTGCCTTTTTATGATTGGAAAGCCTGTCCGTTTGAGGGTTGTGCATACCGTCAATGGATCGCTCGAAAATCCGTTGTGTCGTACGACACCTGGAAAAATGACCGCCGGCCGATTGCACAAATTTCGAAAGGCGATACCGTATTCGGAGTAACCGGCGTGGTCATCACATTTGCGCCCGGCCTGATCCGTGTGGACCGTGACCTTCCTGACAGCAACTTAAAACGCGGAGACACGATTTTGACTTACACCTATCGCGGCGAAGGCTTCTCCGCGGTTTGGTTCAAGGGCAAGTACTATACGGAGTTCGACATTTCGTTTACGAAGTGGCCGGATGGCCAAGGCTGTGGGGGCGCGCATTGCGCAGCCACTTATGTCGAACTAGGCAAGAAGGTCTGGTGGGCTGAAGTGAAGCTGAAATCCGGCCGAGCAGCCTGGGTGAATATGGAGGAAGCCGATTTTGAGGGCATCGATCTGCTCGGCGGCAATGAGACCTGTTCGAGCCGCGACCGGCGAGAGCGGTTGCTACTCGACGCTAAGCACTCTGCTGCGCGGCTTTGCGAGCCTCTGCAGAATCGTAGCTTTCGCCGTAGATCGCCGGCACTTTCGCTCCCGTCGGTCGGAGATACATCGACAACTGTCCGCGCTGGTGGATCGAGTGGTGCAGAACGAAGTTCAGGTACATCACCGCAGGCAGCTGGAACAGGCCCCGAAAGTCTACGATCTTGAGTAGCTGCTCATTCGAGAGCTTCGTCAGCTTTTCGAAACGCAGCTCGAAGTTTTCCGTGTACCAGCGCGTTAGAGGTGGCCACGATGTGCCAGGCCAGTTCCAACGCGCTCTTCGGCACTAGACATCGCCGCCGGGTTCTTTAGCCATTTCCCATATAGAGGACGTGAACGTAGGTCCCCAATCTTACGTTATAGGCCAAATACCAACCGTCGTGGTCCGGGTCATCGTAGATCACGATCTGATCGCTATCCCACAGCCAATCATTGCAGAAAGCATAATCCGGCTGGGCAACACTGAAGAAGAATCCGCCAAACCCGAAACGCTGCGGACCGCCTCCCCCAAGGCGGAAGACATGACCCCGCCCGATGCCGCCTGAAAATCGTCCATGTTCGAAAGGACGGTCGAGATGGTACCGGGGGTCATCCCGGCCCGACTCATGCCCGACCCATTGGTTATTTGTGTGAACGTGGGGAGCTTCCGGATGTCCAGCCCTATCCGCAAAACTACGCCTTGCCGGCTCTGCCGGGGATTGGGCTCGGTTGGGTTCCTGGGCTCGGGCCGGCTGCTGAGCTCGAGCGGGTTGCTGAGCGCGAGCAGGAGGTGGACCGTGAGAAGGGATGTGTCCACCACCGACACCATGCGCGTTACCGCCCCGTTGCTGGCCGCCCCTTTCTTGTGCAAGAGCAGGAAAAAAAATGATCGACAGCACTGCCAACAAAACTATGATTGTTTTCAAAACAGGCCTCCATAACCACCTTAGCAAGCGCGGGAGGGCTTGGAATCGCTGGCCCCCTCAGTACCCGAGGTTACGGCGCCGCTGTCCTTCGTTAGAAAATGGGGTATGACCCCTCTGTTCGAAAGCGATTCGTTGCCGCGCTCTGTCGAGCGCCTGGAAGAAGGCGCGGTCCTATTGCGCGGCTTCGCCCTTTCGGAAGCGCCGGCGCTGCTCGAACAAGTGGCGCGAATCACGCAGGCGGCCCCATTCCGCCACCTGGTTACGCCCGGCGGTTACACCATGTCTGTCGGGATGACGAATTGCGGCCGCATCGGTTGGGTATCCGACCGCACCGGCTACCGCTACGACCCGGTGGACCCTGATACTGGCGCGCCCTGGCCCGCCATGCCCGATCAGTTCCTGGACCTGGCCGTGCGCGCCGCTGCCGAAGCCGGCTTCGTCCACTACGATCCCGACGCCTGCCTGATCAATCGCTACAACGCACGCGCCAAACTCGGGCTCCATCAAGATCGCGATGAGAAGGATGCCTGGGCTCCGATCGTCTCCGTCTCGCTCGGTCTGCCTGCCGTATTCTTGTGGGGTGGCAAACGCCGGTCCGATCCAGTGCGCCGCCTGCCCCTCGAAAACGGTGACATCGCGGTGTGGGGTGGTCCAGCACGCTTCGTGTATCACGGCGTCGCTCCGCTCAAGGACGGGCAGCATCCGCTCACAGGCGCTGCGCGCATCAATCTTACGTTTCGCAAGGTGTTCTGAGACACTGACATGATGACGCCCCCGGACCGCTGGCCGCCCCTGCCGTTAAATGAATGGCAAGATACCTACCGCACCGTTCACATGTGGACACAGATCGTCGGCAAGATCCGCATGACGCTATTCCCACCCATCAACCATTGGTGGCACGTCGCTCTGTACGTAAACTCCCATGGACTCACGACCGGGCCGGTACCGTACGCCCACGGTGTCTTCGAAATTCAGTTCGACTTGCAGAAACATGAAGTGAACATCTTCACCAGCGAAGGCCGCAACGCCTCGCGGCCATTGTGCGCTCAGTCCGTCGCCGCGTTCTACGGCGGCCTCTACGAGTCTCTGGCATCGCTGGGCATCCACGTGGAAATCAATCCTAAACCCCAGGAGGTTGCCGATCCCGTGCCGTTCGATCGGGATTACGCGCATTGCTCCTACGATGCTCAATATGCGAATCGCTTCTGGCGCATCCTGGTCTCCAGTGAAAAGGTGATCGATCGCTTCCGCGGAAAATTTATCGGGAAATGCAGCCCCGTTCACTTCTTCTGGGGCAGTTTTGACCTCGCGTGCACGCGCTTTTCGGGCCGGCCTGCACCGCCGCGTAAAGGTAAAATCAGCGGTCCTGCTTATTCCCATGAAGTTTGCAGCGCCGGCTTTTGGCCGGGAGGAGGGGCCGTCGATGGACCGGCCTTTTATTCCTACACGATTCCCCAGCCCGCCGGTCTCGAACGGGAACAAATTCGGCCCGCAGCCGCGAGTTGGAACACGCAGCTCTCGGAGTTCATTCTGAAGTATGACGACATGCGTCTGTCGGAGTCCCCCGAGCAAAGCCTATACGAATTTCTGGAGAGCACTTACGAGGCGGGCGCGCGTCTCGGGAAATGGGATCGCGCAGCGCTCGAAGTATCAGTAGAATAGGCGTTTTGGCCTGTGTTTACAGGCCGAGAGGTGGACGATGTATTGCCCTCAATGCGGCGTTGAGTACCGCGATGGTTTCAGCGAATGCTCCGACTGCCACGTTCCACTGTTAGCGGGGACACTTCCGGCGGAGGCGGCAGATGCTCCCTCCGATCCCGCTCTAGACCTGGTCGTGGTGGTGGAGACCAACGACCGCATCCAGCTTGCCCTGACCAAGGGATTGCTGGAGGACGCGGACATTCCTTTTTTCGTTCTAGGCCAAATCGCCACGCTGGTCCAGGACGTGGATCCGTTCCTCCATAAGTGGGTACGTGTGCAGGTGCCGCGCGATCGCGAGGCGGAAGCCAGGGAACTTCTGGAATCGATGGCCGAAGCGGTACCCAGCGCTTCAGACGCCGTCGACGATGGTGTGGAGTAACCTTCATGGTCGGATGCGCGATCGCTCCCTGGTTGCGATGGGGACGTCTTGACCCCTTCGGCCATCACTGGGAGATCGGACGTCCCCTTGACTAAGCGTTCGGCCGCGAAGGAGAAAGTTGCTCCGGCGGACGTGGACAAATATCTCGCGCGCGTCCCCGAACCCGCCCGGGGCGCCTTGCAGAAGGTGCGCGCGGCGATTCGGTCCGCTGTGCCAGCTGAAGCCACGGAGGCCATCGGCTATGGGATGCCGACGTTTAGATACAAAGGAGCGTTAGTGGGATACGCGGCTTTTCCGAACCATTGTAGTTTCTTCCCTATGAGTCCCCCTGTGATTGAGGCGTTCAAAACCGAACTCAAGGGCTTCCAAACATCCAAGGGCACCATCCGTTTTTCTGTCGGCAAGCCTCTGTCGGCGGCTCTTATTAAAAAGCTGGTGAAGGCGCGAATTGCAGAGAACGAACGCAAGAAGCAGCGCTAGCTCCGGCTACGCTGTGCCGTCTCTGGTCTATACTAGACCGGATAGAATCGATTATGCGATCAGCAGGCCGGGTTCTTTTATGCAGCGGCATTCTGTTTTGCGCCATAAATTTGCGCGCTCAAGACGATAAGCCCAAAGACGCCGAAGGATGCCAGGACTCACCTCTGATCACCCGCTTTCCCGGCAGCATTATCAACTCCTGCGATCACAAAGAGTACGAGCAGGCGGACTTCCCGCTCCCCAACGACAAGGTGAAGCACGTGGAAGGCGAGTATCACACCTGGGATATTGCGACCCGCGAAGGGACCAGCGAAATTCAGGTGTTCCGCAACTTTGAGACGGCGCTGAAGAAGGCGGGCTTCACGATTGATTACACGCTTTCACCAGGGCAGATTGTGGCGCACAAGAACGCAACCTGGATACTCATCGACAATCGCGGCAGCTACTACAACCAGACCATCGTCACCGAGAAGGAGATGCAACAGGAAGTAAGTGCCGACGCCTCCTCACTCTCCGATGAAATCAACAAGAGCGGGCGCGTTGCCGTATACGGCATCCATTTCGATACAGGTAAGGCAACCATCCAGGCCGATTCGGAAAATACTTTGGGCGAAATCGTGAAGCTTCTGCAGCAGAATCCCGACTTGAAATTGCGCGTGGAAGGCCACACCGACAATCAGGGGAACGCGGCAGCGAACCAGGCGCTCTCAGAGCAGCGCGCGCAATCCGTAGTCGCCTGGCTCGTGGCACACGACGTCGATGCGTCGCGGCTTATGGCCAAGGGGCTGGGGCAGACCAAGCCGGCCGCAGACAATTCGACGCCGGACGGACGCGCGAAAAACCGCCGCGTCGATCTGGTCAAGCAATAGCGCGGAACCCGAACAAGTTACGGGCCGTGAACGCCAGGGTGCGGTGCGCGCAGGCTAAATCACCAGCAGCCTTTTCCGACGATTCGCATCCATGTTGGAGTATCCTTGGTGACACCCAGAGGGAGGCACCATGCCACTTCCATCCGACGAGAAGCTCCTCCAGCTCGGTAACGAATTGATCAAGCAATTCGATGCCATATTCGGTCTAAATCCCGGCTTTCGGCCAGCTCATGCCAAGGGCATTCTTCTGACCGGCACGTTCACTCCGCATGCCGAAGCCGCGTCTTTGACGCGCGCGCCGCACATCAGTCGTGAGTCCACTCCGGTGACGGTGCGGTTCTCCGATTCCACCGGACTCCCGACGATCCCCGATAACGATCCAAAAGCAAATCCCCGCGGTCTGGCGATCCGCTTCCACTTGGCCGATCGCGTTTACACCGACATCATCGGCCATTCGACGGACGGCTTTCCCACGCAAACGGGCCAGGAGTTCCTCGAATTCCTGCATGCCGCCGCTACGAGCGACCCGTCAAAGCCCTCGCCCTCGCCGGTCGAGGTGTTCCTCGGCACACATCCGGCGGCCCTCGCTTTCGTGCAGACGCCCAAGCCCAGTCCTTCCAGCTTCGCGAAGGAGGCGTATTTCGGCGTGACGGCGTTGCGTTTCATCGACAAGGCTGGGGTCGCCCGGCACGGACGCTACCGCATCTTGCCGGAAGCAGGCATCGAAAATCTTGACGACGCGACGGCCAAGGGTAAGGATGTCAATTACCTGTTTGACGAGCTTACGCATCGAATCGCGGCGGGCCCCATTCGTTTCGATATCATGGTGCAGATTGCCGGCCAGCGGGACATTGTGGATGACGCGACGATACACTGGCCCGCCAACCGGCCATTAATCCATTTCGGTACCATCGCTCTAAACGCGCAGGCTCCGGATAACAAACTGCAGCAGGAGCGGATCATTTTCGACCCGATTCCTCGCGTGGATGGGATCGAGCCCTCGGATGACCCTCTACTCGAGTTGCGTGCCGCCGTTTATCTGCTGAGCGGTCGACGCCGGCGCCAAGTCCAGGAATCGCAACCCCAGCTTTCGACCTCGGGTGGATAACGCGAAACCTGGGGACAGCGGCCGTCCTCGCCATTGGTCAGTCGAAAAGCGTCACGCTTCCACACCCAGTTCCAACCAGGTTCGATCCGCCAGGACCACCGATGTTTCCACCTGGCGTTGCGACACAGTCCAGTACCGCCCGAGAAGGCGGTCCTTCTCCTCGGCAAGAACGACCTGAAAGCCGTGCTTTTCGTAAAAGCGGATCGCCCATTTCGCATCCGCCCAGGTTCCGATCAAGACCGGGCCGTGCGCCAGTTTCCGCAAATGCGACAGCAAGCCCCCGCCGATTCCTCGATTCTGACTGCCGGTGGGACGTAGGCGTGCCGAATCAGAGTCACATCCTGGACCTGTTGCACGCCCATCACGCCTTCCAGTGGTTCGCTCTCCTCGTATCCCCAAAACGTGACGCCGTGCTCGATTTCATGACGCAGTTCATCCCTCGACATGTATGGTTCTGTCCAGCAATCCGCAGGGATGACGCCTTTATAGGCGCGCGCGCCATCGTTGATGATGGCCCAGATCAGTTCAACATCGCGGTCGTCACAGCGACGGATCACGCGTACTCAGCCTCCTGCTTACATTCGGATCTTTGCAGGAACGATCCGGATCAGATCGGCTGCAGCTTTATGAATATCGCACGGCGAGCCGGGCCGCGGCACAGCTTCGGGTTCCTCATGCGTTGCTCCGAAAGATCTACCATGGATTAGCGCGGCGTAGGTCGGAGGTGTCAGATGCAGTCTGTAGGTGTGATTCACCAGCTCGGGCGGTATCCGGTCAAGTCCATGCGCGGCGAGTCCTTACTCGCTACGACGCTCACTCTGCAGGGTGTGCCGGCGGACCGGCGCTACGCGTTTGTCCAGATGGCCTCGCGCAGCTCGTTTCCCTGGTTCACTGCCCGGGAGCTGCCGGAACTTCTTTGCTACAGCACTTGCGTGGAGGAAGCCGCGACGAAGGAAGTCGAGGTGTCAGTTACCACTCCTGGTGGAGAGAAGTTCTCCATTACGAGTGATGAACTCCGCCAAGCCCTTGAGGCGCGCTCGGGTAAAGATCTCTTCTTGCTGTACGACTACCGCGGCTCGTACGACGTGGCGCCCATCTCGCTGATTAGCCGCCAGACGATATCTCAGATCGCGAAGGAAAGTGAAACTGAAGAAGATCCCTTGCGGTTCCGTCCGAACCTGCTCATCGATCTGGAGGGTGGCGAAGCCTTCGATGAGTTGAACTGGGTCGGCCGGATTCTTCGCGTGGGAGACGCTGCGCGGATCGCGATCACGGAAGTCGACCAGCGATGCATGATGATTAGTCTCGATCCGGCAAGCGCAAAGCCGAGCCCCGCAGTTCTTCGCTGCGTTGCCCAGCAGCACAAAAAGTGCGCGGGGGTCTATGCGACGGTTCTTACTACCGGTGAGGTGCAGATCGGTGACATAGTGTCGCTGGAAACCTAAAGGTGAGCGTTTGCCTGGGAGAAGCGCTTAAAGACTTTGCTCTGGGCCATATGCCTTCACGCCAGCATCGCCCCACCATCAACCGTAATGACCTGCCCACTCAAATACGACGCCTTGTCACTCGCCAGCATGACGGCGATTTCGGCGATCTCCTCCGGTTGTCCCAAATGCTTAATCGGTTGCGTTGCGAGGCGGTCTCGGAGACGCGCTTCATCTTTCCAGTAATATTCGCTGAGCACCGTCTGGATCAGGCCGGGCGCGATGGCATTAACGCGCACGCCTGCCGGCCCGAGCTCGAGCGCGTAGCATTTGGTCATCATGATCAGCGCGGCTTTTGTCGTGCTGTACATGAGCCCTTCAAACTGCGGCCGCAACCCTGAGATGGACGAGATGTTAATAATGCTGCCCGATCCGCGCTGGCACATGCCCGAGGCGACCCGGCGGATCAGGCGGAACGCGCTCTTGAGATTGACCTCGATCATTTTGTCGAACTGCGCGTCGTCGATCGTGAGGCAATGTCCCTGCGCGACATTGGTTGCCGCATTATTTACCAGGATGTCGATATGGCCGAATTGCCGCGTGACCGCATCCACCAGGCGTGAAATCTCTTCTGGCTTGCCGACGTGACAGGCCATCGGAACCACACGGCTGCCGAACTCGCGTGAGACGGCGTCCAAAGTTTCCTGCTTGCGCCCGCAGATGACGGCAGTCGCGCCCTCGCGCGCAAAGGCGGCGGCAATGGCTTTGCCGATCCCGCGGCTGCCGCCAGTGACGATCGCTATTTTGTTCTCGAGACGCATAATCCGTACGGAAAGGCCCGGCATGCCCGGCCACTACAACGCTCGGCGGGACGTTACCGGACACGACATACATGCGTAGGGGTCGGGCATGCCCGACCCTAATTTAAACCAGCAGACGTTCCGCCAGCCACACGATATAACCTGTGTTCCGGCGCTGCACTTCCTCCACCAGTTCTCGCGGAAGCTCGTCAATCTTCTCTTTAAAGAAGCGCCCGTCGCTATCGCGGCTCCCCACGATATTGCCGAGCCAGAAGACCAAAAACAGATTGCCATCCACGCGCCCGCGCGCCGCATTACCCAAATACGAACCCCGGCCCATATCGCGATATTTCGCCGCCAGCTCGCTTTCCGCGCCAAATGCTCCTTGCGCAGCGAATGCATTGCAACGCTCTACCATCCGTTCATACAAGGTGCGCCAGGCGGAATTCTCGGGCTGCTCCGATAGCACATCGAACAATTGCAGCTGGAGCTCGCCTGAGATCTTGTAATTCACACGGCCTGCCGTCGAGCGACCAATCGACTCCAGCACCTCAGCCTGCTTACCGCTTCCCGAATGGATACTGAGCGTGCCATCGAAGTGGCGCGCGACTCCGGCCAGCTCGCGTACACGCTGCGAAAGCTCATCGAGCGGCTTGCCCGCGAATTCCGCCGCCACGCGCGGCTCGAGTTCCGGCCACATCTTGTGATGAACGTAATCGCGAAGCCCCACTCCGGTTTCGGTGGAAGACTCCATGGCTACGGGATAGGCCTGGCGCTTCTTGAATCCGAGATTCGGTGGAACCAATTGCGCCGGACGGCCGCGCAGCCGGAGCCAATGCATGTAGAAGAACAGCTCCTTGGGCGTGGTTAGTGTATCGGCTTCGTCAATCGACGGCTCGAAATCAAACAGCGCCTGCGATTTCTCCTGGCGGATGAAATCAAAAAGCTCTTCGTTGAGCTTGAGACTCTCGCCAAATTTCACCGCTAGGCGCAGCACCTCGCCCCGCGTGAAATCGTACGTGCTATCGCCCACCGGCACGCGTTTGACAAACTCGTCCAAAATCCACGAGCGCTCCGCAGCGGAAAAGATGGATTCGAACTTGCCGGCGACGACGCTGTCGCTCCATGCCGCCGGATGGCGCGGGTCCGATTCCAGAATGAACAGACGCGAAGTGTCGGTTGTGAACTTGGTGTATCCCGCCGCATGCCGTATGGCTTCTTTGGCCGCTTCGACGGAGCGCGCGATCTCATTCGCATCGCTTCCGGTGACGATGAAGTGGTCCGCCTCGGCATTGTATCCTTCGCGCCACCCCGAGCGGATCGCAGCCCATAACCCCGCGTGATACAAGTGGCGGATGGAAACGCGCGTGTGTCCGGCGGCCGTGGGATTCTCTCCATCCCGCGCCGCGATCGCCTCATCGGTGGTCATCTCGCGCGTGGCGGAAAGCTGGACCGT
>Ga0070681_10008464_pt1 | contig 10068 bp, 11 predicted proteins | sample KBSC83BmetaG_FD_65650 | JGI IMG/M metagenome (GOLD analysis project Ga0070681, IMG submission 65650) | Corn rhizosphere microbial communities from Kellogg Biological Station, Michigan, USA - KBS C8-3B metaG | ecosystem: Host-associated > Plants > Roots > Rhizosphere | place: USA: Michigan...
CACCAATTCGGAGTCTTCGTGCCTCGGCTGGGCGACGGGCGCGCCATCCTTCTTGGCGAGCTCAAAGGGCGAGACGGAGTCCTCCGCGATGTCCAGCTCAAGGGCGCCGGACTGACGCCCTTCTCTCGCAATGGCGATGGCCGCGCGGTCGTTGGGCCGATGCTCCGTGAATACCTCATCAGTGAGGCGATGCACGCGCTCGGTGTTCCAACTACACGATCCCTTGCCGTCGTGGCGACCGGTGAGGTCGTATATCGCGAGGAGCCGTTACCCGGCGCGGTTCTTACACGTGTCGCCGCCAGTCACGTGCGCGTAGGCACGTTCCAATATTTCGCGGCGCGAGGGGATCAGGAAGGACTGCGTGACCTCCTGGCGTACGTAGTCTCGCGACACTACCCGGCCGCACGCGAAGCGGACTCGCCTGCGCTCGCGGTGCTGAAGGAAGTCGCAGAGCGCCAGGCGGCCCTCATCGCCCGATGGATGTCGGTCGGCTTCATCCATGGAGTGATGAACACCGACAACATGGCCCTCTCGGGTGAGACGATCGACTACGGACCGTGTGCGTTCATGGATCAGTACGATCCCAGAACGGTGTTCAGCTCGATCGACCGCAATGGGCGGTACGCCTACGCCAATCAAGGTGCGATCGCGCAGTGGAATCTGGCGCGACTCGCCGAGTCGCTGCTGCCTCTCATCGATTCCGACATCGACACGGCGGTAGGGATGGCTAACGAAGTCATCGAGCCCTTCATCGCTCGATTCGACGCACACATTCTTGCGGCGATGCGCCGCAAGATCGGACTCGCCTCGTCTTTGGACTCCGACGCCGAGCTCATCCGCAATCTGCTCACGGCCATGCAACAGTCCAAGGCCGACTTCACGCTGACTTTCCGCCGGCTCGCGGCGATTGCGGAGGACCGTGCCGAGTCGTTCTCAGCGGATGCCGCTCTGGAGACTTGGTTGCTCCAGTGGCGAGAGCGGCTCGCGACGGATCCCCAGACCCCCGCGGAACGCGCCGCCGGCATGCGGGCGGCAAGTCCCGCCTTCATTCCTCGCAATCACCGTGTCGAGGCTGCGTTGAACGCGGCTGAGAGCGGTGACTACGCGCCGTTTCGCAGGCTGCTCGAGGTCCTCAGCCGTCCTTACGACGATCAGGCGGAAATGGCCGAGCTTGCGACTCCGCCGCAGCCTTCGGAGCGCGTGCTGCAGACTTTCTGCGGCACGTAGGGCGGCACGCGGACGCGGCACGCAGCGGCCGGCTCGCCGCTGGCGCGCGAAGCCCGGACGTCGTCCATCAACTTCCGCCGGGCTGCCTGTCGCAGTTCACCAGCGTATTCCAGTCCGCGAAGCTTCCCTTCGGATTGTTCTGCCACGCCCACACGTGCAGCTCGTAGAACGCGTGCAGGCCGAAGCGATTCGGCTCACCGACCAGATTCAACAGATTGCCCTCGAGCACGGGCGGCCCCGCGTTCATGGCATCCCACGGACCCGCCATGATGATGTACTCCACGCCCACGAAACGCAGCGAGCCATCACCCATCGGCTCGTAGATCAACGCCGCGGGCGTGTCCACATCGAGCACTGTTGGAATCCCCGACGGCTGCAGGAAATGCACACCCATGGCTCCCGCGTCCGGGCCGCTGACGCACGGCGTGCCTGGCGCCCACTTCTCTGCAATCGCCACGTTCACGTTTCTGAAGCGCTCCGTCGCCTTGCGCACCTTTTCAATCAACGGTGTTGTGTCGGTGCCCGGAGGAGTGTGATGAGAGCCGTGGTCCATGTGGAACGGCGCGTCGGCCAGGGCGGCCGTCGCCAATCCCAACGGCGCCACAACGAGCAACGCTCGCAGTGCGCGAGCGTGAAATCGATTGATCATGTCCTGCACTTCCCATTGTTGACCCTCGTGGGCCGTAACTCTTACGGTAGGGGAAGCGCCGTTCGCGCGAATCGGGAGAATTCCCTATTTTTTGAACTTCACGCCCGCCGCAGCGAGCGAGCTGCGGAGCTTGGGAATAGCGCTGGGTCCGATGCCGTGAAGCGCAAGGATCTCCGCTTCACTATGCTGCGCCAGGCGCGCAACGGTAGTAATGCCTTCCCGCTCCAACGCGCGCCGCGCCGGCGCCGACAGGCCCGCCAGCAAGCCGCTCGAGGGTGCTCGTTCCGCCGATGTTTTCTGCCGCATGCGTGTCTCCTCTTGCGCACGATATACTCCGCCGATGCAGATCTCCAACATCCCGTTCAGTACGACCGACTGGTCGCAGGTGGAGCGAACGGAACACGCCGGCGAGTCGGGCCGCGCGTACTGGCGAACTCGACAGTTCGGCTCGATCCGCGTTCGAATGGTCGAATACTCACCCGGCTACGTGGCCGATCACTGGTGCGAGAAGGGCCATATTCTGTTGTGCCTCGCCGGCGAGCTGCACACCGAGCTCGCTGACGGACGTCGTACCGTCCTCAGCCCGGGAATGAGCTATCAGGTGGCCAACGGCGCCGAGCCGCACCGCTCGTTCACGGAAGTCGGTGCAACCTTGTTCATTGTGGATTGAGGCCAGCGACCTCGCGCCGTCGGCAACGCGTCGCGGTCAGGACTTCATCGTCCGCTCGACTTCTCCACCGATGGACACCGACACATAACCTGACGCCGGAGCACGAACGATTGCCACGTACTCCGGACACATGTCGGCGTTGTCGGCAACAATCATGGCACCGGAGCGAAGACGCGGCGCGAGCAACGAGAGTACGCGGGCATACAGCGTCTTCGCACCGTCGAGGAGCACCACGTGGACGGTCTCCGGGAGATCGCGCGAGAGCGTTTCCAACGCATCGCCTTCTCGGATATCAACCAGATCGGCGAGGCCGGCTTCCGCCATCGTGGCGCGAGCGCGCACCACCTTGGACGGCTCGAATTCGCTTCCGATGACGCGGCCACCGCCATTGTCCTTGAGCGCGGCGGCGATATGCAGAGTCGAGATGCCGAACGACGTACCGAACTCCACGACGTGACGCGCCTTCATCGACCGCACCAGCATATATAGAAGTGTCGCGGTCTCCCGCGAGACGGCCAGGTGAACGTTCTTGGCGTAGGTCAAATAAAGGGTCTTGTAATCTTCAGAGCTGCCCGTACGCGCGGCCCGCTCGGCCGGGGACAGCTTCGCGCGCTCGGCTCGGAAGGCCTCCTGAGTCTCGGCGGCGTCGGCAAACATCCGCTCCACGAGGGTCGACAACGGCGGGGTCATGAGGGTGTTCATCGCGTGGAAATCCTCGGCTGGGGCGGATCGATCCGAAAATTGTAGAGGCTTTCCGCAGCCGTAGCGACTGCCTGCTATGATCGGCCAAGCTCCAATAAAAGCACCCAGGGGAAGCCCGCCATGAACCGATCCATGAGACTCATCCTCGCGACGGCCGCTACCGCAGCGGTGTCCGCAGCTCTGCCAGCCCACGCCGCACCTGAGGTGTCACTGAATGCCGCACGCGTGGGCGCGGTGGACGTGGCCGCGGACGCCAAGTTCTACCAGTCGGCGTTCGGCCTTCAGGAAGTGCGGCGCTTCGAGTTTCCCGGCGGCATCGAGATTCTCATGAACTTCGGCGCTACGGCCGATGCCGCGAAGGCCAACAGCGGCCCCCAGATCGTCATCATGCAGCGCAAGGCCGACACGTCCGATGACCCGATTCCGCACCTGATCTTCACCGTGACTGACATCAAAGCCACGGTCGCTGCACTGAAGGCCGCCGGCGGCAAGATGGACAGCGAGCCGCGCGAGTTCGGCAAGACGGGCATCATGATCGGCATGGGCCTGGACCCGGCGGGCAATCGGATCGAGATGATTCAGCAGGCCAAGAAGTAGACGGGCCCACCGCGCCGCGGACGGCTGCGCAGAGCGCGCCGCGGCGCGCCCGGCCCGTGGCGCACAGGCTCACCGCGCCACCGCGCACGACCTAGTGCGACTGCGGGTGCAGCAGATCCGTTCGCGGCGGCACCCAGGGCACATGGATCGAGCAGCCCGCGTCCTCGCTCAACAGCTCGATCTGAAACCCGGAGCCGCGCTCGAAGCGCAGGTCGCTGAGATACCACGAGCTCCCGCTCTCGTACGCAAACGGCGCGCGTGCGAACTGCATGAACGCCGCAGCTCGGCAGTGCTCGTCCACCAGCTCGGCGAACCGACTGCGAGACATCGAGTATTCGCCCAGCCATAGGACGGCCGCTGAATTGGGCGCGTTGACGGGCAGTCTGGGCGGGATCGGAGTTCCCTGGACGCCGGGCGCCGGCCGAGCCGAAGTACGCGGCGCGCTCGGCGGGCGTTGGGGAAATACGGTAGGACACTGCCTCACGGGCAGCAGGCCGGGCGCAATCGACAGCACGGCATCGCGAACGATGTAGCGGTCGCCCTCGGTTCCGAGAAGGAGTACCTCCCAGCACAGGGGACGAGTCGGCGTGGCGGAGAGAACGCGATCCAGAGTGCGGTCTGCGGGGAAGCGGCTGCTCGCGATAGCGTCGATTCGACTCACCGCGACCCGTTCGCACAGGACTGAAACACCAACAATCAACACCATCGCGGTGGCACTCGTCAATGCTGCGGCACGCGGCGATGCCCAACGACCGACCGCGAGGAGTCCCAAGGCTATCGCAACAATAACCGCGTACGAAGGCAGGGAGCCGCGATGCATCCAGAGTGTCGCTCCAAGAGCCAACACCAGCACCAGACTCATCGCCCCACGAGCCGGACCGGAGCGCACCAGGAAAATCAGCGGCGCGCTGCCGAGCCAGAACAACGGCTCGGCAATGAACACGGCATCGCCATAGAACCATCGATTGTCGAAGGGCCAGAGCGGATGCACGCCATAACTGTTGAGCGCGTCCATACCCAGATGCAGCAGCGTGCTCACGAGCGCCGCCAGCGCGAGTTGAATTCGATCTCGTGCGGAAGGGACCAGGCGGCGCCAGCGCATCCACCCTTCGGCACCGATATAGAGCAGAGCTCCGAGTACCAGGCAACCCAAGAGGCTGTGCGTGTAGCCGCGATGCTCGAGTATGTACCCGAGTCTTCGGTCCGACGCAGGATAGCTCCACAAGAGGTCCGCATCCGGCAGGTTGCCCCCGATCAAGCCGAATGCGACGAACAACGAACGGCGAGCCGTCTGCACGAGCCCTCGTCCCGACTCAGCCTTCTCGTCCGAGCGGGTGCAGCGGGCGAAGGATTCGCCGGCGACCAGGCCGATGAGGCTGTGGGAGAGATTTTCCAAACCGGGGGCGCGGGACTGAGGGGCGGTCATTCTACCCATCCCGGAGTGGTGTATGCGCCGCACGGCGGGTACAGTCCGGCGCATCCGAACAATGGTCAGGGGGACATCGTGGACAGGCGCACCGTACTGCATCGAACAGCCGCTTCAGCCTTCCTGGCATCGCTCGCGATCATGGTCGCTGCCCGACCCGCGTTCGCCGACGCGCCTGCCTCTGCCAAGAGCCCGGCGCCCGCCGGGGCGGTCGCCTTGCAGCAGGTATTGACGAAAGCCGTCGAGCGGGGCGACGCGCCGGCGGCCGTCGGACTGGTCGTCGATCGCAACGGCGTGCTGTTCGAAGGCGCGGCCGGCAAGCTCAACGACGCCGGCCCGCTTCCGGCGAATGCGATTTTCAACATCGCCTCCATGACCAAGCCGGTCACCTCGGTTGCGATCATGATGCTGGCCGAGCAGGGCAAGCTGTCGATCGACGATCCGGTCTCGAAGTACCTGCCGGGCTTCGACAAGCTGCAGGTCATCACGCACTTCAACGAGAAGGACGGCACGTACGAGACGCGCCCGGCCAGGACGGTCATGACGCTGAAGCATCTGCTCACTCACACCTCGGGAATCGGCTACGCCTTCAGCAATCCGATTGTCGCGCGGCTGCAGCAGGGCAACCAGAAGCTCGAGTGGGAGCTGCCGCTGCTGAACGATCCCGGCGAGAAATGGAACTACAGCGCGAGCACACGAGTGCTCGGCCTGGTGGTGGAGAAAGTGACCGGCGAGGACCTCGAGACCTGGTACCAGGCTCACATCCTGCGGCCGCTCGGCATGGTGGATACTTCTTATGCCGTGCCAAAGGAAAAGCAGTCGCGCGTCGTCACTCCGCTGAGCCACGACAAGGGGCAGTTCGTAGCGCGCCAGAACGGCCCGATCCCCGCGACTCCCACACCTCCCTACCGGGGAGATGGCGGTCTTTACTCGACGGCACGCGACTACAGTCTCTTCATTCGCATGCTCCTCAATGGCGGCCACCTGGGAAAGGTGCGCATCCTGAGCGAGAAGTCCGTCCAGGAGATGAGCCGGAATCAGATCGGTGCCGTGTTCGTCACGCAGCAGCCGGATGCCTTGCCGCAGCTCACCCGCCCCTTCCCGCTGGGTGCCGGCCAAGACAAGTTTGGACTGGGCTTCCAGGTCACGGCGGATACCCCCGACGCGCACACCTACAGGCGCCCCGGCAGTCTGAGCTGGGCGGGTATCTTCAACACGGAGTTCTGGATCGATCCCCACAGCGGACTGGGCGGCGTGCTCATGTTGCAATTCCTACCCTTCTACGACGACGGCGCCATCCGGGTGCTGCGCGGGTTCGAGGCGACGACCTACCGGGAGCTCGCGCATTAGAGCGTTCCCGGGGAACTTCCGGACGTTCGGTTGCATTGATTTGTAACAATTGCGGGCGTAGCGTGTCAGGGGACGCGAGATCAACAACCAACAGCGTACCCCTACACCTACGACCTCCCGGATCCTGACAGTCCGGACAGCCTCGCCTGCGGGGCTCTAGATCTGCGGATCCGAAGGAATGGAGACCTGACATGAGGACCCGTTACAAGCTCCTGGCCGCCGCCGTGCTCGCCTTGGGACTGCCCGCGCTACCGGCCAACGCGGAAGTCATCATCTTCGGCACGACTTTGACCGGCGGCGGCGAGAATCCGCCCAACGGCTCGCCGGGCATGGGCACCATGACCGCCTGGCTCGACAACGTCACCGACATGCTGACGGTCGATGAGACCTTCAGCGGTCTTACCGCGCCGGCCACGGGTGCCCACATCCATTGCTGTGCCCTCGCCGGCGCGAACGCCCCGATCGTCCTGAACTTCATCGGCAGGGGCTTTCCGACGGGTGTCACCGCTGGAACGTACGACCACACGTTCAACCTGATGACCGACCTTGCGGGAATCACTGTGAGCGATTTCATCACCGCCCTGGAGTCGGGCACGGCCTACGCTAACATCCACGACGCCAACTTCCCCGGCGGCGAGATCCGCGGACAGCTGACGCGGGTACCCGAGCCGACGACCTTGTCGTTGTTCCTGTTCGGTGCCGGTGCAGTCGCGCTGGCCCGCAGGAAGAAGGGGCCGACGAAAGGCTAGCCGCTCGAAGACCGGGGCGGCGCCTCAGGGGCCGCCCTGGCCGAGATCCGCCCTGGCCGAGATCATCGCGGCGCGATCGTGACCTGCCCGCCGACGACGGGGTTGCGGTCGTTCTCCGTACAGTTGGTCGGAATCATCCGATCCAGGTCAGTCACCCGCCGGTAGCGCAGGGTGATTTTCCATGGGTGCGCGAAGCGCGCCGGATCCTCGATGGTCATCTCGCTTTCCAGGGCGTTCGGATTCACCATCCGCACGCGCTCGATGAAATGGGCCTGCTCGCTCAGATCGGGGCTGACGAAATGAGGAATGGGCATCAACGGCCCGGCTTTGCGCTCGATGGTGTCGATCACCAGGGTGTCCGCTTCCCAGTGCCCGATCGAGTCGCCCAGATCCGTCGGCCATAGATCCTCCTTCTTCGGGTGGGCACGGCCGTCCGTATAGATGTGCCGGACTTCGCCGTCCGCGAACAGCAGCAGGGTCTCTTCCGGCGTGACGAGCGGCTGAAACGTGCCGTCTGTGGGGGATTCCATCAACATTGGAAATCCCCAGACACACCCCTTGATGTCGCCCGGATTCACCGCCGTCGCCGGTGCCGTCTGCGCGTCGTGCACCTCACCCTCGTACTGCTTCAGCCACTGCGCGTTATAGGGCGGTTGGTGCAACAGCTGCATGCGCCCAAAAAACTCCACCTCGAGGGGCAGCAACACCCCTTTGGGCGCGAGGACGTAGGTGACACTGTCGGGGTCCTTCATCGCCCGCCCCAGCGCTTTATCCAGCTCGCCGGAGTTCAGCTGCGCGGCCAGCTCAGTTTCCCAGATGCCGGTCCATTTCGGCAACGCGGCAAACTGCCGCACCCGCTCGGGCGGATTCTGCTGGGCCTGCGCGGAGAGGCACAGCGCCAGACCGAGGACCAGGGTCAGTGCCGGGGGCGTCAGGCTTTTCATGACGGGGGCGGCGGCGGCGGGGGCGGCGTCGGGTCGGGGAACATCGGCTTGCCGTCCGGCCCGAGAGCCGACACATACGTGCCGCCGCTGGAACCGTCTCTGTCCGGATGAATGGTGACAGCGACGCGGTCGCCGGGCTTCAGCGAGCCTGGCCGCCAGCCCTTTCGGTAGATGTCCGCGGGGGCGCTCATCTCCACACTCCATTCCTTGTTGGCGCCCTGCTCCGTGACGACCACCTGAAGGAAACAGTGCGGATTGGTCCATTGGAATTCGCGCACCACCCCGTTCAGCGTGAGCGACTGTCTGAAGTCGAACATGGCGTAAGAGTGATGGGCCGATACCGGGCCGCAGGCCAGGAGGGCGGCGGCGAGACCGGCGCGGATGCGCCGCGCGCTCACTTCAGCCCGCCTTGCTTCATTTCAGCCCGCCTTGCTTTTCAGCCCCCTTCTTGTGAGGCCGCTCCTGCGCACAGACGACCTGCCAGCCGATCTTCCAGGAGCCATCGGCCTGTCGCAGGAACCCGGCGAGGAAGTTGACCTTCTCAGTCATGGGAGTCCCGTCGTTGACAAAGTCCTGGTTGTACGTCGAACGGTAGACCGCCATGTCGCCGCTGTCGGAGACGTCTACGGTCTCCTCCACCAGGCCGACGTGCCAACTGGGGGCGTACTGAAAGGCCTGGGTCATCCCTCGCCGATCCGCGTCCTTGCCGACCGACGGAGGGCGGCCGCTCTCCATGGATACCATGTCCGGCGCATCGAAGCGCGTCGCGCGATCGGGGTCGTGAGCATTGAGTCCGGCGATCAGCTCGGCGACATCGGACTTGATCGTGCGGGCGATCTCAGCCTTCGATCCCGCCGCGGAAGCGGTGGTGTACGCCACCCATGCGAGGACACAGGACGCCGCCGCCGCGGCCAACCACTTCAGACGTTCGCTCATGTGCATTTTCCCCAAAGCCCCCTTTTCTCTCTACAACCGCATCCCGATGCAAAACCCGCCACCGAGGGATGGCGGGTCTGGGTCCTGGAAGCGGTTACGTCAATGGAGAGCTTCAAAAAGCAGGCAACGAGGAGAAAACCGACCATGAACTCGATCGCCACCCCCTCCCCGAACCCCCTGATCACGCGCATCTGGCACATGCTGGCGCGACCGCGGGAGGAATGGGCCCAGATTGCCACCGAGCGCACCCGTATCTCCGAGCTGTACGTGGGATACGCGATCCCGATCCTGGCAGCCTCGAGCATCGCCTCCTTTCTCAAGCAGACCCTCTTCGGCACCTGGATGCCGCTGGCGGGGACGCTGCGCATGCCCGTGGGACTGGCAGTCGAGTCGACCCTGGCATCGTTCGTCTTCGGCCTGGTCGGATTGTTCGTGCTCGGACTCATCGTCCATCTGCTGGCGCCGATGTTCGCAGCGCAGCGCGACCTGACGCGAGCGATGAAAGTAGCCGTCTATTGCGTGACTCCGGCGTGCGTGGGCTCCGTATGCTCGCTGCTCCCGGCGCTCGGCGGCCTGATCGCCTTCGCCCTGCTTCTCTACGGCCTCTATGTCCTGTATCTCGGCGTCGTGCCTGTCATGGGCGCCCCCAAGGAGCGAGCGCTCAGTTACACCGTGACCATCGTCCTCGCGACCATCGTGCTGAGCTTGGTGATCGGAGCCGTCATCGGGATGACGGGGAATGGCTTCGTGGGCGCTCTCAGCTTCCCGCGGACTCAGGCCGAGCGACAGCACGACGAGGCGGCGCAGGTGGGCAATGC
>Ga0070681_10008466_pt1 | contig 10067 bp, 8 predicted proteins | sample KBSC83BmetaG_FD_65650 | JGI IMG/M metagenome (GOLD analysis project Ga0070681, IMG submission 65650) | Corn rhizosphere microbial communities from Kellogg Biological Station, Michigan, USA - KBS C8-3B metaG | ecosystem: Host-associated > Plants > Roots > Rhizosphere | place: USA: Michigan...
AAGGCCGAATCGCTATTCTCGGGGCGATGGCGTAACGCAGATTGGAGCGCACGGTGAACAATGACCAAGCGAATGGGCGATTGATCAATACGCCGGGAAGGCAACTCTTCGCCGTCGAACGCGGCAGCGGAACCCCGGTTCTGTTCCTGCACGGAATCCCAACGTACTCATATCTCTGGCGCGATCTGCTGCCGGTTGTGGCGCTCAACCATCGCGCGGTCGCGCTCGATCTCTCCGGTTTCGGTCGCTCGGAGAAGCGACCCGGTTGGGATTATTCAGTCGCGGCCCAGGCGGATGCGGTGCGTTCGGCGCTGCGCCAGCTTGATATCGAGCGGCCGGCGGTCGTCGCGCATGACCTCGGTGCGCTGATCGCGGTCGAGTTACTGGCACGCGAGCCGGAACTCTGTTCGCATTTCGTGCTGCTCAACACGAGTCTCCGCCCGGCAGCCTGGAGCGGCGGCCTTTCGCCGTTTTCGATCCTGCGGATGCCCCTCGCGGGAGAGATGGCCCTGGCGCTCAGCCGCCGCTGGATGCTGAAACGGGCGATGGCGTTTTATGTTGACCAGATCGATCGGCTGTCCGACGACGTAATGGCGCAGTACTGGTGGCCGTTCGAGCACGGTTTCAAGCGAACGCTGCTCGATCTGGCGCGCCAGCGCCTCGCCGCGCCCGACGATTTCGAGCGCTGGCGTGGCACGCTGCGACGCCTCACGATCCCCGCATTGATCGTCTGGGGCGCCAGCGATCCAACCTTCACGCTCGCCGAGATGCGCGATCTGGCGCGATTGATGCCGAACGCTCGCGTCCAGCCGATCGCCGACGCCAACCATTTCCTATCGGAGGACAAACCGCAAGCCACCGGCCGCCTGATCAACGCGTTTCTGGCCGGGTTAGATTGATCCAACAATTCTCCCCATCCGTCCGTAGGGGAGGAACCTGTGTCCTCCCGCGGTCGGCCCATGAGGCGACCGCCCCGTGGCTCGGGTGCCATCGACGGTCATCCGGATGCCACCTAGCGTCGCCTGTGCGCGTTTCCTATCGCGCATGCAAAGGGGCACGGTGATGGTCGAACGTCAGTGTGGTCGATTGGCGCGTGCGGTCGGGGAATCACGGGGCGGTCGGCCGGAACAGCGGCGACCGCGGGAGCACACCGGTTGCTCCCCTACGATTCGGACCGTGGCACGCTCAGTTGGTTGGTGTGAAGACAAAGCTGAGCGTGAACGTCAGGTGATCCTCGACGCTGAGGGCGAGCATGGTACGTGGCGGCGACATGCCGAAGTCCTCGAACTTGACTTCAGTCGTGGCGCTGCCGCTGATCTTGGTGCCGTCGAAGGTCGCGGTCGCGGTCCAGGTCGTCGGCTTGGTGACGCCGTGGGCTGTCAGATTGCCGGTGATGGTGAACGTCGTCTGCCCGGTCGTTGGTAGCGGCCATGACAGCCCGCTGACGGAGGTCGGAATGAAGACGGCATCCGGATATCTGTTCGTGTTGAGTGTGCTCCGCTTGATGTAGTTGTCGCGCTGCGATTTGTCACTGGTCAGCGTCGTCAGATCGATGGTGATCTTCGAGGCGCTGGAGACGACGGCGCCGTTGGCATCAAAGACGATCGTGCCGGAAACGTCGCTCGTCTTGCCGACGGCGTCCGTCGGCGACGAGATGCCGGCCAGCTGTTCAGTCGCGCGATAGCTTGCCTCGGACTGTGAGGGGTCGAGCGTGAAGCTCAGGCTGCCGGCTGGTGGTGACGCGGATACGGCCGCAGTGGCGTTCGCTGCGCTGCTGGTGCTGTCCGGCGCGCTGGCATCGGTCGGCGTTGTGGCATCGCTCACGATAGCCGGCGCCGCCGTCGATCCGCCGCTGCTGTCGCTGGTGCTTGGGGTTGGCGTCGTTGTGCTGCTGCAAGCGAGTGTCAATATCAGGAGCGGTATCGCGAAGACGAGTATTCGAACGCGGTGCATCGAAAATCTGTCCCCCTCGAACGAGTGCATACGTTTCTGCTGGCGAAGGCCATCGAGGCGCCGGCCAGTCCTCGCTGGCCGGCGCCTCGATCATGTTTAGGGAGATTAGCCGCCGGTGGTGCCGCTACTGGTGCCAGTGCCGTTCTGACCGCCGTTGCCGTGCGGACAGTTGTCGCCGTTGCCGGTGCTCGGCGTGCCGCTATTTTGCTGCGTCGAGGTCCCGTTTTGCGACTGTGATTGCGGCGTAGCCGCGGACTGCTCGGTCGTCGGTGTGCCGGAGGCGGCGAACGATTCGATCGGTCCCGCCAGCAAACCTCCGAGCACCAGCAGCAGTCCGGTGCCGACTCCCGCCACCCAGAGTTTGAGATGCATAGTCAGAATCCCCTTCTGTGATTCGGTTCATCCTCGAACCGGCCGGCCGGTTCTTGATGAGAGTTTCGGGGACCGACCTGAGGATCGGCTTAACTGACTCTGTGAGTTTTCAAAGAATTTAGATTCGGTAGGGGCAGCCACAGGGGGCTGCCCTGGTGGCATTCGGATTTAGTTGATGGCGCGCGAAGAGGGCGGCCACGGGGCCGCCCCTACCGCATTTGGAACCGTTCCTACGCGTTGAACTCGGACACAAGCCGCAGCGAGGCGCGCAGGGCGTGCTCGATGCGGTTGCGTTGGCGGATCAACTTCGTCTTGAGGAAGCGGAAGTCATCGCCCGATGAGTCGAGGGTCGCGAGTTGCGCGACCTCGCGTAGACCGGGAACCGGCTGTGTGCCGAGCGCCAGGTCTTGCTCGAACGGCCCGTTAGCTGTGAAGTTGACCGGTACGAGCTGGCGCCCCAAGTCCAAAAGGAGCTGGTTGGAACGCGCTGCCGGGGCCTTGGTCAGATCGGTGGCGCGGATGCGCGTGGCGAGGGTGCTTGCAAGTTCCTTGGTTTCCGACAGATCGAGCGTCCCGTTGGCTGCGCCGATGTAGCCGTCGATGGCATCGGCGATTTCGTCTGCCAGCGCCGCCATGTCGAGCGGCAGGCGATCGACGGTGCAGAGCCGCCAGAGCGTCTCGGCATAGATGCCGGCATCGCGCACCAGATTGTCGTCGTCGATCTTGTCGAGCGTATCTTCGGTCGTGTGCCACCACCAGCCGAGACCGCCGCCCTTGGCGCCGCCGCCGAGTAGGCTCGCCATCGCCTTGAACATCTCCGAGTCTTCGATTCCCTGCTCCGAGAGCGAGGCGAGCACCGACGAGATGCCGTGGCCCCAGAACGACTGGTCGCTGGAGCGGCTCATCCGGCGGTAGTCGAGATCGACATCGACCGTGTCCTTGAGCACATCGCGGGCGAAGGCGTAGGTTTCGGCCATCACCGGCGCTTCGCTCAGCACGACGGCGTTCTTGGCCCCGACCGAGTCGATATTGACGTGTACGGCGCAGCGCTCGTTCAGGTCGTGCCAGAACGTATCGGCGTACCAGGCGGAACTGGCGTAGCGGCCGTGTGAGTGCCCCGACCAGAACGCCATGCGCAGCCCGCGATAGAGATTATCCTTTCGCTCGGCGATGAGGCGGGCGACTTCGAGTTGCGTGGCGTTGGCGGTGCCGTTATCCATCGCGCCGTAGTGCCAGGAATCGACGTGGCCGCTGAACATGACGAAGGTGTCTTCTGTCTTGCCGGGCAGATCGGCGGTCAGCGTCGGGATCTTGCACCAGGCGAGGTACGGCTGCGTCATCAAGCGGACCGTTACCGTCCCGTCGGCCATCGCCGCCCGGATCTTCTCGCCATCGACTTTCGTGACGCTGACGGCCGGAAGCTTCGGCAGCAGATCAGCCGTTTCTGGGATCGGCGTGCCCCAGACCGGCGAAATGCACATCTCGTGAATGTAGTCGTCGTTGATGTGAATCTGGGCGATCGCTCCGGCGTTCTGTGAGGCGAGCGTCTTGTCCGGCATCGCCAGACCGTCGCTGATGACGATCTTGCCGCGCACATCGAGTCCGGCGTAATCAGACTCTTTGCCCGCGCCGACGTAGACGAGTTCACCGCTCACGCCTTCATCGCTGGTAAGTGGGCTGAGCGAGTAACCGTTGCAGGGGATCGCCTGCCGATCGGGCGAGGTGATCTCCGGCGACGACTTTCCAGGGTAGCCGATTAGCGCGTCGCTCTCGTAGCGCTTGACGTCGTAGCCCCACGATTTAAGTTCGCGCTCGATGTGATCGAACGCCTTGGCTTCATCTGGCGTCCCTGACAGCCGCACATACTGCGCGATCTCGTTGAGATGTCGCTTCAGCTCACTGCCTGAAACCTCGGACACGATCTGACTTGCCATTACTTTCCTCCCTGTCGTTTGACGATCATTCGTTTGTATTTGTAGGGGAGGAGCTTGTCTCCTCCCGCGTTCCCCAGCACCACGTTCGTCCGGTAGCCTACGTGCGTGACCCAATGCCCGTGGTCGCGCGGAAACCACGGGGCGCGGTCGCCCGGAACAGCGGGCGACCGGCGGGAGGAGACAAGCTCCTCCCCTACGGGCGGAGAGGGACGTGCTAGGCGTCCAACCCCTCGGCGACGTGCGCCGGCTTGCCGTTGATGATGACGCGCTCGACCTTCGTCATCAGGTCGAACGGGTGACCAGATAGCACGATGACGTCGGCGTCCTTTCCTTTCTCGAGACTGCCGACCCGATCGGCCACCCCGCTGCCGATCGCCGAATTGATCGTGATCGCCTTGAGCGCCTCTTCCTCCGGCATTCCCTCGCGGCAGCAGAGTCCGGCGAAGATTGGCAGCAACGCCGTGCTTGACGTCGCATCCATGTGGATGGCAACGGTCACGCCCGCGGCAGCCAGCAGGCCCGGATTCTTGAAGGTCATCGGCGACATCTCGATCTTCGGGCGACCGACATGGAACGGCCCGACGCTGCACGGCACACCCGCTTCGGCGATGAAATCGGCAATCCGCCAACCCTCGGTGACATGCTCGATGACCGAATCGAGGCCAAATTCTTTTGACAACCGGATGGCGGTGACGATGTCTTGCGCCGCGTGCGCGTGGATGCGGGTGCGTTCCTCGCGGCGCAAGCCCCGGACAATCGGCTCCATGCGCAGATCGCGGGTTGGTAGTTCCGTCCCTTCGCGCTCCGCCTTCTCGACCGAGCGCGCGTAGGCTTCGGCCTTGATCAGCGCCTCGCGGATGAGCGCCGCTTCGCCCATGCGCGTGACCGGACTCTTGCGCTGGTCACCGTAGACGCGGCGCGGATTCTCGCCGAGCGCCATCTTGAGGCCGCATGGGTCGCGCAGAATCATCTCTTCCACGACCCGCCCGACCGGTTTGATGGCGACCCACTCGCCGCCGATCAGGTTGGCGCTGCCGGGGCCGGTCAACAGCGTGGTGATCCCGGCCTGGATCACGTCCTCGAAGGCGCGATCGAACGGATTGATGCCGTCGGTGGCACGCATATGCGGTGTCACCGGCTCCGACGTTTCGTTGAAGTCGCGTCCTTCCCAGGCGACGCCATCGCCCCAGATGCCGACGTGCGAATGCGATTCGACGTAGCCGGGCATGACGATCTTGCCGCTGGCGTCGATCGTCGCGGTCCCGTTCGGTATGACGATGTTATCGCCGACATCGACGATCTTGTCGCCGTCGATCAGCACCGTTCCCCGCTCGAACGTCTGACCGGCCATCGTCATGACCTTACCATTGGAAATCGCGAGCATTCCGTTACCCTTCTCCGAATCGATTGAACTCGGGCCATCTTCGCCGAAAAAGCGAGGCGCGTCAACGGGCGAGGCGATGGGCGAATCGCGCATTGCGTTCACGAGAAGCGGTGAAATGAGACGCGCCCTCGCGCTGATGATGTCGCTTGTGTCATGATGAGGCGGTCAATGGGACGGATACCAATCCGTATGGAGAGGGAGCAGGGTATGGCAACGCAACGAGGCGTTCTGGTGACAGGGACGGGCGGCCGCATCGGCGCGGCGATTGCGCGGGAGTTCGCGGCGCTCGGCGATCACGTGGTTCTATCGGATGTCGACGCCGGGCGGATGGAACAAACCGCGAAGTCGATTAGCGACGCCGGTGGCACGGCGACGACAATCGTCGCCGATATGTCGAACGAAGACGACGTCAAGCGGCTGGCTGCTGAAGCGATCGAAGCGGCCGGACAGATCGAAGTGCTCGTCAACTGCGCCGGGATCTTTCCTAACTGCCCGGTGATTGAAATGGAAACCGAGGAGTGGAACCGCGTCTGGAACGTCAATCTGAACGGCCCCTTCTTTCTGACGCGCGCCATCGGCCGGCATATGGTCGATAACGGCATCCACGGATCGATCGTAAACATCAGCTCCGGCGCCGGCAGTTCGGCACGAACCGGCGGCTCGCACTATTGTGGCTCGAAAGCGGCCATCAACATGTTCACGAAGGTGCTGGCGATCGAGCTTGGCCCCTATGGGATCCGCGTCAACGCCGTCGCGCCTGGTCTGGTGCTCGACAATGTGATGAGCCTGCCGGCACCTGATTACACGCATGAATACGTGGCGACGCTACTCAAGGGGATTCCGCTCGGCCGCACCGGCGAGCCAGAAGACATCGCCCACATGGTCGTCTTCGTCAGTTCCGACAAGGCGAGTTGGGTGAGCGGCGAAGTCTTCGGCGTCAACGGCGCCTCCCAGGCCGGCCGCACCCACCTGCCGCCGAGCCGGAGGGCATAGCACCACCATCCTCGTCATCCTGAACCGCAGTGAAGGATCTCTACTTCGTTTTCCTAGCGTGGAAGCATTGGGAACGCGGAAGAGATTCTTCGCTGCGGCTCAGAATGACAACAAGGGGGCGGCTCACAGAGATTGATGAAGTCTCTATGGGAGGCCCTTATCCGCCATTCGCCAGGATCTTGACGATCAGATTCGTATAGAAAGTGGCGCCTTCGGGACGGAGGTGGATGCCGTCGTTCCAGAAGAGTTCGGGGTGTCCGTCGGATGCACCGTGCCAGTCGATAAGCGTGGCGTTCGGGTAGCGCGCCACGCCCTCGGCCAACACCTGGTTGTTCGGCCCTTCCCAGTCGCGCGGCTCACGCAGGTTGAGGAAGTACACATGGCTGACGCCGTCGAGCGTCTGCATGACCTCGTCGAACTCCTTCGCACTGAGCGGTGCGTTGTTGCCGATATCGAGTAGGACGATGTCGTTCAGTTTTCCCGCATCGCGTCGTGCCTGGAGCATCCCGATCGCCTGTGAGACTTGCAGCCCAACCTTGGCATCGAGGTCGAGATTGGGGATCTGTGCCGCGAGATCATCGCTGGCGCCGACCATGACCGAATCGCCGATTGCTGTCACCGGCTCGTCGAACTCCGGCGGCGTTGTCTGCTCGCTCATGGCCACGGCCGTCGCGACCGGTGTGGGTGACGGCGTTGGCGCGGGCGTTGGGGGTGGTGTTGGTGTCGGCGTCGGAGCGACCGGTGGCGTTGGGACGACATCGGGCACGGTTGCCTGTGGCTCGACCGTTGGTTCGGGGGTCGGTGTGGTAACCGTCATCGCCATTGGCGGTGTCGGTGTGTGCTGAGGTGTCGGGGTGGGTGTAGGCGGCATCGGCGTCGGCGATGGATCGTTCGTCACTGCAAGTCCCTGAGGCGTCGCGTTCGGCGTCTTGCGTGGCGCCGTGATATGCACCTCGGAAACCGCCAGATAGGACGGCGGACCGGACGGTTTCGCATCCGCGACGAGCACCGTCAGAACGATCGCGAAGGTAGCTGTGAAACCGGCCGCGCCAGCGAGACCGACGCGAGCGACACGAGGCTCGCCGCCCGGCTCTCCGCGCAGCCGCTGCCAGAGCCGGCCAATCGCGCCGCGACGACAGGGCGTTTCAACGAAGCGATAGGAGATTTCGACGAACCCGAGCGTCAAGGCTACACGCAAGACGAAGAGCGGCACACCGTCGAGCGGGACGTCGAGCTGCGGACGGGTGATCATGTAGACCGGCCAGTGCCAGAGGTAGATGCCATACGAGCGCAGCCCGAGCCAGCGGAGCGGTTCCCAGCCGAGCGCTCGCGAGACGAAGTGCGTCCGCTGGTAGACGACCGAGGCGATCAGGCCGGCGGTGGCGAGCGCGATGAGCAGGAAGCCACCGCGGTAGAGTCGCGGGCTGAACTCGCCGGCACGGTAGAAGACGTCGAGGACGATGACGAGCGCTACGACGCCAAGCGCTTCAAGCGCGACATTCGCCCAGCGGCCATGTTCGAGCCATCCATGGATCCGACCAGCGATGCCTCTGCCCCAGGCGCGTGGCATCCCCGGCTGCCAGACGAACGCCAGCGCCGCGCCGACGAGCAGTTCGGCGGCACGCGTATCGGTGCCGTAATAGACTCGTGACGGATCGACGCCGGTATGGAAAAGCGATGCCATCAGGATCGTCGAAATCGCCGCTCCACCAAACACGGCCAGCAGCACACGCCAGCGTTTCCAATGCGCGATCGCCAGGGCAAAGAGTGGCGGCCAGATGAGGTAGAACTGCTCTTCCACCGCCAGCGACCAGAGATGCTGGTAGAGCGACGGCCGCCCGACCAGTTCGAAGTACGACTTATGGTCGAAGATCGCCCACCAGTTGGTGACGTAGACGAACGCGGCCAGCGCGTCACTACGCAGGCGGTTCACCTCTCCAGGCAGGAAGATGAGCGCGTAGGTCAGACTCACTGCCAAAAGTAAGTAGAGAGCCGGCAACAAGCGACGGGCGCGGCGCAGCCAGAACGATTTGAGATCGACGCGGCCAGTCGCATCCACTTCAGCCAGGAGCAACGACGTGATGAGATAACCGCTCAAAACGAAGAAGACTTCCACACCGAGAAAGCCACCCGGCAGCCAGTTGATGTTCTGGTGGTAAAGCAGCACGGCCACCACCGCTAGCGCGCGGATGCCATCGAGCGCCGGGATATACGGTAGCCGCGGCGCGTGTGGGGCCGACACCGGCTCGACCGGCTTCGGTTGCTTCTTCTCTTTCGGCTTCTTCGGTTTCGGCGGCGCTGGCAGCGGCGGTTGCGGCAGCGGGATGGCGTTGTAGCGATCCCAGAAGGACGACGAGGACCCGTCCGGGCGGTTGCATTCCGCCGGAGACTGCATTATCTCGTCTGGCTTCCGCGTCATGACCTGAGCCATCTCAGTCTCCCCGACCGCACGAGCGAATCACGATCCGAGTCGCATGGCGCAGCCGCCCGCGTCCTGCGGGCGTTCGACCGTTTCTGACCGCCGAAACACACCGGGGAGCCATGCACCTAGAACGCTGACCATGGCGAACCGAGTTCACCGGAGATGGGAGTGAATCGATCGTGTCATCGAGTAAAACGAACCCGCCCTTCCCTAAGTTACCGCCTGCTTCAGTATTCGTTCGAGTGTCGCTGCGGTGTCCGTACAGAGGCCGGAATGGACCGGCGATGTCTGGATGACCGTGCTGCGCGGCGCCGTAAGCCAGTGAAAGCGCTCCGACGGCGACAACAATCCGATTGGTCCCCCTTCGGTGCCGCCGCGGCAGATACGCGGAATCAGCCGCAAATGTCGTTCTACCTCGTCCAGATCGATGCCCGGCGCGATCGCCAGCAAGCGTTCGCGTTCGAGCGAGATGCGGGCGTCGAGATAGCCTAAAGTGCGACAGAAGATGATGACGCCAACATTGACGAACTCCGCTCGCTCGACGCGCGGCACGACCCGCACGATCGCGTAATCAAACGATGCGAGATCGTGCATCGATCGCCTCTTCGACGAACGCGCGCGGACCCGTCAACCGCTTGATCAAGTAGCTCTCGTACGCTTTACGCTCCTCCGCCACGCTTGGATACGCCTCATCTCCGAGCCAACTTTCCGGAATGAGATCGACAATGCCGCTCAGCCGTTCCGCCGATAGTCGCGCGCTGAGGCGTTTATCGGCCGCCCTGAGATCCCCGACGTGGGGTAGCAATACATGCTCACGAATCTGTGGGAAGCGACTCTGGGCGCGTTTCGGAAAGTCGGGGCCGCTGTACTGCGCGAAGAGCGCGGCGCCGTTATCGATCAGCCAGATCTTCCGGTGCCAGAGCAGCATGTTGGTGTTGCGCACCGTGCGATCGACGTTCGTCAGATACGCATCGAACCAGACGATCGAAGCCGCCAGTTCCGGATCGAT